>Ga0214472_10003265_pt1 | contig 17189 bp, 13 predicted proteins | sample RVTome_6_FD_207662 | JGI IMG/M metagenome (GOLD analysis project Ga0214472, IMG submission 207662) | Soil microbial communities from uranium-contaminated site in the Upper Colorado River Basin, Wyoming, United States - RVT140D175 | ecosystem: Environmental > Terrestrial > Soil > Contaminated >... | reverse complement strand
CCCGGTTCCCCATCAGCACGACGTCGAGGATCGGGACGGTCTCGTACTCGAAGTGGTCCTGCCGGAGGAGCCCGAGGCGCGCGCGGCGGGGAATCGACACCACCCCGTCGCCGGGCGGCGTTTCGCCGGCCAGGATCCTCAGCAACGTCGTTTTCCCCGAGCCGTTGGCGCCGACGAGCCCGTAGCGGCATCCCTCCGACAGCTGCAGGGAGACGCTGCTGAAGAGAGTCTGGTCGCCGAACGACTTCTCCAGGTTCGATACCGTGATCATGGACCTCGAAAGCAGCTGAGATGAGCTATCATAACGTGCAATGCATTAGCAAGATAACCGGATTCGCCGATCCCGTCATTCGGCGAGCGGACGTCCTCGGCCGGACCGGCTCAGCGGCCGACCGGGAGCCAGTAGGAGACCTTGACCGCGAGGACGTTGTCCCCGGGCTCGTCCAGCGTCTCCCACAGATCCCCCACCCGGACGGCGGACCCGGATTCCGAGTCCGAGGCCCGGTCCTGCTGCCAGACGACGAAAAGCGTGCTCCCCGGCGACCACTCCCAGCGCAGGACGGCGTTGCTGCGGAAGGATCGGACGTTGAAGTCCGAACGGGTGAACGCGAACGTGCCGGTCTCGTCGGTCACCGTATAGGTCCCGTCAGGCCCCTCGACGATCGATCCCGCATCCCGGTCGTATATCAGGAGGTCGCGGCTTCCCGGAGACCGGACCTCGCCGAAGTCGTAGTACCGGCCGCTGGCCGCGAAGGGCTCCGCGTAGACCTCGAGCGTCAGGCCCGGTCGGAACGTGTAGTTCACCCGCATGCGGGTCGAGAGGGTCGTCCGGTCGATGAAGCCGAAGACGTAGCGGATCCCGAACGTCGCCGCGCGTCCGCCCTCCAGCGCGGCGACGAACTGCCGCGGCGCGGTCGACTCCTCGTAGGCGGGGTCGAGCGAGAGGGCCCATCGTGGCGACGGCCGCAACGTGAATGCGGTCGCAAGCCGGGTCCGGTGACCGCCGAACTCGTCCTCGACCCGCAGGACCTCTCCGCGCCAGCTGTTCGCGGCGCTGAACGAGCTTCCGAGTGCGGCGTACGTCCACCACGCGCGCGGCGTGCCCATGAGCGGACCGCCTCTCGTCAGCACGTCGCTCGTCGCGCGCGGCTCGACGCCCAACTCGACGTCCGCTCGCCAGAAGTTCGGCAGCGTGAGCTCCCCGAAAGTGACCGCGCTGGAATAGGTCCGCGTGCCCCCGAAGTTCCACTCGCTCTCGGTTTCGAGGCCCAGCGACCAGTCCTGCCAGTACGCGCCCGGACGGGTCTCGCGGTACTCGAGCCCCGCCTCGCCGACCACCGCGTCGGACTGCGACAGCCGGCCGGCGTCGTTGATCCCGAAGCCCGGCGACAGCGCCCCCAGCGAGCCGAGCCAGAGCCAATGGTCGCCACTCTCGCGGGCGATCTCGACCAGCCCCGTCCACCCGGAGAGCGAGGTGCGCCCCGGTTCCACCTCCACGTAATCGGCGTCAGGTCGCTGATAGTATCGGGCGCTCGAGCGCTGGAGACGCTCCATCGCCTCCGGCTCGCCCTCGACCCGGCTGAACCCGACCGACCCGGACAGCTCGTATTCGCCATCCCGGAAGCGGAGGTTCCAATCCGCCGCTCCCCCGTACGCGCGCCGTGAGAGCAGCGCCGCCAGGGGGTCGCCAGCCTCGAGGTCCCGGCCGACCGCCGTCAGGATGACCCCGGCCGTTGACTGATCCTCGCCGAACTGCTGCTGCGCCCGCGTGACCCCGTAGACGGTGGTCGGCTCGACCTCGACGGTGTCGAACGTCCCGCTCTCCTCCTCGAACGTGCGAGCCTGCTCCTCGGCAGTGGCCGCGGCCAGGGCGCCCAGCGACAGCCCACTCCCCATCCGGCCCGTCACCTTGGCGGCGCCCAGGATCGTCGTGCTCTCGGGGACGTCGGCGAAGTCGCTCGGGGGGCTGCCGTGCGGCGATGCGCCGATCCGGCGGGAATAGAAGTACCCCGGCCCCCGGTTCTCGAACAGCTCGCCCCCCTCGAGGAAGAACGGCCGCCGCTCGTCGAAGAAGGTCTCGAAAGCGGACAGGTTGACCTCGGCGGGATCCGCCTCCACCTGTCCGAAGTCGGGGTTGACGGTCGCGTCGAGAGTCAGGTTCGGCCCCAGCCCCATCTTGAGATCCCCGCCCACACGCAGCGAGCCGTCGACGTCCTCCGCGAACGGATCGGCGGGGTCGGCGTCGGCCAGCATGCTCGCGCGGGCCGCCACGTAGGGGGTGACCTCGAGGCGGCGGGAGGGCGGGATGCCCTCGATCCCCAGCAGGTCGCCGAACCGGGACGCGTACCCGCTCTCGCTTCGCGGGACGACGACCCAGTAGGAATCCTCGTTCCGCTTGGGAATCCAGCGATTGAGGTTGACGCCCCACACCTGCGCCGGGCTGTCGCGGAAGCGGAGCTGCGAGAACGGGATCCGCATCTCGGCCGTCCAGCCCAGCGAGTCGACCCGCGCGCGGCCCTCCCACACCGGGTCCCACGAGTCGTCCGCGCCGCCCTCCTGGTCGCGGGCGTGGTAGCGGTCTTGCCGTACGCCGCTCGCCGTGATCCCGAACGCCCAGGCCGTGCGGCGATCGTGGAACGTGTCGAGCGCGACCAGGATCTTCTCCGCCGAGCCCACCTGGTCCCGCCGCGAGACCGGCGCCTGGATTCCGGCCGGGTCGTCGCTGTACATGCGCGCTCCCACGTACAGCGCCTCTTCATCGTACAGGAAGCGGACCTCGGTCTCCTCGCGGGCCGGCGCCCCCTCGTCCGGGATCTTCTGATGGAACCGCGTCGCGACCGGCGCGTCCAGCCACGCCGGATCATCCAGCCGCCCGTCGATCGTCGGTGGAGCGGCCACGCGGACGGCCTCGACGCGCGGGCGGTCGGGCGCGTCCTGCACGAGCGCGGCGGGCGCGCCTAGCGCGGCGGCGGCGCACGCCGCGAGGAGAAGCGCGCACGGCACCGCTAGAGGGCCAGCGCGTTCGCGGGGGCCATGGCCAGAGCGGCCGCTGCCGCCGGGGTCATCTCGCGTCCCTCGGCCAGCGCGCGCTCGAAATCGGCATCCCCCAACGCTTCCCGGCTTGTCCCTTCGACCGCCGCCGCCGACTTCTCTTCGAAAGGGCTCGTCGAGAGGCTCGCGCGGCGGTGGATCGCCCGCCCCGCCCCGAGCAGAACGGCGGCCCGCCGATGACGGCCCTCCGCAGAGTCCACCGCCGCGAGCCCCAGGATCGTGAGAGCCAGACCGGGGTCGTGGCCGAGCTCCTGCTCTCCGCGCAGCGCCTCCACGAACAGCTCCCGCGCCCGTCCCCACTCCCCGCGCTCCCGCGCCACGATCGCCAGGTAGTAGAGAGACCACACACCTCCGGGGCGGGACCCCAGTTCCTCGAACTCGCGTTGGCTCTCCTCGAAAAGGGCCTCGGCCCGATCGAGATCGCCCTCCTCCACCGCGATCGTGCCCAGGTACTGGAGCGAGAACGCGTAGGTAACGGGACTTCCCTCACGGCGCGAGACCTCCCGCGCCCGCTCGAAGTAGGAACGCGCGCTGTCACGGTCTCCGCGAGCGGCGTACAGGTCTCCGAGGTTGAGCAACGCGCCTCCGTGACCGAACGTCCCTCCGAGCTCCTGATAGATGCCGAGCGCCTCGCGAAACATCGCCTCCGCTTCGTCCAGCTCGCCGAGGCGGCGCTTCAGGTTGCCCAGGTTCATGAGCGCCCGCGCGACCCCCTTGGAGTCGCCGAGCGACTGGTAGAGCGCGAGGCTCTCCTCGAAGCTCGCGGCCACCTCCGGGCTGTTGTCGCCTCCGATCTGCTGGAGTCGTCCCCGCAGGTTGAGCGCCCGCGCGCGCGCGGGATCGGGCAGTGCCTCGCCCTGCTCCAGCGCCCGCTCCAGCCAGCTCCGGCCGTCGTCGAGGCTCAGAGTGCCACTGCGGAACCAGAGAGCCGGGATCGCGACCGACAGCCGGACCGCGAGCTCGACCTCGCCATGATCCAACGCCCACCGGATCGCCGCGCGGATGTTCGCCACCTCGAGGGCCAGCCGGTCGAGCCGGCTTCTCGCGTCCCGGCGAGCGGGCACGACTTCGTCGAACTGCTCCGCGAGAGCGGCGAAGTGCTCGGCGTGACGCCGCCGCCACCGATCGGCCTCGCCGCTCTCCTCCAGGCACTCGACCGCGAACGCGAGGACGGTGCGCAGGCGCTCGAAGCGGGGCTCTCCCATGGAGGTCGGACGCTGCTGCAGCAGGCTCTTGTCGATCAGCGAAGACAGCCCGTCCAGGACGGGGAGCGGTTCCTCCGGCGGCGAGCAAATCTCCTCGGCGGAATCGAGCGCGAAGCCTCCGTCGAAGACCGCCTGGCGGCGGAAGAGCGACTTCTCGTCCACGTCGAGCAGCTCGTAGGACCACGCGATCGCGCCCCGCAACGTGCGATGGCGGTCGGGCACGTCCCGGCCTCCCGACGTCAACAGGTCGAAGCGGCGCTCGAGCCGTCGCAGGATGGCCTCCGGGGTGAACACCTGGACGCGCGCGGCGGCGAGCTCGATCGCCAGCGGGAGCCCGTCCAGCTGCCGCACGATCGCCACCAGCGTCCGCGCGTTCCCGGCGTCGAGCTGGAAATCCGGTCGCTTGGCCTGGGCGCGCACAACGAACAACGCCACCGCCTCGTTGGACGCCAGAACATCGAGGTCGTCGGCCTCGCTTGGGATCTCGAGGGAGCCCACCGGATACTCGTGATCCCCGTGGATGCGAAGGGCCGCCTGGCTGGTCACCAGCACGGTCAGCCGCGGCGCGGCGCGCAGGATCTCGCCGATGCGCGGGGCCGCGTCCACGATCTGCTCGAAGTTGTCGAGCACGAGCAGGAGCTCGCGCTCGGCGAGCCAGCCTCTCAGGGCTTCCTCCGCGGACTCCCCGGTTTCCGGGACCACTCCAACCGCATCGAGGATCGCCGCCGCCAGTCGATCGGGGTCCCGCACCGACGTCAGGTTGACGAAGAACACCCCGTCTCGGAACGCGTCGATGACGTCCGCCGCCACCTGAAGCGCGATTCGGGTCTTCCCTATGCCCCCCGGCCCGATCAGCGTCACCAGGCGGGTGCCGCCGCGCAACACGAGGTCGCGCACGGCCCTCAACTCCCTCTCCCTGCCCACCAGGGGAGTGGCCTGGGCGGGCAGGTTGTGCGGCCGGACGTCGAGCGTGCGGAGCGGCGGGAAGTCGGCGTCCAGGTCCGCGGCGACGAGCTGGAAGATCCGCTCCGGCTGGGCCAGATCCTTCAGCCGCCGCTCACCCAGGTCGCGGAGCGCGGCCCCCTCCGGGAACCGGTCCTGCACGATGCGCTCGACCGCCTGGCTGAGCAGGATCTGCCCGCCGTGGCCGGCCGCGAGGATGCGCGCCGCGCGATTGAGAGCGGGCCCGAAGAAGTCGTCGTCGCGCTGCTCCGCGTCACCGCAGTGGAGCGCGATCCGCACGCGGATCGGATCGGGGGTCTCCCACGTCTCCGCCCGCAGGGAGCGCTGGATCGCGATCGCCGCCTCGACCCCACGCGCGGCGTCGGCGAAGACGGCATGGAAGGCGTCTCCGACCTCCTTGAAGACGTGCCCTCCGGAGGCCGCGATGACGTCCCTCAGCACCTGATCGTGACGCTCGAGGGCCCGCGGCATCCGGTCGCGATACCGCTCCCACATCTCGGTGCTGCCCTCGATGTCGGTGAACAGGAACGTGACCGTTCCCGCTGGAAGGGTGGCAAGCGTAGAGTTCATGCGCGCATCGGAAGCGTGCGAGTCGCGCGCCGGCCTCAGCCGGCGACCTGCGATCCCGGCACGATCACGTTCGATCCGTCCACCAGACGCAAGAGCGCCTTCTTTCCACCGTCGTAATCGTCCGCCCAAGCGAGCACGGGGACGGTCTCTCCCCGGTACCGAACCTCGGCGACCGGAGCCGCGGGCCTCTCCGACAGGGCCAGCCGCCAGAACGGGTTGCCGGCCTTCTCCTCGCCCACGGTCGAGGGCGGACCATGTCCGCACCACAAGATCGTGTCGTCGGGCAGGTCGGCGAACACCTCGCGCACGGTCTCGAACAGGGCCGCTGCGCTCGCCCCCTCGCCGTCCGTCCGTCCGCTGCCGAGCCGGAACAGGAAATCACCCACGAAGATGTGGTTCTCGACCTGATAGCTGACGCTGTCCGGGGAGTGGCCCGGCGTCGCCTGGACGAGCACGCAGCGGGCTCCGAAGTCGAGCGCCTCGCCTCCCGCGACCGGCCGGTCGACTTCGTAGGGTCCGCCTGCCGGTCCGGCCACCTCCCCTCCCACGAGATCGACCAGCTCTTCCACGCCGGCGCAATGATCGGGGTGGCAATGGGTGACGAGAATCAAGCGCACGTCGCCGCTCCATTCCGCCGCGGCCGCTGCCAGGTCGCCAACCCGCTCGCCGGGATCGACGATCGCCAGCGCGTCGGTGTCGTTGTCCTTCACCACGAACCCATTGGTCAGCAGGCTGTTCAGGACGAAGCGGCGCACGGTCACCTTGTGGCCGACGAAGACGTCGTCGTGAAGCGGCCCGCGCGCGCTCATCCTTCGATGACTCCGTTCGCCGCACCCACCTCGGCAATCGCCTCGACCGCCCGGGCCAGCTCCTCGCGCGTGTGCGCCGCGGAGATCTGGCACCGCAGCCGAGCCTCGTCTTTGGGCACGACCGGGAAGCCGAATCCGGACACGTACACTCCGCGCTCGAACAGCTGGTCGGAGAGCCGGATCGCCAGCGCGGTGTCCCCCACGATGACCGGCACGACGGGATGGATCCCCTCGGGCACGTCGAACCCTCGCTCCCGCAGAGCTGCCCTGAACCAGCGCGTGTTCTCTCGCAGCCGCTCGATCCGCCCCGGGTCCTCGGCGAGCAGGTCGAAGGCGGTCAGCGAGGCGGCGACGATCATCGGCGGCAACGCGTTGGAGAACAAGTACGGGCGAGACCGTTGACGAAGCGTCTCGACCACGGGCCGCGGGCCGGCGACGAACCCGCCAGCCGCGCCGCCCAGCGCCTTGCCCAGCGTGCCCGTCGTGATCGGGATCTCGCCGTGCACTCCCAGCTCCTCCGCCGTCCCGCGGCCGCGACGGCCCAGCACACCGGTCGCATGCGAGTCGTCGACCACGAGCAGGGCCCCGTGCCTCCGGCACAGCTCGAGCAGCGCGGGGAGACGGGCGAGCTTCCCCTCCATCGAGAAAACCCCGTCCGTCACCACGACGCGGTGCCGGGACTCGTCGTTCTCCAGCATGTCCGCGAGCGCCGAGATGTCGGCATGCGCGTAGCGGTAGCGAGCCGCCTTGCACAGGCGGATCCCGTCGATGATCGACGCGTGGTTGAGCTCGTCCGAGAACACCGCGTCCTCCTCGTCGAGGATGGCGGAGAACAGGGCTTCGTTGGCGTTCCAGCACGACGTGTAGAGGATCGCGTCGTCGGTCTCGAAGAAGTCGGCGATCCGGCGCTCGAGATCGAGGTGCAGGGAATCGGTCCCGCAGATGAACCTCACCGACGCCATTCCGAAGCCCCACTTGTCCACTGCCGCGCGTGCCGCCTCGCGGATTCGGGGGTGGTTGGCGAACCCGAGGTAGTTGTTGGAGGTCAGCATGACGACTTCGCGGCCGTCGACCTCGACCTCCGCGTCCTGCGGACCCTGGAGCACGCGCTCGACCTTGTACGTGCCCGCCTCGCGCAGCGCGGTGAGCTCCGCCTCGAGGTGCTCCACCAATCCGGCGGTCTTATGCCTCGACATTGCCGTTCTTCCCGTGCGGGTAGAAGACCACCTTCATGGCCTCGTGGGCGTCGAACGCCTCCATGCCCTCGATGAACTTTCCCAGGCCCTCGTATTCGTGGGACACCAGCGGACGGACGTCCAGGCCGTCGGCCAGCAGCTCCAGCATGCGATCCCAGGTCGAGAAGATCCGTCGCCCGATGATCGCGTGCAGGGAGAGCCCCTTGAAGATCAGATCCCTGGCGAAGTGATGGATCGTCACGGCCTCACGCGTCGGGATCCCGAGCAACGAGACCGCGCCGCCCATGCGGGCGATACCGAGCGCCTGGTTGACGGCCGACTCGGCCCCGGACATCTCGAGCACCAGGTCGACGCCTCCTTCGGTCTCGTCGAGGATCCGCTCCTCGACCGCGGCGGCCGCTTCGGCTCCCGTTCTCAGCACCACCACGTTGTCCGCTCGCTTGATCTCGCGCCACTTCTCGGCGCGGGCGATCGCACGATCGCTCACGTCGATCACGTAGATGCGCGCCGCCCGCTCGTGCTGCGCGATCGCCGCGGCCATCGCGCCGATAGGGCCGTATCCGGTGATCGCCACAGTCATCCCGGCCAGCTCGTGGTCCTGCACGGTGTGCACGGCGTTCCCCAGCGCGTCCAGGAAGGCCCCGACCTCGAGCGGGACGACGGCCGGATCGAGCGGAACCACATTCCGCGCCGGGACGATGACGTAGCCGGCGAAGGCCCCGTCGCTGTGAAACCCTATGATGCGGGTGTTGCGGCACACGTGCCCCTGACCGGTGCGGCACTGGCGGCAGACCCCGCACGTCACGTGCATCTCGGCCGAGGCGAACGCACCTTCGCGCAGATCGTCCCGTCCCGGAGCGCGGCCGACCGCGTCGATCTCGCCGCAAAACTCGTGTCCGTAGATCCGCGGCGGGACGACCATGTCGCGCACGGTCGGATCCCAATGATAAATGTGTCGGTCGGAGCCGCAGATCGCGGTCGCGCGCACCTTCATCCGCACCTCACCCTCTCCGGGCTCAGGCACCGCGACCTCGCGGACCTCGGTCCCGGCACGCCCCTCCCGCTCGTCGATCTTGACGACCGCCCGCATGCTCACGCTCCCATCACCTAGAGGTGGCGCCGGCCGTCGGCTGGGAAACCTCCCCCACCCGCTCCAGATACCGCTCGGCGTCGATCGCCGCGCGGCAGCCCGCGCCCGCCGCCGTCACCGCCTGCCGGTAGACGTGATCGTGGACATCGCCCCCGATGAACACGCCCTCGACGTCGGTCAGCGACCGCCCGGGATCCTTGGGCACCAGATACCCCTGCGCGTCCATCCGGAGCTGGTTCTCGAAGATCTCGGTGTTGGGGACATGGCCGATCGCCAGGAACACCCCTTCGACCTTCATCTCCCACCGCTCGTCAGTCTCGTGATTCCAGAGGCGCACTGCCTCGACCTGGTTTCCGCCGAGCACCTCGGTCAGGTAGGTGTTCCACAAGAACTCGATCCTGGGATTGGCGAGCGCGCGCTCCTGCATGATCTTGCTGGCCCGCAGCTCGTCACGGCGATGGACCACGACGACGCGCCGCGCGAAGCGGGTCAGGAAGATCGCCTCTTCCATGGCGCTGTCCCCGCCGCCGACCACGACGACCTCCTGGTCGCGGAAGAAGGCGCCGTCGCACGTGGCGCAGGTCGAAACCCCATGGCCGAGGAGTCGCTTCTCCCCCGGGACTCCGAGCATGCGCGCGGTCGCGCCCGAGCACACGATCAGGGTGCGCGTCCGATGCGGTTCGCCCTCGATCTGGATCGCGAACGGCCGCGACGATAGATCCACCGCGTTGGCATCACCCGCCACGAAGCGGGCTCCGAATCGCTGGGCCTGTCGCCGCATGCGATCGATGAGCTCCGGTCCCATGACCCCTTCGGGGAAGCCCGGGTAGTTCTCGACCTCGGTGGTCAGCGAGAGCTGGCCGCCGGCCTCGACCCCCATGACGACCAGTGGCTCGAGATTCGCCCGGGCCGCGTAGATCGCCGCGGTCAGGCCAGCGCAACCGGATCCCAGGATGATGACGTTCTCGACGGCCGCGGGGGTTTCCGTCACTGCGTCGACCCGACCTCCGCGGTCTGCGAGGTCTCGGCCTGACCCTTGATCTGGAGCTTCGCGAGGCCGACCTCGGCGTCGTGGAGGGCTTTGCGGATCGCCACGAACTGGCTCGCCAGCTCGCTCACCGGACGGAGGCCCGGGATCTCGACCACCGCCGTGGTGCGCCCGTCGGATGCGGCCCGCGTCGAGACCTTCGCGTCCGGCACCGCGGATCGCACCAGGTCGGCCACTTGCCTGTCCCGCGGGCGATACGTCTTCGGCGAGTCGGTGCTGAACTCCAGGTCGAAGGGGATCGCGTAGGCGACCGCGGGGTCCGCCCACGCGCCGAGCGCCGCAGGGTCGGAGGCCGCGCGCGCTCGCTCGACCCCGTCCTCCAGCACGACCAGCGACTCGCTCGACTCGACCTCCAGATCCACCCCCCGATCGGCGGCGAGCTCGTGCTGGATGGTCATCCGGGTCCGCCCATCGGTCAGGCGGGTCTTGAGGTGGTAGCTTCCACTGCCGTCGCCGCGGTCCTGGCCGGTCCATTCGGACGAGACCTCGAGCGTCGCTTCCTGGAACCCCGGCGAGCTCTGAGCATAGTCGAGTGCGGGCAGGGAGAAAGCGAAGACGGCGACCAGAACGGCGATGCGTCCGAGCACGAAGTGAGACATTGGCGGTTCCCCAGGGAGAAGGTTAAACGCGGCCCGGCGGGGACGCGTTTCTCAGGTATGGAGGTGGACGACGAACAACGGGGAGCGGACCTCCGCTCCCCGCCGTCGACTGGTTGGCCCGCCTGGACTCGAACCAGGAGTCTCTTGATCCAGAGTCAAGCGTGTTGCCAATTACACCACGGGCCAAACAGGGGCAGAAAAGTAGGCCCGCTCCGGGCGAGCGGCAACACTTGCAGGCCATCGTAACACGACAGGAGGAGCCCCATGGGAAGGAATTCCGTCCGCGTCTGCAGAGCGTTCCTGCTCGCCGTGACGCTCTCGGCCTGCGAGAACAGCAACACGCTGGTCCTGGAGCCAAATCCGGCCGTCCGAGTCGAGATCGATGCCTCGAATTGCCCGCTAGTCCGGAGGTGCGGACGCTGCACGCTGGAGTTCGGCGCGTTCGACAAGAACTCCCAGCCGGCCCCGTTCCCGACCTTGATCTGGACCTCCTCGAATCCCGGGGTCGCCAGCGTCCAGGGGAACGCCGATGGAACCGGCCGGGTCGAGGGCTGGACCGACGGGATCGTCACGATCCGCGTCGAGGTGCTGGAGACCGGCGCGTCCGACGAGATCGAGCTACAAGTGGCGCCTCCGTTGACGCCGGTCTCGTGCACGGCCCCCGCGGCTTTGGGCCCCGACCTCGCCGGATGACCGGAGGCGGATCCCGGTGTATCTTTCATACGTCACGCCAATCGAAGGAAGGACACCCATGAACCTGTTACGAACCGCCCCCGCGATTCTCGCCGCCGGCGTGGCCCTGGCGGCCTGCTCGGGAGACAGCGGCCCGACCGCGATCGAGATCCCGCTGGCCAAGGTGGAGATCACCAAGGGCTGCGGATCGATCGGAGAGGGATCGACCTGTGTCATGGAGGCAATAGGGTTCACGGCGGAAGGCCAGCTGGTGACCAACGCCGTCCTGCGCTGGTCGTCCAACGCGAGCTCGATCGCCCAGGTGAACGACGAGGGGCGCGTCTTCGGGATCGCGCCTGGCAAAGCCACGATCACGGTCGAGGCGGCAATCGGTCAGGGAGAGGACCAGATCGACGTGTTCGTCTTCGGAGTCACGAAGCACTAGTCTAGAACTCAGCGCGTTCGCTTGAGCGCGGCGCGCTCCACGCGCGCTTCGACCGCCAGCCGGATCAGCCGGTCGCAGAGCTCCGGGAAGGGGACGCCCGTCGCCTCCCACAGCCTCGGATACATGCTCATCCGCGTGAAGCCGGGGATCGTGTTGATCTCGTTGAGGACCACGCGGTCGGTCCCGGCTTCGAGGAAGAAGTCGACCCGCGCCATCCCGCGCGCGTCGATGGCCCGGAAGGCGGCCACGGCCAGCTCCCGGACGCGGACCGCCGTCTCCTCCGGCAGCTCCGCCGGGATCACCAGCCGGACCGCGTCGTCGAAGTACTTGTCCTCGTAATCGTAGAACTCGTGGCCGGGAACGATCTCGCCGACCACCGAAGCGCGCGGGTCCTCGTTCCCCAGCACCGCGCACTCCAGCTCGCGGCCCACGATCGCCTTCTCGACCAGGACCTTCGGGTCGTACCCCGCGGCGTCCTCGACAGCGGGGCCGAGCTCTTCCATCGAATGCGCCTTGTGGACGCCGATCGACGAGCCGCAGTTGGCCGGCTTGACGAAGCACGGGAAGCCGAGACGGGCCGCGACCTCCCCCTTCACCCGCGCCGGGTCACGCTCCCAGTCGGTGCGGCGGATGACCTGGTAGTCACCGACCGGGAGCCCGGCCGCCGACCAGACCGCCTTGGCGATCTCCTTGTCCATGCCGACCGCGCTGCCGGTGATCCCGGCTCCGACGTAGGCCACGCCGGCCAGCTCGAACAGCCCCTGCAGAGCCCCGTCCTCCCCCGTCTGCCCGTGGACCAAGGGGAACAGGACGTCGAGCGGGGCCAGGTCGGCCGGCGTCCGCTCTCCCGGCCGCAGCAGGCGGCCTCCCCGGCCGGGGTCCGGCAGCAGCGCCACGGTCTCCGTGCTCGGCGGCTCGCCCTCCAGCGCGCCCGCGGCCTCGGCCCGCTCGATCAGCCGCTCGACCGCGTCGGAGGCGACGAGCCAGCGGCCCTCCTTGGAGATCCCGATCTGGACGACCTCGTACTTCTCGGGGTCCAGCGCCCCCAGCACCGAACGCGCGGACATGAGGCTCACCTCGTGCTCGCTGGAGCGCCCGCCGAACAGCACGCCGACGCGAAGCTTCCGCTCCGCGCTCATTGGTGCTCGGCCAGCACGGAAATCAGAAGGCGGTGGGTCTCGGGGCCACCGGCCGCGATCCAGCCGGTCTCGCGATGGGCGGCTCCGCCCTGCCAGTCGGTGACCCGGCCGCCGGCCTCCAGCACGAGCAGCTCGCCGGCGGCGATGTCCCAGGGGCTCAGGCCGATCTCCCAGAACCCGTCCACCCGGCCCGCGGCTACATATGCCAGGTCGAGTGCCGCGGAGCCCGCCCTGCGCATGTCGCTCGAGCGCAGGAACAGCGCGCGGAACACCCGCAGGTAGCGATCGGTTTCCTCCGGCTGCCGGAACGGGAAGCCGGTGGCAAGCAGCGGCCCCTCGTCGGGGTGGCCTCCGTCGGAGACGGCGAGCGGGGAGGCCCCCGCCGGATCGCCCCGGTCGACCCACGCGCCCTTACCCGCGACGGCGGTGAACCACTCCCCGCGAACCGGGTCGACGACGAGGCCGGCCAGCGGCCGCGTCCCTTCGTAGAGGGCGATGGAGACCGCGAACATCGGGAAGCCGTGGACGTAGTTGGCGGTGCCGTCGAGCGGGTCGACGATCCACCTCAGGGCCGCCGCGCCCGGGCGCCCGCCCGACTCTTCGGCCACGATCGCGTGATCCGGGAACGAGCGCGCCAGCCGCTCGACGATCCTGCGCTCGGATTCCCGATCCGCCTCGGTGACGAGATCCCGCGGGTGCTTGCGCGTGGCTTCGCGACGCCCGGTCGAGGGCCACGCCGCGAGCAGCACGTCGATCGCCTCCCGGGCCGCCTCGCGCGCCACCGCCAGCGCCTCGTCGGCGTCGCTCGCGTCAGCCACCACCGCGCCCCTCCAGCACGCGGGCGCGGACGTGGGCGACCGCCTCCTCCGGCGAGAAGCGGGCGGCGTCCTTCCGGGCCCGCCTGCTCGTGACCTCGACGACCCCGTCGTCGAGACCCCGCTCCCCGACGACGATGCGCCACGGGACCCCGATCAGGTCCGCGTCCGCGAACTTGGACCCCGCCCGGTCTGCCCGGTCGTCGAGCAAGGCCTCGAGGCCCTCCGCGCGGCACTCGTCATAGATCCGCTCCGCGACCTCGACGACCTGCGGCGAGTCCATGTTGAGCGGGATCACCTCGACTTCGTAGGGAGCGATCGCGACCGGCCACACGATCCCGTGCTCGTCGTGGTTCTGCTCGATCGCCGCCGCCACCGTGCGAGTGATCCCGAGGCCGTAGCACCCCATGCGGAACGGGCGCTGGCGGCCTTCCTCATCGAGGAACGTGGCGCCCATCGCCTCGCTGTACTTCGTGCCGAGCTGGAAGATGTGGCCGACCTCGATGCCGCGGGTCTCCTCGAGCGGCGCTCCGCAGCGGGGACACGGGTCGCCGCCCCGAAGTCGGACCGCGTCGATCCATTCGTCCGGCTCGACGTCGCGGCCGATCTCGAGGCCGGTCACGTGGAACCCGGTCCGGTTCGCCCCCGCGACGAGGTTCCCGCGCCCGGCCAGCGAGTAGTCGGCGAGAACCCGCACGTCCGACGGCAGCCCGTGCGGACCCGCGAAGCCGACCTCCGCGCCGGTGATCTCGCGCACCCGGACCGGGCCGGTGAGCTCGATCTTGTCGACCCCCAGGGCGCGACCCAGCTTCTCCTCCTCGACCTCGCGATCGCCGCGCACGAGGACGGCGACCGTCTCGCCGGCGGCCTGGAACAAGAGCGTCTTGACGAACTCCGAGGGCGAGCGCCCGAGGAGCTCAGACACCTCCTCGACCGTCGTCCGACCCGGCGTCTCCACCTCCTCGAGCGGCTTCGCGGAGTTCCCCGGGTCGTGGGCGGTGGGGACCGACTCGGCGCGGCCCGACGATGCCGCGTAGCCACACGTCCCGCAGCTGAAGACGAGGCTCTCGCCCGTCTCGGCGAGCACCATGAACTCGTGGTTCTCCTCGCCGCCGATCTCCCCCGACGACGCCTCGACGTCGCGGAACGCCAGCCCGCACCGCTCGAAGATCCGCCCGTACGCGTCGTGGAAATCCCGGTACGTCGCATCGAGCGACGGCTCGTCGGGGTGGAACGAGTAGGCGTCCTTCATCGTGAACTCGCGCCCGCGCATGACCCCGAACCGCGGCCGGATCTCGTCGCGGAACTTCGTCTGGATCTGGTAGAGCGACAGCGGCAGCTGCCGGTACGAGCGCACCTCGCTGCGGACGAGGTCGGTGACGATCTCCTCGTGGGTCGGCCCGAGCGCGTATTCGCGACCGTGGCGGTCCTCGACCCGCATCATCAGCGGGCCGTACAGGTCCCAGCGTCCGGTCTCCTTCCACAGCTCCGCCGGCAGCAGGATCGGCAGCAGGACCTCGATCGCGCCGATCCGGGCGAGTTCCTCGCGGACGATGGCCTCGACCTTGAGGATCACCCGACGGCAGAGCGGCAGATAGGTGTAGACCCCGCGCGCGAGCGGGCGCAGCATGCCGGCCCGCACCATGAGGCGATGGCTCGCCACCTCGGCATCGGCCGGGTCTTCCTTCAGGGTCGGGATGAAGGCGCGGGTCCAGCGCATGGGGGCGCAATGTATCCGGCGCCGGGAACCCTGGCATGCGGCCCGCTGGCGCGGGGGGCTCAGCGCGACGCGGTGATCCGGTAGATCGCTCCGGCCCGGTCGTCGCTGACGAGGAGCGCGCCGTCCGGCATCACCAGCACGTCGACCGGCCGGCCCCAGGCATCGTCTCCCTGGAGCCAACCTTCGGCGAACGGCTCGTAGGAAACCGCCTCCTCGCCCTCGACCCGCACGGTCGTGACCCGGTAGCCGATCTTCCGGCTCCGGTTCCACGACCCGTGCTCGGCGATGAAGATCCTCCCCCGGTAGTCGGCGGGGAACATCGCGCCGTCGTAGAAGCGCATCCCCAGCGAGGCGACGTGGGGCCCCAGCTTCCGCGCGGGCGGCGTGAAGTCGGAGCACGGGCGGCGGTCGCCGAACTCGGGATCGGGGATGTCGCCGGCGTGGCAGAACGGGAACCCGAAGTGCAGCTCGGAGCGCGGGACGTGGTTCAGCTCGTCGGCTGGGATGTCGTCGCCCATCCGGTCGCGGCCGTTGTCGGTGAACCACAGCGTGCCGCCGTCCGGGCGCCAGTCGAAGCCGACCGAGTTCCGGACGCCGGAGGCGAAAACCTCGAAGCCCGTCCCGTCCGCGTTCATCCGCGAGATCGTCCCGAGCGGCGCCTCGACGGGGCACACGTTGCAGGGCGCGCCGATCCCCAGATAGAGCTTATCGTCCGGGCCAAATGCCATGTAGCGCCAGTTGTGATGGTCGGTGTCGGGCAGCTCGCGGACCACGACCGGGGCGGGCGGGTCGTCGAGTCGGTCGTCGATGCCGTCGAAGCGGATCACGCGGTGGACCTCGGCGACGTAGAGCGCCCCGTCCCGCCAGGCGACCCCGTTCGGCTGGCGGAGCCCGCTCGCGATCGTCGCCATCCGGTCCGCCGCGCCGTCTCCGTCGGCGTCGACGACCGCGTAGACGTTCCCCTCCCCGCGGGTGCCGACGTAGACGATGCCGGCCGGGGACAGGGCCAGCGAGCGCGCGCCCGGAACATCCCCCACGAACGGGGCGATCGAAAAACCGGCCGGAAGACGGATCGAAGCCAGCCGCTCGGTGCGCTGGGCCGCGCCCGGCGCGCACGCGAAGAAGGTCAGGGCCAGCGCCAGGGCCGGCGCGCAAGACTCCTTCATCGTCCGTCTCCTTCCGCCAGGATCTCGTCGAGGCGCGCGGCGACCTGCTCGTCCTCCCCGGGGAGGAGGGTCCGCACGTCGATCCAGACGGCCCCGTCGGCCACCCGGGTCACGATCGGCGGATCCCCGTCCCGGAGCCGGGCCTCGAGCCGCGTCGCCGAGCCGTCGGGCTCCACCCGGATCGCCCATCCGGGGAGCGGGAACTCGGGCAGCGTGCCGCCGCCGGCCCGGCCGTCGTGCGGGGCCACGCGACACCGCTCCCGGGCGCCGGGGCCGAGCCGCGCGAGCAGCGCCTCCGCCCGTCGCTCGAGCGCCGCGGGATCGGCCGCCACCATCGCACGAACCGGCACGGCATCGGGATCGCCGAGCCACAGGCGGAGCGTAGCCTCGAGCGCCGCCAGCGTCATCTTGTCGACCCTGAGCGCACGGAGGAGCGGATTCTCCCTGAGCCTCGCGATCCACGCCGACCGGCCGCACACGATCCCCGCCTGGGGGCCGCCCAGGAGTTTGTCTCCGCTCGCGCAGACGAGCGCCGCCCCAACCTCGATCGCGGCGCGGATCGTCGGCTCTCCCGGCGCGGCCTCGAGCGCCGAGACGACCCCCGTCCCCTGATCGAAGACCACGGGGATCCCGTGCTCCTCCCCGATCCGGCACAGCTCGGCGAGGCCCACCTCCGCCACGAATCCCGACTGCGAGAAGTT
>Ga0214472_10003264_pt1 | contig 17193 bp, 21 predicted proteins | sample RVTome_6_FD_207662 | JGI IMG/M metagenome (GOLD analysis project Ga0214472, IMG submission 207662) | Soil microbial communities from uranium-contaminated site in the Upper Colorado River Basin, Wyoming, United States - RVT140D175 | ecosystem: Environmental > Terrestrial > Soil > Contaminated >... | reverse complement strand
GAACAAACAACTGATACTAGCAGCTATAGCAGTAAAGCAGAGTTCGGTTAGTCAGTAACCCCAATAACCTAAATTACCTTACACTTGCAAATCGATAAGGAACTATCAAAATGAGCACCCCCAATCCAAATCCAAATCCAAATCCAAATCCCAATCCCAACCCAAACAACTTCCGCACTAAATACCGGCCGGTACTTACTGCCTCACAAATTACTCATATCCTTACTCTTTGCAAGCAGGAGCAGCCAATAAGTGCAGAGTCGTTCAACGTAATATCAATACTAGCGCCCTTTGAAGCTAAGATTGCAGCCCGCGCAGTTACTCCTGCTTACACTACTGCAGCCCGTAGCAAAGCTAACAGCTTAGAGGCTCTAGGAGGTGCAGCTCCCACACCTGAACCTGAAATAACTAAGGAACAGTACTGGGAACAATGTTATAACAAATACCGGCACTATCCTGCTTCCTGCACTGTAGAAGAGATTCATGCAGCACAAGAACATATGTATTTGCATGATCTTATGAGTGCAGAAGAAACAGCAGAATTTGAAGCTAGAACACTAGCGCAACTGCCGGAATAAGCGCAAGTAGGCAAATAAGGAGTAAACGACTATGAACGTAGCAGAACTAAAAGCAGCTCTTTCTGGGTATCCAGATGATATGGAAGTAATCTATCAAGCCCGCAGCGATTTCCATTCTCTATGTAAATTAGATTTAGAGGTAGTGGAAGCAGTAGATAAAGGCTTCTATGTTATGCGCATTCACAGAACTATGAGCGACGAAAACAAGAGCAAAATTAAAAAATACTTACTATTTCCCGGCAATTAATACTGCACCTTACAGGGTAGGGTAATACTAAAAAACTTAGGAGTAAGCAATCATGGCACAAGTTACTTGTGCAATAAGCGGGATACGATTCAAGGTATCCTGCTTAGAGCACATATCAATAGATCATACTGCAGGGTATTTCCACCCTATATTCGCACTACCACATAAGCAGCTACATCAGCTGTATGCTGCGCACTGTAAAGGCAAGCTATCTCAAGTAGACAGCTACCTTACTTTTCTATCTCTTATAAACTACACCGGCAAGGTAGACTGGCAGCATCCTGTTACTCTTGACCCAGCTAAGCCAATAACAAGAACATTGGTGGAGAATAACATCTCTCAACTGGTAAGAGTAATAGAGCAAACAGATTGTATAAGGCATCCTTCCTTTACTCAACCTTCCTTTAAAGTAACTTATGAAAACTCCCGTATGATTCAGATAGCTAATTGGATTAAGGCATGGGAAGAAAACCTAAGTGACTGGAAAGCTGGGCGCGCATCTTTGCGAGAAGCACAGTCTCTGCAAGCGGTAGAAAATAAGCTAACCCATCTTATATACGGTGGCTCTTCGCCTGCGCATTACTCTCACGTAGTTGCAGACTGGGCAGACAAGGCAGCAGAATTCCCACCTCACAGAGCAGAAGAATGGAAGAAAGTAATACGCTCATGCTTTAACACCACTAAGATGTTCAACACTCCTTTATCTTTAATCAAAGAGATAAAAGATTACTGTGAATGTAACATAGACGTAGGTAGTGTTCACTTCCATACTCTAATGGAAATATTCAACGAAGGTATAGCTCGTAATACTGATTACCTTGGAGGCTCTTCCTTAGCTCTAGGGTACACTTTACTACCAACCACAAGTGCAGCAGGTAAGCAACAGCAGGCAGCAGAGCTAAAGAATGCAGCAGAAGTAGCAGCACTAGCCGCTAAAGCGCCTGCAACTGAGCCAGTAAAATCAGACTACTCTACCGTTGTAGATTATTTAAGAGCAAAGCTAGCTTACAGGGTAGCAGCTGCAACTTTAAGTAAGCAGGAGCAGGCTCCTACACTAGCGCCAGCTAAAATGTCTGACACTATCACAGCAGAGGATTTATAGTAATGACCACTAAAAAGCTAAATATGGCTGAACTATTAGCGAAAGCTAAAGCAGCTCGCACCCCTGATACCGCCGCCAGCACTACCGAAACTCCCAGTAAACCTAGCACCAGTGCTACTACTGCTACCCTAACTGCTGCAACTAATAACGCAGGAAGTACCGGGGGCGCTATCGCTGCTTTGCGTGCAAAAATAGCGCAGCAAGCAGCGAGCACCAAATCCTACCAACCTACCAGCACCATTACAACTAAGTCACCAAAAGAAGCAGAGCGGTTAGCCTATCTGGAAACTGTAATTGAAAATGGCCCCCAGTGGCAAGCCCGTCCACTTATGGAAAAGATCAACCTTAAACGGGAACGGGATGCACTTAGAGTAGCAGTAAATTCTGCACCTGCTCCCATACTTCCTGAGCAACCTAATAACACTCTGCAAACTCCGGCAGCACTACAGGAACAACCTTTTGCAGATGTTACTGATGCTAGTTGCGGTTGCGCCGGGTATGCTAGTACCGGTATGCACGGAGAAGCTATTACCTACAATCAAGAGCAGCAGCAATTCATAGACCTAGCTAGCAGCGGTGAAGATTGTGTACTTATAGGAGCTGCAGGTACTGGTAAAACCACCTGCTCGCAGGGAGCTATCAATGCCCTTATCTCCAGCGGTAAAGTACCTCCTCTGCAAAGTGACGGGCATAAGCACTTAGTAAGCGGAGGGCCGGGTATTCTCATAATCTCTTACACTCGCAGAGCTGTAAATAATATTCGCAAGGTGCAGTCTAAGGATATGCAAGCTAACTGTATTACTGCTCACAAGCTACTAGAGTACCAGCCAGAGTACTTTGAAGTAGAAGACCCTGAAACTGGCGCTATTAAACGTACTATGCGCTTTCTCCCTAGCAGGCATTCATCCAACCCACTCCCTTCTACTATTCACACTATCATAGTAGAAGAAGCGTCTATGTTGTCCACCGAACTATTCAGTGAGATAACAGCTGCACTGCTGCACAAAGTACAGTGGATATTCATAGGGGATATACAGCAGCTGCCTCCTGTATTTGGTAGTGCTGTACTAGGGTATAAAATGCTAGAGCACCCGGTAGTAGAACTTAAGCAAGTCTACCGCCAAGCTCTTGAGTCTCCAATCATACGCTTAGCGCACCAAATACTCTCAGGCAGACCAATACCGGGCAGCTCTTACCCTAAATGGAAACACGAAGGTAAGCTAACCCTACACCCTTGGAAAAAGAAATTACATGCAGACCATGCAGCACTAACCTTAGCTGCATTCTTCAAAGCAGCAGTAGATAACGGAGTGTACGATCCAGACGAAGATATGATACTTATACCTTACAATAAAGCTTGCGGTACTATTGAAATTAACAATCATATTGCTAACCACCTCGCGCGCCGCAGGCAGGCAGTAACCTTTGAAGTAATTGCAGGCTTTAATAAGCACTACTTTAGCGTAGGGGATAAGGTTCTATATGATCGCGAAGATGCAGAGATAGTAGAAATTACAACTAACCCTGCCTATACAGGCGCTCGTTACCAGAAGCATTCTGCTTACTTAGACTACTGGGGGCACAATCCGCAAGCGGCAGAAGAAGCAGGCTCATGTGCATACGACTATGATGCAGACATAGAATTTCTACTAGAGCAGGTAGCTTCTAGTGAGGATAGGGTAACTCAGGCTTCTCATAACATAGTAGTTCGCCTAATAGATACCGAAAGCGAAGTTACTCTAAACAAAGCAGCAGAGATTAACTCACTCCTGCACTCCTATGCTCTTACTGTACATAAATCACAGGGTTCAGAGTGGAGGAAAGTATTCTTCTGTCTGCACCAGTCTCATGCAACTATGCTGCAACGGGAACTGCTGTACACAGGAGTAACCAGAGCAAGAGAAGAGCTATATGTAATCTGTGAACCGGAATCCTTTACCAAAGGCATCACCTCACAGAGAATAAAAGGAGATACACTAGAAGAAAAGGCAGAGTTCTTTAAAGGTAAATTAGATAAAAGAGGGTAGTAGTTATGAGCACGCCAGACTTTGATCCAGAAGAGAAAGGACAGCGAGCAGTAGACTTAATGTTTAAAAAGCTGACTCCATTAGCCAGATGGTTAGCTATGCTATTCATAAGCGCAGCAGTCATATTAACGTTCAGTATACTAACAGCAGTGTAGGTAGGAGATAGCAACTATGAGTAGTAATAATAAAGAGGTCAAGCCGCAGTCCCGTTTGCAGAGAGCGCACAGTCAGACTATGTGGGCAGTGCATTTTCTGCTGCATCTCTTCCCTGTAAGCGCCCTTAAAGATTGTGAACCTTCCTTAGGTACGCAAGTAGCTATGTATAGATACAATAAAGCAGTAACAGCATTAAAGAAGCATATACTTCAAGACTACAAAATACAGCGTAAAAGAGCAGAGCTAGGAGCGGTAAAAAATTTTTCTAACTTAAGCAATAAACCCCTTGACCCATGAAACGGGCATGTTATAGTGGTGTCTCTGAAGCGATAAAAGCGACACCACTTATATCTGCTCAGTTAGCGCTAACTTTAAGGTGCGAACCTTATTAAACCAACCCAAAAGGTACTTACAAATGAACGATTCAGTAACCGAAGTAACCTCCACCGACAAAGAGACTGGTCCGCAAGTTATTAAGGCCGAAAACCCTAGCACTGAAGAAATGAAGCAGATCTGCGAAAACATCAAAGTTAACTACGACAGTAAAGTTAACACCAAACCAGTGCAGTTTAACTTTCGTAAATCAAAAGACAAAGAAACCGGCATTGAAACTGTGCGCGAAGCTGTCGTTCTGCCGGTACCTTATCCTTCAATCGAAGGTATTGTAGCTATTCTGGAAGCTGGAGGTAAGCAACTGGAGCTGCTGCAAGAAGCAGTTGAAAACGTAGTCAATGCGGCGGTGCGGGAAATTCTTTCCGATGACACTACTGTTAACGCCAGTAACTTTGATGCAAACAAAGTAAGCTGGGAAACTATCGCCAATACTCCGAAGGTACAGCGTCGTGGCGGTGGTATTCCTAAGGAGACTTGGGAAGCGTTTGCTCAGGATTATGTCGAAGTTATGCCGGCTATTACTGGCAAGACTATCGAACAGGTTGCCAACGCTGCTAAGATTCTGGTCGGTAAGCTACAAGCTGTACGTACCAACGAGCCGGTACTGCAACTGCTGGTACAACAGCTGGCTATCTACGCTGAGAACACTCCCAATATGGAAGAATACTCAGATTGTGTAGAGTTCCTGCTGAACAAGGCAGACCAGTTCCTGAACGTAACTGAAGAAGAGCTGCTGGCTAACCTGTAATAGTCAGTTAGCTAATCCTCCTCCTGCTTTCTAATACCACAGTTAGCAGGAGGTTTTCAGTAAGCTGCCCTTACCGAAAATTCAGTTTCCGCCACTGTGCTCGTTAGTAAAAAGAGCTAAAGGCGAGTGCCGTAAGGGCGGCTTTCTAAAACCTCCTACCCTGTAAGGTACTTGGCCCGGATATAGTTCCACTCCTTCCTATACTCCGGGTCTTTTTTATTCTCCCTTCTTACCCACTCGCGGGAAATCATGCGAAAATATGAACCCATCTGGATAGCTGTTAAGTCAAATCACAAAGCAGCACTATCTGCTGAGCCTCATATGCACGCTAGAATTATACAAGCTGTGCGTAAAGAGAAGTGCAGAGACAGAGGATGGAAGTATCTTTGCTTAGAGCAGGGTAAGAAGTACGAACTACTAGAGGAAGTAGAAGGCAAGCTAATTACCTTTACTCTGCATGAGTTACCCTACTTTTCTCTGCAATCCCTATAATCCCTATAATCCCTATAATCCCTATACTGCTAGGAGACTCGTCATGAGTAGCAACCTACCTACTGCTTCCGCTACCGGAGCAGCATTTGAAGTTCAAGAAAAACTTGCTCAGCTAGAGCAAGCCCTCCTATCTGGCACCCCTAATATGCCAACTCTGCTGCGAGATATTCATCGCACCCTTAAAAACGATCCTGATGTAGTTACTATCCTTAGTGAGGAAGAATGCTCTATTCTAGTACGCGGACTTAAGAAGCAGACTGCTACAGTCATTGCCACTAAAGCTCTGAAGAAAGGCGGAGCTAAGAAGTCTGCTAAGCAAATGACTCTTGCTGATCTGTAGGAACTGCTAGTGAGCACAAGTGCCAGCAGTAGTATATTCTCCAGACTGCAAGCATTAAGAGAGAAGGCAGCAGCGGAAACTGTAGCAGACCTGAACCCTAACTCTGAGTTAGCTGCTGTTCCCACCTCCCTTACTACTCTAATCATCCTGTATCATAAAGCGCACTCTGAGTGCTGTATAGATCACAGCGAAGGACTTAAAAGTTTAGTCAACTGGCTAAGTCCTATAGAGTTTGATGCAGATAGGTTCCCAGATATACTAAACCCAGGCTGCAGAGTACCTAGAATACTAACTAGCTGGAGTCTGTATGATCTAGCTAAAATAATAACTACAGGAAATACTGCTACTGTGTGTAGCTGCTCTAGTGAGGCAGAAGCGCAATGGGTCAGAGCTATTTACTTTCACACAGTTTACGAAGCAGCTTACACGTTATATTAAGGAGTGCAGTTTATGAACACTACTGACTTTAACTTAGACCAGCTACTAGATAGCACTCTAATAGATATAGACTCCTCTGTGAACTCGGAAGTAGAGTCTCTGTTAGATGATGCCACTAATCATTCTACCTCTGCTGCCTCTCTTATCAAGGTAGTGCAGCTTCCTGCTGGAGAGATGGACCCACGACTTAAACTGTTATCTCACTCCTCCCGCACTACCTTACATAAGTGCCCTCGTAAGTACCAACTATACAGACTGAATGCTACTACTGTCTCCCTCTCAGACGAGAAGGAAGTAGAGCAGGGAGTAACCTTTGCTTACGGCAAAGCAGTAGGTATTGGTATTCAATCCACCATGGAAGGTAAGAGCGAACAGCAAATACTACTGGATACTTTCCTTGAGTGGGATACAGAGTTACTAGCCGAAACTCCTAGGCAAAATAAGTCTTTCTGGCTCGCTGTATTTGCGGTACAAAAGTTTATAGCTCTGCGAGAAGAAGGCTTCCTACAAGATTATGAGCTGGTATATTACAAAGGTAAGCCAGCAGTAGAGCTTAGCTTCCGTATACTTCTCCCGGAAGGTTATGAGTACCGAGGGTTTGTAGATGCAGTTCTACGGCATAAAGTTACTGGAGAGGTAATGGTTCTTGAGAACAAGACCTCCAGCGGTACTGCTAACTCTGCAATGTACAAGAACAGTGGGCAAGCTCTTGGGTATTCTGTAGTTCTGGATCAGTTATTTCCTGACCTATCTGCGTATACAGTTCTATACTTAGTATATGAGACTAAGAGCTATGAGTATAAGGAGCTGCCGTTCGGTAAGTCACTGCTGCAACGAGCGCTTTGGCTGCAAGAGCTGCTAATTGATACTCAAATACTCTCACTGTACCACAGTTATGAATCCTTCCCTATGCACGGAGAGTCTTGCTTTGACTTCTTCCGGGACTGTGAATACTTAGGAGTCTGTACTCTTGCTACCAAGAACCAGACCAAACCACTAACTCAGCAGATGCTGGATAAGATAGCAGAAGATGCAGACAGCTATGATTTTACTGTAGACTTCTATGATCTAGTAGCTGCTCAAGTAGAGAAAGGAATGTAAGGAGATATTACCATGAGCTTATTCTATGATTACGCAGAGTATGAAAAGCTGCAAGGAGCAGGTAAATTGTCTCCTGCACAAACCTTAACTGAGCAGCAGCGGCTGGAGCAAGAAGTTAAATTAGAGCCTGAGTACCGCTTGCGGGAAACCATAGTGCTTCACTTCGAGGAGTTATTAAGAGTAACCAGAGAAGGGCAGCCAAGAGCAGGTGCAATACTGGTGTCAGTAGCTACAGAGGGGCAAGAACAAGTTGAACTGTGGTTACCTAAAGGAGTCTGCTCCAATCTTGATCTTACCAATAACACTGTATGTGTATGGGATAAGTTCTGGAAAGATAAGAAGAAAGAGCTGGCGGACACAGGAATATACCTAGCCTATGAGCCGCAGCGTTACAGAACTAAGGAGTCTGACTGATGGCTAAGCTATCCACCAAGAGAGCTAGCACTACTCACAGAGTCATTATCTACGGAGCACCTAAGTCAGGTAAGACTCAGATTGCAGGGGAGTTATCAGAGTATTATGACCTTCTTTGGGTAGACCTAGAGAACGGGCATGAGACTTTGTTGAAGCTACCGACCGAATGGCAAGAGCGCATTGAGCTTATTAGCTTGCCGGATACCCGCTCTTATCCTATAGCTATTGAGACTTGCCTTAAGATGATTAAAGGTCCTGTCTCTATTTGTGAGGAGCACGGCAAAGTTAGCTGTATGATCTGCCGCAGAGAGGAAGCACCAGCAGTAGAGGTTAACCTACCTGCGATGGACTCTAACTCGGTAGTTGTATTCGACTCCCTTACTCAGCTATCCAACAGCGCAGTAGCTTTCATCACCAAGAGCCAGCCTGATGACTACAAGCTGAACTACGATGACTGGGGTAACTTAGGTAAGCTGCTGGATATTTTTCTATCTCACATTCAGCAAGCTAAGTATAATGTGGTAGTTATCTCACATGAAACCGAAGCGGAGACTGAAGGTAAGAAGAAAACTCTGGTGCCTGTAGGAGGTACGCGGAACTTCTCTCGTAACATTGCAAAATACTTTGACCATGTAATTTACGCAGAGAGAAAGAATAAGAAACATGTATTTGCCTCCTCTTCTTGTTACGCTACTACCATACTTACTGGCAGTCGCACAGATGCAGTAATGGAAGCAGGAGAGAAGCCTTCTTTGCTAACGATCTTTAAACCGGAGCTATTTACTGGCTCCAATTCATCAGCAGCTACTACGCCTACTAGTAGCACTGGACCAGCAGCCGCACCAGGAGGGTCTGCAAAAGATATTCTTGCTCGCTTGGGCAGGAAGAATAGCAATAAATAGCACTGAAATCAATACTGAAATCAATCCTTAATCTTAATCAATCACTAAACATAAAGGTGAATACTATGTCTTTGAACAATCTTGACTCCCTGCTTGATGCAACTCTGGATGATCTGGCTGATCTGCCTTCCTTCAAGCCGTTCCCTGTTGGCGCTCACAAGGCACTAGCTTCCTTTGATACTAAGGAAATCAACGGTAAAGCTGCTATCGAACTTAACTTTAAGTACGTTGAAGCAGTGGAGCTGGCTGATCCCGCAGAGGAAGCACCGAAAGCTGGGGATACTTCTAGCACCATGTTCATGCTTGATAACGAGTTTGGACAAGGTAACTTTAAGAAGTGTGCACAACCTTTCGCAGAAGCTATGGGCTTCAAAACTATGCGGGAAGTTGTGGAAGGAGTTAAGGATGTAGAGTGTATCCTCGTCTCTGGCCAGCGGAAGGACAAGAACGACCCGGATAAAGTTTATCTGGTAGTTAAAGAGATCGGGGTTCTGTAAGCTCCCTCTCCCTTTGCTGATCTAATCTAGCCTCGGTAGCGTAAAAGCTATCGGGGCTTTTTAGGTGAAAGAAGTGAAGGGCGTAAGTCCAATACGTTGAGCGCCTTGTTATGCGCTGGGAGGTACAGGATGGAAAGACAAGATATGCTATGGGCGTTGACCTACTACTGGGAAGAAAATGGCGACATTGAGCGATGGTCGAGTTTTGATCGTGAGAAGGTCGCCGCAGAGTTCCCGGAACTTCTCAAGGCTTGGGACGACTACGTGACAGCGCAGAAAGTGATGAATGCCGTTGTTCGTGGGTTGAACTCATAACGCCTCACCTAAACGGATGTATGTAAGCAATTAGCAAGCAGGAGTACTAACCTACCATGTCAGTATCAACTTCCTTGGCTTCTCACATAGCAGCACTAAGAGCTAAAGAAGCTGCATCCCCTGCACCTAAGCAAGCAGATGATTGTATTCTATTCTGGGGAACAGAAGCAGATAAGTCATTCCTTCCGCACCTGAAGCAGTGCGTAGGTTCAGCTACTACCTTTCTGCGCCTAGAGACTGTAACTACTCTCACCTCAGTAAAGATGTACTGTAAGCAGAAAGGGATCACCAGAGTTATCTCCAGCTCCCCTTCGCTTCTAGCTAAGCTACTGAACTGGGATAAGAAGAAAGCACCTTCCTTAGACAACTACTCAGGCTCGTACTTCTCTATCTCAGGTATGGCTGCCGACGATCCAGCTATTGAGATAGTATTCATCCAGCCACTTAAGCAGTTAGTAACTGTACCCTTTGGTAAGTTCGTAGCACGTCGCTTAATCACCAAGCTGACCGCTCCTGCTAAGTGGTACACTCCTACAGTATTTACCGGCTACACTCTCTTAACCCCTGAAAATTCAGATAAGTTATTTACAAATTTTAGCTCCGCCTCCTTGATTTGCATTGACATCGAGACCCTTAAAGAAGATGCAGTAATTCGCTGCCTCTCTTATACTGCCTTCTTCCTTCCTGCTAACACCAGCATTAGTGTAGTGCTACCTTTAGATAGTGAGTATGCTCTTGCTGTTATGCGGAAGTGGAACTGGCAACTCAGAGCACCAAAGGTATTTCAAAATGGAAAGTATGACCTCGCTTACCTTACAAGATATTCTGCTCCTGTTTATGCTTACCTATATGATACAGCTAACTTATTCCATTGCTGGTATAGCGAGCTGCCTAAGGATCTTGGCTTTCTCAACTCCTTCTTCATACGACAGGCGGTCTATTGGAAAGATTTGTCGGAGACTAATGATCTCGATGAATATTACCGCTATAACGCTCTTGATACTTGGGGCACTGGCAATTGCTTTCTAGCTATGCTACAGGAAGCTCCAGAGTATGCACTTAATAATTACCTTCTGGAGTTTCCTCTTACCTTCCCTTGTCACATGAGCGAAATGACCGGGATAGCTAGAGATATGCCAACTCTAATAGAAGCTCAGCGAGAGCAACAAGCAGTAATAGAAGAAGCTTCTCGCTCATTAAATACTATACTAGACATTCCTGCTGGAGAGAGCTTCAATGTAAACTCTCCAGTTCAAATGAAGCAGTTATTAAAAGTGCTGGGTTGCTCTGATCTCACCAGCGCCGATGAAAAGAATCTTAAGAAGGCTCGCTTTCGTCACCCACTTAATGCCAGAATCATAGCTCTTGTACTTAAGATTCGTAAGGCACGTAAGTTAGTAAGCACCTATCTTACTCCGGGTAAAGAGTTCTCAGGAATCTTCTTCCATCACAACCAGCCTGCTTCCTCAGCAGCTAATAACAAACGCCCGCGTATACTGTACTCTCTTAATCCGCACGGTACAGATACCAGTCGCTTAGCTAGTAGAGAGCATCACTTCTGGTGCGGACTACAAGTACAAAACATACCCCGTGGACCTGCAGTAAAGAGCACCTTCATAGCAGACCCAGACTTTGCATTTGCAGAGGTAGACCTAGAGCAAGCAGAGTCCAGAGATACTGGATATATCTCAGGGGATGAAACTCTTATTCACAATGTGGAATACTCTCCTGATTTCCACTGCTCTAATGCCTCAGCTTTCTTTGGTATTCCTTTCGAAGAGCTGTTTGATGCAGCTACAGGGAAGGTACTGAATAAACCCATACGTCAACTAGGTAAGCCAGTAAACCACGGCGCAAACTACAACATGGGAGCTTATGTACTAATTGATACAATGGGAGAAGAGAACATTGTAATGGCCAAGCAGCTGCTAAATCTGCCGCGCTTCTGGTCTTATCTTCATGTGGCTGAGTACCTGCTATCTTGCTTTCATAAAACATATCCCGGAATTAAAGGAGTGTTTTATAAGGGAGTAGTAGAGGAAATTGAGCGTACCAGAATGCTGCGCAGTATGGCAGTGCATCACTCTTGGGAGTTAACTCCTGAACTTAAAGAGTTAGCCGCTACTGCAGAAAGATCGTACTCAGAGCAGGTAGGTAAAGCGTGGGTTCGCTATTGCTTCGCTAACCCATCCACCAGCAAGCCAGCTCTTAATGCTTACATTGCCCACCCACCGCAATCACTTAATGCACAGACTTTAAATAAAGCTTATCTATCAGTCTTCCATGACATTGCTATTAATCCAAAGCATTCAAATAACTTTAAATTACTAGCTCAAATTCATGACTCGATATTATTCCAATACAGATTAGGCCACGAGTATCTATGCGATATGGTAGTTGAACGGATGCAGATTCCGGTTACTATCAAAGGATACGATGGAAAGACTAGAACATTCGTTGTGCCTGCTGGAGCTAAGAGAGGGATGCACCTAGATGCACCTCGCACTGGCAGAGCACTTTACTGGTCAGAGACTGAATAAGCAGAGCAATAATATGCCCCAAACAGGAAGTAAGCAGCCTGACTTCATAGCCTCTTATCTAGCTTATACCAGAGAGACAGAGTGCCCAACATTCTTTCATCGCTGGACAGCTGTGACCTCCCTTAGCGCTTACTTAGGTAGGCAAATCTTCTTCAACCATGGGCACTTTACTTTATACCCTAACCTATATGCTATGCTAATTGGCTCCCCAGGCACCAAGAAATCTAGTGCTATCAAGATAGGAGCTAAGCTCTTAAAGCAGGCAGGGTATAATACTTTTGCTGCAAAGAAGACTAGGCAAGAGAAGTTCCTTATGGACTTAGCAGAGCAGTCAACAGCTAAGGACATAGCGGCAGGAGGAGAGGGAGGAGGTTATGATATACTGGATCAGAATCTATGGGGAGAGTCCCTAGAAGATGAAGCTGACAGTTACCTACACAAACCCCCAGCTGAGTGCTTCATTGCAGCAGATGAATTTAATAACTTCATCGGGCAAGGTAACTTAGACTTCGTATCAATACTGGGGGAGCTTTGGGATTACGAAGGAGTCTTTGATTACAAACTAAAGAACTCTAAATCAGTATTCATCCCAAACCCTACCATTACAATACTAGGAGGTAACACACCTACAGGATTCTCGCAAGCCTTCCCAGTAGAGTCTATAGGACAAGGCTTCTTCTCACGGCTACTTCTAGTCTATGGGGAGCCCAGTGGAGTTAAGTACACTTTCCCTCCTCCTCCTGACTTAGAGCAGCAAGCCTATCTAATAACGCTGCTGCATAGAATTAAAACAGAGGTAGTAGGAGAAGTAAGAATGACTTCAGAATCAATGGACTTGCTAGATAGGATATACAAAACCTGGGGAGGCATAGATGATTTGCGGTTCGAGCATTATACTAATCGCCGCCTTACTCATCTTATCAAGATGTGTCTGGTGATTGCAGCCTCTAAATGCAGTAAGGTAATAACTAAGCAGGTGATAGTGGAGGCTAATACATTGCTCTCTTTCACCGAGCAGCTTATGCCTAAGGCGCTAGGGGAATTTGGTAAGGCAAGGAACTCTGATGTATCTCATAAGGTTATGGTGACTATAGATACAGCTACTGCTCCAGTAACTTTGCAGCAGCTGTGGAAGGTAGTTCACAATGACCTTGAGAATAGAAATCAACTGGTAGAGATACTAAGTAATTTGCAAGTAGCAGAGAAGATTCAAAGCGTAGGTTCAGGCTTTCTTCCAGTAAAAGCAGTAAGAGCAGAGAGCGTAGACGGAGCTTTGGATTGGAACTTATTAACTGAAGAAGAGAGAGATTTAGCATGAGCGCACGTTCACTAATTGCATACCATGCAAACTGTATTGATGGCTTCACCAGTGCATGGCTATGCCATAAGGCACTTAAAGTTACAGCAGAGGATATGTACATTGACCTGCTACCTCTGCAGTATGGAGAAGCAGGACTTGTGCAACTTCGTGCAGCATTGGAGCTGGGAGTAAGCACCTTTCAGTCAGAGGAGGAGTATAGCACTTTGTACGTAGTAGACTTCTCCCTTCCAGTAAGCGAGCTGAAGCACATTAAAGAGCACTGGCCTACGCTGCACACTACTATTCTGGATCATCACAAGACTGCATTTGAAGCATACTGCCCTACGCTGGAAGTGAAGGAAGACTCCTCCCTAGCTACTGAACTTTATGGCGCTAGTATCTTCCTAGATAATGCTCACAGTGGAGCTGGCTGTGTATACGAGTTCTTTGAAGATCAACTGGAAGATGTATGCCCTTCCTTTGTAGCTATGGTAGAAGATTACGATCTTTGGAAGTTCAAGCTGCAGGATACTAAGGCTTTCAATAAGTACTTATGCTCCCGTCCTAAGTTGCTTAGCGAGTGGGAGAGTATTAACAGCAAACTGCTAGATGGGTATGAGCGTGCTCGCATTATGACCCGAGGCTCTCAGCTATACTATGAGCACCAGAAGCTAGTGCAGGAGATAGCAGAGCAGGCTAAGCCTTATATGTTCTGCGCGCACTGTGCTATGGTGGTGCAGTGCCCTCCTGAGCATACCTCTGCTGTAGGCAATTATATAGCAGAGAGATATCCCCACAGGGCTGCTCTTATGTTCTCTCCTGATACTGCAGCTAACTGCATCAACTGGAGTCTCCGCAGCGTAGGCGATCTGGATGTATCTGCTATAGCTAAGCGCTATGGCGGAGGCGGGCATAAGAATGCAGCAGGGTTTAAGACTATACTATTAGGGGGCACCTACAGGGGGTAAGCAGCGATGCCGGCTAAATTAGAGATGTTCAGCGAAGCTAGGATAGCGCTGATGCGAGAAGTAGGTCAGCACCCAAAGCTACTGCAGCAACTGCACGACGGAGGGCATAGCCCCAACACTGACTGGCCGGAGATGTTAGGGGTAATTGCAGCTTACTGTAACATAGTTATGGACGGCTTCTATTCTCAGGCAGACTTGGAGCATCTGTATGATATTGTGTACTGGAAGCTGAGAAGTTTTAGATCAACTGTGATCATTGCTAGTAACAGCACGAAAGGACATTGAGTATGATACAGCCTACTAAAGCAGAGTTAGTGGCAGAGCTGGAAAGGCTTAAGAGCGCACTGCAGGAACTGAGGCAGAGGGCAGGAAAAAGTATGGTATCCGCAACTCATTACCAAGCTCTGCAGCAAGAGCGCTCTCGTTACAAGCAAGCCCTGCAAGATATACTGGACTACTGTCCTTATCACATGGCTAAGGAGGTTGCAAGATCAGCACTAAACTTGGAGCGAGAGTACAGAACTATGACTCCTCCCGTACCTTTAGCAGTGGAGTTAGTAGATGAACACTGATACCCCTGATAACACTAATCTTATAGTTAGCGATGGCAGTAGCGCAGATTACTACAAGCTACCTGAGCAGGCTACTCAACTACAGCATTTAATCTCTTTTAAAGATATGAATGCTCAGATGGGAGAGATTTTTAGAGCAGTGTACCGTTACGGACAAGTAGCTCACAGCGAACGTATGCGGGACGCCAAGAAAATTAAGTTCTACATAGAAGCGGAGATTGAGAGATTGAAGAGATTAGAAGGGAGAGTAGGAGTAGTAGAGTCTACTAAGTGCTCTCAAGCAAAGGCTTCCGAAAAAGTACAGGTAGATTTAAACATATGCCAACGCGTCTGCAACCGCAACATGCCGCTGTACACCGATCCTACCTGCCTTATGTGTATAGAATCAAAACAGCGCTGCATGCCTCAAAAGGAAGTAGCGCCTACTCCTGTCACACCTGCTACTTTAAATACAGAGAAGGAAGTCGCCGCTATGACTTACGAAGATTTTGTAGCTAATCTCAAGAAGCCCGGCTCAGTAATCAAGAGCGAGCTTACCTCATCTGACTGCGATGTTATTCACATGACTATGGGTATATGCGGAGAAGCAGGGGAGCTGCTAGATGCTATTAAAAAGCATGTGATATATCGCAAACCATTTGACCGGGAGAATGCAATAGAGGAGCTAGGGGATTTGGAGTTTTATCTGGAAGGACTGAGGCAGGTGCTAAAGGTTACCAGAGAGGAAGTGGTAGAAGGGAATATGATTAAACTGAGTAAGAGATATAAAGGAGTTAAGTACTCAGATGCAGCAGCGGTAGCAAGAGAAGATAAGGAGAGTTAGGAGCCGCCTACTATAAAAGCAGGAAGAGCAGTAGCCAATACGTACACTACTGCTCTTCCCTTCCTCTCCCAGTCTATTACGGCTGCCCTCCTTCCTGTTCCTCTCCTACTATCACAGCTCCGTCCTCAGTAGTAAAGTCCCTTGTCTCCCTTCCTCTCATTAGCAGCTGCATACTCTGTGAGTACGGACTATGCAGGCTATCCCTTATCTTATTCACCTGACTCAAGTTAGCAGATTTATACAGCTGAGTCATCCAACCTGCAAAGTCCTCTTGTCTTCCTCCTGCTTCAGCGTACTTACCTGCGAACTCCTCTATCTGCTCCTGAGTAGGAACTGCTCCTCCTATCATAGTAGATTTAAGGGCTCGCCCTATGGTGTTCCGCTTGTTCTGATCAGCTAGCGCGTATGCCTTATATCGGTATACTGCATCCATAGCTACTGCTTCATCCATAGGCTTACCGCCAGCAAGTCTGGTAAGGTTAGCCAAGCTAAGCAAATCATTAGCAGCAATTACATTGCCCTTCTTAGTAGTGGCATAGGAGGCAGCCTGAGGATTATCCAACCCCTTTAGCGCCTGGGCTAACCCAGCCAGCGGGCGGCTAATACTGTTATGCTCCAACCCTTGCAGCAGGGTAGTACTTACATCCCCGCCTGCAGCCAGCTGCTTAGCTGTACCAAACAAGTTAGCAAAGAACTTACCGCTAGCCTGCACAATAGGAACAGTAGCAGGGTTAGTGGGAACAATAGTCACATGGCGAGGGTTAATATCACCACGAGTGTAGAGGTTAACCTTTAAGTCTGGGTCAATAAGTCCGAGCATGTTAGAGGCTACCCCATACATAAGCCAATCTCCTCCCTCCTTTCCTGCTATGCCGTACACAGTAGTATAAGCATCCTTATGTTCTGTATTTCCAGAGGCTGTACCTACTATGTGGGTATTGATGGCATTGAATGCAGGTAGCCCATTCATGCCATGGATAGTACCCTGTAGAGCCAGTAGAGTCATTGCATCTTTGGGGTGCCCTTCACCTACATGCCGTAGCAGCTGTTGGATGAGGTTAAACTGATAAGTCTGGAATAGTCCGATAGCTTGCCCAATAGGGCCTTGGAATAGCATGGGCCGCTGAGCTGCTAAATAATTCCCTTGGGTTCGGTTCACAAAAGTATTGATATAAGACAGCTGTTCCTTAGCGGTCATCAATCCCCGCTCAACTGCAATGTCAGTCATTTGCTTCATAAC
>Ga0214472_10003262_pt1 | contig 17203 bp, 14 predicted proteins | sample RVTome_6_FD_207662 | JGI IMG/M metagenome (GOLD analysis project Ga0214472, IMG submission 207662) | Soil microbial communities from uranium-contaminated site in the Upper Colorado River Basin, Wyoming, United States - RVT140D175 | ecosystem: Environmental > Terrestrial > Soil > Contaminated >... | reverse complement strand
CTGCAACGCGCACCATGCCGCGATGTCTCCGCCCATGACCCCGGCGCCGACGACGTGGACGCGTTCGACGCTGCTTCTCTTCGGCGCGAGGCTCCGCAGTCGCTCGCGCAGAAAATACACGCGCACGAGGTTCTTGGAAGTCGCGCTGACAAGCAGGCGGGCGATGGAGGCCGCTTCGGCCCGATACGCGTCCCTGCCCTTGCCGCCATAGCGCCGCCACAGGTCGATGATGGCGTACGGAGCGGGATAGTGCTCGGGTCTCGCCCGCCGTCGAACTTGAGATCGGATGCGGCGGGCGAGCCACGGCCTCAACAATGCGATGCCGAGCAGCCTCAGGTGCCACGCGGGCACGTGAGGCTTCGGCTTGGCGCGCACGAGCTCACAGGCCTTCGCGTCGAGCTCGCCGGCTTCGGCCAGCATATCGACGAGCCCGGCGCTCGCGGCCTCCACGGGGGAGAGCGACCGGCCGCTAAGCATCAGATCAAGCGCCAACGGTGCGCCGAGCAGTTGCACGGCGCGAACCGTGCCGCCAAATCCCGGATGTATGCCCAGCTGAACTTCCGGCAGTCCGAGGCAGCGGCGATAACCTTTGGTGGCAACTCGGTAGCGGCATGCCAGAGCCAGCTCCAATCCGCCGCCGAGGGCGAAGCCGTCCATGGCCGCGACGCTGGGGCAGGGCAGATCGGCGAGCTTTTGTACGACCGCCTGACCCAGGGTCACGGCTTGCATTGCCTGCTCGGCGTCGCTCAAGCCCACGAACTCGCTGATGTCGGCACCGGCGATGAACCCAGTCGATTTGGCGGACTTGACGACCAGGCCGCTCGGCGGCTGCTTCGCAAGATCGTTCAGCAGCGCGTCGAGCTCCAATAACACGTCTCTCGATAAGGTATTGGCCTTGCTATCGGCCTTATCGAGCAGCAACCAGGAAATGCCGTCGTCGTCCGTCGTGATCCGCCAATTCTTCATGCACTTCTCCCGTTCCGGGTCAGGCGACGCGCTCTTGCGCTTCGTTCACCTCGAAGTCGCACACGAGCGGCAAGTGATCTGAATACTGCACGCTTGGAATTCTGAAATCCGTTACGGTGATTCCCGAGCCGTAGAGAATGAAATCGAGCTCTTTGCGCGGAGCCCGGCTCGGATAGGAAGGAAGCCCTTCCACGTTGGCGCTGCTGAGACCCGCGGCGCGCATGAAGAGATAGATCTCGTGCTGCCCCCAGAACGTGTTGAAATCGCCGGCTACGATCACCGGTTTGCTGGACGCTATGACGAGATCGTGCAAGTGGTGCAGTTGAGCATGGCGGTGTCGGTACTTTAACGACAGGTGCACGAGAAAGACCGAGCAGCCATCCAGCTCGAGCTCGATGATGAGCCTCTTGATGCCTTTATCGAAATAGTGGAAACGCTCGCCGTGAACGCGCGGTGCGGCGAGGAACGCGTTGCCTTGCTTGCGAACGATCGGTAGCTCCCGGTTCAAGGATCCCATGCCGTATTTGCACTGGTACGCGGAGTAGTGGCCGAGTGCCCTGGCGATGGTTTCCGCCTGGTTCACTCGCCGGCTGCGGATCGAGCCGCTGTCGACTTCGACGAGCCCGACGATATCCGGATCCTGGGATTTGATGAAGTTTGTGATGCGTTCCAGGGTGGTCCGGTTGCCCAACAGATAGCCGGCGCCGGGGATCGGCCAGTGCATCGTCGAGCCCAGGCCGAGGCCGTAGCGGATGTTGTAAAGCAGCAGTCTCACGAGGGGTATCTTACCTGGCCGCTATTCGAAACGGTGTGACGCGAGGCTGAGCCGATCAACGGCGCCGCGGGTGACGGGCTCGGAGATTTCGGGACAAGAGCATTGAAAATTGCCGGGGCTCGCGGTAGCGTCCCAGGATTAGCGTTAGCACATACGGTGGTTCTGCCGATGTCAGAGAAGAATCCGATCCGCATCTTCGTGACACATACGTTCGCGGAGCACCCCGACTACCGCCGCGTATTCGAGTACCTCGAAAGCTCGCCCAATTTCTTCTACGTCAACTGTAGCAATACCGAGTCCATTCCTCCGACCGGCGGCAAAGAGGCTTTGAAGGACGAGCTTCGCGCGCAGATCAAAATGGCCGAGGTCGTCGTGGTTCCGTCCGTCATGTACCTGGAAAGCCGCGCTTGGATCACCTATCAAATGGACGTCGCACAGGCGCAGAATCTCCCCATCGTTGCGCTGGAGCCCTTTGGCGGGATCCAGGAGATGCCCAAGGAGGTTGCCGCGCGAGCCGATGAGACCATTGCTTGGAACGAGCGCGTCATCGTGGATGCCCTCAGACGACAAGCTCGTCACGAAGACACCACGCGCTGGGAAACTATCGAGTTCGACATGCCCTGAGTTGGGGCCGCGGCTCGGTTCTGCGGCGACCGGTTTCCGATGAGGCTGAGCGCCGATCAGATCTGTCATCCAGCGGTCATCGCGCATCGAGGCGCGAGCGGCTACCTGCCCGAGCACACGCTGGCGGCAAAAGCCCTGGCCCACGAGCAGGGCGCCGATTTCCTCGAGCAGGACGTCGTCGCGACGCGGGACCGGCGGCTCATCGTTTGCCACGACCTGACCCTCGAGCGCGTCACCGACGTAGCGAGCGCCTATCCGGGCCGCGCCCGGGCCGACGGACGCTACTATGCGATCGATTTCGACTGGGACGAGATCGCCAGCCTGCAAGTCGTCCTCGATCCACCGGCCCATCAGGGACCGCTTCGCGACGATATGCGCATTTCCACCTTCGAGGACGAGCTCGAGGCCATACGTGGATGGAATCGCGATGCCGGACGCGAGGCGGGGGTATATCCCGAAATCAAGGAGCCTCGATGGCATGCCGAGCACGGCATCGATCTGACGAAAAGCGTCCTCGGCGTGCTCCACGACTTCGGCTATCGAGACGCGTCCAGCAAAGCCTTCGTGCAATGCTTCGACGCCACCGCGCTCAGGCGCTGCCGCGAGGAGCTTGACTCGGCGCTGCGGCTGATCCAGCTGATTGCAAAGGACGCCGACCCGTTCCACCTAACGCCCGCAGGCCTTGCGGCAATCAGTGGCTACGCATCCGGCATCGGCTTGAATTACAGGAGGCTCTTCGATGCGGGCGCGACCGGGCGCATCGTCGCCAGCCCCGTGGTCGAGTGGGTACGCGAGGCCGGGCTGCTGCTGCATCCATATACCTTCAGCCGGGACGGTCTACCCGACTATGCCGAGGATCTCGAGGGCTTGCTCGAGCTGGTGTTCGAGCGAATACGTCCCGACGGCGTGTTCTGCGACTATCCGGACGTGGCCGTGAAGCTGCGCCGCCGGTTCGGCAGGGGACCGCCTAGTAAGCAATATTATTAAAGGTGTGAGCGCGCGGCATGGCCGGTGGCGATACCCGTTGGCGGCACGGGAAGCCTCGACGGTCGGCGCGTAGACACATCGGCGCCCTTACCCTAGAGTGATTGCAGCACCCCAGAGATCCGCCTATGCGGCCCAGAATCGTCCTCGCCCTGTCAATGGCGCTCCTGGCCGTCGCCTGCGCGACGGCGCCCGAGGAGGAGCAAGCCGGCGCTCCTGCCTGCGATCCGACCAGCAACTGCTTTTACGAGCGGAATGTTCGAAGCTTCCGAGCGCTGGACAACCGCACGGTCATTGTCCTGGTGGGGCGTGACCGTTGCCCGTATCGTGTCGAGCTCGACGGCTTCTTCTGCGACGTTGCGATGTCGTCGTTTCTCGCCTTCGACGGCACGAACGGCCGTATTTGCACCTGGGACCGCGCCAGCGTGGTCAGCGGACCGTTCGTGCAAGATCGGGAATACTGCCGCGTGCGCGAGGTTGCCGCGATGACCGACGACGAGCTGCTCGAAGCTTATGCCACCCACGGCTACACGGCGCCGCTGCCGGCGAAGGGCTCCGGGGAGCTCGAGGTCGTGGAGGAAGAGCCGGGTGATGCGAGTGGAGGGCGCAGCGAGCCGGCCTCGGAGCCGCCGGAGACGGCTGACCCGCCCGCAGCGCGAGCCGGAGCTAACCGCGCCCTAGGCAGTTGGGTCGCAGCCCCGCGTCCAGCGCCGCGTTGTATTTCTGCAGAGCCGGCGTCATCGAACGAACGAGCTCGGTCAGACGCCGGTCATCGGATGGATGGGTCGAGATGAACTCGGCAGGCTCGCCGTTTTCCCGCAAGCTCGCCATGTTTTTCCAGAGATAGAGGGTCGCTCGCGGGTCAAAGCCCGCGCGCGCCATGTAGTCCAAGCCGACGATATCGGCCTCGCTTTCATCGCGGCGGCTGAACGGCAGCGTAAACGCGAGCGCGGTCGCCGTCCGCGACATATCGCCGAGGCCCGTGGCGGCGGCGCCGACGATCGCGAATGCATCGGCGCCCATCTGTCGCCGTGCCTGCTGCATCACGTGATCTTCGGTGACGTGGGCAATCTCGTGGCCGATCACGGCTGCGAGCCCGTCCGGCGTCTCCGCGGCTTTGAGAATACCGGTGAACACGCCGATCTTGCCGCCAGGCATCGCGAACGCATTGGTCGCCTCGTCGTCGAACACGACGACCTCCCAATTCATGCTCGCATAGGGCTCTTCCAGCGTCTCGATGAGATTGCTCGCCACACACTCGACGAACTTCTGCAACGCGGGGTCGCCGGGGCGGGGCAGCTCGCGCTTCATCTTCATCCATTCGACACGCACGGCGCGCTCGATCTCTCTCTCGGAGGCCGAGAACTGTCCATGAGCAGGGATGCCGATAAGGGAAGACGCAACGAGCCCCATGACCGCCGTCAGGATTCTGCTCGAGCGCGTGTTTGGAATCATGTCCGTATCACTCCGCTAAGACGTCCTTCCCCACAAGGCCGTTAGAGCGCCGCGGCGCTCTATGGTTCGCCCCAGGCCACCGCGACTGTAACGATAGCATAGGCGCGGTTCGGGAGCTTGAACCAGCGGAGCGCGAGAGCTCGCCGCGCGGTGGCCTCGTCATTCAGGAGAATAAGTCATCAAATATCATCATAGTACGAGTCTATAATAATCTATTTTATGAGAAATGGCGGCGTGCGGCGGCGTGGGGAAGATCGAGATTCCGACCCGCTCGGCTGCGAAGTGCTCGCATGGCGGCTAGCGGCGAAGATGATATGTTCCCTGCCATGGATAGGAAGCCGACGCCGCCCGGCGGCATCCAGCGCTCGAGCTGGAAGCGGGGTGAAGCCGCTTATTGCCTGGGGTTGTTCGGGACGGCATTCGTCACGCTGGTGACCGTAACCCGTTTGGCAGATTCGCCGTTCGCGGGTGTCGACCTCGACACCCTATTGTTTTTCCTGCTGTACGGCCTGTTCACGATCGCGATCGGCTATCACCATCCGAACATAGGCTATTACTCCTTTGACCGCGTGGCGCAAGTCGCGAGCATCCTGGTCCTCGGTCCCGTCGTGGCTGCTTGGGTCAACGGCGCGGCTTCGCTCGTCTATCCCTGGCACCGGCTTCGCAACGGCGTGCCTCTGAGAGATGTCATCCTGGCCTCGCTGAACAACGCCGGGCTCATGGCGATGATCGTGCTGATTTGCGGCTCGCTCTACACCGGGCTGGGCGGGGCGGTGCCGCTCATGGTCATCAACGACCGCTCCGCCATGCTGCTGGTCGTGCTGGTGCTCTCAATGCAGGGCTTCAACGACCTCGGCATGCTCGGCATGCTCAAGGCGGGCCGGCGCGACACGGCCGGCTTTCTTCAGCCGTTTTCGGTGGCTTTGGAGCTCGGCTCCGGCGCCACGGCCGTGCTGGTCGCGTTGGTCTACAACACGATGTCCCTGCAGGTGCTCGCGCTGCTGCTCGGTGTCTTGAGTCTCGGCATGTTGGCGCTGCGCCAATTCGCCAGCATGCGGTTGGGGCTGGAGCGTATCGTCGAGGAGCGCACTCAAAGCTTGCGCGAGAAGACCCGCGAGCTCGAGCAGCTCGCGACGCTGGACAACCTCACGGGGCTCTTCAACCGACGCTACGCCGACACCTACCTCGACAAATTGCTCAAACAGGCCGCAGAGCGTGAGCGTCGCTTCAGCATCACGCTCTGCGATATCGATCTCTTCAAGCAGATCAACGACGTGCACTCGCATGCAATCGGCGACGAGGTCCTGAGAACCGTCGCGGACATCTTGCGCGAGCGCTGCCGCAGAACCGACATGATCGCGCGTTACGGCGGCGAGGAGTTCCTGATCTGCTTTCCCGATACGAGCCTGGCGCAGTCGCAAACGCTCTGCGAGGAGCTCAGAGGTGCCGTCGAGCGCCACGACTGGGCGCGCGTCGGGCTCGCCAGGGCCGTAACCATCAGCTTCGGGATCGCCGAATCGCGTCCGGAGCTTTCCGTGTCCACGCTCGTGCACACCGCGGATCTGCGGCTCTACGCGGCCAAGCACGCCGGCCGCAACCTGGTGGTGGCCGCCGAGGTCTGAGGGTTCGCGGCCCCGTGACGAATCGTCAAAGGCGCCTCGCGGCGCTGCCTGCCCCGCCTGTATAGCGCATAATGTATATTATGTTAAAACATGTGGATCTCGATTCTCGGGCTCGTTCCGGCTCCGCCCTTGCAGGTTCCGGGGACCGCCCCGGCGAGTCATTCGCGGGCCTGGAATTCTGCTACTTTCCCGCTCGCGCGTAACACCCGCGCGACTAGGACATCGGATGGCGTTTCTGGTGCATTTCGACGAGGTATCGCTGGCTTTCGGCGATCAAGTCATTCTGAGCAAGGCGGATCTCAAGATCGTAGCCGGCGAGCGCGTTTGCCTGATCGGCCGCAATGGGGCCGGAAAGTCATCGACCTTGAAATTGATCACCGGGGAGCTCGAGCCGGACGAAGGCAAGGTCGAACGGCCCGCGACGCTGCGCGTTTCCAAGCTCGACCAGGGCTTGGACGCAGCGTCGGCCGACCGGGTCCGCGACGTGGTCGCAGCCGGGATGCGCGAGCAGACGATGAGAATAGAGAAATTCCAGGCGCTCGCGGCGCAGAAGCTCTCGAGCAAGGCACATCTGCGCGAGCTCGAGGCGCTCGAGCGTGCGGTCGAGGCCGGCGGCGGCTGGTCAGCGGACGCTCAGGTCGACGCCATCATGACGCAGCTCGAGCTGCCGGCGGAGCGGCGAATGCAGGAGCTCTCCGGCGGCTGGCGGCGACGCGTCGCGCTGGCGCAGGCGATGGTGTCGAAACCTGATCTGCTGCTGCTCGACGAGCCGACCAATCACTTGGACATCAGCACCATCGAGTGGCTCGAGAACGAGGTTCGCCAGTTCAGCGGCGCGGTGCTGTTCGTCACCCACGACCGCGATTTCATGGATCATGTCGCCGGCCGCATCGTCGAGATCGACCGGGGCCAGATGCGCAGTTGGCCCGGCGGCTATCGCGACTACCTGCGCCAGAAAGCCAAGGCAAACCGCGACGAGGATCGCCAGCGTGCGCAATTCGACAAGAAACTCGCCGAGGAGGAAGCCTGGATTCGCCAGGGCATCAAGGCGCGAGAGAGTCGCAACGAAGGCCGTGTGCGGGCACTGCTGGGGATGCGCGAGGAGCGTGCGCAGCGTATCGCGCGACCGCGCAGCCCAAAGGTGCACGTCAACGAATCCGATCAGCTCTCCGGCCGCAAAGTCATCGAAGTCCGCAACGTTTCTCACGCCTACGACGGTCAGACCTTGTTGAACAAACTTTCGCTTCGGGTAATGCGTGGGGATCGCATCGGCATCGTCGGTAACAACGGCGTCGGCAAGACGACTCTGCTGCGCATCTTGCTCGGCGAGCTGAAACCGGATCACGGTTCCGTCAAGCTCGGGACAAACTTGGAGATTGCCTATTTTGATCAGCTACGGCGCGAGCTCGACACCAGCAAGACGGTCGCCGAAATCGTCGGTGAGGGACGCGATTACATCAATCTCTACGGCAAGAAAAAGCACGTCGTCGGCTATCTGACCGATTTCCTTTTTTCCCCGAAGCGCGCGATGACGCGGGTCGCGGCTCTGTCGGGAGGCGAACGCAACCGCGTCATATTGGCGAAGCTATTCACGCTGGCATCCAACCTGCTGGTGCTCGATGAACCGACAAACGATTTGGATGTGGAAACGCTCGAAGCGCTCGAGAGTCGTCTCGATGAGTACAATGGCACCCTCCTCGTCGTCAGTCACGACCGTCATTTTCTCGATCGCGCGGTTACGAGCACGTTGGTGTTCGAGGGTGGCGGCAGCGTCAAGCGCTATGCCGGAGGGTATAGCGACTGGGCGACACTGAGGCACGAGCTGGCGGCACCCGAGTCTGAGCCCGAGCATGGCGAACGCAGTCGGCCGGACCCGGCTGCGACGTTGGCCGGATCGAAGCCCTCTCGCTCGAAGTTGTCCTATAAGTTGCAGCGCGAGCTCGACGCCCTGCCTGCGAGGATCGAAGAGTTGGAGCGCGAGATCGGCGAGCTGGAGACAATCGTTACCGATCCGGAGCTCTATCAACGCTCTCAGGACGAGATTCAGAAGCAGTTTGCGCGCTTGGAATTCCTGCGCGGTGACCTCGAGCTCAAGATGGCGCGCTGGGAAGCGCTCGAGGCCACCCGCGCCCCCGCCCCAGCCGGCTGAGCCGCGTTCGATGGGCTCGGTCCGGCGGCGAACTTTCGAGCTGCGTCGTTGGAGCAGGCGAGCTCGCGCCTAGTCGATCGGCAGCGCGGCGCGGTGCTTTTCCGTGGACTTGTGCTCCGCGCTCCGGCAGGGGACAATCCAGCCCCGATTGCGCAACAACAACACGAAGCCCGGCAGGACGTATCTCACCGGGCGGGGGCATTCCACAATTTCAACTAGCCTAACCGCAACGAAGGTCTAACTATGTGGCAACAAGTCTATCTTCCGGTTGCAAACAGCCTTACGTTATCGACGCTGACCGCGGCCATTCCGATCTTCGTGCTGTTGCTGCTCGTCGGCATCATGCGAAAACCGCCGTGGGTTGCCGGTCTCGCCGGGCTTGCCGCGTCCTTCGTCGTCGCGATCGGCGCCTACGAGATGCCGGTGCCGCTTGCAGTCAGCTCCGTCGGTTACGGGGCCGCTTTCGGGCTATTCCCAATTTGCTGGATCGTTTTCTGGGCGGTTGTCTTGTACCGCCTCACGCTCGAAACCGGTAAGTTCGAGATCATCAAGGACTCGATCGGCGGGCTCACCTCGGATCGTCGCCTGCAGGCGATGCTGATCGCCTTCGCGCTCGGCGCCTTCATCGAAGGCGCCGCCGGGTTCGGGACGCCCGTCGCGGTCGCGGCAACGATGCTTGTGGGGCTGGGTTTCTCGCGGTTTTACGCCGCCGGTATCTGCCTCCTGGCCAATACCGCGCCCGTGGCATTCGGCTCGATCGGCATTCCCGTCGTCGCACTGGCCGGCATGACCGGTATCCCCGAGCTCGAGCTCAGCGGTTGGGTGGGCAGTATCTGCGCGCCGGTCTCGCTGTTCATACCGGCCTATCTGATCCTGGTCATGGGAGGCGTCAACGCTCTGCGCGGCGTGCTCCCCGCGGCGGCGGTGTGCGGTATCTCATTCGCCACGACGCAATTCCTGGTATCCAATTTCATCGGCCCGCAGCTCACCGACATCGCTTCGGGACTCGCCGCCATCGCTTGCATGGTGCTGCTGCTTCTCGTCTGGAAGCCCGCCGACACCTTCCACCTGGAGGGTGAAACGGAAGTCACTTACGACGTAAAGTCTCATGGTTTCTGGAAAACGGTTCACGCCTGGTCGCCCTACCTTTTCCTCGTCGTCCTCGTGCTGATGTGGGGTACCTCCTGGTTCAAGAACAACGTGCTCGAGACCGCGACCATGGTCATCCAGTGGCCGGGTCTGCACAATCTCGTGGCTCGCATGCCGCCGGTTGTCGGTGAGCCCACCGCCTATGCTGCGTTGTTCACGTTAAATTGGCTGTCGGCGGCAGGTACCGCTTGCATGCTCGCTACGATGGCGGGTGCGGCGGCCCTTGGCGTGTCCCCGGCTGGGTACGTGCGGGTGCTGGTAGTCGTGTTCAAGCAGCTGTTCCTCGCTATCGTGACGATTACCTCCGTGCTCGGGTTTGCGTTCCTCATGAACTATTCGGGTGCCGCGGCGACGCTCGGGCTCGCATTCGCATCGACCGGATTCATCTTCCCATTCTTCAGCGCGCTCTTGGGCTGGCTCGGTGTGTTCCTGACGGGAAGCGACACGTCATCCAACGCGCTGTTCGCGAATTTGCAGGTGGTGACGGCGAATCAGCTGGGTCTCGACCCGGCGATTCTTGCCTCGGCCAACTCGGCCGGCGGTGTCATGGGCAAGATGATCAGCCTGCAGAGCATCGCCGTCGCCGGTGCTGCAACGGAGATGAAATCATCGGAGCAGGCTCAGCTCTTCCGGTTCACGCTGAAGCACAGCATTTTCCTCGCTTCGGTGCTGGGCATGATCACGATGGTGTACGCCTATACCTTCTAGATCTCGAGCCGCCGCCGGCGCTCGGCGGCGGCTCAGGGCCTGCCTGGACACGACGTGGGGCGAACACCGCGCACCCCGCCCGACTACAGATTCGGCAGCGGACATAATCCGCGGGCCCGTGGCTTCCCCTGGCTAGCCGGGCACGGTACGATAATCCCTTACGGTTGGTCCCCAGGAAACGAGCGCAGATCGCGTGGCCGATACGGCCGGCGCGGGCCTGCGGCTGACAGGCGTCAGAGATCGTTGATTTGAGCCCTTTGGATGGCGCAAGGCGCGCCCCAAGGGTTTATAATGGTTTTCGTGTCAACAGTTTAATGAGTTGAATTCCCGAGGTTTTCCCAAAATGAGCGAGCATCCCTGGAAGAGCGATAATTGGTTCGGCAGCGCGTGGAACTTCAGCGAAGAGGTCACCAAGGACCTGCATTTCCCCAAGAGTATCAAGATTCACGACGTCACCCTGCGTGACGGCGAGCAGCAGACCGGTGTCGCCTTCACTTTTGACGACAAACTGCGGATTGCCGAGGGCTTGGCCGAGGCCGGGATTCACCGCATCGAGGCCGGCTTGCCCGCGGTGTCGCCCGACGATTTCAAGGCGATCGCGGAGATCGTCAAGCGGGATCTCGGGCCGGAAATCTACTCGTTCTGCCGGTGCATGAAGGCCGACATCGACGCGTCGGTGGACTGCGGCGTCAAGGGCCTGATCATGGAAGTGCCGGCAAGCAAGCACCTCATCGAGTACGCCTACAAGTGGCCGCTGCAGAAGGCCATCGATCTCTCCATCGAGGCGACCTCCTATGCCCACGAGAAAGGCCTCGAGGTGGTGTTCTTCCCGATCGATTTCTCCCGCTCCGAGATTCATTGGGTGCTCGATCTGATCGACAAGGTCGCGACCGACGGTCACATGGATGCCTTGGCTCTCGTCGACACCTTCGGCGTGGTTTCGCCGCACGCGATGAAATACTTCGTTCGCTCAGTCAAGGAACGTTTCGACACGCGTCTGGAGACTCATTTCCACCAAGACTTCGGCGTCGGCGTCGCCAATACTCTCATGGCTCTCGCCGAAGGCGCGGAGGTCGTTCACTCCACGGTGCTCGGTCTCGGCGAGCGGGCCGGCAATGCGCCGACCGAGGACACGGTCATGGCGCTGCTGACGATGTACGGCATCGATATCGGCATCAACTACGACAAGCTCTACCCGCTCGCGAAGCTGGTTCAGGAAATCTCCGGCGTCGCGGTGCCGAGCAACCGGGCCATCGTCGGCGACCAGCTATTCAAGGTCGAGTCCGGGATCATCGCCAATTGGTTCAAGAACTGCGGCATCGAGCATCAGACGGAGCTGTTCCCGTTCAGGCCGGAGTTCGTCGGCCAGCCGCATGCGGACGTCGTCATGGGTAAAGGCAGCGGTATCGACTCCGTCCGAATCTGGCTCGACAAGATCAATGTCAAGGCCAGCGATGAGGAAGCGATGGCGATACTCAAGCAGGTCAAGGCCCTCGGCGGCAAGACCAAGAAACTGCTGACGATCGATCAATTCAAGGATATCGTCAGCCGCACGGTCTCCCAGAAGGTCGCGTAACAGAGGCGCTGAGACACGGTAATGAGACCATTCGAATACGCCGCTCCGGCCTCGGCCAAGGAAGCAGTCGCGCTACTGGCGGAGTACGGCGATCGCGCGCGGCCGCTGGCCGGCGGAACCGACTTGATCGTCGATCTGAAGCACGCGCCCGGCAAGCTCGCGATGCTCGTCGATGTGGCCTCGATCCCCGAGTTCCGCGGCATCGAGCTCACCGACGAAGGCTTGCGCATCGGCAGCATGGTGACCTTCGGCGAGATCATGGCGTCGCCGGTCTGCAACGAGCTCACGCCCGAGATCGTATCGGCCTCTCATACGGTCGGCGCCGTTCAGACGCGCAATCTGGGGACCATAGGCGGCAATCTCGTCACCTGCGTGCCGTCGGCGGACAGTGCCCCCTCGCTGCTGGTTCTCGATGCCGAGGTCACGGTGGCCGGAAGCGACGGCAACCGCCGTATGCCGATCATGGAGTTCTTCGTCGGGCCGCGTAAGACCTGCTTGCAGCCTCATGAGCTGCTGGTCGAGATCTTCATCCCCAAGGCCAGTCTCGGCAAGCCGTCGAGCTTCCGGAAGTTCGGCCTGCGCAAAGGTCAGGCACTTGCGCTCGTGAACGGAGCCGGCGCTCTCTACCTCGAAGACGGAAAGATCACCCAGCCGCGAATCGGCCTCGGTGCGGTCGCGCCGACCCCGATCCGTGCACCGAAGGCGGAAGCGCATCTCGAGGGCAAGACTCCGACCGACGAGCTACTCAATGAGGCCGCCGATATCGCCGTCACCGAGTGCAAGCCGATCTCCGATTTCCGTGCGTCGGCCGCTTACCGCCGGCAGCTCGTCCATACACTGACTTACCGCGTGCTCAAGCGATCCGTCCAGATCGCCTCGCAACGCTGAAGCGGAGGTTTAAGCATATGTTGGTGCAGCTAAAAGTTAACGGAGAACTCAGGTCGGCTGACGTACCGCCGGAGACTACGCTCTTGAAGATGCTCCGCGAGCATCTGGGCTTGACCGGCGCCAAGTTGGGTTGCGACGTCGGTGACTGCGGCACCTGCACAGTGATCGTCGACGGTCAGTCGGTGAACTCTTGCCTGATGCTCGCCGCCAAAGCGAGCGGCCGGGACATCACGACCATCGAAGGCTTGGCGAACTCGGCGGACCTGCATCCGCTACAGAAGTCCTTCGAGGAGCTCGGCGCGTTGCAGTGCGGTTTCTGCGGGCCGGGCATGCTGATCTCGGCGAAGAATCTGCTCGACAAGAACCCGGAACCGACCGTCCCCGAGATTCGAGACGCACTTTCCGGCAATCTCTGCCGCTGCACGGGTTACACTAAGATCATCGAGGCGATTCAGGATGCCGGTCGCGCGATGAGCTCGGCGGGAGCTTGAGACCTCAGGGAAGATCACTGCACGGAGACACTGCAACATGGCTACTACCGTTAAGGACGTAAAGAAGGGCGCGAAAAATCTCACGACAGACAAGGACCTGACGGCGCCGGCGGTGAAGCCGCTGACGCTGCCCAAGGACAACCCCGTCATCTATCCGCTGACGCTGCCCGAATCCGAGGCGCGGCGTCAGACTCCGGCCGTCGGCCAGCGCGCCAGCCGCCCCGACGGGCGCCTGCACGGCCTCGGCCAGACCAAGTACATCGACGACCTCACCTTCCCCCACATGATTTTCGCCAAGGTGCTGCGCAGCGAGCACGCGCACGCCCGCATCATCAGTATCGACACCAGCGAAGCGGAGGCGATGCCCGGCGTGCTTGCTACTTTGACCGGCAAGGAGATCCCGGTGAACTCCTTCGGGCCGACGCTTCAGGATCAGCCCGTGCTGGCCGACTCGGTCGTGCGCCATCGCGGCGACGGCGTGGCCGCCGTTGCAGCGGTTACCGAGCAGATCGCCGCGGACGCGTTGGAAAAAATCAAGGTCGAATACGAAGTGCTGCCTGCGGTTTTCGATTCCCTCGAAGCTCTCAAGGACGAGATCAAGGTTCATCCGCCGCACAGCAATATCTACACGAGCAAGGTCATCAAGAAGGGCGATGTCGAGAAGGCGCTTGCCGCGTCGGATCACGTCTTTCATCGCCAGTTCCGCACCCAGATGGTCGAGCACGTGCCGCTGGAACCGCATTCCTCGGTCGCGCTGTGGGACGGCAACGGCCGCGTAACGATCTATACCAGCCTCGGACGCATCACGCTGGGTCGTGAGGATGTCGCCCGAACGCTTGGGATGGCTCAGAGCAAGATCCGCCTCGTCGGAACGATCGTCGGCGGCAACTTCGGCGGCAAGAACGAAATCACCAACGAGCCGATTCTGGCGCTGCTGTCGAAGAAGACAGGCAGGCCCGTGAAGTGCACGTTCACCCGCGGCGACGAGTTCATTTCCTCGACGATTCGGCACCCCTTCATCATGGATTACACCAGCGGGGTGAACAAAGAGGGCAAGATTCTGGCGCGCAAGATCCGCCTGGTGCTCGACGGCGGCGCGTATTGCTCCTGGACCGGCACGACCATCGGCAAGGGCTCGATTCTCGCCCCGGGCCCGTACAACATCGACAACCTCCTGGTCGAGGCCTATGCGGTCTACACGAACAAGACCACGACCGGCGCGATGCGCGGTTTCGGGGCGCCGCAAGTATGCTTCGCTTACGAATCGCAGATGGACGATATCGCCGAGAAGCTCGGCATGGATCCACTGGAGATCCGCTTGCGCAACGCCTTCTCGGAAGGTTCCTCGAGCCCGACGAGCCAGGTTCTGCAAAGCGTGGCTGTCAGGGAGTCGTTGATTCAGGCGAGCGAGCGTTTCGGCTGGAAGGAGTGGACGCAATGATCCGTCGCGGCAAGGGCATGGCCTGCATGTGGTATCCGATCGGGTTTACGGTCGCGGCCAACCCCAGCGCGGCGACCGTCAAGATCAACACCGACGGCACCGCTACCCTTCTGACCGGCACCGTCGAAACCGGCCAGGGCGCGCTGACTGTCCTCGGGCAGATCGCCGCGGAGACTTTGGGGATATCCACCGACGACGTCCACGTCGTTTCCGCCGATACCGACTCGACGCCGATGGATACGGGCGCGATCGCGAGCCGCACGACTTATGTGACCGGCAACGCCATCGTCCGCGCCGCCGAGGTCGCGCGGCAGATCCTGTTCGAGGCCGCGGCGCCTTTGCTAGACGTCAAGCCCGAGCAGCTCGAAGCGCGCGACAGGAAGATTCAGGTGCTCGGCTTCCCGTCCAAGTCGATTTCGATCGGCAAGGTTGCGCAGCACAGCGAGAGCGTGATCGGACGCCCCGCGATCGGCAGCGCGTCGTACAACCCGCCGACGGTCGCGATGGACCCGCAGACCGGCCAGGGGAAGCCGTTCAATACTTACGTCTACGCGACGCAGATCGCCGAGGTCGAGGTGGACGATGAGACCGGCGAGGTCGAGGTGAAGAAGATCGTCGCCGTTCACGATTGCGGCACGCCGATCAACCCGATGCTCGTGGAGGGCCAGATTCAAGGCGGAATCTCGATGGGCGTCGGCTTTGCGCTTCAGGAGGAGATACTCTTCAAGGACGGCAAGCAGATCAACCCGAATCTGACCAACTACATCATGCCGACCAGCCTGGATATGCCGGAGATCGAAGTCGAGCTCGTCGACAACTACGACCCGACCGGTCCTTTTGGCGCCAAGGGCGCGGGTGAGCCCACGGCCGTACCGACCGCGGCCGCGATCCTGAACGCGATTCACAACGCCGTCGGCGTGCGGATCACGTCGCTGCCCGCTACCGCCGAAAAAGTCCTGGCCGCGATCAACGAGCAGCGCGCCGGCGAAGGCAAAGCAGCCTAGTTTCGCGAGCGCAGCGCCTCGATCGGGGCCCTGCCGTGCGTGGCCCTTGGTGCTGCTTCGGGCCCTTCCCGCGCTGCTAGAATATGCGGCGCACACAACCCGACGGAGGATTTCCAAGCTTGGCCGGCGGCTTTGACATACCCGAGACGATGAGAGCCTGGGTGCTAGGCGACCCGGGGGAGATACATCTCGTCGATAAGCCCGTGCCCCGTCCGGGTGTAGCCGAGGTGCTCATCAGGATCGACGCAGTCGCCATTTGCGCGACCGACCTCGAGGTCATCAGCCACGGCTTCCCGGCGCTGATACACGGCGAGCTGCCGTTCAACAAGAACTTTACGCCCGGTCATGAATTCATGGGCACGGTCGTCCAACTGGGGCCGAACGTCGACGAATACGCGGTCGGCGACCGCGTCGCCGTGGAGATCCACGCCGGCTGCGGTCGCTGCGAACGCTGCCGGGAGGGGATGTACACCTCCTGCCTGAACTACGGCAAGAATTACGGCGACGAGAATAAGGGGCACCGGGCGAACGGCTACACCACCGACGGCGCGTTCACGCAATACGCCGTCAACCACGTCAACACGCTGGTGCGGATCTCGGATGCGATCGGCGACGAGGTGGCCACGCTGATCGTCACGGCAGGCACGGCGATGTACGGCCTCGACGTCCTCGGCGGGCTCATTGCGGGTCAGAGCATCGTCATTACCGGCGCAGGGCCGATCGGCCTGCTCGGCGTCGGCGTCGCCAAGGCCCTCGGCGCAAGCCCGGTGGTCTTGACCGACCTGGTCGACCAGCGGCTCGAGATCGGCAGGAAGCTCGGCGCCGACCACGTGATCAACGCCGCCGAGGCTCCTGTGAGCGACGTCGTCAATCGCTTGATGGGCGGCCGCGGGGTCAACTACGTCCTCGAATGCTCAGGGGCGCCCAATGCCGTTAACGAAGCGCTGCGCCTCGTCAATCGCGGTGGGCGGATCTGCCTCGCCGCGTTCGCTGACGCGCCGGTTTCGGTCGATGTTCGCCACATCGTCGCCAACAACATTTATCTCTACGGGATTCGCGGCGAAGGCAAGAGTGCCGTACGACGAGCCGCCGCGCTCATGGAGCAGCAGCGCTTCGACGCTTCGCTCATCCACACGCATACCTTCCCCTTGGAAGAGCTGCCTACCGGTCTGCGCTACGCCCGGGAAAAGCTCGACGGGGCCATCAAAGTCGTAATAACAAATCGCTTATAATTAATAAGTTACAAATAGTTTCTCTAGGAGGATCTAAGTAATGCCCGCATACTGGTTAGCAAGATCGGTCGTCAACGATCCCGTCGAGTACAAGAAGTACACCGATCTGGTGCCGGCCATCCTGGCGAAATTCGGCGGC
>Ga0214472_10003261_pt1 | contig 17204 bp, 14 predicted proteins | sample RVTome_6_FD_207662 | JGI IMG/M metagenome (GOLD analysis project Ga0214472, IMG submission 207662) | Soil microbial communities from uranium-contaminated site in the Upper Colorado River Basin, Wyoming, United States - RVT140D175 | ecosystem: Environmental > Terrestrial > Soil > Contaminated >... | reverse complement strand
CTCGGGATGCGAGCGAACCAGCGCAAGCTGCCGCTCCCGCGGCGCCTCGCGCACCGCCGCCATCATCGCCCGGTGCAGATCGTCGAGGGAAGCGAACGGACCGCGCTCCCAGGCGGCCTCCGCGACCCAGGGCGAATGCTCGAACACGCCGCCGTAGCGCTCGACGAATCCCCCCTTCTCCACGCGCCCGATTCTAACCGCGCTCGCCTACCGCAGCGCCCGCGCGTGGTGGCGCAGGTGCTCCTCGACGAAGCTCGCGATGAAGTAGTAGCCGTGGTCGTAGCGCGCGTGGCGGCGCAAAGTGAGCGGCTGGCCCGCCTGCCCGCAGGCCTGCTCCAGCCGCTCGGGGCGAAGCTGCGTCTCAAGAAACTTGTCGCCCAGCCCCTGGTCGACGACGAGCGGCGGCGCCCTTCGGCCGGCGGCGATCAGGGCGCTGGCATCGTAGTCGAGCCATCGGTCGCGATCGCTCCCCAGGTAGGCGCCGAAGGCTTTCTCGCCCCAAGGCGAGGCCGCCGGGGCGCAGATCGGCGCAAACGCCGACACCGAGCGGTACTTCCCGGGATTGCGCAGCGCGCACACCAGCGCCCCGTGCCCTCCCATGGAGTGGCCGAAGATGCCTTGCCGTTCGGCAGCGGCGGGGAAGTGGCGGGCGACGAGCTCCGGCAGCTCGCGCGTGACGTAGCTGTACATCCGGTAGCTAGCGCGCCACGGCGCCTCGGTGGCGTCGACGTAGAAGCCCGCCCCCAGGCCGAGATCCCAGTCCGAATCGTCGCCGGGATAGCGCGTGCGCCGGGGGCTCGTGTCGGGCGCCACCAGCATCAGCCCGAGCTCGGCGGCGAGCCGCTGCGCCCCCGCCTTAACGGGAAAGGTCTCCTCGGTGCAGGTGAGCCCGGCGAGGTAGGTGAGGACCGCGACGCGGCCCTGGCTCGCCGCGGGCGGCTGGAACACCGAGAAGCGCATCTCGGAGGCGCAGGCTTCCGATTCGTGCGCGTAGAACCCCTGCACCCCGCCGAAGCAGGCGTGCTCGGAGACCACGCGCAGCTCGGCCATCAGTAGACCACCACGCTGCGGATCGACTCGCCGGCGTGCATCAGGTCGAATGCCTGGTTGATGTCCTCGAGGGGCATGGTGTGGGTGATCAGGTCGTCGATGTTGATCTTGCCGCTCATGTACCAGTCGACGATCCGCGGCACGTCGCTGCGCCCTCTCGCCCCGCCGAAAGCGGTGCCCTTCCACACGCGCCCGGTGACGAGCTGGAACGGCCGGGTGCGGATCTCCTGTCCCGCGCCGGCGACGCCGATGATCACCGACACGCCCCAGCCGCGGTGGCAGCACTCGAGCGCCTGGCGCATCAGCTCGACGTTGCCCACGCACTCGAAGCTGTAGTCGGCGCCGCCGCCGGTGAGCTCGACCAGATAGGGCACCAGATCTCCCTTCACGTCCTTCGGGTTCACGAAGTGCGTCATGCCGAACTTCTCCGCGAGCGCCTTGCGTGCCGGGTTGATGTCGACGCCGACGATCATGTCGGCGCCGGCCAGCCTCGCGCCCTGCACCACGTTGAGCCCGATCCCGCCCAGTCCGAACACCACCACGTTGGCGCCGGGCTCCACCTTGGCGGTGTTGATCACCGCGCCGATGCCGGTGGTGACGCCGCAGCCGATGTAGCAGACCTTGTCGAACGGCGCGTCCTCGCGGATCCTCGCCAGCGCGATCTCGGGCAGCACCGTGAAATTGGAGAAGGTGGAGCAGCCCATGTAGTGGTGGATCTTCTTCCCGCCGAGGGAAAAGCGGCTCGAGCCGTCGGGCATGACGCCCTTTCCCTGCGTGGCGCGGATCGCCGTGCAGAGGTTGGTCTTGCGTGACAGGCAGGACTTGCACTGGCGGCATTCCGGCGTATAGAGCGGAATCACGTGGTCGCCCTGCTTCACGCTCGTCACGCCGGGCCCGACGTCGACCACGACGCCGGCGCCTTCGTGCCCCAGGATCGCCGGGAACAGGCCCTCCGGGTCGGCGCCCGAGCGCGTGAACTCGTCGGTGTGGCAAACGCCGGTGGCCTTGATCTCGACCAGGACCTCGCCCGCCTTCGGTCCGTCCAGGTCCACGGTGTCGACGACCAGGGGCTTGCCGGCTTCATAGGCGATCGCTGCTTTCGCTTTCATGGCTCTCCGGGGTGCAATCGGTGTTCCCGAATGATCGCATGGCACAATCCGCGCGTGAGCAGCGACTACCCGCGCGACCTCGTCGGCTACGGGCCCCGGCCGCCGAAGGCGAAGTGGCCGGGCGGCGCCCGCGTCGCCCTGAACTTCGTCCTCAACTACGAGGAAGGCGGCGAGAACGCGATCCTGCACGGCGACCGCGCCTCCGAGGCTTTCCTCTCCGAGATCGTCGGCGCCCAGGCGCTCGAAGGCGTGCGCCACATGTCGATGGAGTCGCTCTACGAGTACGGCTCGCGCGTGGGCGTGTGGCGCATCCTGCAGCTCTTCGAGCGCTATGGGCTGCCGCTCACCGTGTTCGGCGTCGCCATGGCCCTGGAGCGCAATCCCGCGGTGGTGGAGGCGTTCCTGAAGGCGGGACACGAGATCGCCTCGCACGGCTGGCGCTGGATCAACTACCAGTACGTGCCGCTCGAGGTCGAGAGCGAGCACATGCAGCGTGCGATCGAAGTGCAGCGCCGACTGACGGGCAGCCGCCCGCTCGGCTGGTACACCGGGCGCTCGAGCCCCAACACGCGGCGCCTGGTGGTCGCGGACGGCGGCTTCGTCTACGACGCCGACGACTACAACGACGATCTGCCCTGGTACGACACGCGCCATGGGAAGCCGCAGCTCGTCGTGCCCTACACGCTGGACGCGAATGACATGCGCTTCGCCACCGCCCAGGGATTCAACTCGGGCGAGCAGTTCCTCGCCTATCTCAGGGACGCCTTCGACGTGCTCTACGAGGAGGGCAGCCGCGCGCCGCGCATGATGTCGGTCGGCCTGCATTGCCGCCTCGTCGGCCGCCCCGGTCGCCTAAAATCCCTGGAGCAGTTCCTCAAATACATCCGGGGGAAGAAAGTATGGGTCGCGCGGCGCATCGAGATCGCTCGCCACTGGCTGAAGCAGCATCCGCATGAGTGAAGCCTTCGAGGACCTCAACCCGGCACCGCGGCTGCTGATGGGCCCGGGGCCGATCAACGCCGACCCGCGGGTGCTGCGCGCCATGAGCACGCAGCTGCTGGGCCAGTTCGACCCGCAGTTCCGCGGCTACATGCGGCAGGTCTCCGAGCTCTACCGCGGCGTGTTCCAGACCGCGAACCGCTGGACGCTCCTTATCGACGGCACCGCGCGCGCCGCGATCGAGGCGGCGCTCGCTTCCTTGATCGAGCCCGGCGAGCGGGTGCTGGTGCCGATCTTCGGGCGCTTCGGGCATCTCAAGGTGGAGATCGCGAAGCGCTTCGGCGCCGAGGTGAAGGCGCTCGAGATCGAATGGGGTACGGTTTTCACGCCCGAGCAGCTTGAGAAGGAAATCAAGTCTTTCAAGCCGCGCGTGGTCGCGGTCTCGCATGGCGACACGTCCACCACCATGGCGCAGCCGCTTGCCGAGCTGGGTGCGCTGTGCCGGGCGCACGACGCGCTGCTTTACGTGGATGCCACCGCGACGCTCGGCGGCATGGACCTGCCGGCCGACCGCTGGCAGCTCGACGTGGTGAGCGCCGGCCTGCAGAAATGCCTCGCCGGCCCGTCGGGAAGCGCGCCCCTGACCCTGAACGAGCGCGCGGAGAAGCGCATCATGCGCCGGCGGCACACCGAGCAGGGGCTGAGGACGAAGGACCAGGCCGAGGGCGACGGGCCGGTGATCCGCTCCAACTACTTCGACCTCGCCATGATCATGGACTACTGGTCGGACGCCGCGCTCAACCACCACACCGAGGCGACCACCATGCTCTACGCGGCGCGCGAATGCGCGCGCATCCTGCTGCAGGAGGGGCTCGCCTCGGCTTTCAAGCGGCACGATACCGCTTCGAAAGCCCTGACGGCCGGGCTCACCGCCATGGGCCTCGAGCTGTTCGGCGACCAGAAGCACAAGATGGCGAACGTCACCGGCGTCCACATTCCGCAGGGCGTGGACGGCGAGAAAGTGCGCCGCGCGCTGCTCGCCGACTTCAACATCGAGATCGGAACCTCCTTCGGGCCGCTGCACGGCAGGATCTGGCGCATCGGCACCATGGGCTACAACGCGCGCAGCGACGCCGTGCTCGCCACGCTCGGCGCGCTCGAAGCGGTGCTTGCCGCCGAGCATTTCAAGCTGCCGCGGGGCGCCGCCGTCGATGCCGCGCTCACGGTCTGCCGCAAGCGCTGATGCCGGTTCCAGGTTCGCTGCTGGTCGCCATCGGCGGCAACGCCACGCACCCGGACGACATCCGGGGCACGACCGAGGAGCAGGAGCTGATCGCGGCGCGCGCCGCGCAGGCGCTGCTGCCCCTGGTGCGCTCGGACAATCGGCTGCTGATCACGCACGGCAACGGCCCGGTGGTCGGCAAGATCCTGCTGCGCATGATGCTCACGCGCGAGGCGATCCCGCCGATGCGGCTCGACGTGTGCGTGGCCCACAGCCAGGGCGGCATCGGCTACATCCTGATCCAGGCGCTGGAAAACGCGATGCGCCGCAGCGGCATCGAGCGCCAGGCGGCCTGCGTGGTGACGCAGGTCGAGGTCGATGCGAAGGACCCGGCCTTCGGGCAGCCTTCCAAGCCGATCGGCCCATTCTTCGACCAAGACGAGGCACAAGCCTGGGAGAAGAAAGGCTGGCGCATGATGCAGGATGCCGGGCGCGGCTGGCGGCACTGCGTCGCCTCGCCCGAGCCGCGCGCGATCGTCAACCTGCAGATCATCCGCACGCTGCTCGACGCCGGCGCGGTGGTGATCGCCGGCGGCGGCGGCGGCATCCCGGTGGTGCGCGATGCGCGCGGCGACTGGCAGGGAGTGCAGGCGGTGGTGGACAAGGATCTTACCTCGGCGCTGCTCGCGCGCGCGCTCGAGATCCCGGATCTGCTCATCCTCACCGCAGTCGAGCGCGTCGCCGTGGACTTCAATACGCCGCGCCAGCGCCCCCTGGAGCGGGTCACGCTCGCCGAGCTGAAGGACTATCAGCGCGCCGGCCACTTCGCCAAGGGAAGCATGGGACCAAAGGTGGAGGCCGCCATCCGCCATCTGGAAGCCGGCGGCCGGCGGGCGATCATCGCGCACCTCGAGCGCGCCGTTCCCGCGCTCGCCGGCGAGACCGGCACGCATGTGGTACGCGGCTAGAGTCGTCGGGCGCTTCGCGCGCGAAGCGCTCGCCGCGGGCGAAGGCGAGGTATGCGCCGCCTTCCGCCGCAGCGTCTACCTCAGGCTTCCCGGCGAGCGCTACGCCTGCGTCGGCGACGCCTCGCTCGGGCGCGGCCCGCTTAACGCGCTGGTCGAGCCCTTCGCGCCGCCGGCCATCGGCAGCCGCCTGTCGGTGAGCGCCGAGGCCGCCGCGCTATGGCAGCCGCCGCCCGGCGCCTGCATCGCGGAGGCGAAACTGCTGGGAAGGGCCTCGAAGGACCGGGTGCCCGCCGAAGGCCTCGGCTGCCTGATCGTCGGCGAGCACAACGCGCTCGCGGTGCACGCCCAGCCGGCGCTCGAAGCGATCGAGCACTGGCTGGTGGGCAACGCGCTCGGCAACGAGGTGGAGATCCTCGTCGGGCTGGGCCCCGGCCTCACGCCTTCGGGCGACGACTATCTCGGCGGCGTGCTGGTGGCGCTGCGCCGGCTCGGGCGCGCCGCGCAGGCCGAGGCGCTGTGGCGCTGGCTGCAACCGCGCCTCGCCGAGCGCACCAGTGCCATCAGCGCCGCGCACCTCGCCGCCGCGGCCGCCGGCGAGGGGCACGAAGCGCTGCACGAGGTTTTGAACGGCTCGCTGAACCTCGACAAGCTCGCCGCCGTGGGCCATTGCTCGGGCTGGGATGCCCTCGCCGGCGCCGCCGCCGTGCTGAGAGCGTCCTGATCTAGCTGACGAGCGAGGCGGCGAGCTGCGCCGCGTAGGCGTTCGATGCGCCCACCAGAACTCCGGCCACGCGCAGCAGCGCGACCTGCCGCGAGAAGACCTGAGGGTCCTGCTCCGTGCCGGTGACGGACGCGACGACGGTTTTCGAGGAAAAGTCGTTCTTGAGCAGGATCCCCGCCGGGTTCTCGTGCGCGCCGTAGCCCAGGACCACGTCCACCAGGATGACGCCCACCGCGGGATCGGCGAGCGCGCGCGCGATATGGTCGTTGCGGATCTCGGGCTCGATCATCGGGTGCGGCCGGCCCCGGGTGTGCTCGTCGTCGCCCAGGTCGATGAACTGATGACCGCCGAGGCCCTTGTCGCGGAAGATGAGCTCGGCTTCGGCGCACAGCGTGCCGCCGCAGAAGAGGCCGCGGACGCGCCCCTTGGACTTCTTGGGTGGCGGGACGTCCTCGATGGCGATCTTTTTTCCCATCGCCAGCTCGGCCGCCTCGGTGAGCGTGCGCGCAAGACCCGGTTCGGAAGAGCCGAGGAAGCACACTACGCTCGGCTTCGCGCTGCGCCTGACGCGCTCGAGCACGCGCTTTGCCACCTCGGGGGCGGGCGGCTTGGAGATGAGCACGATCTTCTTGGTGCGCGCGTCGCGCTCGAGCGCTTCCAGCGCGGCGAGCGTGCCGAGCGCGCCGACGCGCGCGTCGAGGTCGCGGCCGCCGACGCCGATGCCGTGCGAGACGCCCCCGCCCATGCGGGCGATGAGCGAGGAGACCTCCTGAAGGCCGGTGCCCGAAGCCGAAACGATGCCGATGTCGCCGCGCGGCACGGCGTTGGCGAAGGCGAGCGGCGTGCCGGCGATGAGCGCGGTGCCGCAGTCCGGGCCCATCATGAGGAGTTGCCTTTCCGCGGCCAGGCGCTTGAGCGCCGCTTCCTCCTCGATCGGCACGTTGTCGGAGAAGACCAGCGCGCTCAGTCCGCGCTCGAGCGCCTTGCGCGCCTCGAAAGCCGCGAACTCCCCCGGCACGGAAATGAGGGCGAGGTTCGCCTGCGGCAGGAGCTCAAGCGCGCCGGCGAGGCTGCGGGCGTGCGGCAGGGCGTCGCTTCTCGCTGGTTTCGTTTCCAGAAGCATCTCGAGAGCGGATTGCACCGCGTTCCCGGCCTTCGTGCCGCGTACGGCAATGATCAAGTCGTTGGGCGTCGCCTTCTCGCCGTCAGCGCCTAGCAGCGCCGCGTCGCGCAGCAGCGCCTTGTTCGACGGGCTGCCGATCATCAGCGCCGCTGCCTCGATGCCGGGAAGCGCCTCCAGCCTGCGCGAGACGCGCATCAGGGCCACCGAGTCGAGGTAGCGGCCGGCCTCTACCCGGTTAACGAGCATGGGCGGCCAGGGCGAGGAGCGCCCGCTCGAAGCAGGCAAGCGGGGCGCGCGCGATGCCTGCGCCCACCTGGCCGACGCCCGCACGCCGGTGCGCGATGCCGGTGTTGATCGCCGGCGCAATCCCGGTTTCCATCACTCGCCGGATGTCGATTCCGGTGGGCACGCCGGCGAACTCCAGCGCCGGGATCGCCCAGCGCGGGTTGCGCCCGGCGGCGATCTCGCCCATCGAGCGGCTGTAGCCGACCGCGTCCTGGAAGCCGCCGGCGCCGACGAAGCCGGCCACCGCGGGCGCCGCCGCCATCGAGAAGGCGCCCAGGCCGACCGTCTCCAGGATCGTCGAGTCGCCCATGTCGGGGTTGGCATCGGCCGCGCTGAACCCGGGAAAGTACATCCCCTGCGGCATCTCCACCGGCGCCGTGAACCAGGTGTCGCCGAGCGCCGCGACGCGGATGCCGAAGTCGGTGCCGTTGCGCGACATCGCGCTCACCAGGCTCGAGCCGGCGACGCCGTTCACCGGGTCCATGATGCTCTTGCCCATGGCCATGCCCACGTTGAGGAAGAACTGGTCGTTTCCGGCGATGAACGCGAGGGATCTTTCCAGCGCGCCGCCGTGGGACACACGTGCCATGGAAGGTGCGAGCGCCCTGAGAAGCAGCGAGGTACAGGCGACGTTCCTCTGGTGCATTTCGTCGCCCATGGCGAGGCCGCGCGCGATGAGCGGATTCAAGGGGATCTCCTGCACCCGCAGCGCCGCCCCGAGCAGCGGCCCGAACTCGTCGCGCAGCCAGGCGAGGCGAGCGAGCACCTCGGCGTCGTTGCCGCCGAAGCGCATCACCTTGCCCAGGCCCTCGTTGATGGTGCAAAGGGCGCGATTGCCGAAGGCCCGGTTCTCGACCACGACGAGCGGCATGCTCCGCGTCGTGATGCCGGTCATCGGTCCCACCGCGCCGTGGTGATGGTTGGGCGCGAGCCGCACGCCGCCGCCGGCGGCGAGCTTCTCCGCGGCGGCGAGATCGGCCGCCCAGCCTTCGAACACGATCGCCCCGCACACCGCGCCTTGCATCGGGCCGCACATGCGCTGCCATTCGATCGGCGGGCCGGCGTGCAGCACGAGGCGCTCGGCATCGAGCGCCGGGATCAGCTCGCCCGCGCGGCGCACGTCGGCCAGCGCCGGTTCGGCGCCGAGCATCTTCGCGAGCGCCGCCTGGTTGGCTTTCTCGACCGCGTCGTTCTGCAGCGAAGCGAGCGCCGACACGAGCTCGGGCTTGCCGAGCGCGGGGGGCGTCCAGTCGACCTGGACCACGGCGGCGCCGTTCGCGGCGAGATCGCGCGCGAAGCTGCCCAGCCCGATGTTGACGACTCGCAGCGGGCCGGCGAGGAGCGGATCCACGGCTATGCCCGCGCGGGTGCCAGGTAGGCGGGGGCGAGCGCCTCGAGCGCTTGTGGAACCAGGCCGAAGGGCAACGTGCAGTCTGTTTCGCAGACGCTCGGTACCTGCATCGACAGGTAGTTGTCGCGCGTCATGAGCGGGCCCGGGGACCATTCGAGCATCCTCGCCTGCAGGCGCGAGAGCCGCTCGGACAGGCCGATCACGAGCCGCCGGCGCCCGGTCACGGCGCACACCAGCTCGACCAGCTCCTTCAGCGTGTACACCCGCGGCCCGCACAGGTCGTAGCGCTTGCCGCGCGCGCCGGGCTCGTCCAGGGCGGCGCACATCGCGCGCGCGACGTCAGTCACGTAGACCGGCTGAAAGCGGGCCTGCGGGCAGGCGAGCGCCAGCACCGGCAGGAAGCGCGCGAGCGTCGCGAAGCTGTTGAGAAAGTGGTCCTCCGGACCGAACACGACGGAAGGACGGAATACGCTGACGGCGAGGTCCTCGGCGGCGAGCACCGCCTGCTCGCCGATGCCCTTGGAGCGAAGGTACTCGGAAGGGGCGCCAGGCGCTGCGCCGAGCGCGCTCATGTGCAGCAGCCGCTTCACGCCCGCCGCGCGGCAGGCGGCGACGATCGCCTGCGGCAGCTCGACATGCGCGCGCGCGAAGTCGGGGCCGTAGTCGTTGGGGCCGCGCTCGTCGCGCCGCCCGCGGCGCCCGTGCAGGATGCCTACCAGGTTGATGACCGCGTCGCATCCCGCGGCGAGCCGCTCGAGCACGCCGGGCGCGTTGACGTCGGCTTGCACCACCTCGACGGTCGGCAGCAGGATCAGTTCCTTCGCCCGCTCCCGGCGGCGCGTCGGAACCGTCGCCCGGATATGGCGCCGCGCGAGCTCCGCGGCAAGGTGGCGGCCGATGAACCCCGCGCCGCCGACCACCAGAACGTTGGCATGCTTCATCGCGAAGCCCGGCTCAGCGCTCCTCTGCGTCGAGGACCGCGACGCCGTTCGCCGCGGCGATCGTGCCAAGGCGCGCCTTGATCGGCGTAAGCTTGTTGTGCAGCAGCGCGGCGTAGAACACCGCGTTCGCGGTGACCTTCTTCACGTAGTCGCGCGTCTCGGGGAAAGGGATCGTCTCCGCGAAGATCGCGCCTTCGAGCGGCCGCTCGGCGTCGCGCCAGCGCCGCGCGCGGTTGGGGCCGGCGTTGTACGCGGCCGAGGCGATCACCGGGTGCCCGAGCTGATCGAGCACCATCCTGAGGTAGCCGGTGCCCAGCGTCACGTTGGTCTCGACCTCCATGACGCGGCGCGCTCGGTAGTTGCGCATGCCGATCTTGCGCGCCACGTGGCGCGCGGTATGCGGCATCACCTGCATCAGGCCGGCCGCCCCGGCGGCCGAGCGCGCCTCGGCGATGAAGCGGCTTTCCTGGCGCACCAGGCCGAGCACCCACGCCTCGTCCAGCCCCTGCGACCTGGCGTACCCGCGGAACACGTCGTGGAACGGCACCGGGTAGCGCAGCGCGAAGTTGTGCAGGCGCGTGGTGCGGTCGGCGGTGTTGATCGCCCGGTCGTAGACTTCGGCGCGCAGCGCCAGCTCGGCCGCCGCGAGCAGCCTCCGGTCGTCGAAATGGCGGATCGCGTACAGCCATTCGCGTACTCCCTCGGTGCGAATCCCGAGCCGGATCAGCTCGAGCGCGCGCGCAAGCCCCGCATCGCGCCCGGCGGCCTGCACCTCCTCCTCGCTCGGCACGTGGATCCCGTCGGGCACGGCCGAGACGTAGCCGAGCTCCTCGGTCGCGAGCAGGCCGTAGAAATCGGTCTGACCGGCGATGCGCAGGTAATAGGCGCGGCTGCCGGTGACTTCGCCGTGCGCGGCGAGCGCGCGCGCGTACCAGTAGGTCCACGCCGGATCGCGTCGCGCGCGCATCGACATGCGGTCGATCGACTCGCGCACCACCTGCCAGCGTCCGGCGCGCAGCGCGGCGCGCGTCTTCCAGGCGAGCTGGGTGTCGGTCAGCGCGATGTCGCCGGCGCGTGCGTACCAGTCGAGCGCCTCGCGCAGATGCTCGCGCGCCGCCTCGAAACCGATCCGGCCCCAGAGATAGCGCACGTCGGCCTGCGGCAGGCGCTCGGCAAGCACGCCCTCGAGCGCCTCGGCCGCGGCCCGCGGGTCGTGGCGCGCGTAGCGAACGCCGGCGAGCACCGCGACTTCGCGCGCCGCGCGGGCGGGCAGCGCTTCCGGCAGCCGGGAGAGCAGGCGCTTGGGCTCGCGCGCGGCCTCGGCGAGCGCGCTCTCATCGGGCGCCTCGTCCTTTTTCAGGTAGCCGAGCACCGCCTTGGCCGCCGTGATCTGGCCGTGCTCGAAGAGCACTCGCACGCGCTGCCAGACGTCGTCGGTCGAGATGCTCGAGCGCACTACCAGCGTGTCGACCAGCTTGGCGCAACCCTCGGCATGCTCCGCCGGCTCGAGCCAGATCTCCCTCGCCTCGGCAACGGCTGCTTCGTCGCTGCGCTCGAGGCGCGACAGCAACGCATAGCAGCGGATCTCCGGCTCGTCGCGCGCGTAGCGCTCGGCCTCGCGGTCGAACTCCTGCCATTCGGCGCGCCGGCCGGTGAGCCGCAGCCAGTCGCCGCGCAGCAGCTCCTCGAGATAGGTGTCGGCGTGCTTCGCCAGGAGGGCACGCACCTCCTCGGCCGAGGCATCCTCGAGCCGCACGGTAAGCTGCCAGTAGTCGAGCCACGGGGCGAGCAGGTGGCTCTCGAGCTGCTTTGCATGGCGCGCGAGCTTCATCGCGTCGCCGGCGCGGTAGGCGTCGTACGCCGCCACGATCTGCTTGTCATCCCCGGGTGCTGCGAGCGCCGCGCAGCAGGTGAAACCCAGGACTGCGCTAAGATGACGCAAGTTATTCAAAATCATGTATTAAGAGCATAGCACGAGGCATGGACGCGTCTTCGCTCGCCGCGTGGCGTAAATTACAGCGCGACCGGCTCATCGCGGCACGTCTGGCTGTCACACCGGGTGAGCTCGAGTCCTGGCGCCAGCGCATCGACGCCACCCTTGCCCGCGCCTTTCCGGGGCTCGCGCGCATGCGGGTCGCCTTCTGCTGGCCGATCAAGAACGAGTACGATGCGCGCCATTTCGCCAGAACGCTGCGCGAGCGGGGCGCGTCGACCGCCCTTCCGGTCGTGGTGGCGCGCGGCGCGCCGCTCGTGTTCCGTGAATGGCATCCGGGGGTCGAGCTCGCCCACGGCGCCCTCGACATTCCCTACCCGGTGCGCTCGCCGGAAGTCGCGCCGGACGCGGTGCTGCTGCCGATGAACGGCTGGGACGCCCAAGGCTACCGGCTCGGCTACGGCGCGGGATTCTTCGACCGCACGCTGGCGAGCCTGGCGAAGCGGCCGGTGACGATCGGCGTTTCGTACGAGCTCGCCCGCCTCGAGACCGTCCACCCCCAGTCCTGGGACATCCCGATGGATTACGTGGTCACCGAGCGCGGCGTCTACCGGCGCGACCCCGAGGGACTGGCCTTCCTGGGCACGCCCGAGCCGGCGGGCCCGGGCGCGCTCGCCTCGCCGGTATGCTACGCGGACGAGCATGAGCTCGGTCACACGAGGAACAGCCGGTAGGCCGGGTTGCGTGTTTCCTCCGCGCAGGGGTAGCCCAGCTCGCGCAGAAAGCGCCTGAACACCCCCATCTCGTTGCCGGGCACCTGGATCCCGACCAGCACCCGGCCGTAGTCGGCGCCGTGGTTGCGGTAGTGGAACAGGCTGATGTTCCAGTCGCTGCGCAGGTTCTGCAGGAACTTCATCAGCGCCCCGGGGCGCTCCGGAAACTCGAAGCGGTAGAGCAGCTCGTTCGCTGCGAACGGCGCCCGCCCGCCGACCATGTGGCGCACGTGCCACTTCGCCATCTCGTTGTCCGAGAGGTCGAGCGTGGTGAGGCCGTGGCGCCTGAGGTTGCGCACGATGCGCGCGGTCTGGGCGCGGTCTTCCACCTCGATGCCGACGAAGATGTGCGCGGCGCTCGCATCGGCGATTCGATAGTTGAACTCGGTGATGTTCTTCGCGCCGAGCATGGCGCAGAACTTCTTGAAGCTCCCCGGGCGCTCCGGGATGGTGACCGCGAGCACCGCTTCGCGCTGCTCCCCGAGCTCGGCTTCCTCCGCGATGAAGCGCAGCCGGTCGAAGTTGGTGTTCGCCCCCGAGGCGACCGCGACCAGCGTGCGGCCGCGCGCGCCGCGGCGCGCCACCCAGTGCTTGGCGCCGGCCACCGCGAGCGCGCCGGCGGGCTCGAGCACCACGCGCGTGTCCTCGAACACGTCCTTGATCGCGGCGCACATCGCGTCGGTGTCGACCAGGACCACCTCGTCGAGCAGCTCGCGGCACATCCGGAAGGTCTCCCTGCCGACCTGCTTTACCGCGACGCCGTCGGCGAACAGGCCCACCTGCTCGAGCCGCACGCGCCTTCGCGCCTTCAGCGAGCGCGCCATGGCGTCGGCGTCGACCGGCTCGACCCCGATCATGCGGATCCCCGGCCGCACCCGCTTCACGTAGGCGGCGATGCCGGCGGCGAGCCCGCCGCCGCCGATCGGCACGAAGATCGCGTCGATCGGTCCGGCGTGCTGGCGCAGGATCTCCATGCCGATGGTGCCCTGCCCGGCGATCACGTCCGGGTCGTCGTAGGGATGCACGAACGTGAGGCCGCGGCGGCGCTTCAGGCGCAGCGCGTAGCGATAGGCATCGTCGTAGGAATCCCCGTGCAGCAGCACCTCGGCGCCGCGCGCCGCGACCGCATCGACCTTGATGCGCGGCGTGGTGACCGGCATCACGATCAGCGCGCGGCAGCCCAGGCGCTGCGCGGCGAGCGCCACGCCCTGCGCGTGGTTGCCGGCGCTCGCCGCGATCACGCCCCGCGCCAGGCGGGCGCGCGGCAGCAGCGCCATCTTGTTGTAGGCGCCGCGCAGCTTGAACGAGAATACCGGCTGCAGGTCCTCGCGCTTGAGGAGCAGCGTGTTGTCGAGGCGCTTGCCGAGCGCGGCCGCGGGCTCGAGCGGCGACTCGATCGCGACGTCGTAGACGCGCGACGTGAGAATCCGCTCGAGATAATCGTGGCGCCGCACTGCTTTCCCCCTGGGAGCCGTTGACTTTAGCATGGAGCCCCTCGCCGGCCTGTTCGCCGCCAGCTTCCTCGCCTCGACGCTGCTGCCGCTGCCCTCGGAAGCGGCGCTGTTCGCCTATCTCAGGCTGCACCCGGAGAACCTCGCCCTCGCGCTCGCCGTGGCGACCATCGGCAACACCGCCGGCGGCATGACCTCGTATCTGATCGGCCGCCTGGTGCCGCAGAACAAGCTCGACCTCAAGGCGCTCGGCAGGCTGCAGCGCCACGGGGCGCCGGTCCTTCTCCTCGCGTGGCTGCCCCTGGTCGGCGACGCGCTGTGCGTGGCGGCCGGCTGGCTGCGCATAAGCTGGCTCGCCGCGCTCGCTTTCATGGCCGCCGGCCGCCTCGCGCGCTACGCTGCGGTCGCAGCTTTCGTCTAACGCTGCGCGAGCGCGACGACCGGCGGGCTAATCCCGCGTGACCGCGAGCTCGCCCGAGGGCTTGCGCTCCACGATCAGGCGATCACCGTCGCCGGCGCGCACGGTCTGAGCGCCGCCCCGCGGCCGGCGGAAGGCGAGCGTCGCCTCCGAGCAGCGCTGGTGGGTGCGCGTGACGCGCGCGGCGAGCGTGAATTCGCGCCCGTCGAGCTGGTAGCTCACGGCGGCGCCGGCGCGGTTCTCGATCCGGAAGCTCACGCTTTGCGATGCCGGCCGGCCGAGCATCTGCACCGCGTAGTAGCGGCCGCTCCCGGCGCGCGCGATCGCGACGCCGGTCTGCGTGAGCTCGGGGCGCAGCAGGTTCTTGCGGTGCTCGGGCGATTGCTTCCAGCCTTCGACCAGGCCGCTCGCGAGCTGCGCGGTAAGGAATGCCCTGCGGCTGGAAATCCAGGCGATGTTCTCGGCCACGCTGCAGTACTCGTAGCCGTGCGCCTTGGCGCGCTCGGCCGGGGTGCGGCCGTCGGCTTCGTGCCCGTAGTTGCCGGTGCGCGCCATGTAGGCGGCGAACTCCCGAGCGCTGCTCGCGAGCGCATCCTGCGCCTCGAGCGGCCCGAGATCGTGCTCGCGCCTGAACTCGTTCGTCGCCGCCACCACCTGCCGCGCTGCCGCGGCGAGGTCCGGCGTGACCGGCTGGCTCCACGCGCAGGCAGGCGCGAGCGCGAGCAGGAGAATTCGGGCTCTGACCCCGAATTTCAGGCGGCCTGCAGCTTGGCGACGCTCACCGCGAGCCACTTCAGCCCCTGGCCGCCGAAGTTGACCTGCACGCGCGCGTCGCCGCCCTGGCCCTCGGCATCGACGATGACGCCGGCGCCGAACCTGGGGTGCACCACGTTCTGGCCGATGCGGAAGCCGCCGACGTCGCGGGGTTGTCGTTTCTCGAAAGTCGTCCTTGTCTGCCTTGAGAAATCGGGCGTAAACGCCTTCTGCTTCGCGAAGCGCGGCGTGAGCCACTTCACCAGCGGCTCGGGGATCTCCCCGAGGAAGCGCGAGGCGATGTTGTAGCGCGTCTGGCCGTGCAGCATGCGGGTCTGCGCGTGGGAGAGGTACAGCCGCTTGCGCGCGCGAGTGATGGCGACGTAGGCGAGCCGGCGCTCCTCCTCGAGGCCGTCGCGCTCGAGCACGCTCTGCTCGTGCGGGAACAGGCCTTCCTCGAGCCCCGACAGGAACACGACGTCGAACTCCAGGCCTTTCGCCGAGTGCACGGTCATCATCTGCAGCGCGTCCTGGCCCTCGCCCGCCTGGTGCTCGCCCGCCTCGAGCGCCGCGTGGGTGAGGAAGGCGCTTAGCGGATCGGCCGCCTCGCCCGACTCGATCTCGCGCTCCTCGTCGGTGAAGGCCGCGGCCGCGTTCACCAGCTCCTGGAGGTTCTCGACGCGATCGGCGCCCTCGCGCTCGGTCTTGTAGTGCTCGGCGAGCCCGCTGCGCGCAATCGTCGTCTCCACGACCTCGGCCAAGGGCAGGCCTTGGACTTCGTTTCTCAGGCCTTCGATCAGTCTCTTGAAGACGGCGGCCTTCGAGGCATCCGCGACCTGCATGAGCGGTGCCCCCGCCTGCTTCGCCGCGTCCTGAAGCTGCTCGAGGGTGCGCGCGCCGATGCCGCGCGGCGGGAAGTTCGAGACGCGCAGAAACGAGCTGTCGTCCTCGGGCGTGGCGATCAGGCGCAGGTAGGCGAGCGCGTGCTTGATCTCGGCGCGCTCGAAGAAGCGCAAGCCCCCGTAGACGCGGTAGGGCACGCCCTGCGAGAACAGCGCGTGCTCCAGCACCCGCGACTGGGCATTCGAGCGGTACAGCACCGCCATCTGCGAGCGCGGCGTGCCTTCGGCGCAGAGCGAACGCACCTCCTCGACGATCCAGCGCGCCTCGTCGGCGTCGGACTCGCCTTCGAACACGCGGATCGGCTCGCCGGCGCCGGCCGCGGTCCACAGGTTCTTGCCCAGGCGCTTGCGGTTGTTCGCGATCAGCGCGTTGGCGGCGTCCAGGATGTTGCCGTGCGAGCGGTAGTTCTGCTCGAGCCGGATCACCCGCTGCACGCGGTAGTCGCGCTCGAAGTCGGCCATGTTGCCGACATTGGCGCCGCGGAAGGTGTAGATCGACTGGTCGTCGTCGCCGACCGCGAAGATGAAAGCGGCGCTTCCCGCGATCAGCCTGAGCCAGCGGTACTGCAGGCGGTTGGTGTCCTGGAACTCGTCGACCAGCACGTGGCGAAAGCGCCGCGAATAGTGCTCGCGCAGGATCTCGTTCCCCTTCAGCAGCTCGAAGCTCCTGAGCAGCAGCTCCGGGAAATCGACCGCGCCCTCGCGCCGGCACTGCTCGTCGTAGGCGGCGTAGAGCTCCACCTGGCGGCGCGTGCTCTCGTCGGCGAGCGGCACGTCGCCCGGGCGCACGCCCTCCTCCTTCTGCGCGTTGATGAACCACTGCAGCTCGCGCGGCGGGAAGCGCTCCTCGTCCACGCCCAGGCCCCTGGCGAGCCGCTTCACGGCGGCGAGCTGGTCCTGGGAATCGAGGATCTGGAACGCCTGCGGCAGGCCGGCCTCGCGGTGATGCGCGCGCAGCATGCGGTTGGCGAGGCCGTGGAAGGTGCCGATCCACATGCCGCGCGGGTTCGCCGGCAGCATCGCCGTGACGCGCGTCAGCATCTCGCGCGCCGCCTTGTTGGTGAAGGTGACGGCGAGGATCCCCGAGGGCGCGACCCGAGCGCCTTTCACCAGCCACGCGACGCGCGTAGTGAGCACGCGCGTCTTCCCGCTGCCCGCGCCGGCGAGGATCAGCGCGTGCTCGTCGGGCAGGGTAACCGCGGCGAGCTGCTCGGGATTGAGGTGTTCGAGGTGAAGCGACAAGCCGCGGATTTTACTGCGGCTTG
>Ga0214472_10003259_pt1 | contig 17206 bp, 17 predicted proteins | sample RVTome_6_FD_207662 | JGI IMG/M metagenome (GOLD analysis project Ga0214472, IMG submission 207662) | Soil microbial communities from uranium-contaminated site in the Upper Colorado River Basin, Wyoming, United States - RVT140D175 | ecosystem: Environmental > Terrestrial > Soil > Contaminated >... | reverse complement strand
CCTCGCCGAGCTTGGCGAGGTCCGGGTCGAGGAAGTAGCGCAGCGCGCCGGCGCCCGGGATGCGCAGCGTCACCGAGGGGTGGCTGCCCAGGGCGTAGCGCTTGCCGTTCCACAGCTCGATCGCGACCGGCAGCTCGGCGCGGCGCCTGAGCTCGTCGATCGCCTTCTCGATGCGCGACTCGATCAGCATCAGGCGGCCTTCTCGCGCAGCGTCACGAATTCCTCGGCGACGGTGGGGTGGATGCCGATGGTGGCGTCGAACTGCGCCTTGGTCGCGCCCATCTTCACCGCGATCGCGACGCCCTGGATCACCTCGCCCGCGTCGGCGCCTATCATGTGCGCGCCGACCACCCGCTGGCTGGCGCGGTCGACCACCAGCTTCACGAAGGTGCGCTCCTGCTTTTGCGTCATGGCGAGCTTGAGCGAGCGGAACGAGGCCCTGTAGATGTCGAGCTCGCCGTAGCGCTCGCGTGCGCGCTCCTCGGGGAGCCCGACGGTGGCGAGGTTCGGATCGGCGAAGACGGCAGTCGGCACGTTGTCGTGATCCACGGGTGTCGGCTCGCCGCGGAACAGCGTACGCGCGAGCCACATCGCCTCGGCGGTGGCCACCGGCGTCAGGTTGATCCGGTTGGTCACGTCGCCGATGGCGTGCACGGAGTCTACCGTGCTCCGGGAGTATCGATCCACGATCACGGCGCCGTCGGGCGCAAGTTTCACGCCCGCGGCCTCGAGGCCGAGGTTGGCGGTGTTCGGCCGGCGCCCGGTGGCGAACAGCACCAGGTCGGTGTCCTGGCGCGAGCCGTCGCCGTAGGCGACCTCCAGGCTGCCGTCCGGGCGCCTGGCGATCGCCGTGGGCTCGGCGCCGAAGTGCAATCTCAGTCCCTTTGCCGCCATCTCCTCGGCGATGCGCTCCCCCAGCTCGGCGTCGAAGCCCCGCAGCAGCCGCCGGCCGCGGTAGGAGAGCGTGGTCTGGACGCCCATGCCGTGGAAGATCGAGGCGAACTCGAGCGCGATGTACCCGCCGCCCACGACCAGCGCGCGCGCCGGAAGCTGCGCGAGGTGGAACGCCTCGTTGGAGGTGATCGCGTGCTCGCGCCCGGGGATCGGCGGCACCTGCGGCCAGGACCCGGTGGCCACCAGGATGTGCTTCGCGGAATGGCGCCTGCCGTCGACCTCGACTTCGTGCGGACCGGCGAGGCGCGCCCGGCCGCGGTGGATCTCGGCGCCCGCCGACGTGAGCAGGCGCTCGTAGACCGCGTTGAGGCGCGCGATCTCGCGGTCCTTGTTGGCGAGGAGCCGCCGCCAGTCGAAGCTCGGCGCCCCCACGGTCCAGCCGAAGGCGGCGGCGACCTCGAAGTCCTCGCGGAAATGCGCCGCGTACGCGAACAGCTTCTTGGGGATGCAGCCGACGTTGACGCAGGTGCCGCCGAAGCGGCCCGATTCGGCGACCGCGACGCGCGCGCCGTAGGACGCCGCGACGCGGCTCGCGCGCACGCCGCCCGAGCCGCCTCCTATCGTGTAGAGGTCGTAATCGTAGGCCAGGTCGGAAACCGGGGGAGGTTAGGGGGCAGCGGGCGATTCTACCAGCGCGTAGCGGCTCGCCGTCGCGCGCACCGCCCCTTCGGCCGCGAGCTTGTCCAGGTGCGCGGCGAGCGAGCGCGCCGCGACGCGATGGATGCGCGCCGGGACATCGTCGTAGACCACGGGAAGCAGCTCCTCGATCGACGCTTCGCGCAGCCTTTCCAGTCCCTGGATCACCTTTCTTTCCCGCGCCAGCCGATGCGCGATCAGGCGGCGCAGCTCCTTGTGCGGGGCGCCGATGAGATAGCCGTGGCCGGGCGCGAGGATGCGCAGCTCCTCGGCGAGCAGCTTCTCGAGCGAGCGCAGATAGGCGCGCATGTCGCCGTCGGGCGGGTTGATCACCACGGTCGAGCCCTGCATCACGTGGTCGCCGGTGAACAGCATCCCGGTTTCCTCGAGCAGGTAGCAGAGGTGATTCGAGGCGTGCCCCGGCGTATGGATCGCGCGCAGGCTCAGGCCGCCGAGGTCGAGGCGCTGGCCGTCCTCGAGCACCAGATCCGGCTCGAAGGAATCGTCCTGCCCGGCGGGGGCCGGGCGCCCCAGCACCTGCGCCCCGCTCGCCGCCTTGAGCGCGGCCGCGGCCGGCGAATGATCCATGTGCGTATGCGTGCACAGGATCCAGCGCAGCCGGCCGCGGGCTTGCTCGAGCAGTCTTTCCACGTGGGAATCGATGGCCGGCCCGGGATCGATCACCGCCAGGTCGTGCCTGCCCACCAGGTAGCTGTTGGTGCCCGGGCCGGTCATCATGCCGGGATTGGGCGCGGTGAGGCGGGTCACGTACGCGTCGAGGCGCTTGGGCACGCCGGGGACCAGCTCGTAGGTCGTCTCGCCGGTTTCCTCCGGATCGCTCCAGTGGATCTCGAAGTACGCCGGGTCGGCGCGCCGGAACAGCTTCGGCCCGTCCCTGCCCTGCGCCCAGCAGGCGCGGTTCGCCTCGACTTCCGGAACCGAGTGCGCGTGCTCCAGGGCCTCGCGCGGATCCCTGAATCGCTTGAGCTCGCCGAGGGTGTGCCGAGTGGCGAACACCAGCTCGATCTCGCCGCGGTCGGCGCGCGCGAGCGCCTCGCCCGGCGTCATCCACAGCGCGTGCACGGTTTCGACCGCGTCGTGCGCGCCTTCCTGCCCTTCGGGCGCCAGGGCGGCGAAAAAGCGCGTGTCGAAGCGGCGCGGCCTGCCGGGCGCCGTGACCCAGTGGCCGTAGTAGGCGAGCTCGCCCGCGGGGAGGTAGAGGTCTTCGCGCTCGAGGAGCTCGGCGAACGGATGATCGCGGAACTCGAGCAGCGCGGCGGCGCGCTCGGGCGGGATCCGGCGGCCCGCCGCGTCGCAGGCGATCAGGATGCCGCCTTCCTCGAAGCACTCGCGCAATGCCGCGACGTAGCAGGCGATGCCGCCGGCGAGTCCGAGGCGCTCGCGCGCCGCTTGTTCAGTGATTCCGCGCACGCGCCGCAGCAGCCGCGAGTCGCTGTCGGAGGCGTCGACCGAGCCGCCGGGAAACACGTACGCGCCGCCGAGAAACACCGCGCTCTGCGTCCGCTGCAGCATCAGCGTCTCGAGGCCGGCCGGCCCTTCGCGCAGCAGGATCAGGGTCGCCGCGGGACGCGGAACCAGCTTCATCCGGTGCTGCGCCCGGCGCGGTCCTTGTCGTTCTGCGCCCTGATGAGCGCGCGCATGCGCTCCCAGTCGGCGTCGGTAAGGCTGTCGAGCTGGGTGAAGTAGCCGCCCGCGCCGGTCGCGAGGTAGCCCGCGCCGTCGAGCGCCACGGTTTCCCCGGTGAGCCATTCGCAGCCGTCGGCCATCAGGAAGGTGGCGAGGTTCTGCAGCTCCTCCATGCGCCCGATGCGGCGCATGGGGTTCAGCTTCGAGGAGTCCTCGAAGCCGCCTCCCGGGCGAAGCCGCTTCGCCGCGCCTTCGGTCGGGAACGGGCCCGGCGCGATCGCGTTCAGCCGGATGCCGAAGCGGCCCCACTCGACCGCGAGCGACTTCGTCATCACGTGCAGGCCCGCCTTCGACATCGCGGAAGGCACCACGTAGGGCGAGCCGGTGTGCACCCAGGTGACGAGGATGCTGAGCACCGAGCCCTGGTTGCCGCCCGCGATCCAGCGTTTGCCGACCGCGTGGGTGACGTAGAAGGTGCCGTGGAACACCGTGTTGGCGATGGCGTTGAACCCGTTCGGCGACAGGTCCTGGGTCGGACTGATGAAGGTGCCCGCGGCGTTGTTGACCAGCCCCGTGAGCGGCCCGGCCTCGTCCCAGATGCGCTGCGCCATCGCGTCGACCGCCTGCGCGTCGCGGATGTCGACCGCGTGGGTGTTGACGCTGCCGCCGAACCTGGAAATCAGTTCTTCTGCAGCCGATTCGAGGACCGGGGCGCGCCGACCCGCAAGCCATAGCTCGGCGCCGAGCTCGAGGTACCTGGCGGCGATCTCCTTGCCCAGGCCGGTGCCGCCGCCCGTGACCAGGATGCGCTTGCCCTTCAGGAGGCCGGGTTGGAACACCCTCCGATTCTAAATGGGGTCAGTTCTAAATTGGGTCGGATCCGGTTTTTCGCGGCGAGCGAAGATTCGGCCGATCGCGGCCGGGATCAGGCGGGACACCGCGTGTGCGCGTTCGCGCCGCGCCTGGGCCACGATCCGCTCCATCAGCTCCGGATTGGCGAGAAGGTCGCGGTAGGTGGGTTTCATCGCAGGTTCCTCAGTTGAGCGCGACCGCGGCTTCGCCGCCGAGCGCGTTGACGATCGCGAGGCCGGCGTGGCGCAGGCGGTAGCAGGCGCCCTTCGCCAGCACCACGTCGCGCGGCTGGTTCTCTTCGGTGATCCAGACCGAGCCTTCGACGGCGCACACGGTGCTGCCTGCGCCGTCGAGGAGCTTCAGGGTCTGGTTGGCGGCGAGCCGGATGGCGCCGGCGGTAAGTTCGATCTTCATCTCGGGCTCCTTGCGTTTTGCATGCGTAGAATGCATCCTTGGACGGCTTGCTTCAAACGGGAAATACGCAGGCTATGCATGCAAGATAGGAATGCTTGATGGCGGCACGGAATGCCATGCCGCCGCTCGACCTGCTGGTCGGCTTCGAGGCCGCGGCGCGCCACCTGTCGTTCACCAGGGCCGGCGAGGAGCTCTACCTTACCCAGTCGGCGGTCAGCCGGCAGATCAAGGAGCTCGAGGAGGGCCTCGGCGTGGCGCTGTTCCAGCGCCGCCATCGCTCGCTTGCGCTCACCGAGGCGGGCCAGCAGTTCTACGCCGCGGCGGCACAGGCGCTCGCCACCATGCGCGCCGCGACCGAGCGGCTGCGCGCGCAGGCCGGCCGCCGCGCGCCGCTTTCGGTCACCACCACGCATTCGTTCGCCGCGCTCTGGCTGATACCCCGGCTCGCCGGCTTTACGCGCGCTCACCCGGGCGTCGATGTGCGCATCACGGCCGACACGCGAGTGCAGGACCTGGAGCGCGACGTTCTGGACGTGGCGATCCGCCACGGGCCGCCGTCGCTCGCCGGGCCGAACGCGCAGCGCCTGTTCGGCGAGCGGGTGTTCCCGGTGTGCAGCCCGAAGCTGCTGGCGAACAAGCCGCTGAAAAAGCCGGCGGACCTCGCGCAGCACGTCCTGCTGCAATACGACGATCCCGACGGGCGGCATCCGTGGCTGCACTGGAAGACCTGGCTGGAAGTCGCCGGCATCGCGGAGCTGCGGCCGGCGGGGACGCTGTCGTTCTCGGGCTACGAGCAGATCATTCCGGCGGCGCTGGCCGGGCACGGCGTGGCGCTCGGCCGCAGCCCGCTGGTGCGCGATCTCCTCGCCGCCAAGAAGCTGGTGGCGCCGTTCAAGCCGAGCGCCGATCCGGAGCGCGCCTACTTCGCGATCGTGTCGAGAAACGCGGCCGGCAGGCCGGAGGTGGCGCAGTTCGTCGAGTGGCTCAAGGCTACCGCGGCTACAGAGTGAGGACGATCTTGCCGATGTGCTGCGAGCTTTCCATCAGGCGATGCGCTTCGGCCGCCTGCTCGAGCGGGAAGCGCCGGTAGATCACCGGCTTGATCTTTCCCGCCTCGATCAGCGGCCAGATCTTCTCGCGCAGGTTGCGCGCAAGATGGCCCTTGTACTCGACGCTGCGCGGCCGCAGCGTGGAGCCGGTGATCGTCAGGCGCCGGCGCAGCACCGCGTCGATGTTGAGCTCGGTCTTTGCGCCGCGCAGGTAGGCGATGAACACCAGGCGGCCGTCGTCGGCGAGGCATTTCAGCTCGCGCGGCACGTAGTCGCCGCCCACCATGTCGAGGATCACGTCGACGCCCTTGCCGCCGGTCGCGGCCAGCGTCTCGGCGCTCCAGTCCTGCGTGCGGTAGTTGAAGGCCTTCTCCGCGCCCAGGCGCACGCAGGCGGCGCATTTCTCGTCCGAGCCGGCGGTCGCGAACACGCGGTTGCCGGTCGCGGCCGCCATCTGGATCGCGGTCACGCCGATGCCCGAGGTGCCGCCCTGCACCAGCAGCGATTCGCCGGTCGCGAGCTTCGCCCGGTCATAGACATTGCCCCAGACGGTGAAGCAGGTCTCGGGCAGCGACGCCGCCTCCTCGGGCGACAGGCCCTTGGGGATCGGCAGCGCCTGGACCTCCGGCGCGACGCAGTACTCCGCGTAGCCGCCGCCGTGCACCAGCGCGCAGACTTGATCGCCCGGTTTCCATAGGCTGACGGATTGGCCCACCGCGGCGACTTCGCCTGCGATCTCCAGACCCGGCAGGTCGGAGGCGTCCTTGGGCACCTGATAGTGGCCGGTGCGCTGCAGCAAGTCCGGCCGGTTCACGCCGGCAGCGGCGACCTTGACCAGGATCTCGTCGGGCTTGGGCTGGGGCCGGGGGCGGTCGGCGAGCTGCAGCACTTCGGGGCCGCCCGGCCGCGTGATCTCGACGGCGCGCATGGCGTGCGATACTAATTGAAATATCGCACCTGGAACGAGGAGGAGTTCGATGAGGCTCGACCATTTTGCCGCCGCAGCGGCCATGCTGGCCGTCGCCGCGCCGGCGTTCGCTGATTTCAACGACAAGAATCCGGTCACGGCCACCGTCACCGGCGCGACGCCGAGCGGCTATCCGCGCACCATGGTGGAAGGGCTCAACGCGGTGGTGCGCGACGCCTACCCCGGCTCGGCGGTGTCGTTCAAGCCGAACTCGCCCGGCGGCGGCGTGCAGGCGATCGCCACCGGCCAGGCCGATTTCACCGCCACCGCGACCGGTACCGAGGTCAAGCTCGCCAACGACGGCGCATTTCCGTTCAAGGAATCGCTCAAGGGCAAGTTCAGCTACGTCGCGATGCTCTACGACAACCAGTTCATCCACTTCCTGATGACCAAGGAGTGGGCGCAGGCCAACGGCATCAAGTCCTGGTCGGACATCGCGGCGAAGAAGCCGAGGATGCGCCTCGCGATCAATCGCCCCGACAACCCGCAGACCACCATCGGCGGGCCCTACGAGGTGATGCGGGCGCACGGCTTCAGCATCGACGACATCGAAAGATGGGGCGGCAGCTACGTGCTGGGCAACAGCGCCATCGGGCTCGCCGCGATCACCGACGGCAAGGCCGACGTGTTCATGAACGCGCGCAACGTGGGCGACTCGCTCGTCAAGGACATCGCCGGCAAGCGCGCGCTGATGTGGATCGACGGCGAGCGCGCGACGATCCAGAAGGCCGCCGACACCTTCAACTTCGTCGCCGACATGGTGCCGGCCGGCACCTATCCGTTCATGGACAAGCCCTACCCGACGGTGCGCATGTGGGTGGCGCTGCTCGCCGGCAGCCACGTCTCCGACGAAGTGGTCTACAAGTACGTCAAGGCGCTTGGCGAGAACGAAGCCCGGGTGCAGTCGATCGGCGGCTCGCTGAAGAGCTCGCCCTTCACGCGGAAGAAGATGGTGACCAACCCGGCCAAGCTCGGCTACCACCCCGGCGCGGCGCGCTACTACAAGGAAGCGGGCCTGCTGCAGTAAGGCCAGCGCCGGGCGTTGCGCCTCTTTCGCGAAGGCATCCGGCACCGCCCGGGCGGCGCCTTTGCGCTGCTCATCCGCGCGGGCTCGGTCGCCGCCGCGCTCTACGTGCTGTGGATCGGCGCGCTCTCGACCATCTCGGGGAACGCGGCGCTGCGGCTCGCCGGCCTGGTCGAGGGCGTCGAGGCGCTGCACGGCCCGCTCCTCGCCTTCGCCACCTGGGCGCGCGCCTACACCGCGAACTGGCACCTCGACATCTCGATCTTCATCGGGATCACCTTCCCGATCGCGTTCCTCACCACCACCGCGCACCGCGGCCGCTCGCGCCTCGCCTGGACCGACGTCGCGTTCGCCGCGGCCTCGGTCGGGGTGGCGCTGTACTACATCATTCTCAACGACCGGTTCCTCAACTGGAGCCGCGGCTTCTCGCAGCCGACCACGGGCGACGTCGTCGCGGGGTTCGCGCTCCTTTTCCTGGTGGTCGAGCTCTGCCGGCGCTCGGTGGGCTGGGGCCTCACCTCGATCGTGCTGCTGCTGCTCGCCTTCACGGTGTTCGGCCAATGGATGCCGGGCGCGCTCAGGCACGAGAACTTCGGCGTGCCGTACTTCATCGAGATGATGACCATCATGGAGAACGGGATCTACGGCGCGCCGCTGGAGGTGGCGGCGACCTACGCGTTCCTGTTCGTGCTGTTCGGCAGCTTCTTCGAAAGATCCGGCGGCGGCAAGCTGTTCTTCGACCTCGCCGGGGCGGCGACCGGGCGCATGCGCGGCGGCGCGGCGAAGGCCTGCGTCACCGCGAGCGGCCTGTACGGCTCGGTCTCGGGCAGCCCGACCGCGGACGTCGCCACCACCGGGCCGCTCACCATCCCGATCATGAAGAAGACCGGCGTGCCCGCGGCGCGCGCCGGCGCCATCGAAGCCACCGCCTCGAGCGGCGGGGCGATGCTGCCGCCGGTGATGGGCGCGGTCGCTTTCATCATGTCGGACATCACCAACATTCCGTATGCCTCGATCTGCTGGGCGTCGCTGGTCCCCGCGCTGCTTTACTACTACTCGATCTACCTGCTGGTGCACAACGAGGCGGTGCGCAACAACGAGCCGCGCATGGCGGAAGAGAGCATCGTGCCGCTCGCGCGCGCGCTCGCGGGCGGCTGGCGGCACCTGCTGCCGCTCGGGGCGCTCATCGGCCTGCTGGTCTCCGGCTACACGCCGGTCTACGTCGCGGCCGGCGCCACCGCGGCGGTGATCGCGCTGTCCTGGTTCCACCCGCCCACCGCGATCGGCCCGCGCCGCTTCGTCGATTGCTGCACCGACACCATCACCCAGCTGGTGCCGCTGGTGGGCGCGGTGGCCGCCGCGGGCGTGGTGATCGGCGCCATCGAGATCAGCGCGCTCGCCGGCAAGTTCACGCTGCTCATCAACATGCTCGCCGGCGGGCTGCTGATCCCGACGCTGCTGCTCTCGGCGGTGTTCCTGGTGCTGCTCGGCATGGGCATGCCCACGCCGGCGGTCTACATCATGGGGGCGGCGCTGCTTGCGCCGGCGTTGCGCGGGGTGTTCGACCTGCCCGAGATGCAGGTGCACCTCTTCATGCTGTACTTCGCGTGCCTTTCGGCGATCACGCCGCCGGTGGCGGTGGCCAACTTCGCCGCCGGGGCGATCGCCGGCGTGAACCCGATGTCCCTCGGGCCCTACGCCGTCAAGCTCGCCATCGGCGGCTTCATCCTGCCGTTCTACTTCATCTTCAACCCGGGCCTCAACATGCAGGGCGACCTGGTGTACGTGCTCGAATGCATCATCTTCGCCATCGCGATGGTGACCTTCGCCTCGTTCGCGCTGCAGGGCACGCTGGGGCTGCGCCCGATTCCCTGGCCGCTGCGCTGGGTGCTGTTCGCCTGCGCCGTGGGCAGCGTGTCGCCGCGCTTCGACTTCACGCTCGCGGTGACGCTCGCCGGCGCCTCAGTCCTCGCGTTTGTCTACCTGCGCGGCCGCCCAGCGAAGGTCGACGTTTCCACCTGACAGGATCACGCCGACGCGCATGCCTTTCAGGTTCAGTTTTCTGTTGTAGATAGCCGAGAAAGCAAGAGCGCCGGTCGGCTCGACGACGATTTTCATCCGCTCCCAGAGAAAGAACATCGCGCGCAACAGCTCCGCGTCGTCCACGGTGAGCATGTCGTCCACGTAGCGCAGCACCAGCGGAAAGGTCAGCTTGCCGAGCGAGGTGGTGCGCGCGCCGTCGGCGACGGTGTCCGGCACCGGAATCACCTTGAGGGTTTTGGTTTTGAAAGACTGTGTTGCGTCGTCCCCCGCCGCCGGCTCGACGCCGATCACCCGGCAGCCGGGCGCGAGGTGCTTCGCGGCGAGCGCGCAGCCCGAGAGCAGGCCGCCGCCGCCGCAGGGCACGAGCAGCGCGTCGAGCGCGCCGGCATCTTCGAGGAGCTCCTTCGCCGCGGTGCCCTGGCCGGCGATGATGTGCGGATGGTCGAACGGCGGAATCAGCGTGAGGCCGCGCGCCTTCGCCAGCCGTGCCGCGATCTCCTCGCGGTCCTCGCCCTTCTGATAGACGATGATTTCGCCGCCGTAGCCGCGCGTCGCCTCGAGCTTCACCTTCGGCGCGTCGGCCGGCATGACGATCGTGGTCCTGACGTTCAGCAGGTTGCCCGCCAGGGCGACCGCCTGCGCGTGGTTGCCCGAGGAGAACGCCAGCACGCCGCGCGCCTTCTCTTCGGGCGCCAGCTGCGAAAGCGCGTTGTAGGCGCCGCGGAACTTGAACGCGCCCATGCGCTGGAAGTTCTCGCACTTGAAGAACACCTGCGCGCCGGTGAGCGCATCGACGGTGGCCGAGGTGAGCACCGGCGTGCGCTTCGCGTGCGCCTGGATGCGCTCGTGCGCCGCGGCTACGTCTTCGAAAGAAACCATTGCGCCACCTCTTCGCCCCATTCCTGCAGGAAGTGCCCGCCGTCCTCGATCACCAGCGGCTCGCGGCAGCCGCGGATCCAGGTCCTGAGAAGCTGCATCGCCGGCACGCCGAGCACCGGATCTTTCGCGCCGATCGCCATCAAGGCTTCGCCCCGCCATTCGTTTTTCAGCCACTCTCTCGCCCTGCGGGAAATGGCGGCCCCGGGCTCGTCGTGATGCTCGGGAACGAGCTTGGGAAAGGCCCGCACGCCGGCCTTGTAGCGCGCCTCCGGGAACGGCGCGTCGTACGCCGCCGCCTGCGCCGGCGAGAGATGCGGGCAGGCGCGCGAGAGAAGCTTGCCGACGGCGAGATCGGGATTGCGGTTCGAGTAGGCGCGCCAGGCGAGAAAGCCCTCGGTGAGCGGCACGTCCCCGGTGGCGAGCGCGGTGTTCATGACGAGCAGCCGCTCGAAGCGCTCGGGCATCTCCATCGGCAGGGTGAGACCGAGCAGCCCCCCCCAGTCTTGCATCACCAGGGTTATCTGCTCGAGATTGTTCCTTTCGATGAATTCCAGCAGGAACGTCCTGTGAAAATTGAACGAGTAGCCCGCTTCGTCCTCGGGCTTGTCGGAGCGGCCGAAGCCGATCAAGTCCGGCGCCACCACGCGCGCGCCCGAGGCAACGAAAGGCGGGATCATGCGCCGGTAAAGGTACGACCAGGTCGGCTGGCCGTGCAGGCACAGGAAGACCCGGTTTCCGCTTCCTTCGTCGAGGTAATGCGCCCGCAGGCCGCGCCACTCGAGGTAATGCGGCCGGAACGGGAATCCCGGCAGGCCGGCAAAACGCTCGTCGGGCGTGCGCATGCACGAATTGTAGAATGCCGCGCATGGACTACTCCGACTACCGCGAGCTGAAGATACGCCGCCTCGAGCCCGGCATCCTGGAGATCGTCATGGGCGAGGAGGGCGGCAAGCTCTCCGTCACCAACGCCCGCATGCATGCCGAGATGGCGAGCGTCTGGCTCGACGTCGATCGCGATCCGCAGACGCGCGTCGCAATCCTGCGCGGCGCCGGGCGCGGCTTCTCCGCCGGCGGCGACCTCGGGATGATCGAGGAGATGATGCGCGACTTCGCGGTGCGCGCGCGCGTGTGGCGCGAGGCCCGCGACCTGGTCTACAACCTGATCAACTGCTCGAAGCTGGTGGTCTCGGCGATGCACGGCCCCGCGGTCGGCGCGGGGCTGGTCGCGGGCCTGCTCGCCGACATCTCCATCGCGGCGAAGAACGCGCGCATCATCGACGGGCACACGCGCCTGGGCGTCGCGGCGGGCGACCACGCGGCGATCGTCTGGCCGCTCCTCTGCGGCATGGCAAAGGCCAAGTACTACCTCCTGCTTTGCGAGGAGCTCTCCGGCGAGCAGGCCGAGCGCCTCGGCCTAGTCTCCCTTACCTGTGACGAAGCCGAGCTGCAGGCCAAGGCCCTGGAAGTCGCCCGCAAGCTCGCCGCCGGCGCCCAGACCGCGCTGCGCTGGACCAAGTACTCTCTCAACAACTGGCTGCGCATGGCGGGCCCCTCCTTCGATGCCTCGCTCGCCCTCGAGATGCTCGGCTTCACCGGCCCCGAGGCGCAGGAAGGCGTCGCCTCGCACCGCGAGAAGCGCAAGCCGAGCTTCCCCCCGCCGCCCGACGACTTCTAATCGGGGACGTCTACCGATTTTCGCCCGCGAAGCATGGCGGGGGCGTTGCTCAAACGTCCTATATTGTTATATAACGATGGCTCCTGATGAGGAGGAGACGTCGATGAAGGTCAATCGAGGCAGGAGACGCGTGCTCGCGGGTGCGGCGGCGATACCGGCGCTTGCCGGCGCGCCTTGGGTTGCGCGCTTCGCGCATGCGCAAGCCGCGGATCTGGGCGCCTACCGGCAGGCGAAGGTGAACTGGCGGCAGGCCGAAGGCGAGGCCATCACGGTGGCGGTGATCCCGGCCGGCTATTTCGACGCGCTCGCGGCGCTCACGCCGGAGTTCGAGGCGCTCTCCGGCGTCAAGGTGCGCTACGACAAGGTGCCGCCGGGGCAGATCCGGCAGAAGGCGATCCTCGACCTCACGGCGAAGAGCGGCACGTATGCGACGCACGCCGCCGACCCGATGTACTACGACCTGTACGTGTCGAACCGCTGGATCGAGCCGATCGAGAACTACCTCGGCGACAGCAGGCTCACGGACGCGGCGTGGTACCGGGCCGACGACATCATCCCGGCCTGGCGCGGGGCCAACAGCGTCGGCGGCAAGCTCTACGGCGTGCCCTTCGACGGCGAGTCGACGCTGCAGATCTACCGCAAGGACCTCTACGACGCGAAAGGCGTGAAGGCGGCGGACACGTTCGACGAGGTGGTGCGCAACGCCAAGGCGGTGCACGACCCCGATAACCGGGTATGGGGCGCTGCGCTGCGCGGCTTCAAGGGCGCGGGCCAGAACATGTACATCTACCCGTCGATCTTCCGCGCCTTCGGCGGCCAGTGGTTCAGCGGCGGCGCGATCCGCGTCAACAGCCGCGAGGGCGTCGCGGCGCTCGAGTGGTACGTGGAGCTGCTCGGCAAGTACGCGCCGCCGGCGGTGCGCAACTGGAACTGGCCCGACCTCGCCGACGCGTTCTCGCAGAGCACGCTCGGCCTGTACATCGACGCCAACACCTCGGCCTCGGTGCTGAACAACCCCGAGCGCTCGCGCGTGCTCGGCAGGATCGGCTACGCGCGCTGGCCGAAAGGGCCCTCCGGAAAGCGCGTCTCCTCGATCTGGAACTGGGGCTTCCCGGTCAACGCCGCGCTTTCCGAAAGAGCGAAGCGCGCCACCTGGCTGTTCATCGCCTGGGCGACCTGCGCCGAGACGCAGGCGCGCACCTCCTGGAAGAACAAGGGGCCGGTCAGGCGGCTCGGTGTCAATCGCCTGTCGCTGTGGCGCTCGAAGGAGTTCGCCGGCCTCGCCGGCGGCCTGGGCGCGAATTTCCTGCAGGCGTCGATCGAGTCCATGCAGAACGACCTCGACGTCGACTGGCGCCCGAAGATGCCGCAGTGGCCGGCGGTGGGCGAGACCATGGCCACGGCGATTCAGGCCGCGCTGGTCGGCCAGCAGAAACCCAAGGAAGCGCTCGACGAGGCGCAGGCCCGCATCGCGCAGATCCTGAAGGGCTGAGCCCGCCGCATGCTCCGCCCTGCGGCAGGGCGGGAGGAGCGGCGCTTCGCGCTGGCGCTCTTCCTGCCCGCCTTCCTGCTGCTCCTCGCCACGACGACGCTGCCGCTGCTTTACCTCGTGTGGAGCAGCACGCAGCGCATCGACCTCACCATGCCGTGGCTGTCGGGCTTCGCGGGGCTGGAGAACTACGCCAAGCTCGGCGCCGACGCGCGCTTCTGGCAATCGCTGCAGCTCACGCTGGTCTACACCGGCGCCACGGTGGTGCTGCAGGTGGCGATCGGGCTGGGGCTCGCGCTGCTCGTGATGCAGGTGCGCTCCGGCCAGGCGCTGCTGCGCATCGCGGCGATCCTGCCGATCGTGCTCGCCCCGGTGGTGGCGGGGCTGTTCTGGCGCTCGCTGGTGCTCGCGCCCGACTTCGGCATCATGGACTTCGTGACGCGCGCGCTCGGCCTGGGCAGCTACAACTGGCTCGGCGACCCGCAGCTCGCGCTGGTCTCCGTGATCGCGATCCACACCTGGCAGTGGACGCCGTTCGCCTTCCTCGTGCTGCTCGCAAGCCTTGCCGCGCTGCCGCCCGATATCTACGAGGCCGCGCGGCTCGACCGCGCCGGACCGTGGCAGCGCTTCCGGTACATCACGCTGCCGATGATCCGGCCGGCGATCGTCATCGTGGTGATCCTGCGCATGGTCACCGCGCTCTCGGCGTTCGCCGCGATCTTCGCCGCCACCGGCGGCGGGCCCGGTTCGGCGACCGAGATCCTCAATCTCTATGCCTACCGCCTTTCGTTCACCGAGCTCAACATCGGCTACGGCTCGGCGGTGGCCACCGTGCTGCTCGTCATCACGCTGTCGGTGGCGTTCCTGCTGTTCGGCCTGCGCAGGGCGCGGTGAAGCCGTCGGTTCTGCGTTCGACCGTGCTTCTCGGCCTCTCGCTCGTGATGCTGCTCGTCTGGGTGTTCCCGGTGGCCTGGGGCCTGGTCACCTCGCTCAAGACCGAGCGCGACGTGCTCGCGTATCCGCCCGCGGTCATCTTCGAGCCGACCCTGGCCAACTACCACGATGTCTTCTTCGGCGGCGCCTCGATCGTGCCGAACCTGGTCTCGAGCCTCATCGTCTCGGGCCTGACCACCGCGCTCACCATGCTGTTCGCCATCCCGGCCGCCTATGCGCTCGCCCGCCTGCAACTGCCCTTCAAGCGCGGCGCCGGCTTCTGGGTGCTCGCCACGCAGATGCTGCCGCCCGTGGGGCTGGTGATCCCGTATTTCCTGCTGCTGCGCCGCATCGGGTGGACCGATACCTACCAGGGCCTGGTGCTGGTCTACCTCACCTTCGCGCTGCCGTTCGCGATCTGGCTGCTGGTGTCGTACTTCGAGGAGATCCCGCGGGAGATGGAGGAAGCGGCGCTGCTCGATCGCGCCGGCAGGCTGCGCGCGCTCTGGCACGTGGTGCTGCCGCAGGCGAAAGGCGGCATCGCGGTCACGGTGATCTTCGTGTTCCTCAATTCCTGGAACGAGTTCCTGTTCGCGGTGGTGCTCGGCGGCAACACGGTGCGCACCGTCACGGTGGCGATGTTCAACTTTATCTCGCTGGAGCAGACGCAGTGGGCGCGGCTCGCCGCCGCGGCCATGGTCGGCATGGCGCCGGTGATCGCGCTCGGCCTGATCGCGCAGAAGCACATCGTGAAAGGCCTCACGCTCGGCGCCGTAAAGGGCGGAGGCCGGCGGTGAGCGCGGCCGCCGTATCCCTCGCCGGCATCGTCAAGCGCCACGGTGCGGTGACCGCGCTCGCCGGCATCGACCTCGAGGTCGCCCCCGGGGAATTCTTCTCGCTCCTCGGCCCGTCGGGCTCGGGCAAGACCACCACGCTGCGGATCCTCGCCGGGCTCGAGCACGCCGACGAGGGAACGGTGCGCATGAACGGCAAGGACGTCACTGCGCTCGAGCCGGGCGCGCGCGACGTCGCCATGGTGTTCCAGAGCTATGCCCTGTATCCGCACATGACGGTGCGGGAGAACATCGCCTTCCCGTTGCGCATGACCGGTGTCTCGAGACGGGAAACGGAAAAAGCAGTCCAGGAAGCCGCGGCGCGCGTGCGCATCGACCACCTGCTCGAGCGCAGGCCGGGGCAGCTCTCGGGCGGGCAGCAGCAGCGCTGCGCGCTCGCGCGCGCGATCGTGCGCCAGCCCGCGCTGTTCCTGCTCGACGAGCCGCTCTCCAACCTCGACGCGAAGCTGCGCGTGGAAACGCGCGTCGAGCTCAAGCGCCTGCAGCGCGCGCTCAACGTGACCGCGGTCTACGTCACCCACGACCAGGAGGAGGCGCTGTCGCTCTCCGATCGCCTGGCGGTGTTCATGGACGGGCGCATCGTCCAGGTCGGCACGCCCGAGGCGGTCTTCAGCCGGCCCGCCACGGTCGACGTGGCGGGCTTCCTCGGCAATCCGCCGATGAACCTCCTGCCGGCGCGGCTGGAGGCCGGCCGCGCGAGCGTGGAGGGGACTTCGATAAGCGTTCCTTCCCTCGCGGGGCTCGGCCGGCGCGAGGTGACCCTCGGCATACGGCCTTCTGCCGTGAAGCTGGCCGCCGAAGGCTTGCCGGCCACCGTCACCATGTGCGAGGCGCTCGGCGAGGACTTCTACGTCGATCTCAGCGTCGGCGAGCGCCTGGTGCGCGCCAAGATGGTGAACGGCGCCGAGCGGCCCGCGGAGCGCTCGCAGGTGCGCATTCGGCTCGAGCCGGACGCCCTGCACGTGTTCGACCGGCACACGGGACTGCGATTGTGAAGCTTCGGCGCGACAGCCACATCGCCATGCACCGGCAGCTCGCGCAGCAGCTGCGCGAGGCGATCGCGCGCGGCGCCTACCGGCCCGGCGACCGCCTGCCGACCGAGCCGGAGCTCGCCGCGCGGCACGGCGTCTCGCGCATCACCGCGCGCCAGGCGGTGATGCAGCTGGTGCGCGACGGGCTGGTCGTGCGCCGCCAGGGCAAGGGCAGCTTCGTCGCCGAGCCCCCGGTGCACCACGACCTCGTCGACCTGCGCGGCATCTACGACGAGCTGGTGGCGCGGGGCGTCAATCCGACCACCGAGCTGCTCGACTACGCGGAGCGCGCGCCGCCGGCGAACGTGGCCGAGCGGCTGCGCTCGGGCACGCGCAAGGTGCTGCACTACCAGCGGCTGTATCTGCGGCGCGGCGAGCCGTTCGCCGTGTCCTGGGCCTACCTCGCGCCGGCGCTGCCGAAGATGCCGCGCGAGCTGGTTGCGGCGCACACCACCTACCATCTCTTCGAGTCCTTCATGCACCTCAAGATCAGCCATGCCGACCTCTCGGTGCGCGCGCGCGCCGCCAGCCCGGAGCTGAGAAAGCTCCTGCGGCTGCGCTCGCGCACGCCGCTCATCGCGCTGGAGCGCGTGTCCTACCTGGCGGACGGCACCCCGGCCGAGTTCACGCTCTACTGCGCGAACGCCGAGAACTACGAGTTCGTCCTCAAGGTGCGCGGCAAGGTGCCGATCACCTCTTCCATGCAGGCGGTGCCGTGAAGCTGAACGATCTCGAGCGGGCGATGCGCGGCGGAGAGCT
>Ga0214472_10003258_pt1 | contig 17216 bp, 15 predicted proteins | sample RVTome_6_FD_207662 | JGI IMG/M metagenome (GOLD analysis project Ga0214472, IMG submission 207662) | Soil microbial communities from uranium-contaminated site in the Upper Colorado River Basin, Wyoming, United States - RVT140D175 | ecosystem: Environmental > Terrestrial > Soil > Contaminated >... | reverse complement strand
AAGAAAGTTACCTTTTAGGTTTGCCTGACCAGAATGGCAGCAATCTAAGATAATAGTGACAACGCTATCTCGGGAAAACCTCTTTTGAATAATATTGCTTAAATGTTCCAGTTCTATACCCGGCTCAGAGCTGGCCTGGAAAAACTGTACAGTTGCATAAGTGGTAAAGCTGCTCTAAACTGAGGTACTCAGAAAGGAGCGGTGACTATGACGAAGAGACCGAGAAGGAACCACGCGGCGGGGTTTAAGGCGAAGGTGGCGCTGGAGGCTATCAAGGGCGAGCAGACGCTTGTGGAGCTTGCCGAGCGTTTTCAGGTGCACCCGAACCAGATAACGGAGTGGAAGAAGCAGTTACTGGAAGGCGCGGAGGGAGTATTTTCCAAGGGTAAGCAGCCCGACTCTGTCCCGGAGGTCAAGGAGCTTCACGCCAAGATCGGGCAGTTAGCGATGGAGAACGATTTTTTATCCAAAGCGCTCGTTCGCATGGACGGGCCGAGCGCAAAGAAATAATAGACCGGTCGCACCCGTTGCCGCTGACGCGCCAAGGCAGCATACTTGAGCTTTCCCGGTCGAGCCTGTACTATGAGGCCGTCCCGGTCAGCGGCCGCGACCTTGAGATGATGCGGCTGATCGACGAGCTTCACATGAAGTACCCGTTCTACGGCAGCAGGCCTATCCGTGACGAACTTCGGTGCCGGGGGTTCAGCAAGCTCGGGCGCGGGCATGTAAGCACGCTTATGAAGCGGATGGGCATCGAGGCGCTGTACAAGAAGCCCCGCCTGTCAAGCCCGCACCCGGCGCACAGGGTCTACCCGTACCTGCTCCGGGGGCTTTCGATAACCCGGCCAAACCACGTCTGGGCGACTGACATAACCTACCTGCCGATGGCGAAGGGGTTCTGTTACCTGACGGCGGTCATGGACTGGGCGACCCGGAAGGTGCTGGCATGGCGGCTGTCCAACACCCTTGACGCCTCGTTCTGCGTCGATGCGCTGGAGGAAGCGATAGCGCGGTACGGCGTCCCGGAGATATTCAACACGGACCAGGGCAGCCAGTTCACGTCGGAAGACTTCACGGGCGTCCTGAACAAAAACGGCATCGCAATCAGCATGGACGGCAAGGGCAGGTGGCGGGACAACGTATTCGTCGAACGGCTCTGGAAGAGCGTAAAGTACGAGGAGGTGTACCTGAAGGCATACGGCTCGGTCGCCGAGGCCAGGAAAGAGCTCGGCAAGTACTTCGAGTTCTACAACCAGAGGCGCCGGCACCTGGGGCTTGACAGGAAGACACCGAATGAGGTATACAGGGCTACGCTACCAGAGCTGGTAGCGGCATGAACACAGGCAGCTTACCACTTAAAAACGGCTTCAGACTGTCCAAACAAACCAGGCCACCTCACTCTACTGAAGAATAATCAGAAGATACTATCGAAGCCCCTAAGTCATTTGTAGTTCCATGGCCAGCAAAATAGAATAGGAAGTTATCCACTTTTTCCTTTGTTAATCTATCTAATGCCGCTCTAATATTATGCCTTGTGGCTTGTTGATCCACCATAGTTGTAACTTTATATCCATATTCAGGTTCAGATAATATTCCTGCAATATATTGCGCATCATTAACGCAATACTTTAACGAGTTTTCGTTATACATGTTGATGCCGACCACTAATGCATTTTTATTATTCATAATTGTCCCCTTAAATAACAATATCAGTCTTTGATAAATAATAACTACATGTTGTTTAGCATATTTAAAACCCACCCCCGCACTCGGAGATGGGCTTGGTATAACGTCCTGCCAACCTCAGCCCGTACCATGATGCGTGGGACTTCGGACTTACTTTGCGGACTTGCATGTACAAAAAACATTAGACCACATGCCGCCGAGATTATCAATGTTTTTCTATGACGGGCAGCATAAGAAAACTGTTGATGCGGCGGAATGGAAAAACCTGGATCCCCGCTTTCGCGGGGATGACAATGAGGTATAGGATTGCCACACTGCCCGCTCCAATCCTAACGCCTCCATAATTTCCTGCCCATCATCCACCCGCCGTGGTACAATACTCAAGATATTCAGTGGGACATGCGTCAGCGAGAGGGGATGGCGGATATGCAGACGATGCTGGTATTGATGTGCTCGGTGTTGGGCGGATGGGTTGGCTGGTGGTTCGGCAATTTCGTAGGGTTCAATACAGCGCTTTTCGTTAGCATCATCGGGAGCGCGTTCGGGTGGTACGCCGCGCTCAGGGTGAACAGGGTTTATCGTTAAGGCGGCAAGTAACGGCGGCCCCTGCAAGCTGAGATTGCCGCGTCGCTTTGCTCCTCGCAATGACAACCAAAGAAAACCAGGATTCCCGTTTTCTCGGGAATGACGGGTGACGGTGTCTTTGCATTTCCCAGGAACCGGAGGCGTTACCCGAGCGGCCCAAAACCCCGAGCCGTCCAGGGCCACCATCACCTGGTGTTTCGCACAGGGAGGTTTGCCCCCCCTGGACACGGTTGGCGACTGTTTTGGTCCGAGGATAATGCCTCCAAAAAAAGACGAACTTCCTGGACCCCCGTTTTCACGGGGATGACTGGTTTATTATTCTCTCTCACGTGCAAGGGAGAGGGCCTGTCCCGAGCCCTTCGCTTTACCCAAGGGTAAACTCCGGAGGGGCGCGATTTGACAAACAGAAAACCGGGTGTTATATTAAAGACAAGCAAAGCCCGCTGGAAGAGCAGAAATGGTTTCTGCCGATAGTCAAAGAGTAAGCGGACATGATAGCCTTATAGTAGTAAAACTACTAAAAAAGCAGGTAAAACTGCAAAAAAAGTAGACAAGCTGCAAAAAGGCAGAAAAAACCGCAGAAAATGGCTATGACGATGGTGGGTCAACCGGCCACCACAACGGACTTTGCAACGAACCCTGCGAATAAAAACCGCAGGGTTTTGTTTTTTTCGGCGGGGGGCGGATGGGACCGTCCGTCCCGAAGCCGCGAGGCCTGAAATATTCTACAATAAATATTCGGCAAGGAGGCGGGCATGACACGCAAAATCGCAATGGCGCTCAGGAGCAGGCCGACGATAGAGGGCGCGGGAGTGCACCTGAAGAGGGTGTTCGGGTTCCAGCAGGCGCCGGACCTGGACCCGTTTCTGCTCCTGGACGACTTCAGTTCGGACGACCCGGAGAAATACCTCGCCGGTTTTCCGTGGCACCCGCACAGGGGCATCGAGACGATAACATACGTACTCGAAGGCCATGTCGAGCATGGCGACAGCATGGGGAACAGGGGCGTCATCACGGAGGGCGACGTGCAGTGGATGACCGCGGGTAGCGGGATAATACACCAGGAGATGCCGAAGGGCAGGGATGACGGGCTTTTGCGGGGCTTCCAGCTATGGGCGAACCTGCCGGCCAGGGACAAGATGATGGAGCCCAGGTACAGAGACATCAAGGCCGGGAGCATCCCGGTGGTGAACCTCGACAGCGGCGGAACGGTACGCGTGATATGCGGCAGGTTCGAAGGCGTGGAGGGCCCGGCCAGGGACATCGTTATCGAGCCGGAGTACCTGGACGTCAGCCTTCCGTCCGGGGCGGTCTTCGCGAGAAAGGTTCCGCTGGGCCACACTGTGTTCGCGTATGTGACAGAAGGGGCCGCGCATTTCGACCGCGACCACGACCCGTTCGCGTACGACGTGCAGGGCGAGAACTACTTCGACCTGGAGAGGGACTGCCTCATCAGAAGCGGCACGCTCGTAAAGTACGCGGACGGCGACGGCATTGAGATATCCGCCTCGCCGGACGGTGCAAGGTTCCTGCTGGTATCGGGCAGGCCTCTGGGCGAGCCAGTGGCGTGGCAGGGGCCAATAGTGATGAACACCCGCGAAGAACTGCGGATAGCTTTCGAGGAGTACAGGGACGGCACATTCCTGAAACACGCTTGAGGATGAGAGAGCGCAGGCCGAGGTTGAGCGGGCAGGTGGCGCGTGTCCAGCGAGTTTCAGTGGAGCATGGTCATAAGCGTGAACGAGTTAGTCAGGGTGCCCTCTTCGGCGGCTACTCGGCTGTAGAAGTCGCACTGGCGGCAGTTGGCGGACTTCTTCGCGTATGTGCCCTGCACCAAGCCCCCGCACAGCGTGCCCGCGATCACCCAGCACGCCCGGCCTCCGTTCGTCCCGCCGTGCACACCGTCCAGCTTGCTCAACGTCGCAGCCGGACAGACGCCCAGGTCGGATACATGCGACCCTTCCGGCTGTCTGCCGCATTTCTTGAACTCCCAACAGTTAAGCTTCATTTCCACCCCCCGTGCATATGCCACACCAACTGGAAATATTAATAACTATTAAGTCAAAGTCGACATGAAAAGTCAACTTGAACTTGACGGTACAGATGGCCTTATAATCAGGGGTTCAGGAGGCGCCGGTGACGGGATACTCCCGGCGATGGGAAAGGAAATGCCTGGACAAGCTCAAACGGCCTACGCCGGGCTGGGGCTCATCCCGGCGTGTTTCCGCGGAGGCTTCAGCCGCCGAAGTTCCAGTTGTTTTCGATGAGGCGGGAGACGTCTTCCTGCGGCAGGGGCTTGCAGAAAAGGTAGCCCTGCATGGCGTCGCATCCGTTGTCCCGCAGGAACTCAAGCTGCTCCTGCGTTTCCACGCCCTCGGCTATGACCGTCATGTTGAGGCTGTGGCCCATCGCTATTATGGTCTTTACGATGGAGGCGTCGTCTTTGCTCTTGCTCACGTCCCTGACAAACGACTGGTCTATCTTCAGCGTGTCTATCGGGAACCGCTTCAGGTAGCTAAGCGAAGAATACCCGGTGCCGAAATCGTCTATGGATATCCTGATGCCCATCTCCTTCAGCGCTTTCAGTATCGTCACGGTCTCTTCGGCGTCCCTCATTATGACGCCCTCTGTAAGCTCTATCTCCAGCGAATGAGCAGGCATATCGAACTCGTCAAGCGCCCTTTTTATTGTCTCCATGAGGTTGCTATGCCTGAACTGGTATCCGGACAGGTTGACCGCCACCCGGAAGTCCTGCTCGGCGTGGAACTTCCACCGGTTGTAGTGGGAGCATACCGTGCGCAGTATCCATTCGCCGATAGGCACGATAAGCCCGTTCTCCTCCGCGACAGGTATGAACTCCGCTGGTGATACAAGGCCCAGTTCCGGATGCCTCCAGCGCACAAGCGACTCTATCCCGACGACCCCTCCCCCGGTGGTGTTGAACTGCGGCTGGTAACAGACATGGAACTCGTCACGCTTGAGCGCTGTAATAAGGTTTTGCTCCATGGCCACCCGGCCTAGAGCGATGGTATGGACCTCCTCCTTGTAGGACCGGAACGTGTTCCTGCCCTGGCCCTTTGCGTGGTACATCGCGAAGTCCGCGTGTTTCAGAAGGTTTTCCGGGTCCTCGCCGTGTTCCGGGAACATGGATATGCCGATGCTGGTCGTGATGAAGACCTCGTGGCCGTCGAGGTTGAACGGCCTTGCGATTGCACCGAGCAGCCTGGCCGCCACCTTATCGGCGTCCTGTCCGGAGTTCAAATCCGCGAGGAGCACGACGAACTCGTCCCCGCCAAGACGTGACACCACGTTCTTCAGTTCGCCGTCCTCGACGTGCACGGCCGCGTCGTTTGGGCGCAGGCTGCCGGACAGCCTTTCCGCGACACCCTGCAAGAGCCGGTCGCCAACGCCGTGGCCAAGGGTATCGTTAATGCGCTTGAAGTTGTCGAGGTCGAGGAACATGGCGGCGATGGGCCTGCCGCTGCCCCGCGCCCTGTCCAGCATCTTGCTGAGCATGTCGAGCAGCGAGTACCTGTTGGGGAGCCCGGTCAGGCTGTCGTGGTAGGCCATGAACGTGACCTTGTCCTCGGCGCTCCTTCGCTGTAACGTCTCGGACTTAAGCTCCCCGAACGCGCGTGTAAGCTCGGCTGTCCGGGCCCTGACGAGTTCCTCCAGGTGGTCTTTGTACATAACGAGCTTTTCCTCGGCCTGTTTCCGCTCGGTAATGTCCTCGCAGACCGTGACGACGCCTATGGGCTCGCCGTCCGGGTTCAGGACCGCGGAAGATATAAGCTGCACCGGGAAGAGGCTGCCGTCTCTCCTGACGTTGACTCCCTCCCGCTTATGTGTGTCGATGTCGAGCATCCGCTCGACGGTAAGCGGTTTTCTATGCCCTGCCGGCGCATAGGTCCCGACGTCTTTTCCGGCAAGCTCCTCCGGGTCGAACCCGTGCATCAGGGCATCCGCGGGGTTGGTGTAAGTGATTATGCCACGCGTGTCCGCGATGGTGACGCCGATCTGCATGGTCTCGACAGCCTTCTCGTACAGCCGGAGCCGCTCCTCGGTCTTCCTGCGCACCGTAATTTCGTGTTCGAGCGATTCGTTATTGTCCTTCAGCTTTTCTATGAAACCCTTTATCTCGACGTCCTTATCCCGGATCTTCAGGGTGAACGTCTTTATCAGCATCATGATGAGGTATACGAAGCATGCGCTGACAAGGAACAGGCTCGCCGTCACCGGCTGGATGGAGTAAGACAGCTTGCCGAGCAGGACCAGTATGAAGAACACGTACACCGTGAAGAAGAGCAGTATGAAGTTGGAGGTCTTCCGCCACTCGGTGCGCAGGTCGTCCGGGATATTCTTTTTTATCTGGAAAGTAAGGATAACCGATGCAAGAAGCAGGACGGCCCCTGTTAGGACCTGAAACAGCGAGAAGTCGCCGAGCAGGTTTAACAGGTTTAGATATATGAAGTCCATAACCGTGCCTTTCGTGATGTACGCCGTGGAATTCGGCGTATGGCCGGAAAGATTCGGAATATTTTACTTGCCATCATAGCACAAAAATTTTGCAATTATAATTATATATTCTTGATAAATGGAATGGGCCGGGGGGGGATGTTTATTAGCTGCCGGCTTGCCCGGCGCGCCGGTTTAACCAAACAGTCCCGGTGATACCGTGGTTACAAGGAGGAGTGTTGTCAGGACTATCAGAAGGGTTGCGATGCCCCAGGCCATGAAGTTGAATACCGGGCCGTTTACGTGCTCCCCCATTATCTCCCTGTCGTTTATTATTATCAGCATGAAGACAAGTATGACCGGAAGCAGTATCCCGCTCACCGTCTGTGAGATAAGCATTATCGTGAAGAGGTGTATCCCGGGCAGTAAAACTATCCCGGCGCCGATGACTATGAAGCCGGTGTACAGCCCGAGGAACTGCGGGGCCTCTCCCCAGTCGTTGTCCATACCGGACTCCCAGCCGAACGCCTCGCATACCGCGTATGAAGTGGAAAGCGGCAGTATCGAAGCGGCCATAAGGGATGCGTTCAAAAGGCCGAGCGCGAACAGTATGTACGCGTAGTCCCCGGCAAGCGGCCGGAGCGCGAGCGCCGCGTCCGCCGCGGAATCTACCCTTATGCCTTGCGAGAAGAGCGTGGTCGCTGTCGCCACTACGATAAAGAACGCGATGAAGTCGGTGAAGAATGCGCCGAAAAAAACCTCGTTTCGCGTATACGGGTAGTTTTCCGCCTTCACGCCCTTGTCGACCACGGAGGACTGGAGGAAGAACTGCATCCAGGGTGTTATAGTGGTCCCGATCAGCGCGATAGACAGGTTTATGTAAGACGGGTCGAGCCTGAAAGAAGGCCTGGCCATGCTTTTCATGACCTCGCCCCATGGGGGATGCGCCATTATGCCCGAAATGACGTAGGTGAAATACAGCAGGCAGAATACGAGGAATACGCGCTCGACCTTCTTGTAGTTGCCCTTGACCACGAGCACCCATACAAATCCGGCGGCCAGAGGTACGGATATGAGCCGGCTTACCCCGAACAGCTCAAGCGCGGCCGCGACACCCGCGAATTCGGCCGTGGTGGTCGTGAGGTTTGCAACAATCAGCAGCATCATGCAGATGAACGTGAGCTTTACGCCGAACCGCTCCCTGATAAGGTCGGCCAGCCCCTTGCCGGTCACGACTCCCATCCGCGCGGACATCTCCTGGACGACGGCAAGGTTTATCGTAATGATAAGCAGAAGCCAGAGAAGGCCGTACCCCTCCTGTGCGCCCGCTATGGCATAGGTCGCTATCCCGCCCGCGTCGTTGTCCGCGTTCGCCGTTATAAGGCCGGGCCCCATGACCGTGAAAAAGATCAGGATGCGGCGCCGGTCCAGAACCGCTATTTTCTGGATTGCCGAACGTATGAAGCTCATGTGTTATAGCGCCCTTACTGCCAGGGTCTCCGTCCACTTCCCAACCTCTTGATTGATGGATGTAATCCTTGCCTGCCCCGGTATCCGTGCCAGGCGTGCCAATCCTACCACCATGCGCAGGTTACGCCAAGCGAATAATGCGCATGCCCGGCGCCAATTACGAGAACATGCCGGGATAACCGCTTATGTAGTAGCTCCCCTCGTTCCCCCCTTAACCTAAGGGGGGAGGTTACACCCTCTTAAGATAAGAAGGGGCAGGGGGTGTTATGAGAACTTACGCCAGTCAATCCGTAATCGCTCAACCTATCCGGTGCCTCCTGCGCCTCGACTGGGGCGGCAGCACAAGGTCCAGCACGTCGTCCACCGTCACGATGCCGAGGAGTTTGCGGCCTTCGTCGAGCACGGGCAGCGCGAGCAGGTTGTACTTGGATATAATCTCGGCAGCCTCCTTCTCGTCCGCGGTCGGGGCGATGTACTGGAAGTCCGTGTTCATTATCTCGGACATGAGCTTCTTGGACGACGACAAAAGCAGGTCTTTCAGCATGACCTCGCCCAGGAGCTTTTCGTCCGGGCCCGTCACGTACAGGACGTAGGCCGACGCGGCCTCTACGTTGGGCGCCTCGAGGCGGTACTCGTTCAGCGACTCGGCGATGGTCATGTCCGGGGTGAATGACAGGTACTCGTTCGTCATCAGGCCGCCCGCCGTATCCTCTTCGTGCTCGAGGAGCTCCTGCACGTCCTGTGCGTCCTCCTTCTCCATCAGCCGGAGTATCTCGCGCGCCTGTTCGTCGGGCAGGTCGCCGACCAGGTCGGCAGCCTCGTCAGGCGGCATCGCTTCGAGTATGTCGGCGGCGGTCTCGCTGTCCATCTCCGCTATTATCTTGGACTGCACGCCGGGTTCGAGTTCGTGTATGGCCTCGGCGGCGGTGTCGATGTCGAGCGACGAGAATATCGCCTGCCTGTCCTTCTGCGATACGTCGGAAATTATCTGCGCGATATCAGACGGGTGCAGGTTGCTCATCTGCTGGCGCGGTATGGTCAGTGTCAGGGCGGAGAGGCTGGGTTCCAGAGGCTGCAGGAAGTTCCAGCTTATGAGGTTGGTAGTCTGCTTGAAGCCCAGGAGCCAGGCGACCTTCTCCCACCGCTTCTTCAGGCCGAGCCTCCTGAAAAGCCCTGCCACGCCTATGTCCGCCGCCATCAGGCACAGGCTCCCCTGCACCTCGCCCAGCTTCAGGTCGTTGACCCGTACGACCTTGGCGCCGTTTATGTCAACGATCTGCTTGTCGAGAAGGTTCTTGCACGCGAGCATCTGCGAACCGTCCGGTGCGGCGGGTGAAAGCGCCGAGGCTGACAGGTCGGTGGATACTACCTTCTTGTTGAATATGGTTATGTTTTCCCAGGGGATGATGTAACGGTCCTTACCCCGCGTGACGACGAGTCCGGACACCCTGGGGAAGAGCTCGCCCAGGGATATAGTGAAGTCCACTATCCTGCCCGCCTCCTCGCCTTCTCTGTCGAGCACGGGTTTTCGGAGGATCTCGCTTATGTATACGTCGCCTATAAGATGCATGTGACGCCCCGTTTGGCCTGATATTCATTATCCCGTGCTTAGATGCGGGATTTTAATTTATAGCCCAGAAACGCTTGCAAGTCAAGCGATTATCGGTCAGATGCCGCATTCCGCCCGGCCCGTAACATGCGCCAAAATAAGCCAGTTCAAAGCGATTATAAAAAATATTAATAGGTGAAAAGGCTTGACAACCCGCCTTCCAAAATGGTAGATTGCCGTGGTTTTCCAAAAGATAGATGTAAACCCGCATAATATAAAGTTTATAAACAGTTGGAGGCCGGGCGGAATATGATAGACATCGACTACACGTTATTGGTTCAGCTGGCCAATTTCATAGTGCTTATTTTCGTGCTGAACGTGCTGCTCATCAAGCCGATGATGAAGCACCTTGCCGAGCGTGACGACAAGATAAGCTCCTCGCACGGCCAGGCGAAGGCCAACATGGAAAAGGCCGAGTCGATGCTGGCCGAGTACGAGGCCGGACTGGCCGACGCGAGGATGAAGGCGAACCAGGCCTACACCGCCGTCCAGCAGGAGGGTATCGCCCAGCAGCGCGCGAAGCTCGTAGAGGCCAGGGAGAAGGCCCAGGAGATGATGGGCAAGGCAATGGCGGAGCTCGACTCCGAGGCCGGCAAGGCGAGGAAGACTCTCGAGACCGAGATGGCGAAGCTACCGGCGGACATCGCATCCAAACTGCTCGGCAGGGCCATTTAACTTTAGGGGACAGGTGATACGCAAGATGACTATAACGGCTACAAAGCGCGGTGCGGTTTCCAAGCTTAGAGCATTCCTGCATTCCTCGTCAATATCAAGGACCACCTTAAGGACGGCGTTCACGGTTGCGGTAGCCATCGCCGTGACTGCCGGCATGGCGTATGCCCAGGAGCACGGCGGCGGACACGGCGAAGAGGGCGCCACGATGCTCGACTGGGGCAAGAGGGTCCTGAACTTCACTATCATCGCTGCCGGCCTCGGGTACATATACTCCAAATACATAAAGGGCTCGCTTAAGGGCCGCATAGAGTCCATCGAGTCCGCCCTCGCCGAGGCGAAGTCTGCCCGCGAGGAAGCGCTGAAGAGGCTCGCGGACGTCGAGGCCAGGCTGAAGGACAAGGACTCCGAGCTTGCGGGCCTGATATCCGTCGCGGAGGAGAACGGCAGGAAAGAAAAGGCGCTCCTTATCGAGGAGGGCTCCCGCATGGCCGAGGACATCATCGCGTCAGCGAAGGACAACCTCGACTCGGAGCTTATCAAGGCGAAGGAAGAGCTCCGCAAGGAAGCCGCGCTTATGGCGCTTGAACTTGCCGAGAAGATGGTAAGGGAGAACATCACCAAGGAAGACCGCACGAGGATCGTCGAGGAGTACATAGCCAAGGTGGGGGGTTGATTTAATGCTCAAGGACATTATCGCCAAAAGATACGCAAAGGCCCTGCTCTCCCTTGCCGGGAAGCCGGGTGAGACCGCCGTCGTGAAGGCGGACCTGGCAGCCGTGGCCGGGACGTTCGCCGCAAGCAAGAGCCTGCAGAGCGTCTACATGAACCCGGTGTTCTCCACATCGGACAGGGTTAAGGTGCTGGAAGGGCTGATGGCCGAGATGAAGGTCTCCAAGCTGTCCGCGAGGTTCCTTGACATGCTGGCGAAGAAGCGCCGCTTTGGGCTCATCCGCGAGGTGTCCGCTTCCTACTCCGACCTGCTGGACGTCATGCAGGGCAGGGTCAAGGCGACGGTGACCACCGCCGAGCCGCTCTCGGACTCCGAACTGGCCAAGCTCTCCGGCAGGATACGCACGATGGTGGGCAAGGAGGTTGAGCTCAATGTGGACGTGGACCCGTCGCTCATCGGCGGAGTCCGCACCAGGATAGGCTCGACGCTCTACGACGGCAGCGTGGCGAACCAGCTTGGCCAGATCAGGAAGGCCCTCCTGGAAAGCTGAGCCCGGCGGAACGGACGGCGCGCTTGTCCGGGGCCGTAACATACGGCGGGTCCATTTATATATGCGGTCCGGTTTTCACCATATCAAGCCAGGTTTTTCATAAGTCAGTATTGATATAGATGCAGTAATAACATAACCGAGGGGTGATGGTATGCAGATTAAGGCGGAAGAGATTAGCGAACTGATTAAGCGGCAGATCTCCGAGTTCGAGAAGGGCGTCGACGTGATGGAAGTCGGCACCGTTATCACGGTCGGAGACGGGATCGCCAAGGTCTACGGCCTTGAAAAGTGCATGGCGGGCGAGCTCCTCGAGTTCCCCGGCAACGTCATGGGCATGGCGCTGAACCTCGAAGAGGACAACGTCGGCGCGGTCCTGTTCGGCGACGACACCCTCATCAAGGAAGGCGACATCGTCAAGCGTACCGGCAGGATCATGGAAGTCCCGGTCGGCGAAGCCGTCATTGGCCGCGTCGTGGACGGCATCGGCATAGCCATCGACGGCAAGGGCCCGATCGACTCCAAGGAGTCCAGGAGGGTCGAGGTCATCGCCCCCGGTATCGTCAAGCGCCAGCCGGTCCGCGAGCCGCTCCAGACGGGCATCAAGGCCATCGACGCGCTCATCCCCATCGGACGCGGACAGCGCGAGCTTATCATCGGCGACCGCCAGACGGGCAAGACCGCTGTCGCGATCGACACCATCATCAACCAGAAGGGCAAGGACGTCATCTGCATATACGTCGCCATCGGGCAGAAGCGCTCGACGGTCGCGGGCGTCATAGCGACCCTCGAAGAGCACGGCGCGATGGACTACACCGTGGTCGTCTCGGCATCCGCCTCGGACGCCGCATCGCTCCAGTTCATCGCCCCGTACACAGGATGCACGATCGGCGAGTACTTCATGGAGAAGGGCAAGCACGCCCTCATCATATACGACGACCTCTCCAAGCAGGCGGTCGCGTACAGGCAGCTCTCGCTGCTCCTCAGGCGCCCGCCCGGACGCGAGGCGTACCCCGGCGACGTGTTCTACCTCCACTCACGCCTCCTGGAGCGTGCCGCGAAGCTCTCCGACGAACTGGGCGGCGGCTCTCTGACCGCGCTCCCGATAATCGAGACCCAGGCGGGCGACGTCTCGGCGTACATCCCGACGAACGTCATATCTATCACGGACGGACAGATATTCCTCGAGACCGAGCTCTTCTACTCCGGCATACGCCCGGCGCTGAACGTCGGCCTCTCTGTCTCCCGTGTCGGCGGCTCCGCGCAGATAAAGGCGATGAAGCAGGTCGCCGGCAAGCTCAAGCTCGACCTCGCGCAGTTCCGTGAGCTCGCGGCGTTCGCGCAGTTCGGCGCGGACCTCGACAAGTCGACCCAGGCGCAGCTCGCCCGCGGCCAGAGGATGGTCGAGATACTGAAGCAGAACCAGTACTCCGCCTTGGGCGTCGGCAAGCAGATCATAATCATATTCGCCGGCTCCAGGGGCCACATCGACGACATACCTCTGGTTGCGCTCCGCAGGTTCGAGTCCGAACTCCTCAAGTACCTCGAGCTTCAGCATCCCGAAATCGAGAAGGAGATCGAGGAGAAGAAGGCGATCAGCGACGACCTGAACACAAGGATAGGCGCCGCCATCGATGAGTTCAAGAAGACATTCGTGGCGTAAGGGGATAAAATGGCCAGCTTAAGGGACATTCAAAGAAGGATACGCAGCGTCAAGAACACGCAGCAGATAACCAAGGCCATGAAGGCGGTCTCGGCCTCCAAGCTCAAGAAGGCCCAGGCTGCGATGATGGCGGCGCGTCCCTATGCGAACAAGCTCGTATCGGTTATCGGCTCTCTGGCCGCCAGGACCTCTCGTGAGAACCACCCGCTCCTGGCGCAGCGCGGAAGCCGCAGGGTCGAGTTCGTAATACTGACCTCCGACCGGGGCCTATGCAGCTCGTTCAACACGAACATCATGAAGCGCACCATCGCGCTCTATGCCGAGAAGAAGGCCGAGAACTGCGACATAACGCTGAACGTGATAGGCCGCAAGGGCAGGGACTTCCTGAAGAGGCGCGAGTACGAGATGCGCAAGGACTGGACCGGGATATCCGGCCGGTTGAGCTACTCGCACGCGTCCATGATCGCCCAGGAGGTCGTTGAGAACTACATCAACGCCGAGGTGGACGAGGTCTACCTGATATACAACGAGTTCAAGTCCGCGATGACCCAGACTGTCATAACGGCCAAGGTGCTTCCGGTCGAGCCTCAGGAGGCGATTGGCGAGGAAGCCGCGCTCGGCGGCGACTACATGTATGAGCCGTCCGCTGAGGCGGTCCTTGAGACGCTCCTCCCGAAGTACGTTGAGTTCCAGGTGTACAGGGCGCTCTTGGAGTCGGAGGCTTCCGAGCTTGGGGCGAGGATGTCCGCGATGGACTCCGCGAGCTCGAACGCGAGGGACATGATAGCGAGGCTTACCCTCCAGTACAACAAGGCCCGCCAGGCGGCGATCACCAAGGAGCTGATGGAGATCATCGGCGGCGCCGAGGCGCTGAAGTAATAATGTTTCCCCTCCCTTGAGGGGAGGGGGTTAAGGGGAGGGTGGGCCTTGAACCTCGCCCCCACCTCAGTCCTCCCCCCTCGATGGGGAGGAAATAAAGGTAGAAAAGCGGTTTTCTTTGTCTTACTTTCTTTTTCCCAAGAGAAAGTAAGGGTTTAAAGTATATAATTATTTAAGGGGGAAATCCTGATGAGCGAGGGAACAATAGTCCAGGTTATCGGCCCGGTCGTGGACATCGAATTCGAAGCCGGTAAACTGCCCAACATCTACCACGCCTGCCTGGTGAAACAGGAGGCGGATGCGGCCGCGGGCACGCCCGCGTTTAACCTTACGCTGGAAGTCGCGACCCACCTGGGCGAGTCCAGGGTGCGTACGGTCGCCATGACGTCCACGGACGGTCTCGTCCGCGGCATGAAGGCGGTCGACACCGGCAAGCCTATATCGATGCCGGTCGGCAAGTCGACGCTGGGCAGGATAATGAACGTCGTCGGCGACCCGGTCGACCAGATGGGCCCGATAGGCCACACCGAGACACGCCCGATACACCGCCCGGCTCCGTCGTTCGAGGAGCAGGCAACATCTACCGAGATGTTTGTCACCGGCCTCAAGGTCATTGACCTGCTCGCGCCTTACACCAAGGGCGGCAAGACCGGCCTCTTCGGCGGCGCGGGCGTCGGCAAGACGGTCCTCATCATGGAGCTCATCCGTAACGTCGCCCAGGAGCACGGCGGCTACTCCTGCTTCGCGGGCGTCGGAGAGCGTACCCGTGAGGGCAACGACCTCTGGCTCGAGATGAAGGAGTCCGGCGTCCTCAACAAGACCGCGCTTGTCTACGGACAGATGAACGAGCCGCCGGGAGCAAGGCTCAGGGTCGGGCTTTCCGCACTGACCGTCGCCGAGTACTTCAGAGACGCCGAGGGGCAGGACGTCCTGCTCTTCGTAGACAACGTCTTCCGTTTCACCCAGGCGGGCTCCGAGGTCTCCGCGCTTCTCGGGCGTATGCCTTCCGCCGTCGGTTACCAGCCCACGCTGTCCACGGAGATGGGCGCGATGCAGGAGCGCATCACCTCCACGAAGAAGGGTTCGATCACGTCCGTCCAGGCCATTTACGTCCCGGCCGACGACCTTACCGACCCGGCCCCGGCCACCGCGTTCGCGCACCTGGACGCCACCACGGTCCTTTCGAGGCAGATCGCCGAGCTGGGCATCTACCCGGCCGTCGACCCGCTCGACTCCACCTCCAGGATACTCGACCCGAGGATAGTCGGCGACGAGCACTACAACGTCACCCGCAAGGTCCAGTCCACGCTCCAGAGGTACAAGGAGCTCCAGGACATCATCGCCATCCTCGGCATGGAGGAGCTCTCCGAGGACGACAAGCTGGTCGTCAACCGCGCCAGGAAGATACAGAGGTTCTTGTCCCAGCCGTTCTTCGTCGCGGAGGCATTCACCGGCACCCCCGGCCAGTACGTCAGGCTGGAGGACACGATCAAGGGCTTCAGGGACCTGGTCGAGGGCAACTACGACCACATACCGGAGCAGGCCTTCTACATGGTCGGCGGTATTGACATGGTGCTCGCGAATGCCGAGAAGCTCGGCGTGAAGGTGTAACTTATGGACAAGCTGATGTTGGAGATAGTCACCCCCGAAAGGCGGGTGGTGCGCGAAGAGGTGGACGAGGTCGTCTGCCCCGGCATAGAGGGCGAGTTCGGCGTGCTGCCGGGCCACACACCCTTCCTGACCGCGCTCAAAATCGGCGAGCTCAGCTACCGCATGGGTAACGAGACCAAGTATATCGCCATAACATGGGGATACGCCGAGGTAGACGGGGGCAGGGTCGAGATACTGGCCGACATGGCCGAGACCGCGGAGGAGATAGACCTCCGCCGCGCTGAAGATGCGAAGGCGAGGGCCGAGGCCCAGCTCAAAGGCATGCCCGACGAGGTCGAGTTCGAGAAAGAGCAGGTCGCCCTCGAAAAGGCCGTCATCAGGATACAGGTCGCTGGCAAGAAGTAAACCGCTATATTCAGGTGTTCACGAGGCGTCCCGGAAAAGGGACGCCTTTTTTTGTCTGGATTTCCCGGCTTTCCATCCGCGTGAAGGAATATCGTTCCGGATTTAAACACGAGCAAAAAGATTAATTAATATTAAGTAGCAGGAATCATTATTGACAACGGTACATGAGTGATATATCATGAACCCTGCTACCACACAAACAGTGGACCGCGCTCAATGCGGTGGGGTCCTTGACAAATTGCACGACTGGTGGGTGGTGGACAGACCTTAGGTCAACTGGGGAATGCATCAATTGTAAATGCAGCGGAATTTGGAGGTAGACATGAAGGGTTTGATATCGAGAATACTTGCGGTTGCGTTTGTCGTTGCTACCGCTATGACTGCCGCACCGGCCTTTGCGGCCGATGGGGCGACACTCTACGGCACAAACTGTCAGGGGTGTCATGGCGCACTGGCTAATTCGAGCGTAAAAGGCGCTACCGCATCGCTGATACAGGGCGCCATCGACGGCGACCTGGGCGGCATGGGTTTTCTCAAGACTATACTTGCAGCCACTGACGTAAGCGCGATCGCGGCGGCACTTTCGCCGACGCCCCCGCCCGCGGCTACAATAACGTTGTCCGGCAGCGTGACCGGCAGCACCGCCAACCTCAGCTGGACCAAGGCCAACCTGACCGGCGTGTCCTCGTTCAGGGTCTTAAGAAACGCCGTGAACGTCGGGACGGCAGTGGCGACCGCCACGAGCTATGCCAATACCGGCCTCGCGAACGGCACCTACACCTACGAGGTTGACGCGCTTGGCTCGACCGGAGCAGTGCTCGCCAAGAGCAACGTGGTAAGCGTTACCGTGAACGTGGTAGTTATAGTAGACGGCCCGACGCTGTACGCCACTTACTGCCAGTCGTGCCACGGCTCGCTGGCCACGTCCAGCAAGAAGGGCAGGACCGCCACACAGATACAG
>Ga0214472_10003256_pt1 | contig 17220 bp, 14 predicted proteins | sample RVTome_6_FD_207662 | JGI IMG/M metagenome (GOLD analysis project Ga0214472, IMG submission 207662) | Soil microbial communities from uranium-contaminated site in the Upper Colorado River Basin, Wyoming, United States - RVT140D175 | ecosystem: Environmental > Terrestrial > Soil > Contaminated >... | reverse complement strand
GTGGCTGAGCGAGACGGTCTGACCGTGGGCTATTTTACCGGGGTCTATAATCACCAGATGATGAAGAATCCGTCGTTGAGGCTCGACCTGATGCAGTTGCCTTACATCGCTTCGGTTGGCAGTGTCACCGTCTGTTACATCCGCTCCGATGTCCCGCCTGGGATCAAAAAGCCCACGGACATCGTCAAAGCGGAGCGTTTCAGAGCCGGCGGTCTATCCTTCGACAGTAACAAGGATCTGCGCTTCAGGCTTGCCTTCGACATTCTCGGAGTCAAGTACGATTACGTGACCGGTTACAATAGCAGCAGCAACGCGCGCCTGGCCGTACAGCGTAACGAGATCCAGTACCACGACGAAAACATTCCGGGATACCGCGGCTTCGTCGAGCCGCAAATGGTGAAGACCGGAATGGTCACGCCGCTCTATTATCACGATGTCGTCAAACCAGACGGGACGATGGGAAAGAGCCCCGATTACCCCGAGCTCAATTCGTTTACTGAGGTATACACGCAAATTAACGGCAAGGCGCCGACCGGGATCAAATACGACGCTCTTAAGGCGGCCAATATGGCTAGTCAGAATCTTAGCCGTGTTGCTGTGTTGACGCCGAACGCGCCCAAAGAAGCGATTCTTGCCCTGAGACAGGCCTTTACGGCACTATCCAAGGACGAGGAGTTCATCGCCGAGGCCAAGAAAGCCATGCGATTTCATCCTCGTTTCGACGTCGGCGAAGATGGCGAACGGCTGCGTGATAAAGTGCTGAAAGCGCCGACTGAAGTCGTCGATTTCGTGCGCAAGTATGTCGAGGAGGCGAGGAAGTAGTCGGAGTAAAGCAAATTGAATAGACAGGACCCATAGCTCTCATGAATTTGGAACCGAGACAGCGTTACTTTGTTCACGATAATTTAAGAATGCATTATTGGGAGTGGGGCGATCCCACGGCCGAGACTTACGTGTTCGTTCACGGCGTGCGCGATCAGGGACGCAGTTGGGATCATTTCCTCGACGCTTTGCGTCGGCGCGGCGTGCCGATCAAGCATGCCGTCGCCATCGATCTGCGCGGTCATGGCGATAGTGAGTGGCCGAGCACCAGCCGCGGCTATGCTCATGAGGACTTTCTCACCGATCTCGCCGGCTTGCTCAAGCACTTGGACAAGGAGCCTTTGACAATCATTGGCCATTCGCTGGGCGGCAGCATGTGTTTGCTTTACGCCGCCACGTTCCCGGAAAAAGTGAAGCGCCTGGTGCTGCTCGAATCCCTCGGCCCATTCGCGCGTTCCGACGACGAAGTGCCGGATATTTTGGCCGAGCGGCTCAAGGGGAGAGATTACATCGAGATTCCCTTTCCCCACGAGACCATCGACGCGGCCGCCAAGGCGATCCAGAAAACCTTTCCGCTGATCCCCGATCAAGCGGCCCAGCACATGGCGCGCCACGGCACGCATACCAAGGGCGGCCGTTATCGCTGGAAGCATGATCCGATTCTGCGCTACCGTACCACGACCGCGATGTCCGAAGGGCAGATTGAAGCCTTCATCCGCCGGCTCAAATGTCCGATCCTGTTCGTCTACGGCACTGAAAGCGGCTTCATGAAATCGGTGCGAGGCCATCGCGTGCAGTTATTTCCGAACGCGCGGATCGTCCCTATCGAAGGCGCCGGCCATCACATCCCGCATGAAAAGCCGGAAGAGTTGGCGGAGGTGGTCGTCCCATTCTTACTCGGAGAGTAAGAATGGGCGTTCAAATAGTTCAAAAGGTCCAAGCCGTTCAAAGCGTTTCGGAAGTTTGAACGGGTTTGTCCGGCGATTTGAACATTTTGAACGGCTTGAACCATTTGAACGAACGACTTGAGGTGTTTATGTATCTCTCTGCGCAAGCGATCGAGGCGATGGCAGGTGAACATCGAGTTCACTCGGTCAACCCAGCGGCGAAGCGCATTAACAAGTCGCTGGGTGATGCCGCGGGTCTCAAGAATCTCGGCGTGCATATGATGATTGTGGCGCCGGGCGACCGGTCGTCCGAGTTTCATTGCCATCGCTATGAAGACGAGGCGATCTATGTGCTTTCCGGCCTTGGCACGGCGATGATCGGAGCTGAGTCGTACAAAATCGGACCGGGAGATTTTTTAGGTTTTCCCGGCGGCGGCCCGGCCCATGAAACGATTAACGACGGCACCGAACCGCTCGTCTGCCTGGTGATCGGCCAACGCCTAGCCCAAGACGTGGTCGACTATCCGCGCGCCGCCAAACGTCTGTACCGTAACAGCGGCCAGCGCGACATGGTGGATATTTCGAATATCGTAAAACGTTAGGATTTCTTCGCACGGTTTGATTAATCAATGTTTCTGTAGTTTTGTGGTTGTAGCAGCGGCGCGTGCAATGAGCATTATCGGATGAAGCAGCAAACAAAGCAGAATGAAATCTCAAAGAGATCGCGATTGGCTGTTCGTGATACACAAAATCAACTTCTGAATCATGCTTCAGAAATGGTTATCCCGTCTCGTCAACAGATCGATATAGCCGCATTTATCCCTCCGGAGGTCGGTCCTATCGGGGCGGAGCACCAAACCGCGCTGCCGCGAATCGCGAAAGATGCCAAGCTTTGCCGCGCGATCAACGAAAGCTTGCGGCGAATCCCTACCGCTCATGATTTGTATTTCCACGACGCCAGGAGCATCGAATTCATCGAGCCGGCAAGCGTTCACTTAGTGGTCTGTTCGCCGCCGTATTGGACGCTTAAGGAATACCGAAAAACCAATGGCCAACTCGGCTACGTTGAAGATTACGAAGACTTCGTCACGGAACTGGATAAAGTGTGGTCGCAATGCTACCGCGCTTTGGTGCCCGGCGGTCGCCTGATCACTGTGGTCGGTGACGTGTGCTTGTCGCGGCGAAAAAACAAAGGGCGCCATACCGTGGTACCGCTCCACGCGTCGATTCAGGAACATTGCCGCAAGCTCGGCTTTGACAACGTTCAAGGAATCTTGTGGTTGAAGATCGCTAATGCCGCTTACGAGGTCGAAAATGGCTCCGGTTTTCTCGGCAAGCCGTATGAACCGAATGCAGTAATCAAAAACGACATTGAGTATATATTGATGCAACGGAAACCAGGAGGCTATCGAAGTCCATCGGTTCCGACGCGCGTCATGAGCGTGATTTCCGAGGAGAATTATCAAAAGTGGTTTCGCGTGGTTTGGGATGATATTTCGGGCGCCTCAACGAAACAGCATCCAGCCCCCTATCCAGTCGATCTGGCGGAGCGGCTGATTCGTATGTTTAGCTTTGTCGGCGATACGGTCCTTGATCCGTTCATGGGAACGGGATCAACCTGCGTTGCTGCCGCGCGTTGCGGTCGAAATAGCGTGGGAATTGAGATCGATCCGCACTACTTTCAGCTAGCTCACGAAGCAATTACGGAACGCTCGCGAGATCTGTTTGACCGTGTGTGCGTGATCGATCACCGAATGAAGTGAACCTCTGATGGCGGACCTCCACGACCGTGTCAAAGCGGCTGTCCGTCACTTTTGGCGTACGCGGCAAAAGCAATCAATGAACCAAGGTCGCGCCACCGGGAAAAAAGATTACGGTAGCCGGGGTGCGGTTACCGGCGGAAAGCAGATTGATGGTTTTATCCGCTTGATGGCCGCGCTGTTGGCTGAAAGCGGGATCGCTAAGTATCAGATCCATGTAGAGAAGAAGCAGGTTGTTTTGCCGGGTTGGTTTCGGCCAACCAAGGAATGGGATATCGTTGCCGTGGTTGACGGCACGCTCCTCGCAGTGGTCGAGTTCAAGTCGCAAGTCGGCTCGTTCGGCAACAATTTTAACAATAGAACAGAAGAAGCGATCGGCAACGCCACGGATCTACTCACCGCGTATCGCGAAGGAGCTTTCAAGCCGTCGCGGCGGCCCTGGTGCGGCTATTTCATGCTGCTTGAGGATGCTCCTGGTTCTAGAGGCGCGGTTGAAATCCGCGAGCCGCACTTCGGAGTGTTTCCCGAGTTCCGCGAGTCGTCCTATGCGGACCGATATCGGATCTTTTGCCAGAAGCTAGTACGCGAACGCCTTTACGATGCGGCTTGTCTGATTTTATCGGACCCTAAAAATGGAGTTCGAGGTGAGTACACGGAAACCTCGGACGAAATCAGTTTTAGAAACTTTGCCGGCTCCCTGACCGCTCACGCTCTTGCGTTCAGTAAGTTTCGCGGCAAATGATAGTAGTGGCGGATGCCAGTTCTGGCTCAGCAGCGTATTTCATTTCTGGGCTTGTGAGACGGTTGATTCTTGTGTAAGGCGGCAATGATCCCGGCTCAAATGTGGAGGTATTTATCTAATGGCTGAACTAACCACCGTTCTGCAAAGGATCGACGAAGAGTCAGGCGTCGCATGGCTGACTTTTAACCGGCCGGAGAAGAAGAACGCCATGAGTCGGAAGTTCATGGCGGAGTTGATTCAGGCGCTTAAGGATATTGCCGAGAACGACAAGATTAAATGCATCGTAACCACCGGATCGGGGGATTCCTATTCGTCGGGGCTCGATCTATACGATCTGCGCGAGTCGTGGAAGCGCAAGCGCGCTTGGGATCATGGCGGCTCGACTTATGAAATCGTCCGGATTCTGCGCATGCTGCCTCAGGTCACGGTGGCGGCGGTGCGCGGCTGGTGTCTCGGCGGCGGGCTGGCGCTCATCAATGGCCATGACCTGTGCATCGCGGCAGAGTCGGCGAAATTTGGCATGCCGGAAGTGATCCGCGGGAGCTACGGCGCGGTGGCGACCTCGACCTTGTTTCACAGCGGCATTCCAACCAAGAAGGCCTTCTATATTCAGCTCACCGGCAGGAATTTGACGGCGCTACAGGCGGAGCGGATCGGTTTGGTTTCGGAAGTCGTGCCCGACGATCAGTTGACGGCGAACGTCGAACAGTTAGCTAAGGAATTGGGCAGCCGCAACGCGGTGACGTTGGAAAGCGCCAAGATCGCCGCTTACATGCAGAAGGACATGGACTTTCTCACCGCGCTCAGGACCGATGATTTGGTGTCGCATCGCATGCGCTACTACACCAATCCGTTGAACGACGTGGAAGGCTATCTCCATTCGCAAAAGGGCGGCGGCACCACTGGCTATGAGAAGCCGGAGGATAGAAAGCAATAGGTTCGTTCAAGGGTGCCATGTTCAAGAGTTCAAGTTCGCTTAAAATCAGGTGGGCCGATGGGTTGAGCCTCAACTTCGAAATCCACCGGAGGTTTTATGTCTTTACACACACCCTTATGTGATTTGCTGAATATCAAATATCCCATCATCCAAGCGGGCATGGGGTGGGACAAAGAAGGTTTGACGACGCCGCCGGCGCTGGTTGCGGCGGTGTCGAACGCGGGTGGACTGGGCTGCATCGGCGGCAGTTCGATTCGGCCTGAAGTCATCCGCGAGCGCATCCGTGCGGTTCGGCAACTGACGGACAAGCCGTTCGGCGTCGATATCACATTGCCGAAGATGGAAGATGTCAGAATTCCGGATCCGGATGAAGTGCGTAAAGAGATCCAAGAAAAGTTTCCCAAGCACGCCAAGTTTAATGACGAATTGATTCCGAAACTCGGCCTGACGCCGCAACCGCCGGATCGCAAAAGCTGGGTGAAGACGCCGGCTGCAACACGCGAGCAGCTCAGGGTCATTCTCGAAGAAAAGGTGCCGATTTTGATCATCGGCCTGGGCGACACTGCCGAAGTCGTTCCTTTAGCCCACCAGCGCGGCATCAAAGTCATGGCCCTGGCCGGCGCGGTAAAACATGCGCTAAGCCATGCGCGTAAAGGGGCCGACGTGATCATTGCTCAGGGCTACGAGGCGGGCGGCCACACGGGCACCATCGGTAATTTCCCATTGATCCCACAGATCGTTGACGCCGTGAAGCCGAAGCTGGTGGTTGCTGCTGGGGGAATTTCCGATGGCCGTGGCGTGGCGGCCGCACTGGCCCTGGGCGCCGTCGGGGTCTGGTGTGGCACGACCTTCTTAGTGACCAGGGAGGGCGGCATCAATCCGATATACAAAAAACAAATTTATAACGGGACGTCGGAAGACTTTGTGCGTACGGCCTATACGAGTGGCCACTATGCACGCCATTTTCGCAGTGATGTCATCAGAGCCTGGATGAGCTCCGGGCTCGAGGCGATGCCGACGCCGTACCAGGGGAATGCCATGGACGAGGTGCGGCGCGCGGCCGAAGCGGCGGATCGTGTCGATGTTCTACATGTGCCTGGCGGACAGGTGGCTGGGTTGTTGAGCGAAGAGCGGAACAACGTACCCGCTAAGGAGATTGTCGAGCGCATGGTGACCGAGGCGACACAAATCTTGAATGACATGCGCAGCCGCTACGTGGGCGCGTGATCGAAAGAAGAGTATCTCTCGCAAAGTCGCAAAGTTAATTTCAAAAAATTTCTCCGAACTTAGCGTCGTAGCGCCTTTGCGAGATGATTTCCGAAATCGTTTCAGTTACATTATCAAAGGTAAGAATTCATGAGCGCAGAATTTCTCAAAGGTTATCGAGCGTTGGACTTGACTGGCTTGAGCGGCCAACTGGCCGGCCGGATGCTCGCCGACTTGGGCATGGAAGTGATCAAGATTGAGCCGCCCGGCGGTGACCCGGTGCGCAACTTGGCACCTTTCATCGCTTCGGCTAACGGCGCCAAGCTGAGCACGACGTTCGCCCATCTAAATGCCGGCAAGGCGAGCAAGGTTTTGGACCTGGACAACCAAGCGGACCGCAGCGCTTTTGGCAAATTGGTCGAGAGCGCGGATGTGGTCCTAGAAAGCTTTCAGCCGGGCGAGTTAGACCGCAAAGGCCTTGGCTTCAAGGACTTGTCGAAGATCAATCCTGCTATCGTCATGGCCTCGATCACCGGTTTCGGCCAAACCGGGCCGAAGAGGAATTTCGCCTGCAATGATCTAGTCGCACTGGCCGAGAGCGGCTTTCTCTATATTTCCGGAGATCCCGCGTTGGCGCCGTGCCGGCCGCCGGAGACGCAGGCCTATTATTTTGCCAGCCTGTTCGCCACCGCCGGTGTGCTCGCCGCGCTGTACCGGCGCGAGCGTACCGGTGAGGGCGATCACGTCGATGCTTCGATGCAGGAAGCCCTGGCCACTCAGGAGCATATCATTCGGCTGTGGGCCAATGAAAAGCAGATCGCCAAGCGCGCCGGCAGCCAGCATGGCTCGGTGGCGCCGGCGAAAATCTTTCCTTGCCGCGATGGTTTCGTTTATCTCTACGTGACCCGGCAGCATTGGAAGTTGTTTTTGACTATCTGGAACGATCATCCGTCCGTGTTCGACAAGGCGGAGTGGCTCAACAATGTTTACCGCCGTGAGCACGCGGATGAGCTCAACCCCGCCGTGGAAGCCTATCTAAGCAAATTCACGATGGCTGAGGTCACCGAACTGCTTCAGGAAAAAGGTGTTCCCTGCGTGCCGGTTAATACCCCGATGGCTTTCGCCAACGACGAGCATGTGCAGGGGCGTGGCTTCATGGCACCGGTGGAGCACGCCGGCTTTGGCAGCACCCAACAGCCGGCGATGCCGTTCGTGATTGACGGCACCCGACCGGCGGTGGGCAGCGTGCCGATTCTAGACAGTTGGCAGCCCCCCGCTCCGGAAGAGAAAAAAGTAAAGGCTGCGCAAAAGGAAAGCCGTCTGGCAACCGGCAACGGACCGCTCGACGGCATGCGCATCGTCAGCTTCGATCACGTACTCGCCGGGCCGTACGGCACGACTATTTTGGCGGAGTTGGGCGCCGATGTGATCAAAGTCGAGTCGAGTAAAGGCGGCATGGACCCGTTTCGTTTTTTCGGCACCGGGGAAGATCCCAACTTGTCGCCGCGTTTTCTCGAGTTTAACCGCAACAAGCGGTCGTTCACTGTCAATTTGAAGCATCCGAAAGGCCAGGGCGTGTTGCATGATCTAGTGGCCAAGGCGGATGCCGTGCTCGATAACTACAGTGTCGACGTCGTCGAGCGCATCGGCCTGGCCTATCATCAACTCTGCAGGGTGAAGCCCGATATCGTCAACCTGCGCATGCCTGGACTTGGCACCACGGGACCGAAGCGCCACTTCTCCACCGTGGGAGTGAATATCACCGCGTTTACCGGGCTTACCTATATGTGGAATCATCCGGGCAACACCCATCCGCCGGTTGGATCGCAGGTGGTGTTTCCCGATTACGTTTCCGGTGTGCTGTGCGCGATTATTATTATTTCCGGCGTGCTGCAGCGCGACCGGCAGCAAAAAGGCGCGTTTATCGACCTGGCGCAATCCGAAGCGACTGCGTTCATGATCGGCGCGAATTTGATGGAAGCGGCGTCAAGCGGCAAAAACCCCGAGCCCATCGGCAACATCTCTTTGTCGATCGCGCCGCATGGCTGTTACCCCTGCAAAGGCGATGACCGCTGGTGCGTGATTGCGGCGGAGAATGAAGAGCAATGGGCGGCGCTCGCCAAACTGATCGGCACGGATTGGGTCGGCCATCCACGCTTTGCCAGCAATGCCGATCGACTGCAAAGTCGCGATGCGTTGGACACGATGATCGCTAATTGGACCAAGAGCCAAGATGCCTTTGCGCTGCGCGATCAGTTGCAAAAGGCCGGCGTGGCGGCCGGCGTCGTGCAAACCGGCGAAGATTTAATCAACGATGCCCAGTTGCAAGAGCGTGGCTTTATCGTTGGCGTGGAGAATCCCCGATTGGGCCGCGTCGTCCTGCCGAGCTTCCCGCTTCACTTCAGCAATGCCCAAGTGACTCGCCGCTGGGAATTCCCTGTGCTGGGTCGGGATACGGAAACGGTCTTGCGCGAGGTGGTGGGCTACGACGAAGCGACAATTGCGGCGCACCGGCAGGATGGGGTGCTAGAATGACGGCGTGAAGCCGTTTTGAGTTACTCATGGACTCCTCAGTAAAAGCATTCCATGCTGAGTTCGGCGCACGTGATTAGATCCCGGTGCTTAGTATTTAGTGTTATTGCGTGCCGTGTGTATATGGATGTTCTGATGCTTCCAAGTTTCGTCCTTCGCTTCACGGACGATTGACAGTTTCAACAGTTCTAGAATAAGTCTGATCTGAGATTAATTTAGCGAATATTTCAAGGAGGAAGAACCATGGCGAATTATCAAACTTTATTGGTGGACAACAAAGAAGGCGTGACCACGATTACGCTCAATCGCCCGGAAAAGCGAAATGCGATGAGCCCGCAGCTGCACCGAGATATGTACGATTGCCTCACCGATCTGCGCTATGACAAAGACACGCGGGTGATCATCATCACCGGCGCCGGCGAGAGCTTTTGCGCGGGGCAGGACCTCAAGCAGTATTTTATCGAGATGGATTCGCAACCGGAACGGGTGCGCGATGAAGTGCGCGAGAAGTCGCGCCAGTGGAGAAACGAAATTCTTCGCAAGATGCCGCAGCCGGTGATCGCCAAGATCAACGGTTGGGTGTTTGGCGGTGGCTTCACCGTGGTGACGGGCTGCGATATCGCGATCGCCGCGGATGATGTCCAGTTCGGCCTATCGGAAGTCAACTTCGGTCATTTCCCGGGCGGTGAAGTGACCATCGTTTTGACCGAGCATCTGCAACCCAAGCATGGTCTGTATTACGCGCTCACCGGCAAGACCATGAACGCCAAAGAAGCGGAACGGATCGGCTTGATCACCAAAGCCGTGCCGCGGGCGGATTTGGACAAGGAAGTGATGGAGATCGCCAATAACCTGAAGGAGAAAGCGCCGTCGGCGTTGAACGCGGTTAAAGAAGCCTGGTACTACACGTTCTATTCCACCCCAGATGTGGCTTATGAAATTTCCGGCTTGATTTCCGATAAAGCCAAGCAAGCGATCGGCGGACGGCCCGGACTGCAGCAGTTCGCGCGTAAGGAATATCGGCCGGGATTGGGGTCGTATAAGGTCGATAAAGACTGAGCTCGTTCAAGTCGTTCAAAAAGTTCAAGCCGTTCAAACCGTTCTTACGGAGCAAAGCGGTTGAACGATTTGAACGGCTTGAACGAAGCGAAGTGATTGAACGGGCGGAATAAGGCTTCGGAGAACAAGCATGGATTTCAATTTGCCCGACGAACTGCAGATGCTCAAAGACACGGTGCGAAAGTTCGTCGACAAGGAGTTGATTCCGATCGAGATGCACACCATTGAGAACATGGAGCTGAAGCGGGATATTCGCGAGCGCTTGGAGAAAAAGACCAAGGAGATGGGGCTGTGGATGTTCGACGTGCCGGAAGAATATGACGGGGGCGGCCTGGGGAGCTTGGCGCAGGTGCTGGTGTGGGAAGAATTATCGCGCACGGTGGCGCTGCCGTCACGCGGTCAGGGAATCTTTGGGCCGGAGGTGCGGCCGATCCTTTATGCGCTCAATCCGGAACAGAAGAAGCGCTTCCTGGAGCCGATCTTGGCCGGTGAGAAAAAGCTCTGCTTCATGCAGACCGAGCCGGATGCGGGCTCGGATCCGGCGTCGATGAAAACCCGCGCGGTCAGGCAAGGCGATCATTACGTGATCAATGGCACCAAGCGATTCATCACGGGTGCGGGCGACGCCGACTTCGGCCAGCTCATGGCGGTCACCGATCCGGCGAAGGGTGCCCATGGCGGTATCTCCTGCTTCATGGTTGACATGAAGACTCCTGGCCTGACACTCGTCACGCGCTACAAAACCATGATGGGCGAGGAGCCCTGGCATATCACCTTCGACGACATGAAAGTTCCCGCGGAAAATATTGTCGGCAAGGAAGGCGAAGGCTTCAAGCTGGCGCAAAAATGGCTCGGCATCGGCCGGCTCAAACATGGAGCGCGCGCGTTGGGAGTGGCCGAGCGCTGCATTGAAATGGGCGCGAGCTACTCAAAGCAGCGCATTACCTTCGGCAAGCCGCTGTCGGAGCGCCAAGGGATCACGTTTAAACTTGCCGACTCCTACGTCGAGCTGCACGCGGCGCGGCTGATGGTTTACCAGGCCGCGTGGAAAAACGATCAGAAGCAGGACATTCGCAACGAAGCATACATGGCGAAGCTGTTCGCCGACGAGATGTCATTCCGCGTGGTCGACCGCGTGCTGCAAATCCACGGTGGCATCGGCCTGACCCTCGATTTGCCGCTGGCCAAGTGGTTCGTCGACCAGCGTAGCCGCATGATCACCGAAGGCGCCTCCGAAGTCATGCGCATGGTCATCGCTCGGGAGGTCTTAAAGAAATACAATTAAGAGTTCAAAACGTTCAAGCCGTTCAAGTAGTTCAATACGTCCGAAACTCCTAAAACGATTTGAACGATTTGAACGATTTGAACGGCTTGAACTACTTGAACGTGTTCAATCCGTTTAGTTCTCCTTCGCAAAGGAGAGCTCCCAGCGGTTGCCGTCGGGGTCGAAGACGTTGATCGAATAGTTGTCGGTGCCACGGTGCGGGCGGAGTTTTTCCACCATTGCGCCGCCGTCCTGGAGCGCCTTGAGCGCTTGGTCTTTTTCTTGCCACGGAATGTTCAGCGTGTGATGCGGATCGGCGGCGCGCGGTCCTTTTGAAGCGTCGAAAATGTGCACTTCGAAGTTGCCGAGACGCACGTCGACTTCCTTAACTTGACCGGCTTTGAGTTGTTCGTCCGTCGGTTCGACAGTCTTAACGATCTTGCCGCCGACAATTTTGGTGTAGAAGTCAACTGACTTGCTGATGTCCTTCGCGCTCATCGCGAAAGTTCGGATGGCTTTGATTTCGAACATGGGAACCTCCTGACGTAAGAGTTATGTCTGCGCTTGCGAATACAGTTATTGCCAGGTTCGATGGCTTGTCAAGTGTCGGAGAAATCTGATCGGCTGCGACGCCAGACCTTTCACGCGCCCTGGGTCACCTTACATTTCACTTAAGCTCTATGGGGCAATCTGCTTGTTACCCTTGACAAAACATTGACAGGGAGGAGGGAATCGGTTTATACGGCTGAGGGCTCTGTGGGGATCGAAGAAGGATCCCCAGAATTAATTGAGGGCACAATAACGGCAGCAACAGGAGGTTCTTCTATGTTGGGTGGTCACGCGGTCGCTCAGTGTATTCGCAACGAAGGCGTGAAGCATGTTTTCAGCGTGCCGGGGGAAAGCTACATCGCGGTGGTCGATGGGCTCTATAACTTTCCCGAAGTGAAGCTGATCACCAATCGCCAGGAGGGGTCGGCGGCCTTCATGGCGGAAGGGTACGCCAAGGCGACGCGCCAGGTCGGCGTATGCATCGTCACCCGCGGCCCCGGCGCGACCAACGCGAGCATTGCCATTCACAGCGCCAAGTATGATTCCGCGCCGCTAGTTTTGCTGGTGGGCCAAGTGGGGCGTGCTGCGCGTGGCCGGGAGGCGGGGCAAGAGATCGACTACACTCATTTTTTCGGCACCCTGGCCAAATGGGTCATCGAGATCAACGATGCCAAACAGATTCCCGGCATCATGACGCGCGCATTTCATTTGGCGCGTACCGGCAGACCGGGGCCTGTGGTGGTTTCCCTGCCGCGCGACGTGATCGAGGAAAACGCAGAAATCGGCATGATCGAGCCCTATCAAATCGTGCGGCCGAGCCCCGATCCGGCGGCGATCGAAGCGCTGATCGGGCGGGTCAATGCGGCGCAAAAGCCGGTTTTGCTGGTCGGCTCGGGCACGCAATATGCCGGGGCGTGGCAAGAGGTGATCGACTTCGCTGAAAAATTTCAACTGCCTGTGCTCACGTCGTACAAGCGCCAAGATGCATTCCCAAACAACCACCCGAACTACGCCGGCAATCTTTTGACCTCGAACCGACAGGCGCGCCGGCTGGCTGCGGAAGAGGCCGATTTGCTGATCGTGCTTGGATGCCGGCTCAATCAGCCAACCACTGGCGGTTTTACTTTTCCCAAACCGGGACAGTCGTTTATTCAAATCGATGCCGCCGAAGCTTCAATCGGCCAGAATTCGCGGCCGCAAGTCGGCATTATCGCCGACGCCAAGCAGACCTTACTCGCAGCGCTAAAACATGCCGGTCCACGGCCTAATGAAAACCGCGCCTCTTGGATCGCCGAACTGCACGCCAACCAAAAAGACTACGCGACGCCGAAAGAGCGCTCGACCCGGCGGGTTTCGATGGAGCGCGTCATGAAGGATTTAAAAACCGCCTTGCCGGCCGATGCGATTACGACCACGGATGCCGGCAGCTTCGGCCAATGGCACCAACGCTATCTCGAATTCGATCATCCGAACTCCTATATCTCTCCGACTCTCGGTTGCATGGGACCCGGCGTTCCTGCCGCCGTCGGCGCCAAATTCGCGTATCCCAATCGAGTGGTAGTTGCGCACTCCGGCGACGGTGGCTTTCTGATGACCGGCCAAGAGTTGGCGACGGCGAAACAGTACGGTGCTCACATCATCGCCATCGTTTACAACAACCAAGGTTACAACACGATTCGTATGCATCAGGAAGCGCAGTATCCCGGACGGCAGTACGGCATCGCGCTGGAGAATCCTGACTTCGCGGCGATGGGTGAAGCTTACGGCGCTCTTGGTTTGAAGGTTACGCGCGATGAAGAGTTCCTGCCGGCCTTCAAACGCGCATTGGCGGCTGATCGCTCAGCGCTGATCGAAGTGGAGACCGATTACGAATTCGTCACGCCGACGGTAAAGCTGGCGGACTTGGCTGGCAAAAAACTGGCGGGAGATTGACGGCGCGAAGCGTTAAGGCGGAGGCATCGTTAGGTTTATACGAAGGGATGCGATGTGACCGGCGCAGGCGTTGGGGGCTCTTTAAAATTGGCGCCAAGCATAATAAGAAATTAGCAAAGCGTTTGAAGTAAGGAGAGACTGTTAGTGCACATAATCGACGCCGACACGCATATCGATGAGACCGAGGCGACCTGGGAATACATCGCCGAGAACAATCTCGGCTACAAACCGACGACGGAGTATCCCAAGACTCCCGACCCAAGGCTGCCGCCGGCACGCTACTGGATGATCGACGGCAGACGGCAGATTCGATTCATTCGCAGTGACAAGGATTCCGGGACGACCGTCGAAACCCGTGAACTGCTCGACGTCAACGCGCGGCTCAGGCATATGGACGAGCTCGGCACGGATATTCAGGTCATCTATCCAACCTTGTTCTTGATGGAAGCGACCGATAAGCCGGAGATCAACACGGCGATGCGGCGCAGTTACAATCGCTGGTTGGGCGAGCGCTGCATGCATTCGGGTGGCCGGTTGCGTTGGGTCTGCATGCCGCCGTTGCAAAACATGGATGCGACGGTGGAGGAGCTTACCTGGTCCAAAGAACATGGTGCTTGTGGCGTGCTCAAAAAGGGCGACCGCGAAGCGGGCAAGTATCCCGCCGATTCGTACTTTGAGCCGTTATATGGCGAAGCGGAGAAACTCGATTTGCCGATCTGCTTGCACACCGGCTCTGGCATTCCCGACTTCTCGCCGGCTCGGGAATTTTCCCACGGTCAGTTCATGCGCACCAAGGCTGCGGTGATCAATGGCGTGCTCGGGCTCATCGTCCACAAGATTCCAGATAAATTTCCGAAACTACGCATCGGTTGCATCGAAGCAGGCTCCATGTGGACGCCGTTTGTCGCCTATGATTTGCGCCGCCAGCAAGTCAGGCAGCAGGGGCGTGAGAGCGCCGGTGTACTCGGTATTCCCGAGCTCAAGCTCGCGGCGAATGTGTTCAGGGACAACCGCATTTACGTGACCTGTCAAGTCGACGAGGATTTGCCTTATATTCTCAAAACCGTCGGCGCGGATAATTTGATGGTCGGCTCCGACTACACCCACCGCGATCCGTCCATGGAACTGGGATTTCGCAAGGTCCTACAAGAGCGCGCCGACCAGGGCGAGATCCCGCAGTCAGCGATCCGAAAAATCCTCTACGACAATCCGAAAGCCTTTTATGCGCTGTGAGAACGCGCATTGACGGCTTCTTCTAGGTTCCTCGCGAGAGCCTGAAATCCACTTTGACAGCACGAGCTGCGCTCGTTTATAGTGACCGCAGATAGACCAGGAAGGGGACGCTCAAATGATTGTTCTTAGTCCGGAAGGCAAGGCGCAGACGTCGGCAACGAAGCTCGCCGGCTTGCCGCAGTTGAGCGAGTTGCGCGGCAAGGTAATGGGTCTGCTCGACAACAGCAAGCCCAATGCCGACAGGCTGGCGGAGCGCTTCGCCGAATTGCTCCAAGAAAAGTATGGGGTCGCCAACGTCATCACGCGCCGCAAGCTGACGGCGCAGCAGGGGGCGCCGAAACAATATCTCGACGAGCTCGCAGCGCAGGCCGATTTTGTCATCAGCGGCCTGGGCGATTGAGGCTCGTGCACGTCGTGGAGTGTCCACGACTCCATCGAGATTCAAAAACGCGGCAGATTCGCGATCACGTTGATTACCCACGCCTTCGATGCGCTGGCGAAATCAGAGAAAGAAGCCTTTGGGGCGCCGGACCATCCGGTGCTCGTCGTACAGCACCCCATCGGCACGGTGAAGTTGGCAGAAGTGCACAAGCGCGCCGACGCGGCTTTCGATCAGTTGGTGAGGATTCTGCTTGCTCCTGAATCGGCCCAAGCGAAGGTGGCTTAAGGGTTTCGTTTCGAGTCTCGGGTTTTGGGTCTCGTGTTGGTTCGGAGATTCGGAATCCGATATCTTTTCACCGATTCTCCTCGTTTCGTCATACCCGCGCAGGCGGGTATCCAGGTTTTGGTAACGCTGAATAGACCTGGATTCCCGCGTGCGCGGGAATGACGGAATGGAAATTCAGAGTCTGTTTTTGAAGGGTAGGGATTATGGCGACGGCGGTATTGCAGGCGGAAAGGTTCGAGATACCGGATGATATCTGGGAAGCCCAGGCTTTTTTTGAGGAGAAGGGTTGGTCGGATGGCTTGCCGGTCATTCCGCCAACTGAGGAACGAGTCGCCAAGATGCTGGCGGCGACCACGCGCAAAGCGGACGAAGCCATCGGCGCCGTGCCGCCGCGCTGGGCGCAAGCGACGGTTGAAAAGATCGCCATCAATGCGGTCATGGCCGGCTGCAAGCCGGAATATATGCCGACAGCGATCGCTTGCGTCGAAGCGCTCACCGATCCCAAATTGAATCTTTACGCGCTGCAAGCGACCACCGGCGGGCCGGCGGTGATGATCATCATCAACGGTCCGGTCCGCAAGCAACTCAATGTGAACGGAGGATCTAACGCATTGGGTGAAGGCTGGCGTGCCAACGCGACCATTGGCCGCTTCGTGCAATTGATTAAGCGCAACATCGGCGGCTCGTATCCCGGGACCACCTGCAAGGCGACGCTCGGCTGGCCGGGAAAATATTCAATCTGCATCGGCGAGAACGAAGAGGCGAGTCCGTGGGAGCCGCTCCACGTCGAGCGAGGCTTCAAAGCCGATCAAAGCGCGGTGACGGCGATCAGCGCGGATGCCTCCATACGCGCCTCGGATTTGGACAGTACCAAGGCGGTTGGCATTCTCACTAATTTCGCCCAGCGCATGGAAGGGCCGTCGGGACCTGAAGCGGTTATGGTGGTTTGCCCCGAGCACGCGAAAATTATTGCCGGCGACGGCTTCAGCAAGCAAGATGTGCAGAAATTCGTTTGGCAGCGCGCGGCGTATCGCATGAAAGATTTGCCCGACGAAACTTTTGCCCAGCGGGTCAAACGCCGCTCCGATTTACAATTAACCCGCGACAGCATCATCCCAGTAACCGACAAACCGGAGGATATTCTCGTGGTGGTCGCCGGCGGCGACGGCTCGCAGTCGCAGTATATTCATGTCTGGGGCCAGAGCACGCCCGAGGGCGGCTCCACACGTTCGGTGACTAAGTTAATCAAAGCTTCGTAGTTCCAATCATTCAAAGCGTTCCAGTCGTTCCCATCGTGTCGGATTATTGATGGTTGCGCCGTTCTTATCCTCGTCCGCGTGCGGCAGAGGGAAGGGCGGTTACTGAAGCAGTGATGCCGTCTCAGCTTCGATGCAAGGCTGAACTTGTCAGCTCGCTGCTTGTTGCGGAAAAGCGACGCAGCGGCCGCTCTTGAAGTTGACGCTCACTTCCTGGCCGTCGTGAAGGTTCGAGGAGGGATGCAGTCGAGCCCGCAGCAAGGTTCCCGCGAAGTCAATCTCGCAGTTCATGCTGTCGCCAAAATAAACCACCTGGCGCACGATTCCCCGCCAGGTTCCCGATTCGTTGGCGGCGCCGACATCCACCTCAATGT
>Ga0214472_10003255_pt1 | contig 17234 bp, 16 predicted proteins | sample RVTome_6_FD_207662 | JGI IMG/M metagenome (GOLD analysis project Ga0214472, IMG submission 207662) | Soil microbial communities from uranium-contaminated site in the Upper Colorado River Basin, Wyoming, United States - RVT140D175 | ecosystem: Environmental > Terrestrial > Soil > Contaminated >... | reverse complement strand
AAGCGTGTCAGCAGCTTGAGGATGAGCGCGCTGCTCGTGACGATGAACGGGATGCTGATCAGGAGGCCCAGCACGATCAGCACCGGGTTGCCGTCGGCGGCGGCGGCGATGCCGATGACGTTGTCGAGGCTCATGACCGCGTCGGCGATCATGACCGTCCGCACAGCCGCGAACAGGCCGCCGCCGCCGCCGATCGGCCGCGCCGCGTCGCCCGGCTCGGGCAGCAGCAGCTTGATCGCGATCCAGAACAAGAGGACGCCGCCGACGATCTTCAACGCCGGCACCTCCAGCACATAGACGATGAAGGTGGCGATCAGGACGCGCAGCGCGATCGCGCCCCCGGCGCCGAGGGCGATGCCCCAGCGCCGCTGCCGCGGCGGCAGCGAGCGGCAGGCCAGCGCGATGACCACGGCGTTGTCGCCGCTGAGCAGGATGTCGATCCAGATGATCTGCAGCAACGCGACCCAGAATTCGGAATCGGCGAGCATGGTCGACCCTAGAGTGGGCTGGGTGCGGGCGGCAAACCGGGCAATTTTATTTCCTCCCTGCCGCAGAAGCCAAAATTATCGTTGATTGGGTGTCTGTGATACATTATTTTGAATGCCACCGCACGCCGAAAGTTGCTGCGCGACGATCAAGAAAACCCAGCCTCTGAAGAGGCTGGGGATAAGACGCGGCCCCTGGCCTGCGCCAAACGGGAGGAACCTTATGCCACGACAGCACGCGAACCGCGTTATGAATTGCGCCGCCCTTGCTCTCGGCGGACTGGCGATTGCAACCGCGCCGGCGCCCGCCGCCGCCTGGGAGCCGACCAAGACGATCGAGTTCATCATTCCGGCCGGGACCGGCGGCGGCGCCGATCAGATGGCCCGCATGATTCAGGGCATCGCCCAGAAATACGAGCTATCTCCGCAGCCGATCGTCGTGATCAACAAGTCGGGCGGCGCCGGCGGCGAGGGCTTCCTCGACGTCAAGGACTCGAAAGGCAACCCGCACAAGATCATCATCACCCTCTCGAACATGTTCACGACGCCGCTTGCCACCGGCATCCCGTTCAGTTGGGAGGATCTGACCCCGGTCGCCATGCTGGCGCTCGACAATTTCGTTCTCTGGGTCAACGCGAGCACCCCCTATACCAGCGCCAAGGAATATTTCGACGCCGCCAAGGGCGCCGGCGACAAGCCGTTCCAGATGGCCGGCACCGGCTCCAAGCAGGAAGACCAGATCATCACCGTGGCGGCGGAGAAGGCGACGGGCGCGAAGTTCATTTATCTGCCGTTCAAGGGCGGCGGCGACGTCGCCACGCAGCTCGTCGGCGGCCATGTGAACTCCACCGTGAACAATCCGATCGAGGCGGTGGCGCACTGGCGTTCGGGGGCGCTGCGGCCGCTCTGCGTCTTCGGCGGCGGGCGTATCGCGATCACCGACAAGATCACCACGGACATGTCGTGGAACGACATCCCGACCTGCAAGGAATCCGGGATCGACATCCAGTACGAGATGCTGCGCGGCATCTTCATGCCCGGCGGCGCGGACCAGGAGCAGGTCGACTTCTATGTCGAGCTGTTCAAGAAGGTTCGCGAGACCGCGGAATGGCAGGACTTCATGACGAAGGGCGCCTTCAACACGACCTTCATGACCGGACCTGACTTCCGCGCCTGGGTCGAACAGGCCGCGACGCTGCATCGCAACCTGATGACGGAAGCGGGCTTCCTCGCGCCGTAACGACGTCCGACCCCGGGGCCCAACCGGCCCCGGGGCCGCCGGCGCCCGCCCGCCCGGAGCACGGCGACGGGCGCGCCAGGGTGCGGTCCTCGAACGGCGAGAACTAGGGCATGGATCGGGAAGACGCGACCGCCCGCGGCCCGGTTTCGGTCCGGGCGATGGAGTTGATCGCCGCCGCCGCCCTGATGGCGATCGGCGTCGTGACGATGGCCGACAGCCTCCGGGTCGGCGCCGGCTGGGCCTCCGACGGGCCGCAGGCGGGCTATTTTCCGTTCCGCATGGGGCTCGTGCTGTTTCTCTCCAGCGGCGTCGTCTTCGCCGTCAACCTGATCGGCCGTCGGGCGGGCCGCCGCGCGTTCGTCGAGGCGGCGCAGTTCAAGATGGTGCTCCAGGTGCTGCTGCCGTCGGCGGCCTATGTCGCGCTGATCGGCGCGGTCGGCATCTATGTCGCGGCCGGCCTGTTCATCGGCTTCTTCATGTGGCGGATCGGCCGCTATCCGCTGTGGAAGCTCGCGCCGGTGAGCGTGCTCGTGCCGCTCGCGTTGTTCTTCATGTTCGAGGTGTGGTTCCTGGTGCCGCTGCGCAAGGGCCCGCTCGAGGCGTTCTTCGGCTATTGATCGGCGGCCGCGGGCCGAACGGGAGCATCGCAATTGGAAGAGATCTCCGCGCTGCTCGATGGCTTCGCCATCGCCCTCACGCTGCAGAACATCTCCTACATGTTCATCGGCATCTCGCTCGGCGTGCTGATCGGCGTGCTGCCGGGGTTGGGCGGCGCGAACGGCGTGGCGATCCTCTTGCCGCTGACCTTCGCGATGTCGCCGACCTCGGCCATCATCATGCTGTCCTGCATCTACTGGGGCGCGCTGTTCGGCGGCGCGATCACCTCCATCCTGTTCAACATCCCGGGCGAACCGTGGTCGGTGGCCACCACCTTCGACGGCCACCCGATGGCCCAGCAGGGCCGCGCCGGCGAAGCGTTGACCGCGGCCTTCACCTCGTCCTTCGTCGGCGCGTTCTGCGCCGTCGTCCTGATCACCTTCCTCGCGCCGCTGATCGCCTCTTTCGCCCTGGCCTTCGGCCCGCCCGAATTCTTCGCCGTCCAGCTTCTGACCTTCTGCAGCTTCGTCGGCATGAGCAAGGAATCGCCGTTCAAGACGATCGCCGCGATGACGCTGGGCTTCGCGCTCGCCGCCGTCGGCCTCGACACGGTGACCGGCCAGCTCCGGCTCACCTTCGGCTGGACCGAAATGCTGCGCGGGTTCGACTTCCTGATCGCCGTCATCGGGCTGTTCGGCATCGGCGAGATCCTGCTGACGATGGAGGAGGGCCTGGCCTTCAAGGGCGTGACCGGCAGAATCAACCTCAAGGTCGTGCTGCAGACCTGGGCGGAGCTGCCGAAATACTGGATCACGTCGTTGCGCAGCACGATCGTCGGCTGCTGGCTCGGCATCACGCCGGGCGGGGCGACGCCGGCCTCGTTCATGAGCTACGGCCTGGCCAAGCGTTTTTCGAGGCATCCCGACCGCTTCGGGCAAGGCGAAATCGAAGGCGTCGTCGCCCCGGAGACCGCCGCCCACGCCGCCGGCACCAGCGCGCTGCTGCCGATGCTCACGCTCGGCATTCCCGGCTCGCCGACCGCCGCCGTGCTGCTCGGCGGCCTGCTGATCTGGGGCCTGCAGCCGGGGCCGCTGCTGTTCATCGAGCACAAGGATTTCGTCTGGGGCCTGATCGCCAGCATGTATATCGGCAACATCGCCGGCCTCATCGTCGTGCTCACCACGGTGCCGCTGTTCGCGGCGGTGCTGCGCATCCCGTTCAGCATCATCGCGCCGGTGATCATCACGGTCTGCGCGGTCGGCGCCTACACGGTGCACAACGCGCTGCTCGACGTGACCGTGATGCTGATCTTCGGCGTGGTCGGCTACATCTTCAAGAAACTCGCCTACCCGCTGGCGCCGCTGGTGCTGGCCCTCGTGCTCGGCGACATGGCCGAGACCAGCTTCCGCCAGTCGATGCTGCAATCCCAGGGCAGTCTCGCGATCTTCTGGTCGAACTGGCTGGTCGGCAGCATCGTCACGCTCGCCGTCTTCCTGCTGCTCTGGCCGCTGATCTCCATGGCCTTCGCGCGGCTGTGGCGCCGCGCCGCGGGCGGCCGGGCGGCGGCGAAATGACCGCCGGCCGGGCGGGAAAGCGATTGCTCGGGTCTTCTGGTATACGGTATTATGAATAACATGATCGATGACGGGGTGCAGGGGGACTCGACGCCGGCGCCGACGCCGGCGGGACCGGCCGCGCCGGAGCTGCCGCGGCTCGAGGTCAGGCCGCTCGAGACCAGCGTCAGCTTCCGCCATCAGGCCTATGTCGCGCTCAAGCAGGCCATCACCACGATGAACATTTACGACCACAAGGGCGAAATCCGCCTCGACGAGCGCCAGCTTTCGCAGGATCTCGGAGTCAGCCGCACGCCGATCCGCGAGGCCATGACCCTGCTCGAGCAGGAGGGGCTGGTGCGCACCGCGCCGCGCAAGGGCGTGTTCGTCGTGCGCAAGACCAAGGCGGAGATCCTCGAGATGATCACGGTGTGGGCCGCGCTCGAAAGCATGGCGGCGCGGCTCATCACGCGCAACGCCGCGGACGAGGAGATCGCCGCCCTGCGCCGGATGTTCGCGACCTTCGAGGACAACCAGGTGCAGGCGAAGATCGACGAGTATTCCGACGCGAACGTCCGCTTCCACTCGGCGATCCTGCGCATGAGTCGCTGCGATCTGCTGAACAAGATCGCCGAGAATTTGTTCATCCACATGCGCGCCATCCGCAAGCGCACGATCTCGGAAAACGACCGGGCGCGGCGTTCGATCATCGACCACATGCACATCATCGAGGCGTTGGAGGCGCGCGACACCGAGCTGGCCGAGCGGCTGGCCCGCCAGCACACGCTCGACCTCGCCGTGCATGTCGAGCGGAACATCCACGATCTCGATTGAACCCGGCGCCGACCCGACCCCGACGCGCACGACTGGAGGACGACCATGGCTGAAGCGGTAAAGAAACTGCGTCCGACCGAGCTGCCGGCCGAGACCATCTCGGGCGGTCATCTGGTGGCCAAGGCCCTGAAGAACGAGGGGGTCGAGGCGATCTTCACGCTCTGCGGCGGCCACATCATCGACATCTACGACGGCTGCCTCGACGAAGGCATCAAGATCATCGACGTGCGTCACGAGCAGGTCGCCGCCCACGCCGCCGACGGCTATGCGCGCATGAGCGGGCGGCCCGGCTGCGCCGTGGTCACCGCCGGGCCGGGGACGACCGACGCGATCACCGGCATCGCCAACGCCTTCCGCGCCGAAAGCCCGATGCTGATGATCGGCGGCCAGGGCGCGCTCAGCCAGCACAAGATGGGCTCGCTCCAGGACCTGCCCCACGTCGACATCCTGCAGCCGATCACCAAGTTCGCGGCCACCGTTCCCGGCACCGAGCGCATCGCCGACATGATCAGCATGGCGTTCCGCGAATGCTTCAACGGCGCCCCGGGGCCGTCCTTCCTCGAGATCCCGCGCGACGTGCTCGACGCCCGGGTCGACCTCGGCAAGGCGCGGATTCCGGCGGCCGGCCGCTACCGCGCCTCGACGCGCTCGGTCGGCGACCCCGACGACGTGCAGCTTCTCGCCGACATCCTGGTGAAGTCCGAGCGGCCCTGCATCCTGCTCGGCCAGCAGGTGTGGACCTGCCGCGGCAGCGACGCGGCCCGCGCCTTCGTGCGCAAGCTCAACGTCCCGGCCTACCTGAACGGCGCCGGCCGCGGCACCCTGCCGCCGGGCGACCCGCATCATTTCCACCGCACGCGGCGCTACGCCTTCGACAAGGCCGACGTGATCGTCATCGTCGGCACGCCGTTCGACTTCCGCATGGGCTACGGCAAGCGCCTGCGCGCCGACGCCACCGTCGTGCAGATCGACATGGACTACCGCACCGTCGGCAAGAACCGCGACATCTCGCTCGGCCTGGTCGGCGACGTCGGGCGCATCCTCGAGGCCGTGACCGCGGCCGCCACCGGCCGCCCCGACAACGGCGCCAAGCGGCGCGAAGGGTGGTTGAAGGAGCTGCGCGCCGGCGAAGCGGCGGCCGGGCTGAAGCTCCAGGCGCAGTTCCTGTCGGACGCCACGCCGATCAACCCCTATCGCGTGGCGCACGAGATCAACGAGTTCCTCGCCGACGACACGATCTACATCGGCGACGGCGGCGACGTCGTGACGATCTCCGCCCAGGCGGTGCAGCCGCACCGGCCCGGTCACTGGATGGACCCGGGGCCGCTCGGCACGCTCGGCGTCGGCGTGCCCTTCGCCCTGGCGGCGAAGCTCGTGCATCCGGAGAAGGAGGTGCTGTGCTATTTCGGCGACGGCGCCTTCGCCATGACCGGATGGGATTTCGAGACCAGCATGCGCTTCGGGCTGCCGTTCCTCGGGGTCATCGGCAACAACTCGGCGATGAACCAGATCCGCTACGGCCAGATCGCCAAGTACGGCCGCGAGCGCGGCGACGTCGGCAACCGCCTCGGCGACGTGCCGTTCGGCAAGTTCGCCGAAATGCTCGGCGGCCACGGCGAGGAGGTGCGCGAGCCGAAGCAGATCCGCCCCGCCCTCGACCGCGCCCGCGAGGCGGTGAAGTCGGGCCGGTCGGCGCTGGTCAACATCTGGGTCGACCGCGAGATCTATGCGCCGGGCACGATGAACCAGACGATGTACAAGTAAGGGACGGCGGCCGCCGTTCCCGCGCCGACGAGGGAGACCATGACGAAAGCTCTCGAAGGAATCCGCGTGCTCGACATGACCCACGTACAGTCGGGGCCGTCCTGCACGCAGCTCATGGGCTGGCTCGGGGCCGACGTGATCAAGATCGAGCTGCCGGGGCGCGGCGACATCACGCGCGAGCAGCTCCGCGACCTGCCCGACGTGGACAGCCTGTACTTCACGATGCTGAACTGCAACAAGCGCAGCGTCACCATCAACACCAAGACCGGCAAGGGCAAGGAGATCTTCCTCGCCCTGCTCAAGGTCTGCGACGTGCTGGTGGAGAACTTCGCGCCCGGCGCGCTCGACCGCCAGGGGTTCACCTGGGAAACGATCCACGACATCAACCCGCGCCTGGTCTATGCCTCGATCAAGGGCTTCGGCCCCGGCCCCTATGTCGACTGCAAGGCCTACGAGACGGTCGCCCAGGCCATGGGCGGGTCGATGAGCACGACCGGCTGGCCCGATGGGCCGCCGACCAGCACCGGCGCCCAGATCGGCGATTCGGGCACCGGCGTGCATGCGCTCGCCGGCATCCTGGCGGCGCTCTTGCAGCGCGAAAGGACCGGGCGCGGCCAGCGCGTCGAGGTCGCCATGCAGGACGCCGTGCTGAACCTGTGCCGGGTCAAGCTGCGCGACCAGCAGCGCCTGGCGCACGGCCCGCTGAAGGAATTCCCGAGCCAGAGCCTCGACGGCGCCGTGCCGCGCTCGGGCAACGCCTCGGGCGGCGGCCAGCCGGGCAGCGCGCTGCGCTGCAAGCCGGGCGGCCCCAACGATTACGCCTATGTGATCATCCAGCCGCAGGGCTGGGCGCCGCTGATGAAGATCGTCGGGCGCGAGGAGCTGATCGAGCATCCCGATTACGCGACGCCGAAGGCGCGCCTGACCCGCCTCGACGACTGCTTCGGGATCGTCGAGCAATGGACCCGACAGCACGACAAGTTCGAGGTCATGCGCATCCTCAACGAGGTCGACGTGCCGTGCGGGCCGATCCTCGACATGAAGGACCTGATCGAGGACGCGTCGCTGGCGGCGCGCGGCACCGTGGTCGAGGTCGCCCACCCGACGCGCGGCACGTTCACGACCGTCGGCTGCCCGATCAAGCTGTCCGAGTCGCCGGTCGAGGTGATCGCCTCGCCGGCGCTCGGCGAGCACACCGAGGACGTGCTGCGCGAGCTCGGCTACGGCGACAACGAAATCGCGAACGCGCGGGCGGAAGGGGCGATCTGAGGGACGCATGCGCATCATCGTCAACGGACAACAGGCCTTCGGGCAGGCGGTGCTCGAAGCCCTGCTCGGGCGCGACGAGGACGTGGTCGCGGTTTATTGCGCGCCGGACCAGCCGGGCCGCAAACCCGACCCCCTGAAGGCGCTCGCGCTGTCCAGGAACCTGCCGGTCTTCCAGCCGCCGTCGTTCAAGACGCCCGCGGTCGCGGACCGGATGCGGTCGCTCAAGCCCGACCTCTGCGTCATGGCCTATGTCATCCTGCTGGTGCCGGAGACGGTGCTCGGCATCCCCACCCATGGCACGATCCAGTACCACCCTTCGCTGCTGCCGCTGCATCGCGGGCCGAGCTCGATCAACTGGCCGATCATCTTCGGCGCGAAACGCACCGGCCTGACCGTCTTCTGGCCCGACAAGGGACTCGATACCGGCCCCATCCTGCTCCAGAAGGAGGTGCCGATCTCGGCCGACGACACGCTGAACAGCGTCTATTTCGACAAGCTGTTCCCGCTCGGCGTGCAGGCGATGATCGAGGCCGTCGATCTGGTGCGCGCGGGCCAGGCGCCGAAGATCCCGCAGGACGAGTCCAAGGCGACCTATGAAGGCTGGTGCCGGAAGGCGGACGTCCGGATCGACTGGAGCAAACCGGCCGGGCAGGTCTACAACCTGATCCGCGGCGCCAATCGCCAGCCGGGCGCGTGGACCGGCCATGACGGCAAGGTCCTGACGATCTTCGACGTGGCCCGGGTGGAAACGCCGGGCGGCCGGCCCGGCGAGGTCACCAGCATCACCGACGCGGGCTTCACGGTGGCCGCCGGCGGCGGGCAGATCCTGGTCAAGCTGGTGCAGCCCGACGGCGGCGAAAGGGTCGCGGCCGCCGCCTATGCCGCACAAGTCGGGCTCGCCCCGGGCGCCCGGCTCGAAGCGCCGCGCGCCGACGCGTAGCAGCCAGGGAGCGCGCGATGGCGATCAAGACGATGCTCGTGCCGCTGGACGGAAGCGCCGGCAGCGAGGCGGTGCTCGACACCGCCTTCGCGCTCGCCCGGCGGTTCTCCGCCCATGTCGATGTGTTGCACGTCCGCCTGCCCAGCGACCCGCTGCACTCGGTGGTCGAAGGGTGGTGGCTGTCCGACGAGACGAAGCAGTTGGTGCTGGAGACCGCCGGACGGGGCGCCGCCGAGGCCGCCGCCAAGGTCCGCGCGGCGTTCCACGATTACTGCGCCGCGCGCGGCGTCGCGATCGCCGAGACGCCGCCGTCGCCGGACGCGGTCTCGGCCGCGTGGCACGAGGCGGCCGGATGGGAGGCCACGGTGGTGGCGGTGCGCGGGCGCCTTGCCGATCTGATCGTCGTGCGCCGCCCGAGCGGCGAGCAGCCGCTGCCCACGACCGTCGAGGCCGCCCTGCTGGAGACGCGGCGGCCGATCTTCGTCGCGCCGCCGACGCCCGCCAAGCGGCTCGGCGCCAATATCGCGATCGGCTGGAACGGCAGCGCCGAGGCGGCCGGCGCCATCGCGGCCGCGCTGCCGTTCCTCGCCGCGGCGGAGCGGGTCACCGTGCTGACCGCCCGCGACGGGGCGCCGGCGGCGCCCGAGGATCTCGTCCGGCACCTCGCCTGGCACGGCATCGCCGCGACGGCGCAAACCTTCGACACCAAGCGCCGGTCGGTGGGCGAAGCGCTGCTGGCCGAGGCGCAAGCCTGCGGCGCCGACCTGCTGGTCCTCGGCGGCTACGGTCGGAGCCGGACGCGCGAGATGATCCTCGGCGGCGTCACCCGCCACGTGCTCGCCGCTAGCGACATCCCCCTCCTCATGTCACATTAGCACGGGCGGCCGGGGGCGCCGCCGGAGCGGGGCGGGCGGGGGGCGGGGTGAGGATCTGCATCTACGGCGCCGGCGCAACCGGCGGCTATCTCGGCGTCGAATTGGCGCGCGCCGGGGCCGAGGTCAGCCTGATCGCGCGCGGCCCGCATCTGGCCGCGATGCGGGCCAACGGCCTGACGCTGCTGAAGGACGGCGAAACGCGGGCCGTCCGCGTCGCCTGCACCGATGCGCCGGCCGAGCTGGGGCCCCAGGACTACGTCCTCATCGCGCTCAAGGCGCATTCGGTGCCCGGCGCGGTCGACGCCATGCGCCCGCTGCTCGGCCCCGACACCGCCGTGGTGACGGCGACCAACGGCATCCCGTACTGGTATTTCCACCGCCATGGCGGCGCCTGGGAAGGGCATCGGCTCGAGAGCGTCGATCCCGGCGGCCGGCAGTGGGACGGGCTGGGGCCCGAACGGGCGATCGGCTGCATCGTCTACCCGGCGAGCGAGGTGGTCGAGCCCGGCGTCATCCGGCACGTCTACGGCGACAGGTTCCCCCTCGGCGAGCCGAGCGGCGAGGCCACCGGGCGCGTCCGCCGTCTGAGCGAGGCGTTCGAGGCGGCCGGCCTCAAGGCGCCGGTGCTCGACGGCATCCGCGACGAGATCTGGCTGAAGCTGTGGGGCAACCTCTGCTTCAACCCGATCAGCGCGCTGACCCACGCCACGCTCGACGTGATCGCCGGCGATGCGGGCACGCGCGCGGTGGCGCGCGCCATGATGATCGAGGCCCAGGCGATCGCCGAGCGGCTCGGCATCCGCTTCCGCGTCGACGTCGAGCGGCGCATCGACGGCGCCGGCCGCGTCGGCGCCCACAAGACCTCGATGCTCCAGGATCTCGAGCGCGACCGGCCGATGGAGATCGACGCCCTGGTCACGGTCGTGCAGGAACTCGGCCGCCTGGTCGGGGTCGCGACGCCGACGCTCGATGTCGTGCTGGCGCTGGTCCGGCAACGCGCCGCCGTCGCCGGCCTGTACGGCTGACGAGGGGACCGCCCGTCAGCCGCCGTTGCCGCGCGGCTCGAGCAGGTTGCGCCGCACCGTCTCGAGGTGCCGGCGCATGCAGACGGCGGCGAGGTCCAGGTCGCGCTCGGCGATCGCCGCGAACAGGGCGTCGTGCTCGGCGAAGCTGTGGTGGCTCGGGTCCGGGGTCGGCTTGGCGACGCGCAGCCGGCCCCACACCGTGGCGCGGCGCACGATGTTGAGGGTGTCGAAGAGCGAGAGCAGCAGCGCGTTGTGCGTCGCCGCCGCCACGGCCCGGTGCAGCTTGGTGTCCCACGCCTCGTAGACGCGCCACTCGCGCGCGCTCTTGGTCTTGCGGATGCAGTGCCGCATCTCGTCGACGTCGGCCGGGGTGGCGTTGCGCGCGGCGAGGCGCGCCAGCTCGGGCTCGATCAACAGACGCGCCTCCATCACGTCGGCCGGGTTGGTGCGGCTGCCGATGCGCGAAACGTCGCCGACGGTCTCCGCCGGCCGGGTGCCGACGAAGGTGCCGCGCCCGACGTGGCGCCAGATCTGGCCTTCGGCCTCGAGCACGGCAAGCGCCTTGCGCAACGCGCCGCGATTGACGCCGAGCTCGCGACACAGGCTGCGCTCGGGCGGCAGGCGGCCGTTCAGCGGGTATTGCCGGTCGGCGAGAAGGCCTTGCAGCCGGCTCAGCGCGCCGTCGGCGTCGTCGCTCCGTTCCGCGCGCATTATTGACCAATCCCAGAATTGGTTCGACGGACCTTGTGTATTGCATGGCGCGAAACTTGTAAACGCCAATTCGACGTTCTATCATCCCCGTCACCATTGTACGATTGGTTCGTGATTGGTCGATGCCCGGCCAGGCACGGACGGCGGCAAAGAAAACCTCGATCCGGGAGGACCCCATGCACAACCCGTTCGCCACGACATTGCGACTGCTCATGCCGTTGGCCCTCGTCGCCGGACTGTCGGCGCCGGCGGCCCTGGCGGCCGAAAAGACCGTCCGGGTCGCGCTCGGCGACATCGAGACGGTCGAGACCCTGAACCTGCTGATCGCCCTGGAGAAGGCGAAGGAGCGCGGCGTCGCCGTCGAGCTCACCGCCTTCAAGTCCGAGGACATCGCCGCCCAGGCGGTGGTCGGCGGCCAGGCCGACATCGGCGTCGGCACGCCCTATGCCCTGTTGCAGAAGGTAAAGGCGCCGATCCGCATCTTCTATCAGCTCAGCACGCTGCGCTTCTTCCCGATGGTCGACGCGTCGCGCTACAAGGGCTGGAAGGACCTGGACGGCCAGGAAATCGTCGTCCATTCGCGCGGCTCCGGCACCGAGGCCATCATGAACCTGATGGCGCAGCGGAACGGCATCGCGTACAAGTCCATCAGCTACGTCCCCGGCTCCGAGGTGCGCGCCGGCGCCATGCTCCAGGGCAATATCCACGCCACCATCGTCGATTCGGCGAACCGCCGGCTGCTGATGGAAAAGGGCGGCGACCGCTTCATGGTCCTGCCAATGGAAGGCGTCGACGCCAGCGACGAGGCGCTCTACGCCAGCCAGGAGTTCCTGACCAAGAACGCCGAGGCCGTCGACATCCTGGTCGAGGAGATGCTCACGGTCTGGCGCGAGATCAACAAGGACCCGAACTACGTTGTCGAACAACGGGCGAAATACAAGCTGCTGCCGGATCTGCCGGCCGATCTCGAGGGCGAGGTCCTGCCCTACTTCCAGGAATCGGTCGCGAACGGCGCCTTCGGCAACAACGGCGGCCTCAAGGCGGCGCAGGACGACTTCGACTTCTACTCGATCGCCGGCCAGCTCGAGGGCGACCCGGCGGCGCTGAAGGTCGAGGACTTCTGGGACCTGGGTCCGCTGACCAAGGCGCTCGGCAAGCTCGGGCAAGTCTAGGACGCGGCCGCCCGGTCGGGCCGACCGGGCGCGCCCGACTCCCATGTCGCGGCCGGGGCCTCGCGAAGAGGACCCCGGCCGTGACAGCGCCTTAATTCTTTCGGTAAAGCGACGACACCCGGATGAACGTCGAAGCGCTCCCTCTCGAAGCGACCGGCCCGGCCGGGCGCGACCGGCGCCGGGCCGGCGTCTGGCTGTGGCGGGCGCTGTCCGTGGCGCTGGTCTGCGGGATTTGGGAGGTTGCCGGGCGCATCCCGGTCAGCATCGCCTTTCCCGGTTTCGCCGAGACCATGGCCGGGCTGGCCAGCATGGCCGCCGACGGCAGCCTCGCCAAGGCCTATCTGTCGACGCTCCAGCCGCTGGTCATCGGCGTCGTCATCTCCGCCGCGCTGGGCGTGGCCATCGGCGTCGTCATGGGTTTGTCGCGGACCTTCGAGTGGTTCGGCGCCTCGGTGTTCGTGGTGATGCAGGCGGCGCCCATGGCGGCGCTGATTCCGCTGATCACCTTTCTCTACGGCATCGGCCTCACGGCGAAGGTGCTGGCGGTCTGCATGCTGGCCATGCCGGTAATCGTGCTCAATTCCTACAAGGCCGTGCGCAACGTCAACGCCTCGCTGTTGCAGATGTGCCGCTCGTTCCAGGGGACGCGGCTGCAGGAAACCGTCAAGATCGTCCTCCCTGACGCCAGCCCGGTCATTTTCGTCGGCTTGCGGCTGGGCGTCGCGGCCGGGTTTATCGGCGTCGTCCTGGCCGAGTTGCTGATCACCCCGACGGGCATCGGCGACCTGATCACCTATCACCGGGCGGTCGCCAACTATGCCGAGATGTACGCCTCGATCCTGTCGATCGTGGTGTTTTCCGCGGTCACCGTCGGCGCCCTGGAAAGCGCCGAGGTCGCCCTGTTCCGGCCGGAGAAGAAGGCGCGATGATGGGCGCCGAGACCCGCGAGCGGCCGCCGGCGACGTCGGCCGCGCCGAGCGCCGACATCGTCGAGGTGCGCGGCATCGCCAAGACCTACGAGGGCGGCGTCCAGGCGCTCCAGGGCGTCGATCTCGGCTTCCCCGAAGGGCAGCTCACGACGCTGCTCGGCCCCAGCGGCTGCGGCAAGACGACGCTGCTCAAGATCATCGCCGGCTTGCTGCCGCCGAACGCCGGCGACGTGCTGGTGCGCGGGCGCAAGGTGACCGGCCCCGGCCCGGAACGCGCCTTCGTCTTCCAGGACTTCGCCCTGATGCCCTGGGCGACCGTGCTGCGCAACGTGGCGTTCGGGCTGGAGCTGCGCGGCATGCCGGGCAAGCGGCGCCACGAGGTCGCGCGACGCTATATCGCCGAGATGGGCTTGAGCGGGTTCGAGGACCGCTATCCGCACGAGCTCTCGGGCGGCATGCGCCAGCGCGTCGGCCTCGCCCGGGCGCTCGCGGTCGACGCCGATGTGCTGCTCATGGACGAGCCGTTCTCCGCGGTCGACGAGCAGACGCGGCGCAAGTTCCAGGAGGACCTGCTGCACCTGCTGCAGATCGAGAAGAAGACGGTCATCTTTGTCACCCACAGCATCGAAGAGGCGGTGTACGTCTCCGACCGGGTCGTCCTTCTCTCGCCGCGCCCGGGCCGCGTCGCGCGGATCATCCGGACCGACCTGGCGACCGCCGGGGCGCCCGACGAGATCCGCCGCGACAAGGTCTATCTCGATACCGTCGAGGAGATCTGGCAGTTGCTCAAGCAATACCTGACCTAGCGGCGGGATCGGTACCCATGCGGGTCTTCGGCTATCGCCTTCCGATGATGCTGTCGCTGCTGTTCTGGGCCGCGGTCTGGGAGGCGGTCGGCCGCGCCGGCCTCGTGTTCCTGATTCCGCCCTTCACCGACGTGCTGGCGGCGGTCGCGGAGCTGGCGCACAGCCGCAAGTTTCTCGCCGCCGCCAAGGTCACGCTGTCGGCCTTCGCCGAGGGCATGGGGATTTCCGTCCTGGTCGGCGTTCCGCTCGGCTTCCTGATGGGCCGCATCGACGCCGTCGACCGGCTGCTCGGGATGTGGGTCAACATCTTCGTCAGCGCCCCGCTGACCGCGCTGGTCCCGGTCATCATGATCCTGTTCGGCCTTGGACAGACCACGATCGTCATGACCGTGGTGCTGTTCGCCGTGTGGATCATCGCGCTGGACACGCGCGCCGGCATTCGGCAGGTCAGCCCGTCGCTCATCGACATGGCCCGATCGTTCGGCGCCGGGCGCGGCCAGCTCTATCTGAAGATCCTGATCTGGGCGGCGCTGCCCGAGATCCTTGCCGGCATCCGCATTGGCTTTATCCGCGGCGTCAAGGGCGTGGTGATCGGACAACTCCTGGTCTCCATCGTCGGCTTCGGCGAGCTGTTCGAGCTGTACTCGCGCAACTTCCTGATGGAGGAGTTCTGGGCCCTGACCATCCTGCTGTTCGCCTTCGCGGTCACCGCGTCGGAGCTGATCGGGATGGTCGAGCGGCGCGTCGAATATTACGCCGGATCCCGAGGGTAGAAAAATGTCCGTGGACTATGTCGTCGCGCCGCCCGCCATTCCGATCCTGCCGGTCGTGGGGCTCGAGGGGGTCTTCCCGATCCGCCGGGTCTTCTGCGTCGGCCGCAACTACGCCGCCCATGCGCGCGAGATGGGGTCCGATCCGGATCGCGAGCCGCCGTTCTTCTTCATGAAGCCGGCCGACGCCGTCGTGCCGAGCGGCGCCGTCGTCCCCTATCCGCCGGCGACGCGCGACCTGCAGCACGAGATCGAGCTGGTCGTCGCCATCGGCCTGGGCGGGCACGATATCCCCGCCGCGGCGGCGCTGCGGCATGTTTACGGCTATGCCGTCGGCGTCGACCTGACCCGGCGCGACCTGCAGGGCGAAGCCAAGAAGACCGGCCGGCCCTGGGACATGGGCAAGGGCTTCGACGCCTCGGCGCCGTGCTCGGCGGTCGCCCCGGCGGCGCGCATCGGCCATCCCGCTTCCGGGGCCATCTGGCTCAAGGTCAACGGCCGGATGCGCCAGAGCGGCGACCTCGCCATGCAGATCTGGAGCGTGCCCGAGACCGTCTCCATCTTGTCCGGGCTGGTCGGCCTCGCCCCCGGCGACCTGATCTTCACGGGAACGCCGGAAGGTGTCGCCGCCGTGGTCGCCGGCGACCGGCTCGAGGGCCATGTCGACGGCGTCGGCGACTTGACGGTGACGATCGGCTGAACCCGGGCTAGACCGCGAGGCTGATGGCGGCCGGCGCGTTGCCCGGCAGCGGCGGCTCGCCGCCGGCGCGTCGATAGGCGGCCTCGCCCAAGCGCCACGGCTCGCGGTAGAGGCCGGTCGGCAACACTTCCTGGGCGATGTACTGGGCGAGGAAGGCGAGCGGGCCGTCGCGGCCGATGATCGTCAGCGCGGCAACGCCCGGGGCCGGCACGCGATCCCCGGGCCGTTCGGTCGCGCGCCCGGGCGCGCGGTCTTCGAACGCAATCGGCCGCTTGTCGGCCGCCGTCCGCTCGTCCGGCCCGGCGCGGATCGGACGAGTCGGGCCGACGGCGGCGGGTCCGAACCGCGCGGCGGTCGGACCGCCGGCGGTCGCCGCCGACGGCAGCAGGACGAGTCGCGGAGAATCGATCATGCGCAATCCGGCTCATGTCGCATGAATACAATTGTAGACAATTGCGTCGATTTCGCAAGAGAAAATTTGCCTTCTGATAGAAAAACCTCTAAACAATTCATTAAGGACGATTTTTTATCTTAATCTGAACAAATCTCGGTTAATTCAATGTTTCCGTGCTTCGGCCGGAAATGACCGGTGGCGCCGCGTTTTAGAGCTTCTTAAGGGGTCCTCGGCTAGATTGCTCGACCGGGGCTGCGAGCCGTCGCCGCCCGAACCAGCCGACTCCAGGTAGGAGGTCGAACCGATGCGAGCCATGGCCGAGCCGCCGCCCGACGCGGAGCAGTTGCGTTGGCTCCTCCGCGCCATCGAGGCCGCTGGCGACGTTGTCTATGACTGGGATCTCGCCACCGACACCATCGTCTGGGCCGGCGCGGCGGGTGACCTCTTCGGCGTCGGCTTGCCGGCCACCGGCGAGGCCGTCAACGGCCGCGTCAACCCCGAAGACCTGCCGCTGCGGCTGAAGTCGCTGTCCGACCATTTCACCCAGGCGCAAGCCTATGACTGCGAGTACCGCCTGCGCGGCGAGAACGGCGGGTTTGCCTGGGTGCACGATCGCGGCGCCGCCCAGCTCGACCCGACCGGGGCGCCGCAACGCGTCGTCGGCAGCCTGCGCCTGATCACGGCGCGCAAGCAGAACGAGGCGCGGCTCGAACGGCTCGCCAGCTTCGACGACCTCACCGGCCATTTCAACAGGATGCGACTGCGCGACGCGCTCGAGCACGCCCTGACCTACAGTCGCCGCTACGGCGTTACCGGCGGTTATGTCGTGGTCGGCGTCGACAAGCTGGCGATGATCAACAGCGCTTTCGGCTACGAGGCCGGCGACCAGGTTGTCATCGCCGTCGGCCAGCGGCTCGACCGCGTGTTGCGCTCCAGCGATATCGTCGGCCGGGTCGGCGGCGACCGCTTCGGCGTGATCCTCAGCCAGAGCACCGAGGCGCAGATGGCCAACGCGGCCGAACGCATCCTGCAATCGGTCCGGGCCGATCCGATCATGGTCGGGGATCTGCGTATCCATACCACGGTGTCGATCGGCGGCATCCTGATTCCCGGCCTGTCCAGCGCCGCCTACGACGTCATGGCGAAGGCCGAGACGGCGCTGAAACAGGC
>Ga0214472_10003253_pt1 | contig 17236 bp, 15 predicted proteins | sample RVTome_6_FD_207662 | JGI IMG/M metagenome (GOLD analysis project Ga0214472, IMG submission 207662) | Soil microbial communities from uranium-contaminated site in the Upper Colorado River Basin, Wyoming, United States - RVT140D175 | ecosystem: Environmental > Terrestrial > Soil > Contaminated >... | reverse complement strand
TTGCCCCCATGAATCGAGCAGCACGATGACCACCGGCGTGGCGGCAATCTGCGCCTGCAACACCAGGCAGCGCCCGGCCTCGCGGATATAGCCGGTCTTGGACAGGCCGATATCCCAGGCGGAATTCTTGACCAGCCGGTTCGAGTTGGTGAACCGCATCTTGTGGCCGTTGGCGAGCCGCACGGTGTACTGGCTGTCGGTGGTGTACTCGCGTATCAGCGGGTGATTGTAAGCGGCGTTCACCAGCCGCGCGAGGTCCTGCGCGTTGGCGACGTTGCCGCTGGAGAGCCCGGTGCCATCCACGAATCGGCTGTGCCACATGCCGAGCTTGGCCGCCTTAGCGTTCATCGCGGCCACGAAGGCGAGGGTGCCGCCCGGATGGGCGCGCGTCAACGCGGCAGCGGCGCGGTTTTCGGAGGACATCAGCGCAAGCCGCAGGAGGTCGTCCCGCGCGACCGTCATGCCGACGGAGAGCCGCGAGCGGGTGCCCTTGAGCCTGTCCCGGTCCTCTTTCTGGATCTTGATGGGCTCGTCGAGCGGCTGACCGGAATCCAGCACGACCAGCGCGGTCATCAGCTTGGTGATGGACGCGATCGGGACCACGGAATCGTCGTTCTTGGCGTAGAGCACCCGCTGGCCGGCCTGATCGAGAACGAGGGCGCTGTTCGACTTGAGCTTGAGGGCTCCGGCCGTGGACGAAGCGGCAGCACCCAGCCGGTGCTCGATCGCCGCCTGCTGTGCTGCAATCACATTGGCGGCAAGCGCGCACCCTGCCGCGAACGCCAGTAGCCTCCCGCGCAAAACGCCCTCCCTGGGTGGCGACACGCCACCGAATTAGGTAACAAAAATACAGGGTTAGCAGGAAACTTTCAACTGTTTTATGAGTTCGTGACCTAGTCCACGAAGTCCGCCCCGTGCAGGGGCGCTTGATTGGGACCGGATTGGCCGGCGTTCAGATCGCCGGCGAGGCACAATAGCACCGGCAAAAAAACTCCGCACGGGACAGTGTGGGTTGTCCCGGCGGAGGTTAAAGAGGCCACGCAATCACCCGCTCAGCACGGGCAATCGCAACTTCCAGGCCTCCGAGGAGGAAAGTCTGGGCAACTGACTCGCCCGCGCGGACTTCCAAGCTGAGCATTCCGCGCACCGTTGCCAAGGCTATTCCCACCGTCTTACGCCAGCCTTACAGGAAGCCCGGGATACACTATTTGGAACCGGCACGCAGCGAGCACTGAGCGGTGCGCCGTGAATTTGTTATCGTCTATCCGCTGACTGCTTACGGCTCTCCGCTCCAGCCATGCGCATACTCATCGTTGAGGACGACCCGGTCCTGTCCGACGGCCTCATCCGGTCGCTGCGGGGCTCCGACTACGCCGTGGATTCCGCCACCGACGGCGCCGAAGCCGATCAAATCCTTTCGGCGCACAGCTTCGACCTGGTGATACTCGACCTCGGATTGCCCAAGCTCGAGGGATATGAAGTGCTGCGGCGGCTGCGGCGCCGCGGCTCGAAGACGCCGGTCCTGATACTCACCGCGCTCGATACGCTCGAGGACCGGGTCAAGGGCCTCGACCTGGGCGCCGACGATTACCTCACCAAGCCGTTCGACCTGCCCGAGCTGGAGGCGCGCGTGCGGGCGCTCATCCGGCGCGGCCAGTCGGGCGGCGGCTCGGTGCTCGCCCACGGCGCGCTCACGCTCGATACCACCGGCCGGCGTGCCCAGCTGGATGGCGAGCCGCTGGAGCTCTCCGCGCGCGAGATCGGGGTCCTCGAAGTGCTCATGCTGAGGAGCGGGCGCGTCGTCAACAAGGATCAGCTCGCCGAGGAGCTCTACGGCTGGGACGAGGAAGTGAGCGCCAATGCCATTGAGGTCTACGTGCACCGGCTGCGGCGCAAGCTGGAGCCGGCGGGAGTCACCATCCGCACCATCCGTGGGCTCGGCTACCTCCTCGAAAAGCCCTGAGCCGCGCGTGACCAGACTATGGATGCAGCGGTGAAGAGCAGGCGATGGCGGCTGGAAGCGCGGCGCTGGAAGCGTCCCACGACGCTGCGGCGCCAGCTCATCGCCTGGCTCGCCGGGCCGCTGTTCATCCTGTGGCTGGTGAGCTCGATCATCGACTACGACATCGCCAGGCGCTTCGTCAACCTCGCGTACGACCGCGCACTGCTGGAGGCGGCGATCGACATCAACCGCCAGGTCAAGGTCATCAACGACCGGATTTATCTGGACATGCCGGACGTCGCGCTGGAGATGCTGCGGACGCGCGAATCCGGGAATTTCTTCTACCTCGTGACCGGCCCCGTGGAGGAATTTGTCAGTGGGGAGCCGGACCTGCCGCGGCCGCTCCCCGAGACGCCGGACGCGGCGGCCGACCGGGTGCGCTACTACGACGAGGCGTTTCGCGGCTTCGAGATTCGCGCCGTGGCCCTGCGCGCGCCCGTGGACCCGGGCTCGGGGCGGGGCGCCGTGCAGATTCACGTTGCCGAGCGCGTCACCTCGCGCGACGAATTCGCGCGCCAGATCATCCTGCGCATGGTGCTGCCCCAGGGGATCCTGATACTCCTCGCGGGGTTCGCGGTGTGGTACGCGGTCGGCCGCGGGCTGGCGCCGCTCACGTCCCTGCGCCGGGAAATCGAAAGCCGCTCGCACCGCGATCTCTCCGCCCTGTCGGAGGAGCAGGCGCCGCAGGAGGTGCGGCCGCTGATCCACGCCATGAACGACCTGCTCGCGCGCCTCGCCACCGCGATCTCGTCCCAGCAACGATTCATCGCGGATGCCGCGCACCAGTTGCGCACGCCGATCGCGGGATTGAAGACCCAGACGGAGCTCGCGCTGCGCCAGTCGGATCCGGGCATGCAGGACACGCTGCGGAAACTGCAAACGGCGACCGAGCACAGCGCGCGGCTCGTTAACCAGCTCCTGTCGCTGGCGCGGGCCGAACCCGGCGCCAAGCTCGGGCATGCAGTCGAGCGGCTCGATCTGGCGCGGCTCGCGCGGGAAACCACGACCGAGTGGGTGCCGCGGGCGCTCACCCGGAGCATCGACCTCGGCTATGACGGCGAGGACGGGGCCGCCTGGATCGAGGGCGATCCGTTCCTGGTGCGGGACCTGCTGGGCAACCTGCTCGACAATGCGATCCGCTATACGCAGCGCGGCGGCCAGGTCACGGTCCGGCTCTCGGCCAGCGCCGATACCCTCACGCTGAGCGTGGAAGACGACGGCCCGGGAATTCCCGAGCAGGACCGGGAACGCGTATTCGAGCGCTTCTACCGCGTGCTCGGGACCGGGACGGAGGGCTGCGGGCTGGGACTCGCCATCGTGCGCGAGATCGCCCTCAGCCATCGCGCGCAGGTCACGCTTGCGGCCGCGGCAGGCGGCCAGGGCACCCTGGTGCGCGTCACCTTCCCCCGCGTCGCCTGAAAATCCCCCCTTGCCCCCCTTTGCCAAAGGGGGGTGCGCCTACTCCCCCCTTGCCCCCCTTTGCCAAAGGGGGGTGCGCCTACTCCCCCCTGCCCCCCTTTACGAAAGGGGGGTGCACGAACTGCAGGTCCCCCTGCCCCCCTTTGACAAAGGGGGGTGCGCGAAGCGCGGGGGGATTTCGTCAGCCGTCAGCCGTCACCGGTGAGGTCGCCGTGGCAGCCTTCTCGCGCTCCGCCTCCTCCCGCTGCTGCAACAGCCACATCTGGGCATAGAGCTCGCCGCGCTCGAGCAGCTCGCGGTGGGTGCCGCGCTCGGCGATGCGGCCGCGGTCCATGACGAGAATCTGGTCCGCATCCATGGTCGTCGACAGGCGGTGCGCGATGACGAGCGTGGTGTGCCCGCGGGCGACGCGGTTCAACTCGGCCTGGATCGCCTTCTCCGACCTGGAATCCAGCGCGGACGTCGCCTCGTCGAAGATCAGGATCCGCGGGTTCTTGAGTATGGCGCGAGCGATGGCTACGCGCTGCTTCTCGCCGCCGGAGAGCTTGAGGCCCCGTTCGCCCACCGTTGCCTCGTATCCGTCCGGCAGGCTCTGGATGAAGTCGTGGATGTGGGCGGCCTGCGCGGCGGCGACGACTTCCTCGCGCGTGGCATCCGGCCGGCCGTAATGGATGTTGTAGTAGATGCTGTCGTTGAACAGGACTGTATCCTGCGGCACGATGCCGATCGCCGATCGCAGGCTCGATTGAACCACGTCGCGGATGTCCACGCCGTTCACCAGCACCGCGCCCCCGTTCACGTCGTAGAAGCGGTAGAGCAGCCGCGCGAGCGTGGACTTGCCCGCGCCGCTTGCGCCCACGACCGCGACCTTGCCGCCTGCCGGCACCGCGAACGACAAGTCGTGCAGGATCTGCCGCCTGCCGTCGTAGCTGAAGTTCACGCGGTCGAAGCGGATCACCGCGCCTCCCGGCGGCAGCGGGCCCGCGCCCGGCCGGTCCTCGACCTCCCGGTTTTCCTCGAGGAGGCGGAACATGCGGTCCATGTCGATCAGCGCCTGCTTGATCTCGCGGTAGACCATGCCCAGAAAATTGAGCGGGATGTAGAGCTGGATGAGGAGCGCGTTGACCAGCACCAGGTCGCCGAGGGTGAGCGCGCCGGATACGACGCCCTCTCCCGCCAGCACCATCAGCACGGTTACGGCCGCCGCGATGATGAGGCTCTGCCCGACGTTGAGCAGGCCGAGGGAGGTCTCGCTCTTCACCGCCGCGTGCTCGTAGCTCCGCAGGTTCTCGTCGTAGCGCCGCGCCTCGTATTCCTCGTTGTTGAAGTACTTGACGGTCTCGTAGTTGAGCAGGCTGTCGATCGCGCGCGTGTTGGCGCGCGAATCGAGCTCGTTGGCGTGGCGGCGGATACCGATGCGCCACTCGGAGACGAAGAAGGTGTAGCTGAGATAGACCGCCACCGCGGCGAAGGTCACGGCGACGAAGCGCCAGTCGAACTTGGCGAAGAGCACCGCCGCCACGAGGCCGAATTCCAGGACGACCGGAACGATCGAGAACAGCAGGTAGGTGAGCAGCGTGGACACGCCGTTGGTGCCGCGCTCGATGTCGCGGGACATGCCACCGGTCTGGCGCTCGAGATGAAAGCGCAGGGACAGCGAGTGCAGATGACGGAACACCGTCAGGGCGAGGCGCCGGATCGCGCGCTGGGTGACGCGCACGAACACGGCGTCGCGCAGCTCGCCAAAAAGCGTCGTGGAGAGCCGCAGCAGGCCATAGGCGATGAGCATTGCGAACGGCACCGCGATCACGGCGCGCCCCGGCTCGAGCGCGTCCACCACCTCCTTCAGCACCAGTGGCACACCGACGTTGGCGAGCTTGGCGATGACGAGGCAGGCGAGCGCGATCAGCACGCGCCAGCGATACTCCCACAGGTAGGGCAGCACCATCGGCACCACCCGCCACTCGCGCCGGCGCTGGGCGGGCGCAGATTGCGGCAATGCCGCGGGCAGGGTGCCGTGATGCAGGGCCATGATCTAAAGGATGAAGGCGGAAGGATGAAGGAGAACGGCCGTCTGCAGCCTGACCATCGTAACATGGGGCTCGAACAGGCTTTTTCCACCCGTTCCTGCTTTCACCGGGCTGATAAGCAATCGGAGTGCCAGAATGCGTTCCACAATAAATCAGGGGGTTAGCACTCCTGCCGGGCGCGTTTGCCGTGCGCCATGCCCCGATATCGCGCGGCTGAGTAGCGCTAGGTAAATTCCCGCGCCCCGCCGTAGGCGAAGAGGCCGGTCAGCAGGCGGACCAGCCCGTAGCAGGCCCAGGTAACGACGCGCACCCGCCACGGCTGGCGCCTCCAGCTCTCGCGCCGCATCTGCGCCGCCCCGTCCTGCATGGCCGCGAGCAGGCTCTCCCGCAATTGCCCGGCGAAACCTTCATCCTCGATCACCACGTTGGCCTCGCGCGCGAGCAGCAGGCTGAAGGGGTCGATGTTGGACGAGCCCACCGTCGCCCAGTGGCGGTCGATCACGGCGACCTTGGCGTGCAGGAAGCTCCGGTGGTACTCGTGGATCTCGATGCCGGCGTCCAGAAACGTGCCGTACAGGGCGCGCGATGCGTAGTGCTGCAGCACGTACTCGACCCGGCCCTGCAGCAGGAGGATCACGCGCACGCCGCGCGCGGCGGCGTCGACCAGTGCCCTCCGGAAGGATTGGCCGGGGAAAAAATACGCATTGGCGATCAGGATTTCGCTGCGCGCCCGGCCGATCGCCTCCAGATACGCCTGCTCGATATCGCGGCGATGCCCGAGGTTGTCGCGCGTGACGAACGCCGCGCGCTGCCTGCCGCGGAACTCCAGCGAGGGCTCGAGCCGCACCCTTTCCGGCAGGCGCGCGCGCAACTGGATCGTATTCACGAGCTTCCACAGCCATTTCACGACGGGGTGGATCTTCGACAGCATCGGTCCTTCGATCCGCACCGCATAGTCGAAGCGGGGCTCGATCCGGCCCGGCTCGTCCACGTCGTCCAGTACGTTGATGCCCCCCACGAACGCGATTCGTGCGTCGATCACGGCGATCTTGCGGTGCAGGCGCCGCAGCCGCGCGCGCCGCAGGCTCCACGGCGAGATGTCCGGGCGATAAACCAGGAAATGGATGCCGGCCGCTTTCATCCGCCTGACCAGCGCCGGGTCGAGATCCTGCGATCCGAAACCGTCCACCAGGACGTGCACCGCCACCTGTCGTTGCGCCGCGCGCGCCAGCGCGTCGGCGATCGCGTGCCCCGTCGCATCGGCCTGGAAGATGTAGGTTTCGAGATGGACCTCCTTCCGCGCGGCGTCAATCGCGGCTTCCAGTTGCGGAAAATAATCCACGCCGGACTTCAGCAATGTGATCCGGTTGCCGTTGAAGAATTCCGCCATGCCCGCAACCTCACAGCCGCGCCAGCGTCGCGGTCAGCGCCGCATGGTCGGATATGCGCGCCCAGGCGCGCCCGTGGTGCACGTGCGCGCTGCGCACCTGGAAGCCGCGGACATAGATGCGATCGAGCGTCATCAGCGGCAGCATCGCGGGGAACGTGCGCGCCGGGCGGAAATGCACGAGCTCGAAAACTTCGTGCAGGCTCAGGGGATGCGCCAGCTCGTGCGTCGCGCGCTGGCGCCAGTCGTTGAAGTCGCCCGCGACGATGAGCGGCGCGTCGCGCGGCACCAGCCGCTCGATGCGCTGCCGCAGCTTCTCCATCTGGCGGCTGCGCTCGCGCCCCCGCAAGCCGAGATGCACGCACACGCAATGCAACGGCTCGCTCCAGCCCGGAACCCGGATCTCGCTATGGAGCAGCCCGCGCCGCTCGAAGCGTCGCAACGATACGTCCTGGTTATCCCACGCGAGAATCGGGAAGCGCGACAGGATCGCGTTGCCATGATGCCCGGCGTCATAGACGGAATTTCTGCCGTAGGCAAAGTCGCTCCAGACCGAGTCGGCGAGGAACTCGTATTGCGGCGCGGCCGGCCAGTTCGCGTAGCGCCGGGCGTGGTGGTCGTGCCGGCCCCGCACCTCCTGCAGGAACACGATATCGGCGCCGAGCTGGTGCAGCTTGTCGCGCAGCTCGTGTATCGTGAGCCGCCGGTTCAGCAGCGGCGTGAACGAGAGGCCCTTGTGGATGTTGTAGCTGGCGACGCGCAGCGTGCGCATGGTTTTCTGAATCATGGCTCCTTGAGCGAGAAGTATCGCTCAAGGAGCCCGGGGTCGTCGAAATGGCGGCGCCCGACGAAGGCGGTCGCGTGCCGCCCCCACTGCCGCATGGCGCCAGGCTCGGGGACGCCCATCGGCCAGAACAACCAGCGCTCGCCGCGCTCGCTGCCGGGCACGATGCCGTCGGGCCGGAACACGCTGCGGTGCTCCCCCTCCTTCAGGGGAAGCGAACGCAGGGCATCGTCGTTGGCAAAAACATATTCCGTGGACTGCTCAGGCCGGGCGGCGTTCAGGACGGCGCGCCCCAGGTAGTGCGTGCCCGCCGCCAGCCGCAACGTGAGCCGCGTGCCGGGTCCGACACGCGGCAACGCTTGCGGCACGAACGCGGTTTCATCCAGAGTCTCGGGCTGGGGTTTCAACGCGGCGCGGGGCGTCGTAATGAACTGATGGTAGCAGCCGCAGTGATGTATCGTGTCGAACACCCATGGCTCACCGTCGGGCGCGAGCGTCACCCGCCACAGCACGGCGTCGAGGTGGCCGCCGAGGATGTCCCAGCCCGGCTCGAGGGGGCGTTCCGGAAACCAGATCGCGTAATTCAACTGCAGCAGCGCGCGCCCTTCATAGCGCGCGTGCGAGACGCGGCGATAGACGACCGGCCGGCGCGACACGACGCGCGGCAGTCCGTCCTCGCCCCAGCCGATTTCCCCCGGCACGTCGGCATGGCTTTTGGTATCCACCTCGAATCCCGGTGCAAACGCGCGGAACAGCGACTCAAGATCTTCACCGCGCGGCTCGGGTATGCCGAGCGGGTTGGCGGAGGCGCGCGCGAGCACCGCGGCAATGTCCTCGCGCATGACCCGGCCGGGCGGCGAGTACGCCAGGAGCTGGCCGGTCACCGGCAATGCTTCGAGCGGTTTTGCGAACGTATCGAGCACGTCCCGCTGCCAGTTGCGCACGCCGTTCGCAAAGGGAATACGCGTAAGCCAGTACAGTCCCACCACCCGCTGCCACGTCACGTAGTCGTCGGGCACGCTGGCCGCGCCGAGCAAAGCCGCCCGCCGCTCGGGCCGTGCCCGGTCGGCCGCCGCGAGCCGCCTCGCGCATTGCTCCAGCGCATCGTGCAGGGGGGCGTGTCCGAGCGCAACGCGGTTTGCGGCCGGCAGGTTCGCAAGCTCGACCCGGTGCGCCTCGCGTCCCAGCGTCATCATGCGCCCCACCCACTGGTCGAATTGCGCCTCGGAAAGTTCGTTTCGCGTGTAGCTCGCGAGAAAACGGCTCGCCCGCAGGTAGGGAAAACCGGCTACGCGCGCGACCATGCCATCCCCCACTCCCGCCTCCTCCACCGCCCGGTCCACGTGCTCGAACAAGACGTAGCACCGCGCCTCCTCGCCGGTTGCGTGCCGCGGGGACGGCGCGACCGCGCAACTCGCGAGCGCGGCGCAAACAAGCGCCGCGCCGAGGTGACGAGTGACGAGTGACGTGTGACGAGCTGTGACCGGCATACTGTGGCCTGGACCTGCGCTACTCACTTTATTCCATCTGCACGTTGCGTTCCCCGCCGTGGTTCCCGGTCACCGGTCGCTGGTCGCTGGCCGCTGGGGGCTGGCTTGTTGTCCCGTGCTCCATTTCATTCACCAGCGCTCGAAACGTGGATTCGACGTTGTGCCGCAGGACCAGCGTGCCGATCAGCGGCGGGACATAGAAATCGGGGATCATGCGGCCCGAATACTGCAGGAGGACATGCCCTTTGCGCATGGCCAGCGTGTAAGTACTGCGCATCTCCCGGAAATTGCCGGCCACGGAATGCGACACCACCCGCTCGTAGGGGTACTCGGTGATGGCGAGCCGCACGTCCATGGGGTAGCTGAAGAACAGCAGCCGCGCCGCGCCTTTCTGGTCCACCAGCGCGTTGTTGCGCTCGCGGGAAACGACGCGGCTCTCCCGCAGGTCGGGGACGAACGCGGTGAGGCGCTCGTAGTCGGTCAGGACCTGCCAGGCGCGGGCGAGGCTGCCTTCGAATTCGGCGCTCGCTTCCACTTGCAGGATCGCGCCGCTGCGCGTCGCGTTGACCGTGATCTCCGCCGCGCGGGCGGGCACGAGCAGCACGAGCAGCGGCAGCAGGAACAGGCGTGCGTCGGGCATTGCAGCCCGTAGCGTAGCACCCGGACTTGCCCGGCAGGGGGATTACGAGACCGCAAGCATGCGGTCGAGCGCGATGCGCGCGAGCTCCGCTTCGTGCCGCGGCACCTTGATCTGATTGACCACCTTGCCCGCCACGAGGTTCTCCAGCGCCCAGGCAAAGTGCTGCGGATCGATGCGCGCCATGGTGGAGCACATGCACACCATCGTTGCCATGAACTGCACCAGCTTGCCCTGGGACTTGAACTGCTCCGCGATGCGGTTGACGAGGTTCAACTCGGTGCCGACCAGCCAGCGCGTGCCCGGGGGGCTCGCGGCGACGGTCCGGATGATGAAATCGGTGGACCCGACGTAGTCGGAGAGCTTGCACACATCGAAGCGGCATTCGGGGTGCGAGATCACCATCCCGGAGGGGTTGCGCTCGCGCCAGCGCAGGATGTGCTGCGGCTGGAACATCTGGTGCACCGAGCAGTGCCCCTTCCAGAGCAGGATCTTCGCCATCTTGACCTGCTGCGGCGTGAGCCCCCCGAGCTCCTCGTCCGGGTCCCACACCAGCATCTCGGCGAGCGGAATGTCCATCAAGTACCCGGTCCAGCGGCCCAGGTGCTGGTCGGGGAAGAACAGCACCTTGTCGCGCTGCCTGAACGACCACCCGAGGATCTCGCGCGCGTTGGAGGAAGTGCAGACGATGCCGCCGTGCTCGCCGCAGAACGCCTTCAGGTCCGCCGCGGAGTTGATGTAGGTGACCGGCGTGACGTGCTGGTCGGGGTCCAGCACCGTCGAGAGGTCGCGCCACGCGCGCTCGACCTTGGCGAGGTTCGCCATGTCCGCCATGGAGCATCCGGCGCCGAGATCGGGAAGGATGGTCACCTGCGCGGGCTTGGACAGGATGTCCGCCACTTCCGCCATGAAATGCACGCCGCAGAACACGATGTATTGCGCGTCGGTCGTTGCCGCCAGCTTGGAGAGCTGGAGCGAGTCGCCGGTGAGGTCGGCATGCTTGTAGACCTCGGGGCGCTGGTAGTGATGGCCGAGGATCACCGCGCGGCTCCCGAGCGCCGCGCGCGCCGCGCGGACGCGCGTGTCGCACGCCTCGTCGGCCAGCGGCTGGTAGCGGTCAAACGCGATCGTCGCGGCGTCCATTGCTCTTGCACCCCCTTCGTGGGAGTGAAATCTCCCGTAATGATAAGACAGAAAACCGGCGGTTTGGTGCGACGGATTTCTGCAGAGTCCGCATTCTGGTCAGGGTCTTGCGCCGGGCTGGCGGGCCCGCTCCGGCACCTCGCGTATGGCCTTGGCATTGCTCCACGAAAAAACCTTCTCCGCGGCGGCCCGCCAGGGCAGCCACTCGTGGCGCAAATGCTCCCTCGGCTGCAGGGCGACCTCGAGCCGCTGCGGGACTCGCAACCCGTACACGTGCTCGGTATTGTGGGTGACCCCCGGTGCATAGCGGCTGCGCCAGCGCCGGTAGATCTCGTAACGATTCTGGCTGCGCCAGTCGGTCAGCTCGTAGCGCCCCGCGTCGAGCCCGGTTTCCTCCCTCAGCTCGCGCACCGCGGTCTGGAGCAGCGTCTCGCCTTCGTCCTGGCTGCCGGTCACGGACTGCCAGAAGCCCGGCCGGTCGGCGCGCTCGAGCAGCAGCACCTCGAGGTCGGGCGTGTACACCACGACCAGCACCGAAATCGGAATCTTGTATTCCATCAGATCAAGAAAGGTTCTCCTCCCCCTTGACGGGGGAAGGAACACTGCTTCTAGCGCAAGGGCGGCAGGGCGCGGCCGCGCGCGCTATCGCGGTCCACGACCACGAGGAACGTTCGCCTGCTGCCGCCCCAATAGGCGGCGACATCCTTCAGGACTTCAAAGGCGGTGGTCACCACTTCCGGCGCGCGCCGCGCGAGCACTGCCCCGCGCCGCCAGTGCACGATGGCGCCCGGTTCGCCGCGCCCGGCAAAGTCCAGCAGGCATTCGTGAAGCGCGTCCCAGTTGCGCCCGAAATAGCCGGGCAGCGAAAACACCGCTGCGCACCGCCGCAAGAACGCATCGCGATCAGCCACGCCCGCGAGGTCGAGGTCTAGCCAGGCGAGGCCCGCCCGCAGCGCCGCCGCCCGCAGCGGCCCCGTCAATTGCGGCGCCGCATATATGCCGGCTCGCCCGGAACGTATGAGTTTGTCGTATCTCAATCACGGCTCCTTGATGCGCCGGAAACTGTTGTAGTGATCGTCCGTGTAGTAGAGCTCCCCGCCGCGGCCGGCGACAATGCGCCGGGCGCCGCGGTCTTTCGCGCCGGGCGTCCTCACCGTGTACTCCCGGTAGTGGCCGCGCGCCTTGGCTGGGAGCCTCTTCTCGAAATTGCCGAAGACGACCGCGTCGCGCCGGTGCGGAAACGGCCCGCCCTTGCGGATCAGCGCGATCGTCTCGCGCGCCTCCGCCGGCAGTTCCGCAACGGCGATCCCCGGAATGGAGTCCGATTGTCCCTGCGGCAGGCAGGCCGACGAGACCGGTATCAGACACAGCGCCAGCGCGAGCCGAAGCGTCGCGGATGACAGAAGCGAACCGAGACCGACTCGAATCACGACTCACGAATCACGACTCACGGTCCTTGTGCCGGAGGCGGATGTGCAGCTCCCGCAGCTGCCGCTCGTCCACCGGGCTCGGCGCATGCGTGAGCAGGCATTGCGCGCGCTGCGTCTTGGGGAACGCGATGACGTCGCGGATCGAGTCCGCGCCCGCCATCAGCGCAACGATGCGGTCGAGCCCGAACGCGATGCCGCCGTGCGGGGGCGCGCCGAACTGCAGCGCGTCGAGCAGGAAGCCGAACTTGGCCTGCGCCTCGTCCGGCCCGATGGCGAGCGCGCGGAACACTTTCTGCTGGACGTCAGCCCGGTGGATCCGCACCGAGCCGCCGCCGATTTCCCAGCCGTTCACCACGAGGTCGTGCGCCTTGGCGCGCGCGGCGCCCGGGTCGGAATCGAGGCGGTCCTCGTGGCCGTCGGCGGGCGAGGTGAACGGATGGTGCATGGCATTCCAGCGCTTCTCCTCCTCGTCCCACTCGAACATCGGGAAATCGAGCACCCACAGCGGGCGCCAGCCGGGCTGCGCGTAGCCGCGCTCGTGCCCGATCTTCACGCGCAGCGCGCCGAGCGCGTCATTGACGATCTTCGCCCGGTCCGCCCCGAAGAACATGAGGTCGCCGTCCTTCGCACCGGAGCGCTCGACGACCGCCTTCAGGGCCTCGTCGGAAAGATTCTTGACGATCGGCGACTGCAGCCCCTCGCGCCCCTTCGCGACGTCATTCACCTTGATCCAGGCGAGCCCCTTGGCGCCGTGGCCACTCACGAATTCCGTATAGGCGTCGATCTCGCCCCGCGTCAGCTCGCCGCCGCGCGGTATGAGCAGGCCCGCCACGCGCCCGCCCGCCATGCCCGCAGGACCCGCGAACACCTTGAAGGCGACGCCCTTCATCACGTCCGTCAACTCGGTCAGCTCCAGCGGCACGCGCAAGTCCGGCTTGTCGCTGCCGTAGCGGCGCATGGCCTCGTCGTAGGTGAGGCGCGGGAAGGGATCGGGCAGATCCGCCCCGATCCCCTCCTTGAACAGGTGCCGCACGAGCGACTCCATGAGGACCGTGATCGCCTGCTGGTCGAGGAAGGACGTTTCGACGTCGATCTGCGTGAATTCCGGCTGGCGGTCCGCGCGCAGGTCCTCGTCGCGGAAGCATTTCACGATCTGGTAGTAGCGGTCGTAGCCCGCGACCATCAGCAATTGCTTGAAGAGCTGCGGCGACTGCGGCAGCGCGAAGAACTCGCCCGGGTGCACACGCGAAGGCACCAGGTAATCGCGGGCGCCCTCGGGCGTGGAGCGCGTGAGCATGGGCGTCTCGACGTCGATAAAGCCGTTGCGGTCGAGGAACTGGCGCACCGCCATCGCCACCCGGTGGCGCAGCCGCAGGTTTTTCTGCATGACGGGCCGCCGCAGGTCGAGCACGCGGTGCTCGAGCCGCACCGTCTCCGACAGATGCTCGTCATCGATCTGGAACGGCGGCGGGAGGGACGCGTTGAGGATGGCGATGTCGCGCGCCAGCACCTCCACTTCCCCGCTTGCGAGCTCGGGATTGACGGTGCCCGCGGGACGCTCCCGTACCCGGCCTTCGACGCGGACCACGTACTCCGCCCGCAGCCGGTCCGCGGTCCTGAAGGTCTCCGGAGCGTCCGGGTCGCATACCACCTGCACCAGTCCCTCGCGGTCACGCAGATCCACGAAGATCACCCCGCCGTGGTCGCGGCGGCGGTGCACCCAGCCGAACAATGTCACGGTCCGGCCCAGGTGTCCGCGGTTGATGAGCCCGCAGTATTCGCTACGCATTCACTTCTTATTCGTTGACGGCCCTGGGCTGCTTCACGGCGGGCGGGGCGGCCGGGCCGCTCCTGCGGCCGCTGTCATCGGGCGCGGCCACGCCCATCGAGATGATGTACTTGAGCGCCTCGTCCACCGACATGTCGAGCTCGATCACGGCATCGCGCGGCACCATCACGAAATAACCGCCGGTGGGATTTGGCGTGGTCGGCACATAGATGCTCAGGTAGTCGCCCTTGAGGTGCTTCGCGACGTCGCCGCCCGGCGTGCCGGTGAGGAAGGCGATCGTCCACGAGCCGGGGCTGGGCCACTGCACGAGCAGCGCCTTGCGGAAGGCCTGCCCGCCGGGCGCAAACAGGGTGTCGCTCACGCGCTTCACCCCGGTGTAGATCGAGTTCACCACCGGTATGCGCCCGACTACGCGTTCCCAGAACTTCACCAGCTGCTGGCCGATGATGTTGGCGGCAAACACGCCGGTCGCGAACACGACCAGCAGCGTCAGCACCACGCCGAGGCCGGGGATGTGCATGCCGAGAAACCCCTCGGTTCGCCACGCGCTCGGCAGCAACAGCAGCGTCTGGTCCATGGTGCTCACCAGCAGGTTGAGCACCCACAACGTGATCACCAGCGGCACCCAGATCAGCAGCCCGGTTATGAAATAACGTCTGATGAGGTGCTTGCGGGTCATGAAACAGATCGCGCGGCGACCCGCGCGCCGGAACTAGCTGCTGGCCGGGCAGCCGCCCGAGCCGCTGGCCGCGGCGGGCTTGGACGGCTCCTTGGCGGCGCCGTCGGCGGGCTTGTCCGGCTTCGATTCGGCCTTCTTGTCCTGCTTGGCAGCGGGCTTCGCGCCGCTGTTCTTGAAATCGGTGGCGTACCAGCCGGTACCCTTCAACTGGAAGCCGGCCGCGGTGACCAGCTTGTTGAACGCGCGTTTGCCGCACTCCGGACACTTGGTCAGGGGTTTGTCGCTCAAGCGCTGCAGGAACTCCTTCTGGTAGCCGCAGGCGCCGCAGCGGTATTCGTAGATCGGCATGTGATTCCTCAATCCAGAAAAAGCATTATATCTGAAATGGTTACGTGTGATAATGGGGACGCGCGCCATTTTCCTCAACCCCCCTTCAGCAGGATAAAGCTGTGCGTCCCTACTTATATCGAGGGCTGCCATGAGTGAGCCAACCGAGAACGTCGAGATCCACCGCGGACTGAAGGGCGTTTACTTCGACCGCTCGCGCGTGTGCTACATCGACGGGCGCGCCGGCGAGCTGCGGTACCGCGGCTACTCGATCCACGATCTCGCCGAGCGCTCGACTTTCGAGGAAACCTGCTACCTGCTGCTGAAGGGGGAGCTGCCTGCGCGCGCGCAGCTCGACACTTTCTCCGCCGAGCTCCGGGCGGCGCGCACGCTGCCAGAGCCGGTCTACGACGTGATCCGGACCGTCCGGAACGCGCACCCGATGGACGTGCTGCGCACCGGCGTGTCGGCGCTGTCCGCGTTCGATCCGGAAACGCGGGACAAGTCGCCCGCAGCGACGCTGCGCAAGGGCATCCGGCTGACGGCGCAGGTGCCGATGATCGTCGCCGCGCACGAGCACATCCGCAACGGCCGCGAGCCCGTGGCGCCGAACCCGCGCCTCGGCCATGCCGCGAACTTCCTCTACATGCTGAAGGGCAAGGAGCCGAGCGCGGATGCCGCGCGGCTGATGGACGTCGATCTCGTCCTGCACGCCGAGCACGGCTCGAACGCCTCGTCGTTTGCGGCGCGCGTCGTGGCCGGCACCGATGCCGATCTTCACGGCGCGGTCACCGCCGCGGTGGCGGCGCTCGCCGGCCCGGCGCACGGCGGCGCGGCGGAGAACGTCATGCGCATGGCGCAGGAGATCGGCGACGCGTCCAGGGTGGCCGATTACGTGCGGATAAAGCGAGCGAACAAGGAGCCCATCATGGGCTTCGGCCACCGCGTCTACCGTGCCGAAGACCCGCGCGCGCGCCACATGCGCGCCGGCGTGGCAAAGCTCTCGCGCGAGATGGGGCAGCCGCAGTGGTACCAGATACTCGAGGCGGTCGTGGAGGCGATGAAGCCGTACGCGCGCCACGGCGTGAACGTCAACGTGGATTTCTACGCGGGCGTCGTCTACTTCCTCAATGGCATCGCCGAGGACCTGTTCGTCCCGATTTTCGCGGTGGGCCGCGTGCCGGGCTGGACGGTGCAGGTGCTCGAGCAGCTCGAGAACAACATACTGCTGCGGCCCCTCACCCTGTACAACGGCCCCGAGCCACGACCCTACGTCCCGGTGGAGAGCCGTTAGCAGCCATCTCCAATCCTCCCTCACCCTACCCCTCTCCCGAGGGGAGAGGGGATCTTCTCCCTTCTCCTCTTGGGAGAAGGTGGGGATGAGGGGAATTACGCTTGCGCGAGGACGAGCGCCGTCGTGGAAACGACATCGTCCACGCTGGCGCCGCGCGAGAGGTCGCTCACCGGCCGCGCGAATCCTTGCAGCACCGGGCCGATGGCGCGCGCGCCGGCGAGGCACTGCGTGAGCTTGTAGCCGATATTGCCTGAATCGAGGTCCGGGAATACGAGGACGTTCGCCCGTCCCGCGACCGGGCTCTCGCCCTTGACCTTTTTCGCCGCGACCGCCGGCACGAGCGCCGCGTCGGCCTGCAGCTCGCCGTCGATCGCGAGATCCGGGGCGCGGCTGCGGGCGAGCGCGAGTGCGCGGGTCACCTTCTCGACGCGCGCATGCTGCGCGCTGCCCTTGGTCGAGAACGAAAGCAATGCGACGCGAGGCTCCTCGCGCAACAGCGCGCGGCAGCTCTCCGCGGACGCGAGCGCGATATCGGCCAGCATCTCGGCATCGGGGTCCACGTTGACCGCGCAGTCCGCGTAGATAAGGCGCTTCGGCGCCCCGCCATCCATACCCGGGACGATCATCAGGAAGAAACTCGATGGCGTGCGGATTCCCGCCGCGAGCCCCACGGTCATCAAGCCTGCTTCAATCACGCGCCCGGTAGTCGTGGTTGCGCCGGCGATCATCGCGTCCGCGTCTCCGGCCCTGACCATCATTCCGGCGTGGAACAGGGGCTTGCGCACGAGCCGCTCCGCAACCCTGGGGTTTGCGCCGGGCCGGCCG
>Ga0214472_10003252_pt1 | contig 17240 bp, 13 predicted proteins | sample RVTome_6_FD_207662 | JGI IMG/M metagenome (GOLD analysis project Ga0214472, IMG submission 207662) | Soil microbial communities from uranium-contaminated site in the Upper Colorado River Basin, Wyoming, United States - RVT140D175 | ecosystem: Environmental > Terrestrial > Soil > Contaminated >... | reverse complement strand
TGCGAATCACATAGATGCCATCGAGGTCACTCTCGCGCTCAATCGAGTCCGTACGGCGCTCATAGCGAAATCCCGCCTCATCAATGCTCACCCGAAAATGTTTGCCCATCTTATAGCGGTTGAGCACACTGCCGACTTTTTGCCCAATCTGGGCCGGCTTGAAAGGCGTTTTGGTGCGCCGAGCCACCTCCTTGGCGATCTTGTCCAAGTCCGTTTCGGTGCACGCGAGCAGTTCTTGACGCTTGCGTTTTCGCTCTGCTGCCAGCTGCGTGTTGAAACATGCCATGAGTCGCTCATCCGGAAAGGACTCAGAGTGCGTATTCCACGGAAGTCTGCCGCCCAATCCGCAGGAAAGCTGCCACCCAGTCCATGGCAAAGCTGCCACCCAGTCCATGGCAAAGCTGCCACCCAGTCCATGGCAAAGCTGCCACCCAGTCCATGGCAAAGCTGCCACCCAGTCCACAGGAAAGCTACCGCCTAATCCACGGTAAGGTTGCCACCCATGGCGGGTGCCGCTTGCCCCCATCGGAGCGAAGCGACGCCGGGCTTGATCGGTTTTACTCTGAGGTGGCTTCGGTTGTCAACTTCACCTTTCGTTTTCTCATCGATTCCCCTTGCAGTAATATTTTATACGCATTGTGGACGAGACGATCGAGAATGGCATCGGCCAAGGTTGGATCCCCAATGGCCTCATACCAGTGCTCCACGGGAAACTGGCTGGTGACAATGGTGGCTCGTGTGTCATAGCGATCTTCAAGGAGTTCGAGCAAGTCGCGTCGGTTTTCATCATTGAAGGTGGAAAGTCCCCAGTCATCAAGGATGAGTAAATCGGTTTTGGCCAGGGCCTTCATCAATCGCACATAACGGCCGTCCCCTTTGGCGATCGACAACTCTTGAAGCAATCGGGGTAAACGGAGATAGAGGGCACTGAGTCCTTGGCGACAGGAGTGGTGCCCGAGCGCACAAGCGAGCCAAGTTTTCCCGATCCCAGTGGGTCCGATGATCAAGACATGGTGGCGCTCATAGACCCACTGGCAGGTGGCCAACTTGCTCATCAAGGACCGATCCAAGCCGCGTGGATGACGGTAATCAATATCCTCAATACAGGCACTCAAGCGCAACTTGGCTCGTTGCAAGCGCGTTTTGAGTCGTCTTTGGTCGCGTTCGGTCGCCTCGCGATCGACGAGCAGGCCGAGACGCTCTTCAAAGGCCAGGGCTTCGATGTCAGGCATGTTCATCTGCTCCATGAGGGCCTGATACATGCCTGAGAGTTTGAGTTCTTGAAGTTTGTCTAACGTGGGATGTCTCAACATCTTACTTCTCCTCATCAGGGTTGTCATAGTACTTGGGACCTCGAATATTGTCGTGAGAGAGCGCAGGTGAGTTCGGTTTGGGCGGCTCGGGCAGGGGTTTCTTATCGAGCTCGTTTTTGACAATGGATTCGATGCTTTTATAGGAACAGGCACCGATCTTGAGGGCGCGGCGACAAGCGGCTTCGAGACGCTCGGTGCCGTAGCTTTTGCCCAGACGCATGATGCCCAAACAAGACCGGAAGCCTTGTTGAGGATGGGCTCTTGAAGCCAGAATCGTTTCGACGACGCGAGCCGTGGCCACGCCACTGCCCGCCGCCCAACGAAGGAGTCGCTTGGGGGTCCACTCGGCATATTGACGGTGGGCTTTGGGCATATGAGCGCTCACCGTGGTGTGGCGGCCTTTGAGGCGTGAACGCGCATGACTGGCGACACGTTTACCTTGTTGAAAGACTTCAATGACGTGCTCCGTGAGCCTGAAGCTTGGCCCTCCGACACAAGCTCGAGTTGATGCTTCACCAGGGCATAGGGGACCGAGTAGTCATGCCCTTCGACATCGATGTGATAATCGATGTTGACCCGGGCGCGTTTCCACTCGGCGTCTTGATAAGGGGTGGCCGGCAGAGCGCTCAGGGCGGGCCGATCGAGCGTGTCAAACAACGCTTGTCTGGAGCCGGGTAGTTTTTTGAATGGCCGACCATTGAGGTCGATCAACAGCCCCCGAATCGCCTGGTTGAGTTCAGCCAGCGCGAAAAAGGTCTGATTGCGAAGACGAGCGAGAATCCAGCGCTCGACCCCCTGCACGCCGACTTCCACTTTGGCTTTGTCACGCGGCTTGACGGATCGGGCCGGGATAATGGCGAAGCCAAAATGGTGCGCCAGATCGGCGTAAGTGCGGTTGATCTCGGGTTCGTAGCGATGCGGTCGATTGACGGCGGACTTGAGATTATCGGGCACCACGATCTCAGGCACTCCCCCGATGGTGTTCAGGGCGCGCACATGGGAGTTAATCCAGTCGGGTAAACGCTGCGTCCAGGTCGCTTCGGCATAGGTGTAGTTCGATGCCCCTAAGACGGCGATGAAAATCTCGGCGTCGTGGAGCTCACCGCTATGCGGGTCGACCACCGGCATGGTTTGCCCGGCGTAATCGACAAAGAGCTTTTCACCAGCGCGGTGGCTCTGACGCATGACGAGATCGAGCTTGCCGGCCCAGCGCCGATAGCCTTGGCAGAACCAGCTGTACTGAAAGCCTTCAGGCTGCGCCTCTTTGTATTCTTGCCAAAGCAAAAACAGGGTGACACTTTTGCGCTTGAGCTCGCGGTGCATATAAGCCCAATCGGGCGGGTCGGAGTGGCGCTCTAAAAGCGTGGGGCGAGCCGGAAACAGAAGCTGCTCCACGGCTTTGTCATCGAGGCTCTCGGGCAGTGGCCAAGACAAGTTGGCTTGCTCGGCTCGTTGCAAGTATTGGGCCACGGCAGGCCGACTGATGCCCAGACTGTGGGCAATCTGGCGTTGGCTGAGACCTTGGCCCCATTTGAGACGTAAGACGTCTTTGATTTGACGCATGGCTAACCTCTTGGCTGGCATCTGTTCCTCCCTCATGGGTTGAGAAAGGTTCAGCATACCGATGGGTTAGGCCCGGCGTCTGGGTGGCTCCCAATCCCCTCTCTGGGGTGGCAGCTTTGCCATGGAATCGGTGGCAGGATTCGTATGGAATCAGTGGCAGCTTTGCCGTGGAATGGCCGGCAGCTTTCATATGGAATCAGTGGCAGCTTTGCCGTGGAATGGCCGGCAGCTTTCATATGGAATCAGTGGCAGCTTTGCCGTGGAATCGGTGGCAGGATTCACGTGGAATCGGTGGCAGCTTTCGCGCGGAATACGCAGCTGGTGAAAAGCCTCGGCGCTTGAGGATATTACCCACCGTCTGATCGCTGATATCGTAGCCCAACTCGGCCAGGGCCCCGACAATGCGGTCGTAGCCCCAGCTACGATTCTCTTTCGCCATTTTCACGACCCAATCCTCAAGCTCCTTGTCAACGCGGGGTCGGCCCAGAGACTTGCGGTGCTTGGAGCCATCGAACTTCTCAGCCACGAGCTTGCGGTGCCAGTCTAAAATGGTGTCGGGTTGGAAAAGGTTAGCCACTTCCTCCAGGGCTTTCTTACCCAGCTTGGCGCCAATCTCAGCTAACGTCTGGCGCTCAGTGTCACTCAACTGCACGCGTCCCTGGAGCTGGTCACGCAAGATGCGATTTTCCGCGACGAAATACTCAATGCGCAGCAGCAAGTTCTCATCGACTGATCCGGTGATATAGGCTAACATCGTTTTCCAGTCCATCGTCTATCCTCCACGTGTTGTCCCGCCTCAAACGACCCTTGACTCTGGGCACTGGAGGGCTGAAAATCAAGTCGAAAGCGCAGAAATCAGGGGAGGGTAACTTCCAGTAAACAGGCGCGTTCGAATATTTTGACTATACGGGAGGACATTAGGACATGGAAATTCTCTTTAAACTCGTGTTAGACCGTCCCGCGATCGAACTATCTGAGCCGGATTCCAAAATTGAACTTAGCCAGGACAGCGACTACCAAGCTGCTTTGGCGTCGTCCATTGACAATCCGGATCCGCGCGGGGTGCTTCGCAATGCGTCGCGCCAATTCGTCAAGTTAGAGAAATACTCCAATTCGCCCGAGGCGCTTGCGATTCATGACCGATTACGAACTTTTTCGTCGAAGCTCGACGACCTTGAGGTCAAGGCCGAGATTCCGCACGCTGAATTGAAAATGGCTGTTGAAGCCAGCTTTGGCGCTTCGCCGGAATCAACGTTGAACTTGCAGGAATACAAGGATGCGGTCAGCAGCTTGAGAGACAGCATCATCGCGATCAAGCAATTGGCCGAGGAACATCAGCAGCCAATCGAGAAACTGGCGAAGGCGCTTCGCGACCTGGAGGTGGTCCGAAAGATTGCGACCGACGATTCGTTTCCGGTAAACGGATTCAACCTGAGGCGATTTCGCCGACGGCCGATGAAACTACCGTCTCAAGCCAACTTGCAAAGCCTGCTGAGACGACGGAAGCAAGCCAGGGAGGACGAAGAGCAAAGACGGAAGGAAGCGGAAGCGAAACTCGAGAAGCTCAAGGAGAATGTGGCCACCTTCAAACAATTGAATGCGGCGATTGTCGAGATCATGGCCTTGGACACGGACCACTTGGAATCGACAAAACAAACTGAGGATCAGGGTGCAATGCCGCCGGACCAGGTAAGGCCATTGAGCGTGTTTGTCGCGGACATCGCCAGAAAGAAGTCCCTTGGCGACCTGCAAGTCCTCAATGCCAAGACGCAGATCGAGAAAGGGGAGAATGTCGGAACGCTACTATTAGAAAAAGACATTACGGAACGGATCCAGCCGACCACCGAAGCCAGACGGCTGCACTTCTCCGGGGTTGGCGCATTCAAGCCTGCTCCGTTGTTAGCGAATGCGTTCCGATTCAAGGCCGGCAGCGAAAACCTCCTCTCCGCAGAAACAAACAAAACACTCAAGAAGCGGAGCCTCGAGATCACCACGATGGCCGTGGACAAAGTCGTCTCGGTGCTGCGCGCGGAAATGGACGAGGTGTCGGATGAACTGGAAGAACTCACAAAGGATCAGGTCACACAGTCATTTGCGCGGGTTGGCAAAGGTCTGGTCGTAACGACCACTCCCACCGCCTCGGCTTGGGGGATAATGACGACACCCGACTTATTCCGCTTCCCCTCGCTCGATTTCCTCGTCAAGAGTGTTCCCGACAGCAAAGGTGATGTGGCGCCTGCAGGTGTTGCCGATTTGTTGGTCGTAAAACAACACCTCAAGCGATACGAGGCGGTGGACGTTGCGCACATCGAAAATGTGCTTAGAGGCGAATCGAAGGTTCGCGAGCATCGGAGATTGCGGCAGACCGAGGAAACGACATTTACCGAAGTCGAGACCACCCGGGTCGAAGAGCGTGAATTGGAAAGCACCGATCGGTTTGAAATGACCCGAGAGACGAGCAAGACAATCCAGCAAGATGCGTCGCTCAAAGCCGGCCTCACCGTTTCCGGATCTTATGGACCGTCCGTCAAGTTTTCCGCCAGCGCAGAAGGATCCATCAGCCGGTCCAAGGAGGAAGCGACCAAGACGGCGTCCAGATTCAGCCAAGACGTGACTGAGCGCAGTAGCGAGCAATTGACGGAGCGGATTCTGGAGCGAGTGCAACTAAAAGTCACCAATGAAGTAGAGGAAACGAATAAGCATACCTTGGACAATGTCTCTGGCCCGGCACACGTATCCGGAGTTTATCAGTGGGTCGAAAAAGTCTACGAAGCGCAAATGTTCAACTATGGGATGCGGATGCTGTTCGATTTCATGATCCCGGAGCCGGGCGCATTTCTCATAGAAGTTCTGAAGCGAGCACACGCCGACGCCATGGAAGTCGAAAAGCCTTTGCCGTTCACGCTGCAACCGAATCAGATCAAAGAAACGAACTACAACTACTGGACCCATCAGTACGCCGCCCAGGGAATTGAACCGCCCCCCGAAGAATATATCACCAAAGCCGTCGACTATAGCGCGGGTGGCGGAGACGAAAAGATCGACTACAACCACTCAGGCGTCATTCAGATCGATGAAGGTTACAAAGCCGTCCAGGAGGCGATGGGTTGGGTTTGGAATCAATGGAGCGACAAAGCATCACTTGATGTTGTCGTTGGACGTCGCTCGCATCGGTTTATCGACAACGGCCAATGGGTCTGGACGACAAGTCTTCACGGCGAGACGGACAGTATCGCTTTCGGACTGAATACAAACGAAGTGTCGGATCTCGCCGTATCGCTCGAAGTCAAGCTCCAGCGCACGGAGCGCGCGATGAAGAAATGGCGGTTGGATACTCACGCCAAACTGATGGACGCCTACCAGGCGAGACTGGCGGAATACGAAGAAAAGCTCGCGGCGCTTGAACTGCAAGCCGGTGTCGAGATCGAAGGTAAGAATCCCAAGCTCAATCTTGAAATCATGAAGGACGAACTCAAGAAGAACTGCATCAGCATTCTTACGGATCAACACTACGATCTGTTTAATGCGATCCAGAACGGCTCGAATGGTTTGCCGCAGATCAATCTTGATGAGAATGATCTTGAAGGACCGTACGTTCGATTCTTCGAACAAGCCTTTGAATGGGAGCAGATCACTTGGGTCACGTATCCTTATTTTTGGGGACGAAAAAGCAAATGGCGGGAGCGCATTGCTTTTGACGATCCCGATCCCCTGTTCAACCAATTCATCAAAGCCGGCTACTGCCGCGCGGTTGTTCCGGTTCGCCCCGGCTTTGAAGGCGCCGTCGATCACTTCTTGACCTTTGGAGAAATATGGAACGGTGGACCTTTGCCAACCGTTTCCGACCCGCACTTTCTGGCCATCTCTGCAGAAATCGCTGAACGGCTGGACCAGCCTGGGAATGAGATTCCGCAAGGCGAACCGTGGGAAGTTCGAGTGCCAACGTCTCTGGTGCACCTGCGTCCAGACGACAAGCTGCCGAGGTGGAAGAAGGACGAAGACGGCAATTGGGTTCCGGAATGATTGGCCGATCACTTCGCGAGCCCGCCTCGGGACCGCGCAACAGGTCCTTCAACCACTCGGTTACATCATGAAGGCTCTAGTCTACAAACTTGTCGAGGGCGACCAACTGACGCCGCACGAGGCGGCGCTGAGGGAGGCGATTCTGTCCAGTACGGGTGGCCCACTGAAAGAACCGCTCTTCAGTCTGTCTCCCGCCAGCGGATGCATGAAGTTCTTCGACAGGCAACTTCTTTGGCGGGAATCGAAACGAACCGGCGGCAAGGTTCCAACCAGGATGAGCGCTGTGGCGAAAATCACCCGCGATTTCTTCGGCCGGGTCAACTCATTTGTCGCGCGATATCGCAGCCGAACCGGCACGCCAAGGTCGGAGCTTCCGGATCCCTTTCCGATCCGACACCTCAAACATGTATCGTCAACTCCCATGTTGCGGGATGGCGATATCGCTCCAGACCATTGGTTGAGCACTTGGATGCTGCATTTGCCGCCGTTCGCCGAGACCGACCATGACGATCACGGGCGCGAGAAAGATTGCGCGCCGGTGTTCGGCGCCGTTGTGGAAGTTCGAGTGGGGGCCAACAATCAAATAGTGGGACTCGTGTCTTCGGTGCGGGTTTGGAGCAGCAGTTTTGCTGTCGAAGCGTTTTCCGGGGGCTCTCACGACCACCCGCCGGTGAAGCGCGATGAGAAGGGCAGACTCATTCCGAGCAGCTGTTTCGTCTTGGACTCACCGCTGGCGCGGCAACAGTTCTTGGCGCCCTTTCTTACCAACACCCATGCATCGGGACACCACTACGGCGCCCCCGTGTTGCCAACGTGTATCTATTCGCTCATGGTTGAAATTGGGGTGAAGCGCGAAAGAGACAAACCCCGCGCAGAGCTATTCGCTCTGATAATGGATGACGAAGGCGAAATGGCTCCAACTGTCGATCTTGACGAATGGAGCATCACCTGGTTCTACCAACGGTTCGACAAGCTCTTTCACTCGGAACTAGTCGAGAGCACCGCGGCGACCCTTACCATTGATCAACCCGGCGTGTATCACGTGGAGGTCTTCGTTGAGCACCGATCGAGTGGCGCCTGCCGCAGTACTCATCAACAAGTGATCCTTGGGGGCAACATAGAGTCCGAGCAGGAACCTCTAGTTTGAAAGAACATTCATGGCATTAGGACTGGTTGATGATTTGACGACGACGGGCTGGACTTACCATGGGTCACTGGACGAGCCCGGCTACGGATATATCGTGCGGTCGTTGATGCATGATATGCATCAGTTTGCCGAGGAGATTCGAGTCGAGCAGGTTCAGATCGCGGGAAACTTCGTCCCGATCAGTGGGGTCAGCACATCGCCTCCCGCGGGTAACTTTCTACACCGCGAAGCCTTTAAGCTCGGGTCGCCCAATATGACCCGCACCTTGGGACCGGACCTGGTGCGCCCGGCCGCCGGCAGATCGTTCAGCGATCCACGCGGATTCTACGACCCATTGTTGAACGCTCTGACCGTATACGAAATGAACAACGTGTTTGGCGAGCCGAATCAATCCCTGGGCATCGGCTATGGAGTGATGTTCACGGCATATTCCAAGAACACACTTCATGAGCCATCAGGGATTCTCAAGGCGGCTCGGGTCTATCCGGTCGTCAACTTTTTCTCGCCGACGCCGACGAAACCGCTCAAGGACCCGAAGAACCGAATTTCCGCGGTTCGAGTCATCGTTCGCGTCGAGTTGGCGTTGAGCGGAATCGACTATCAGCAGGCAATCGAACTCCTAAAGAAGAAGCATCCTGACCTGGACACAAACGAAGCGGAACACCTGGCTCTCAAACTGATGATCAAGCTCGCCGGCCGGAACCAGGCTGGCATGTGGATGGACCACGACGATCCGGACGATCCGCTTGCGTTGGGCCAACGAACCCTTCTGTCAGGCAAGTGGCCGGGCTATCAAGCTTTCGCCCAGGCGGAGAAACCGATGCTCTGGGAAGTGGCGACGAACGGCGTGTTGGATGGTTTCTCAATTACTACGCGGAAGGGGTCATTGTGGGACAACTACCATCAGTGGCAGGGCAGCTTCAATTCGATCAAAGAATTCCGGGACGCTTTTAAAGCGGGCGGGCAAATGCCTCCCAGCCCGGGAATACCCCACGCGGCTCACTTGCATTGGAGATGGTCAGCCGCTGCCTACCGGGGCGGAAAGCTGCTCGGCCCGGGCGGAAAGCAATTCGGCGGCATCGGCGGGGCCGGCGGCCCGATGATCGATCCTCGGATGCCCGACCAGGATCTCAGTTTTGCTGTTACTCGTCGCAAGGGCTTCGAGCCATCCAAAGACATCATGGCCGAGTATCATCAAAACAACAAACACGTGTTTGGCATTCAAGATACGCTCAAAGACCTCTTCGAACAATTCTCGGGAAAGAAGAAGAAGCCGCGCAGCATCTGGAATGGCGACAAACTGGTGTTGTGGCTTGATTTTCTGGCGCGGTCAGAGCACTTGACGGACGTGGAAAAGGCCAATTCGAATCCCTTTGAATGCTCTTTCTTCGTCAATGGGATTTTCTTCGCTCATGAACCCAATAGTGTCATGCCGTTCATAACGGTGCTTGGTGCCTATAAGCCCCAAATCATTACGGCCTGGCCGAATCAGACTTGGGAACGGCTCTGAGGAGAGCACGCAGAACCTGGGGATTATGGCAAAATTCCAGTAGAATGGGGCACATGGTAGTGTTCCAGATGTGGATCTATGTATCTATAACGCATCGTTAACTATGGCCATAGAAATGTTAAAGTCCAGATCTGCAACACTACCAGATCAGGAAACGGCAGGAAGTAGGTGGAGACAGCTTAGGGCAGGCTCCATCGGCACATTGACGTGCACGGAGAAGGCGCGTAAACAGTGAACCTGATGTTTCTCCAGCGTGCTTTTCGTTTTTATCTTCTCGGATTTACGGCAAAAGAGTTGCTCATCTGCGCACTGCTCGTCGAGGTGTTTCTCGTCGCTCGCGCGTCTGGTAAAGAGGATTACTGCGATCCGAATCTCAATGCCCCAGCACACCACCCGTATGGGTATAGTCGTAGGGAAGACCGTTGCGAGGGCGTTTACATACAGGAGGTGGCCAGTACGGCTTTGCACATTGTGTCTCTGACCGATTCTTTCGAGGATTACGACCTTGATGTCGCCAAAGACCTGCTTGTGGAGTGGACAGTATCCGGAGATAGCGCGGTGCAACTGAGGGCTCAGGGACTCAGGCGCAGGCTATATTACCGCATGGACACTGTTCGGGCTGGAAATGCCAACTCGTACAGGTGGCCTTCAGGCCTTCTTGCTGCACTGAATATCCCGAAAAAGCATCTCGGCGTCGTCGGCTGGACACGGACTGTGGTAGGTCAGATTGAGCGCAGTGTCTACCTACCACTGCGCGTTAGCCAACGGCAGCAACCGCGTCAGTTGCGGCGTTACCAACTGGTGTTGCTGCCCGGTCGAGAGTTGACGGAGGTTTTCGTCAGTTTGGCGACTGTGGGGTTGGATGGACAGCCCGCATTGTTCCTTCGCGATGGTGAGGCTCTGGGCTATGGCCATTATCCAGCAGAGTGGCCCATCCCGATATCGATTCCTTACCCGGAGGCGGCGGGCTTCTACTACCTTGAAATCGGAGCGACCCTAAGCGGGGGCGGGGTGTCGGCCGCGGAACTTTGGTTCTACCACCCGAACAGATGAGAGTGCGAAAGCGATGCCTGGCATGTCTCGAACAGACATTAGTCAGATACGTGACTTGTTCTCTCGAAAGGCGCGCGTCCTCATCGAAGATGCGATACGCACGGATGGACGCATTCCGGCCGAGGAGGTGCAAAGCCTCGAGCACCTTGCCCGGCTCGTTGAGATATGTGAGACAGAGGATCGGGTCCCCCAGCCTCGCAAGCGCTGGCCGGTTATTGCCGTCTTGAGCGCTACCCTGGCAATCCTGAGCGTACTGCTGTTCGCCCGAGTTTCGGAGACGGAAATCGAGCTCGAGCTGGCCCTGTCCGAGGTTGGCTTCGTGCTGCCGACCCAGCAGGTGTTGACGGACGTGCTGAACGTGTCAGCAATCGGGATTTCCGGGCTGAGAGAGGTCCGACTTCCCCGAGCCCGCGAGCGCCCGGCGGTAAATCAATCCGAGGGGGCATCTGCAATCAGCCTGTCCGTCGTCTCAAACGGAGGTCGTCATGGTGCAGTCACACTCGCACCCCTGACACCGTCCGCTGGGACCCGCGTTTGGGTGCGACATACCAGCCTCGGGCGTCAGTACGAGTTGTCCCTCGAGGGCGGTATGGTCCTACACGTTGGCGTCAATGGACCGGTGCGCATCGGTCTTCCTGGTGCACCAGCCGAGCAATTCGACTTCAACAGCCCTAAGCCGATTATCCTTCGATCTGATTCAGGAGAGGTGACTCTGAGTCTGACGTTGCCGAGCGGCTCACAAGGTATGTTCTCGCGACAGCTCTCGGCAAGCGACTTCTCCTTGTTTCGCATCGAGCATTACAGTGAGTTGGAGCGGACCTTGGTGCACCGTATCTCGACTATTCTGTCCGGCACTCTGTATCTTGAGTCACTGAACGGACGGAGGCACCCGCTGCGTCCCGGAGAAGCGCTGCACCTCGAAGACGTACACGGCGTCATTCGGACGCTTCGATTGCTGGAAGACCGTATTGTCCTGACCTTTCACGGTTACGTCAGCGGGATACGTTCCGGGTACGGTGAGAATCCTCGTAGCCTCATGCCCACCTACCTGGACTGGCTTCAGGCGCGTCACGGCCTGTCCTTGCTCTGGGGGACGACGATCTACCTCGTCGGTATACTCGCCGGAGCGCTGCGTTGGTGGGGGATATCGATATGAAACGAAGGTGTGGCGGCAGTCGATGGCGCATGATATCCGCTGTGGTGCTTGCTGGATGCGGTTTTGTGATGGCTGCAGTCTCGGCTGAGGCACAATTTTCGAGCGAGCCTGAAGAGCATATCAAACGCCTGATTGTGAAGGTCACAGCGAAGCGTTCCGGCGTGGAGTATCTTGGCGCAGGGATCATCTTCGCTATGGGGCCCGACCATCTCTATGTCATGACAGCAAATCACGTGGTTCGAGGAAGAGGGGGTCGGCGAGAGCCCGAAGAAGTCTACATTGAACTCAAATGGATGCCGGATAGACCTATAAGGGCCAATCTCTCGCCACATACGGACTCTACATTGGACCTGGCCGTCCTCACGGTTTCCGGTCTGACAGATCTGGCAGTTAATCAGGATAGGCTGTCGTTTGATCAATTAGGAGATCCTGATGCATTGCAACGAGGTGACGCCATCTATTTGCTTGGACATCCAGTAGGACGCACTTGGCGGATAAACACCACGGCGGAGAAATTTGCCACGATAGCGGGACATCTTTTGGAGTTCGAATCCAATCTGATCGCCACCGGCCATTCCGGGGGAGGATTATTGAACAGACGCATGGAACTCGTCGGAATGCTGCGCAGCGATCAGGCCCCTTATGGAGAAGCCGTTAACATCACAACCATTCTGAAAAAGCTCGCCGAGTGGGGCTATCCGGTGCGTCTCAGCATGTTTGCAGTACGTGTGAGTGCAGGTGCGTGGCGCACCTGCCATGTGACGCCCGAGGGTCATGCGCGCTGCTGGGGAAAACCCAGAGAGGACTTTGACCGGACGATTCAGACGCAGGGTTTGCAATTCAAAGCGCTGAGTGTTGGCTCTAGCCACGTGTGCGGGATCGTCTCGGGGGGTGTCGCCTACTGTGTAGGAAACAATCATCACGGTCAGTTGGGCACGGGCACGACAGGTGACAGATATAATTCGCCTGCGCTCGTGCACGGAGAACTCATCCTCAAATCAGTGAGTGCTGGCGCTGGACACACTTGCGGCGTCACGGTGGGCGGCCAGGCGTACTGCTGGGGACTCGGGAAACAAGGACAGCTCGGTGATGGGCGTGGACAAGACAGCGCCGTGCCCGTGCTGGTCTCTGGTGGCTTAGCCTTCAAGTCCGTGAGCGCCGGTTGGTTATATACCGTCGGCGTCACGACCAGCGGCACCCTGTATTACTGGGGTGCCTTGAACGACGACGCTAGTGGTTACTTCGGCCGCTCCTCGGTTCCATTGTCCATTTCAGAGAGATTCGAGTCGATTAGCGCGGGTCTAGCTCACGCCTGTGGTGTCAGCGCCAAGGGGGTCGTTCACTGCTGGGGAGTCAATCAGCGAGGAGAGCTTAGCAACGGCTCCGATCGACAATCGAGCAACATGCCGACACCCGTTTCCAGCAATATACTCTTTCGCTCCGTGAGTGCCGGGATGAGTCATACCTGCGGCATAGATACCGCTGGCGTGGCCCATTGCTGGGGACGGAACGAGGAGGGGCAGCTTGGCAACAACACTCGAGTGGACAGCGTCGTCCCTACGGTGGTTGCGGGGGGACGCACCTTTACGTCGATAAGCGCAGGCTCTTTGCATACTTGCGGCGTCACCACTGACCGTTCCATCTATTGCTGGGGAGCCAATCGACACGAGGAGCTCGGTGCGGGTAAAGCCGAGAGCGATACGCCCATCCTCGTCTTCAGTGCCGCCGGCAGGGACACCGCTGCGCGTAGCACGCTCCACGCTGCCGCCGCTGCTGGGAGCGTGGAAATGCTCCGCACCTCCCTGGAGGCCGGTGCCGCTGTCAATGTCCGCGACGATGTCCAGCGGACCCCACTACATGTGTCGCTCGAAGCCGGCAACCACGTGCTAGCCGCACTACTGCTCGAACACGGTGCCGATCCGAATGCGCGGATTCCGGTCGATGCACGAGATTTTTTGACGGTTGACTCACCACTCACGATCGCGCTCGCGCACGAGCGATTCGACCTGCTTCGACTCGTGCTCTCGAAAGGCGCGGACCCCAACGCTGCATCACCCGCCGACGGGAGCACCGCGCTGCATTGGGCGGCGGCCAAGGCGCCAACCGATGCGGTCGCTGCGCTCCTCGAAGCAGGCGCCAATCCCAACGCTCTCGACCACTACCTGCGAACGCCGCTCCATCACGCCGTGGACCGCGGGCACGTCGCGATCGTCGCTGCGCTCCTCGAAGCAGGCGCCGACCCGGACGCCATGACCTTCGGAGAAGATACGCCACTTCATATCGCCGCAGCCGCGGGGCACGAGGAGATTGCCCAGCGTCTTGTTTCGGCGGGTGCCCATGTCAACTACCGGGACCGGTGGAATCGCAATCCGCTCCATGTGGCGGAGATGAAGGAATACTATGTGATCGTAGACCTCCTTGCCAAGCGAGGAGCAACGCTGTTGCGTCGGAGCATGGACGAGCCGACGCCGCTCTATCTGGCCGCCCGAGATGGTGATCTGCCGCGTGTTCGAGCCCTCCTGAGCGCAAACGCCGACGTGCACAAACAGGTCAACGATCGTTTTGGTGATCTGCAACCCCGCTTCCATGGAGGCGGTCCCAGCGCCAGGGGACGCACTGCATTGCACACGGCGGTAATCGGAAGCCATCGACCAGTGGTCGAAGCGCTACTCGATGCGGGTGCGGACCCTGATCGTTGGGATGGAAGCGGCTTCTCGCCATTTCACCTCGCTGTGCTCACCGCCCGGTTCGACCTGGCGCGGTTACTGCTCGAGCGCGGGGCAAACGTCAATTGGCCGTTGCGGGAATCCGGACCGACCCCTTTGCTCAATCAAGCAGCCCAGGACGGCAATCTGCGCGCCGTTGCGCTGCTGCTCGAGCAGAGGGCGGAGGTCAACGCCGAGGACCACATTGGCCGGACCGCCCTCCATGAAGCCTGCAGGAACAACGAAGCCGAGACCGTTCGGTTGTTGTTGTCCAGGGGAGCCGACCCGAATCCCCGCGGCAGTGAGTGGACACCCCTGGCGAGTGCCGTGAGTACGGCGAATCGTGAGATCGTGGCGTTGCTGCTCGATGCCGGGGCAAAGATCGACGCACCCGCCAATTATGACCGCGAAACACCGTTACACCTGGCGTTGCGGCGCGACGATCGCATGCCTATTGCTGCCCTCCTGGTGGAGCGAGGGGCCAACGTCACGGTTACCGATGAGCGTGGCAGGACCCCGCTGGACCTCGTGGCATTGCCTCCGGAGGCGGGAAGCGACGGGCTGCGCAGACTGCTGGCGGCGCGAGCAAGCCCCAGGCCCCACGCCTTACTCGGCGTCAACATTCAAAATCTCAACAGCGCCAGGGCAGCCGCCCTCGGAGACCCGCAGCTTCGAGGTGTCGAGGTGACAGGGATAGCTCCGGATGGCGCCGCCCGTCACGCCCGCATCCGCAGCGGCGACGTGATTACCACCTACGACGGCCAGCCCGTGCGTACGACTGGCGGACTCGTGCTCCTCCTCATGGAGAGCGCGCCCGGCCAGCGCGTGACCCTGGGACTGTTTCGTGACGGCGCACGCCTCACCGTCCCGGTGGAGCTCAAAAGCAAGTGATCAGCCCTCACCAAGACACACCTCGTTTAGGCCGGGTAGCCGGGCGGGATGACTCCCGCCAAGCCCCTTAATACTGCCACGAGACTTCCAACCCCCTCACTTTTTACAAAGGGTTGTAGGTCCGTAAAACGGCTCTGCAAGGTCGTCTTCGACCCAAACCCCGCGATATGGCGTGACCTGATTTCATCAACCGTCGGCAACGTCTCGTAGCCGTACTCAGAACAGCCGATTCATTGAGACCGATTCCACTCAGAGCTGAGCCGCAACTGGCTCCGTAGCGGACCCGTTCACCACCGCCTTAAACTGATTTCCGGACTTAAACCGCACCACTCGCCGGGCCGCAATCGCCGCTTGCTCACCCGTTTTGGGATTGCGCCCCATGCGGGCGCGTTTGTGCCGCACCTCAAAGGACCCAAAACGCCGTAAGATAACTGAGTCGCCTTGCTGCAAGGTACTCTTAATTTGGTCGAAGATCGCGTCCACCACTTCCTCGGCCTGGGCCTGCGTCAGATTCGTTGCGTCCGCGATGCGGCGTACGATGTCGGCTTTCCTCATTCCTCTCCTTTCGTCTCCTCACCACGGGCTGTCGGGATCAGTCGTGCTATCGACCTGGAGGTGATCGTTGTTCACCCGCTATCCAAGCTCACCACGACGGACGCATCACCCGATCACCCTGTCGCACATCGGGCTCTTCTTCAAGAAGCGGATCCGTGGCATGTCGGTTCAGACTCTACTGCGTGTCCAGGGGGGCCATCGGGAGCGGGGTCGTCTTGTTTGGGCTTGACGAAATGGGTGGCATAGGCGGTCTCAATTGCCGAGTCACTGGATTTGGAAAATTGCAGAAGCGTCTTCTTGCCTTTCCCCCATGACTTGTAGACGGTCATACTGGGTTTTAAGTGACCATTCAGGCTGTTGCGGCGAACTGTCTTCATAATGAAATTGATGCGAGAGAGATTCACCGTCAGGACTCGCTCCAGAGGCGACACCCGCCTAAAGCGCCAATTCTCGTAATCGGACTTCGACAGATAACCGAGGTGCATAAACACATCGACAAAGCAAATGTAGCCCTTTTCCTTCAGCAACTCGGAGGTGATCGTGCTGAGGGTTCTCACAAGGTCCTGACGATTCCGTGCCACGAGCTGTGCCATTCCTTCAGTCATCTGGGTTGCCCACGCACCTGAGGTCCCCTCCTTTGCAGGTGACGGCCTCACTCGTTCATGTCTTCAACTTGCTGTTTAAGAGCCTGGAATTGCGTCTCGTTAACGCCCATCACCCGTTCAATCGCGGCCCAATCCAGCCCTTCTCGCAAGAGACTCTCGATCACTCTCACCCGTTCCTCAAGACGACCTTTTTCTAACAGTTCCTGAGCTCGACTTTATCCATTTTCCGAAATTTGAGGCAAAATAATCGGCAATGAGAATCCATCAGATCTTCGACCTGAAAGGACCGCTGATTATGATCTCCTTGCCGAATACATTCATCAGTGTCATCGCCATCTTTGCACCCGTTTTTTCATGGCCAGTTTGGGAACACGCCAAAGTCCTGATCGCCGGGGCTATCCTGGCCCCCGGTAGTCGCACCGTGACCTCGATTCTTCGCATCATGGGACTCGCCGATGACCCTCACTTTCAAACCTATCATCGCGTGCTCAACCGGGCCGTTTGGTCGCCTCTCAAAGCCAGTCGGCTCCTGCTCGGGTTCTTGGTGTCAATCTTCACCCAGAGGGAGACACTCGTGTTCGGCATCGATGACACGATCGAACGTCGATGGGGACCACAGATCAAAGCCAGAGGCATTTATCGCGATCCTGTCAGATCGTCACACTCCTGACTTTTCCGTTTTCTGCTTTCAGCCAGTATTGACGCGGGTTTCCGCGCAC
>Ga0214472_10003250_pt1 | contig 17245 bp, 9 predicted proteins | sample RVTome_6_FD_207662 | JGI IMG/M metagenome (GOLD analysis project Ga0214472, IMG submission 207662) | Soil microbial communities from uranium-contaminated site in the Upper Colorado River Basin, Wyoming, United States - RVT140D175 | ecosystem: Environmental > Terrestrial > Soil > Contaminated >... | reverse complement strand
AGGGCTCTGGGGAGGCAGGCCGCAGTCCGGCGCGCAGGCACGGCGACGCCCGGCGGGGCCGGGCTGCCTTCTGGAGGCCACATGGGCAGTGGGGGGCGATCGATCGTCAAGCTGATCGAAGTGTCGGCGCGGACCGTGTCGAGTCACCACAGGCGGGCCACTATGGCGTTCGCTCTGGCCGCCGCCGTCGCCGCAATAGCACTCGGTATTGGCGATGTCGAGCCGCAGGCACAGGCACCCGCCGAACAGTGCGTCTTCACGCAGGGCTACTGGAGAAATCACACAGCGCTCTGGCCGGTTGACTCCCTCGACCTCGGCCAGGCGACGAATCCCCGTCACGCTTACGGAAAGAGCGAGTTGATCGCGCTGCTCGACACGCCTGTCCGGGGCGACGCCAGCCTGATTCTGGCGCATCAACTGATCGCGGCCAAGCTGAACGTCGCCAACGGCGCCAATCCAGCTCCTGTTGCGGACGCGCTCAGCCGAGCCGCCTTCCTCTTGGGCATCTTTCAGGGCAGCAGGCTCCCCTACCGCGTTGTCCCGAACAGGTGTTCGATATCGGTGGCGGCGTCCTGTTCGACAGCGGCACGATCAGCGTCACCGCCGCCAACTCCGATACGACGGTCGATGTCGGCGGCGTCCGCGGCGCGCGGCGGGTCCGCGTCACGGGCACCGTGCTTGAAAGGACAGGCACCGCATTTTTCGCCGGCATTGCCGAGCTCGAGGTGATCAGCACCGAGACCGTCACGAGCAGGCTCAACGACACAGTGCGGCGCGCGCGATTCATCGCGACAGCCTCCGCTGGGGACCCATCAGGCCCCGTCTTCCCCTCCGAAGTCGGGCTGGCCGAGTTCAAGGTGCTGGGCACGGCGCTGATGCGCCGCGAGAGGCGCGTCGAGCCGAATGTTGCGCACCTGCTGCCCACCTCGGTCGGCGCGAGCAGCTTCATTGCGGGGAATCCTCCCGAGCAGGCCATCGACGACACCTTCCGGAATTGGTACGCCTCGTCCGGTGCCGCGGGCGAATTCCTCGAGCTGGAATTCCCGTCCGAGGTCACCGTCAACGAGCTGCGGATGTCGAACCCGTCTGCGAGACCGGACGGTTTCGGCACGTCGCTGACGATCAATTGCACCGGGAGCTTCGCACTGCTCGGGTCTGACGGGAGCGTGCTGTTCGACAGCGGTCTGGTGAATCAGCCCTCCGGCTCCCTCAACGTCAGCATCGGCTTTACGCTGCCCGTCCCGAATATCGCTGGTATCAAACGGGCTCGCTACACTTCCTCCGGATGCGGTGCGTCGTTCCCACCGGGTTTCTCCGAATTCCGCGTCTTCGGCAGTGCGGACGTCGACACGCCGGCGCTGGACGCGAAACGGAAGTTCCAGGCGCTGGTTGGCCGGGAGGTGCACTCGACGCCGATCGTGGTGAATCTCACGGACGACAACGGCGACGGCCGCGTCGACCTGAACGACGTGCCCGACATTGCCGTGGCGATGGAGGCCACGAACGACCAGTTGAGCGGCGAGATCAAGGTGATCAGCGGCGATGACGGCCGTGAGCTGGTGACGATGGGCGGGCCCAACCTCATTTCTCCCTGGTCCGAGCCGGCCGCGGGCGACATCGACGGCGACGGCCTGCCGGAAATCGTGGCGATCCACAGCGACGGCAATCACCTGATCGCGTTCGAGCACACCGGGGAGATCAAGTGGACGAGCGACGCGCATCCGATGCCGCGCTTCGCGAATGACACTCGATTCGTCGGCGGCGCGGTGTCGATCGCGAATCTGGGCGGCGGCGGCGAACCCGAGATCGTCGTGGGCGCCTCGGTCTTCAGCGCGGAAGGCCAGCTGCTCGCCGACGGCCGCACCCTGGGCGGGACGACTGCGGGCACCGGGCTGCGCTCGGCGATCTCGGCGGTCGCGGACATCGATGTCGACGGCACGCCCGAGCTCGTCGCGGGACCGACCGCGTACCGCCTCGCCGGAGGGGCGCTCAGCATCGTCTGGCGGCGCGACGATCGCCCGGATGGCACGTCGGCATCGCCAATCTGGACGACGACCCGTTCGCCGAGATCGTCGTCGTCGCGAACGGCTTCGTGTACGTGCTGAATCACGATGGGACTGACGCGGCGTTCTGGAATCCGCCCTCGAACGCGCCGGTGCCCATTCCGGGCGGCGGCCAGGGCGGCGCGCCGACCGTGGCCGATCTCGACGGCGACGGCATCCCGGAGATCGGCGTGGCGGGCGCCGCTTACTACACCGTGTTCAACCGCGACGGCCCCGTGCGATGGAAGGCGGTGACCAGCGATCGCACCTCAAACGCGACCGGCTCGACGGTGTTCGATCTCGACGGCGACGGCAGCGTCGAGGTCGTGTACCGCGACGAGGCCAACCTGCGGATCTACCGCGGAACGGACGGCGTGCTGCTCTCGAAGATCCCCATGGGATCGAGCACGTGGTCCGAGATGCCGGTCGTTGCCGACGTGGACAACGACGGGCACGCCGACATCGTCGTCACGACCGATCGGTTCTCCAACAGCAGCCTCACAGATACCGGCGTCTACGTGCTGCAGGACGCGGCGAACCGGTGGGTCAGGACCCGCCGGATCTGGAATCAGCACAGCTATCACGTCACCAATGTCCACGAGGATGCGACGATTCCGGCCCCCGAGACGCCGCACTTCGTCGTGCCCGAGCTGAACAGCTTCCGCCTGAACACCCTGGTGCCTGACGGCAGCGAGGACAGTACCGACGGCTTCACGTACGTCGCCACGGACGGCAGCCTGGAGTCGAGCGCCGCGACCGTCCGCATTGCGGTCCGGAAGCCGAACAGCGCGCCGCGAATCACGTCGACGGGCGTGGCCCGTGCGGCCGGCGGCGTACCGTACGTCTACGCCGTCCGCGCGACCGATCCCGACGCGGGCGACATCCTGACGTTTTCGCTGCCGACGGCGCCGGCCGGCATGACCATCGATGCCGTTTCCGGGCTCGTTCAGTGGACTCCCACCGACGCGCAACAGGGAACGCAGGAAGTGGTCGTCAAGGTGCAGGACCTGCGCGGCCTGTACGCGCTGCAGGGCTACCCGGTGCAGGTGGCGGAGCCCATCGCGGTGCCGGACGTCGTGGGCGCGGCGGAGGGCGCGGCGGCGGCAACGATCGCTGCGGCCAATCTGGCGCTCGGCTCGATCTCGACGCGCCACAGCCCGACGGTTCCCGTCGATGCCGTCATCAGTCAGAGCCCCGTTGCCGGGACGCTCGTCGCACCGGGCTCAGCGGTCGATCTCGTCGTCTCGCTCGGCCCGGCGCCGCAAGGAACCGTTCCGGACGTCGTGGGACAGCCGCAGGCGAGCGCCGAGGCCGATGTCGCCGCCGCCGGGTTCGTCGTCTGGGCGATCACGGGCCTGAACAGTGCGACCGTGCCGCTCGGCATCGTGCTGAGTCAGAACCCCGCGGCCGGGACGGTGGCGCCTTCGGGGTCGGCGATCAGCCTCGTCGTGTCGCTCGGCCCGCCGCCCGAGGACCTCGACGTGGATCGCGACGGGTTCACCGGCCGGCAGGGCGACTGCAACGACACGGACGCGACGATTCATCCGGGCGCGATCGACGTTCCAGGCGACGGTATCGACCAGGACTGCAATGGTAGCGACGCGGTAGAGGGAGACGAGACATCACCGACCGCGAGCATCGCCAGCCCCGCAGACGGCGCGGCGGTCACCATGCCCGTGGCGATCGTTGGTACCGCCTCGGACGACAACTTCCTGCGGTATCGACTCGAGTTCGGGAGCGTCGATGCCGTCGTAGCGACTGTGGTGGGAGTCGGGACCGCGCCGGTCGTCAACGGCGTGCTCGGGCAGGTCGATCCCACGCTGCTCGAAAACGGTCTCTATCGCGCGCGCCTGATCGTCGAGGACGTCAATGGGCAGATGGCCGTCGACGAGCGAGTGTACCGCGTCACCGGCGAGGCGAAAATCGGCTTGATGGCGCTGTCATTCGTCGATCTGCACGTGCCCGTCTCGGGCATCCCGATCACGGTGATGCGCTTGTATGACAGCCGCGTCAAGGAGTCGCGTGATTTCGGCGTCGGCTGGAGCCTCGACATCAGGACCGGGAAGTACCGGAACAACCGTCCGCCGGGGCAGGGGTGGATCATCCAGGACCAGCCGTTCCTGGATGACTTCCTCCCGTGCATCGGCGGCGCCCTCGAGACACGGTCACATTTCACCGAGGTGCGCCTGTCGGACCGCGAGTTCTATCTCTTCGCGCTGACCCTCTCGGGGTCGAATCTCGGGATCACGGGCGCCTGCGAGGCGACGGCGAGCTTCCGGTTCATCGATGGCACCAGGCCTGGTGCAACCCTGGACATCCTGGACGGCACGTCCGTGATCTACCTCCGCGGGGGAGATGAGACCCTTCTGGATATGAACTCGTTCCTTGATGGCGCGGGCGTCGTTTATGACCCGAGACACGTGCGACTCACCACCCCGGACGGCCGGAAGATCACGTTCGACGGATTGCTCGGCATTACGCGCATCGAGGATCTCAACACCAACACGCTTGCGATCGGTCCGGGCGGGATCGTGCACAGCTCGGGGAAGAGCATCGCCTTCGAGCGGGACGCTTCTGGCCGCATCGTGCGGATCACCGACACGGCAGGCAAGCAGCTGACATACAGCTACGACGGTAGCGGCGACCTGGTGGAGTTCATCGACCGGCTCAGCCATCGCACCACCTTCACCTACGATTCCAGGCACAACCTGCTCGAAATCCGAGACCCCGTCGGGAACCGGGCGGTACGGCACGAATACGATGCCGCTGGACGCTTGATTGCGGTCATCGATCCAGGCGGCAACCGCATGGAGCTCACGCACGATCTCGGGACGCGACGGGAGGTGATCCGAAATCGCCTCGGACACGTCACCGTCCATGAGTACGACGAGGCCGGCAACGTCGTCGCGCTCGTTGACGCTCTCGGAAATCGCCGCACCTTTACGTATGACGGCGATGGCAATCAGCTCAGCGAGACCGATCCGCTCGGACGGACGCAGGCGATGACCTACGACTCTGCGGGCAACCTGCTCTCGCGTCGGGACTTCGACGGCAATCTCACCACGTTTACCTACGATGCACGGAATCAGCTGCTGACGACGACCGATGCCGAAGAGCGCGTGACAACGCTGGCCTACGACGCGCGGGGCAATCTCGTCCGGACCGTCGACTCGAACGGAGCCGCAACCGGGTACACGGCCGACTCAGCCGGGAGAGCGATAGCCGCGCGCGACCCATTGGGCCACACGATGCGATTCTCGTACGACGCGGCCGGTAATCTGGCGTCCTTGATGGATCCACTCGGGCAGACCGTGCATTTCACGTACGACGGCGCGGGGAATCAGCTCAGCGCGACACGGCTGCGGACCGGGCCCGATGGGTCGCGGAAAGCCGAGACCTCGATATTTGCTTATGACGAGGCCGGCGACATGCTCGCGTATGTCGACCCGCTCGGCAATGCCACTCGCTACTCGTACGACTTCGCGGGAAGTCTGACATCGATGGAAAGGGGAGGCGCCGCCAGGCGCATCGCCTACGACGATACGGGCCGGCTCGTTCGTACGGAATCCAGCAGTGGTCAGACGACGACGGCTACCTACGACGCGGAAGGTCGACGGCTCAGCCAGACGGATTCGGACGGCCGTACGACGCGGTACGAATATGACGCGCTGGGCCGCCTGACGACAACCATCGGCCCGGATGGCAGCGAAGCGACAATCGAGTACGATGCGGCCGGCCGTCCCGTGCGAAACGTGGATGCCGCCGGCAATGCCACCCGGTACTCGTACGAATCCAACCTCCAGCGCGTGACGGACGCGATGGGCCAGGTGACGTCCCATCGATTCGATAGCCAGCGACGGCGGATTGAAACAGTTGACGCGCTGGGCCGCTCGACCCGATTCGAGTACGACGGCAATGGGGATCCCACACGTCTCGTGCGCGCTGACGGCTCGACCACCACAGCGACATACGATCCGAACAGGCGCCCAGCGTCCGTGACGGATCCGGCGAGGCGAACCATTCGCTTCACCTACGATGCGGCGAGCCGCCTGCAGCACGTGATCGATCCCCTCGGCACGACGACGGCTTACGAGTACGACGAGGCTGACAATCCGATCATTCAGACCGACCCGGCCGGGCGCGTCACCCGAAGGGAATACGATGCGATCGGGCGGCTCGTTCGTCGCATCCGGCCGCTCGGACAGTCCGAACGATTCGCCTACGATGCCAGGCACAACCTGACGTCGTACACCGCCTTTGACGGTCGGGTCACGACGTACGCGTACGACTTCGATAACCGCCTCGTCCGCAAGAGTCTTCCCGATGGATCAGTGGTGGACTACGCCTACACTCCCGGCGGACGTCGCCTCGCGGCGGGCCGGGACCATTACGAGTACGACGACGCCGGGCGCCTGGTGCGGGACATCAAGGCGAATGGCGAGGCCATCGAGTACACGTACGATGTCCGCGGAAACCGAACGTCGATCCGCACCGCCGCCGGGATCGCGCAGTATACATACGACGCGCTGAATCGCCTGTCGACCGTCACCGATGGCACTGGCACTACCACATTCGAGTACGACGCCGTCGGGAACCTTGCCAGCCGACGATATCCGAATGGCGTCGTCGTCACGTACGCGTATGACAGCCTCAATCGGTTGATCGCGCTGACGAACACCGGCCCTTCGGGAGTGATTTCTTCGTACACTTACACGCTCGCGCCAGACGGGCGGCGCACGCACGTCTCGGAGATCGACCCGTCGGGTTCGAGCCGCACGGTGGATTATGCGTACGATGCGGCCGGCCGCCTGATTACCGAGATCATTGACGCACCAGACGACAGCGACGATCGGCAAATCACCTACGTCTACGATGCTGTCGGCAATCGCGTGCGAAAAACAGTCGTCGCCAACACGGGTACCACCGACACGATCTATGCATACGACGACAACGACCGTCTGCTGACCGAGACTTCGACAATCGCGTTGGCCAGCTCCGACCACGAAGATGGGCTCCCGTACGTGCTGGCCGGGTACCGCTTCTCACCGGTTCTTGCCGCTCTCGCGGCGCTTGGTATGTGCTGGAGGCGACGATCGGACCTGGACGGCGGCGCCGCCAGGCGACTGTGGGCGAAGAGTTTCGTTGTCTTTCTGTTGATTGCCTCGGGCGTATTCGGCCCCGGTGCGAGCCATCGAGCGATAGCGGACCTCTTCGGCACGCGGGTGGTGGACGCCCAGACGCCTGTCGAGACTGTCATTGCGTACGCCTACGACGAAAACGGCAATACGATCAGCCGCAGTGACGGGTTGCGAGCGGACACGTATGCATACGATGCCGAGAACCGTCTGGTCGCTGCCGATATTCAGCTCGGGCCTCAGGCCGGGCTCGTCAGCCATACATACGACGCGGACGGCAACCGCACGAGCAAGACGGATAGAGGCGTCACGACGGAGTACCTGGTCGACAAGAACCGCGAGCTCGCCCAGGTTCTGGCGGAAACGTCAGGAACTGCGGTCGTCTCGTACACCTACGGACTGGACCTCCTGAGTCAAACGCGACCCACCGGCGGGACCAGCTTCTACCTGTACGATGGCTTCGGCTCGGTGCGACAGCTGACGGACGCTTCCGGCGCGGTGACCGATACGTACACATATGACGCCTTCGGAAACGTGATCGAGCAGAGCGGCGCCAGTCCGAACGTCTATCTCTATCGCGGCGAGCAACTCGATCCGAACGTCGGATTCTACTACCTGCGTGCCCGTTACTATGCGCCTGCCGTCGGGCGATTCCTGACGACCGATCCGTTCGCGGGCAACTTCTTCGATCCTCCGTCATTGCATCGATATTTGTACGCTGGTGCGGATCCGGTCAACGCGGAAGATCCGACAGGGCGGTTCACGCTGGTCGAGCTCGGCGTCACCGTGGCGATTATTGGTGTCGGCGCTGCCATCGGCTACGCCACGCTCGGCGGCGTGGGAGGAGCCATAGCCGGAGCGGCGATAGGCGCTGCCGTGGTACTGACACGAGGCTTGATTCTCAGGTTGCGCGCCGCGCAGCCTGTCCTCAACGCGGTATCGGCGGAAGAGCAGTTGGCATCACGGGCTCTCATCAAGGAAGCGCAAAGACGCGGAATGTCAGGCCAGGCGGTTGAGCGGCTGGGCCAGCTGGGGACACAAGCCATCGGTGAAGCACGGGTTGAAAGCGGAATCGTACAGCTCAGTAAGAAAACCGGCTGGATCCTCGCTCTTGGGTCACTCGAAGCGCAGGAGGCACGTGCGGAGAGCGTCAAGGCCGAAACCGTGGCGGAATCCGGAGAGGACGGCTCCTTGGCGATCGAGCTTTTCGTCCTGTACCTGGAATTCGTGGCCTTAGGCTTGCCACCGCCTGGGAACGTGCTGGCCGAAAAGCTGGCTCAATTGCTTCGTTGAGCGCTCGACCGTGGGCAGCGCGATTTCAGACGATGCTGGATCCGCTTGAGCGAGACCGATCTGACGTGTGCAGGAATCAACCTGATGGGCCAAGTATTCTGGTAAACACATTCGATCCAGCGTCACCCGCTCTCAGCTAGTACCCCGCCGCAGTGGTTTTGATCGGTTGCAAAGCGGGTAGTTCTTCGGCCGACACCAGCAGCTTGATTGTCCGGGGTTGTCGCGCAATCCGACTGATCAAGCCGCGCCGCTCGATGACGCGACGACGCCGTTGGATCCCGCTCTCGACACGGCGCTGCGGGCGCTCGCACGATTGCTGGCGCGGCAGACCGCACGCGATATCTTCGAACGTGAATGCGCTCACGAACGTCTGACGCCGGACGCGACGCCTGAGGGACCGAGGGGCTTGCCATGAAGGTTGCCATCTACGCGCGGTACTCCTCCGAGAACCAACGCGAGGCCTCGATCGCCGACCAGTTCCGCGTCTGCCGCGAGTTCGCGCAGCGCCAAGGTTGGACGATCGCCGGCGAGTACTCCGACAGCGCAGTCTCGGGGGCGACGCTGATGCGGGTTGGTTTCCAGCAGGTGATGGCCGTTGCTCTCCGCAAGGAAGTCGACGTTCAGTCAGCCCGTGACTGCCCGGCTGAATCAACCCAGGGCCCCGGAGGACCTAATCGATGGATTTCCACACACTGCAAACGCTTCTCGACTATCACTACTGGGCGCGCGATCGCGTGCTCGACGCGGCCGAGCGCCTGACTCCCGAGCAGCTGACGCGGGATCTCGGCAACAGCTTTCCGTCGGTCCGCGACACGCTGGTACACCTCTTCTCCGCAGACTGGGTGTGGTGCGCGCGCTGGGAAGGGGAGTCGCCGCAAGACGTGCTCGATCCGACGACGTTTCCCGACGTCGCGAGCATCCGCGCCGCGTGGAAGGAGCACGAGCAGAAAGTGCGCGGAATCCTCGCGCAGCTCGGCGAGAACGGCATCACCCGCGCCATCGAATACCGCGGATGGAACGGACAGGCGCAGGCGCAGCCCTTCTGGCAGATGCTGCAGCACGTCGTCAATCACGGCTCGTATCACCGCGGACAGGTGACGACGCTGCTGCGCCAGATGGGGGCGGCGCCACCCAAGAGTGTCGATCTGATGGCGTTCTATCGCGAGCGCAGCGTCACAACCGCACACTAGGCTGTCGACTTCTCGACCAGCGTGTGCCGGGACGGCACAAATCCCGGCAACTGCCGCTGCCTGCTTGTACTTAGTGTCGCTTCCTGTCTGAAACAGAGCGACTCGGGGTGCGAGTTCGGAACACGCCCGCTCAATTACAGACTTCGCCAACCTCCCGATAACTCGTTGCACCTGCATGGCTTGTGTGTGGATTGCGGACACTCGCGCGCGATGGTGCGGCCCTTGCCCTTGTAAAAGCGGCTCCGTCTGTCGGCGGACTCCTAACGAATGAGAAGGGCCCACGCAATGCGTCGAATTGTGTTCCCGCTCGTCCTGCTCGCGCTCTGCCTCGCGGAGGCGGCACCCGTCCGTGTCGTCGAGGCGCAATGGCGCGCGCCGGTGTCCGGGGATCTTCAACTCCTCATCCGGAGCCGATCCCCCCAGCGCACGCGCGTCATCGTGCATGGCGACGCCGAGGCCTTGAGCAATCTTGCGAGGCGCCACCGCGTTCGCGTGGTGCGCATGCTCGCGCACGAGGCGGTCATCGAAGCAAACGCTGCCGAGATCGAGCGCATCGCAGCGGACGCCGCGTACGAGCATCTTTCGGGAGACCTCCCGGTTCGTTCGGCGATGTCGGTGTCGAACAAGTCCACGGCGGCGGACCAGACGCGCTCGGGCACCTCGGGCCTGCTTGGCCTGCTGGGCAGCATCTCGGGGGTCACCGGCAAGAACATCGGCGTCGCACTGCTCGACTCGGGGATCGCGTCCAATCACAAGGCGCTGTCGGGCCGCGTGGCCAAGAGGGTTGACTTCGTCTCGGACGGGTCCAAGAAGCTCGATCCATTCGGCCATGGCACGCACATCGCGGGTCTGATGGCCGGCAATGCGTCGGCTGCGTCGGGTGTGACCAAGTTGTACACCGGGGGCATTGCGCCTGGCGCCCATCTGATCGACGTCCGCGTCCTGGGTGCCGACGGCATCGGACTCACGAGCGACGTGATTGACGCCATCGACTGGGTGATTGCGAACCGCAAAACCTGGAACATCCGCATCATCAACCTGTCGCTCGGCCACGCCGTGATGGAATCGGCATCGACCGACCCGCTCTGCGAGGCGGTGAAGCGTGCGGTCGATGCCGGGATCGTGGTCATCGCGTCGGCGGGCAATCGTGGCAAAACGGATACCGGCCAGCCGATCCTCGGCGGCATCACGTCGCCCGGGAATTCGCCGCACGCGATCACAGTGGGCGCGCTCAATACCTGGTCGACCGTGGAGCGGTCCGATGACAGCGTGACGACGTACAGCTCGCGAGGGCCCACGCGATTCGATCTCGCCGTCAAGCCCGACGTGGTCGCGCCCGGCAACAAACTGGTGTCGCTCGAGGCGGCCGGCTCGTACCTGGGGACTGCCTATCCGGCCATTCACATCGCCGGCAGCGGTTCCAATGCGTACATGCGGCTGAGCGGCAGCAGCATGGCGACGGGTGTGGTGTCGGGCGGCGTGGCGCTGCTCCTCCAAGGAAGCCCGAAGCTCACGCCGCTACAGATCAAAGTACTGGTGCAGGCCGGTTCAACCTACCTGCTGGAGGACGGACTGATCGCGGCGGGTGCGGGCAGCGTGAACTTCTGGTCGTCCCGCCGCGCGGCGGTCAACGGCCTCGACGACCTGCTGGGCGCGCTGCCGCTCATCGGCGGCCTGTTCACCCAGCCTGGCGGCGCCATGTTCTGGGACCGCGGCGGGATGTCGGAGCGTCTGTACGACGGCACCGGCTTGAACCTGCTTGGCTTGGGCGAGCTCGTTGACGCCCTGCTTTATCCGTTCAACCTGGAATGGGACACCCTGCACCTCGCTGGCAGCGACAACACTATCCCGTCGACGGACGCGAATCACATCATCTGGGGCGACGTCGCCGACTACAGCCAGGACAATCACATCATCTGGGGCGACAACATCACCAATCCGCAGGGGCAGCACATCATCTGGGGCGACACCCAGATGACCGAGGGCTATCACATCATCTGGGGCGACACGTCCGGCCTCGAGGACTGAGATGAGCGTGGAGACGCTGCCGCTGCGGCTGCAGCTCTACGTCGGCGCGATCGTCGCCCTGGGCGGCGCGGCGATCGCGATCTCGATTGCCCAGCTCGCGTCGACGCCGTTTGTCCGCGAGTGGATGCTGTTCACCATTCTCGGTGTGCTGGCCGGGACCTACGCGGTCAAGGTGCCCGGGATTTCCGCGCGCATCTCCGTCTCCGACACCTTCTTCCTGGCGTCCGGCATGCTGTTCGGCCCGGCGCCGGCCATGCTGGCGATGGCGATCGACAGCTCGATCATGTCGTGGCGCCGCAGCTACAGCCGCGTCAAGCTGCTCTTCAACGCCTGCGGCCCGGCGCTCTCCATGTACCTGGCGACGCATGCGTTCTTTGGGTTGTCCGGCGGCCTGCCGCTGGCGTCGCAGCCGGCGCCGATTCCGTCGCTGATCGTCCCGCTCGCGGCGATGACGGGGATCTGGTTCGTCCTGAACTCAGGCCTGACCGCGGCGGCGCTGTCGCTCGAGTCGGGCGCGCCGCTGCTCGATGTCTGGAAGCGCTTTGCCGTGTTTTCGCTGAACTACGCGGCCGCGGCGTCGGCGGCGTTTTCCGTGGTCATCGTCCTGAATTACGCCGACCTCACCACCGCCGCCGCGGTGCTGCCGGTCGTGTTCATCTTTCACATCACGATCCGGTCCTGGGTGGGACGGTTCGAGGACGCGCAGCAGCACATCGCGAAAGTCGATCGCCTCTACCTGTCGACAGTCGAGACCCTCGCGACCGCCATCGAGGCCAAGGACGGCGTCACGCACGATCACATCCGCCGCGTGCAGCACTCGTCCGTGGCGCTGGCGAAAGCCCTCGGGGTGCGCGACGAGCAGACGATCAAGGCGATCGAGGCGGCCGCGCTGCTGCACGATACCGGCAAGCTGGCGGTCCCCGAACACATCCTGAACAAACCGGGGAAGCTGACCTCATCCGAATTCGACCAGATGAAGCGGCACGTGGACGTGGGCGCGGACATCCTGTCGGCGATCGACTTTCCCTATCCCGTTATCCCGATCGTCCGCTGCCACCACGAGAACTGGGACGGCTCCGGCTATCCCCGCGGCGTACGGGGCGACGACATCCCGGTTGGCGCCCGCATCCTGTCGGTGGTGGACTGCTACGACGCGCTGACCTCGGATCGTCCGTACCGCCGCGCGCTGGATCGCGAGGCCGCGATCGGCATTCTCCTCGAGCGGCGCGGCAGCATGTACGATCCGCTCATCGTCGACACCTTCATCCGGATCCTGCCCGAGATCGCCGAGGACGTGCCCCCGCCGCGGCGCAACGAGGCCGCCCTGGCGGAGATCAGCCAGTCCGCCTCCGCGATGCTGCCGGCGCCGCCGCCCGTGGAGGCGACACCCGACAATGTCGTCGAGCAGCTCGGCGAAATCGTCAGTCTCACAAAAGTGGTGCACGCTGGTTCGTCATTCGCCGACGTGCTGGCGTTGGCGAGCGGGACGGTGCGCCGCGTGGTCGGCCGCGGGACGTGTGCGATCTACCTGCTGTCGCCGGACGGCCGGACGCTCACGTCCGGGCATGCGTCCGGTCCGCTCGCCGCCGCGCTGACCGGGATGTCCATCGAGATCGGACAGAAACTGAGCGGCTGGGTGGCCGCGCACCGCCGGACCATCGTGAATTCCGACGCGCAACTGGATTTGAGCGAGGTCCTGGCGGGCGACATCGGCGCCCATGTCTGCCTGAGCACGGCGCTCTGTGACGGCGATACGCTTGCCGGAGTGCTGACGGTCTACCGCGAGTCCACGAAACCGTTTGCCCCCGCCGACGCCCAGGCATTCGAGCTGATGGCTCCGCACCTGGCGCGGTTGTTCACGCAACTGCGGCAGTCGCGCGCCGGCGCCGCGGTCCGCGACCTGCGCGTCGTCGGCGGGTCACAATCACTGCGGCTGCACTCGACAGGCGCTGCCGGCGCGCTCGCGGCACTCCGGGAAAAACGCGTGCGTCGTCTTCACGAGCGCGAGGCCATCGGACACCGATCCCCATCCGGGCAGTAAACCCTCGAGCCGGCTAAAGCCGGCCCCCACGATCACTTACGTTGGCCTTTCAGCCGTGGGGGGCCGGCTTTAGCCGGCTCTCAAAACACTCTGCATTTCTTCCCGACGAACTCGTCAGAAAGACTTCAGGAAGACTTCAGTAGACGGGTCATTTGCCGTCACCTACTGTGTCCTTTCCAGCAGTCGTCATTCCCAGGAGTACAGCGTGATGAATGCCCCTCGACTGCCCATGCCTCTCAGCACAAGAGCAGTCGCGTCTAACCAGCAAGTAGTTCGGCGATCGACTGTTCGTATATGGCGGACAGCGGATCGATGTCGGCGAGCTGCACGTGCTCGTCGATCGCGTGGATCGACTTGTTCACTGGTCCGAACTCCACCACCTCGCGGGAGATCTCCGCGAGGAAGCGGCCGTCCGACGTGCCGCCGCTCGTCGACAGGGCCGGCGTGACGCCTGTCACCGACGCGACCGCGGCCCTGACCACCTCGACGAGGCGTCCCCGCGGCGAGAGGAAGGGCGTGGCGGTGAGCGTCCAGGCCAGGTCGTAGTCGACGTCGTGCGCGTCGAGAATGGCGTGCACGCGCGACTTCAGCTGATCGGCGGTTGATTCCGTCGAAAAGCGGAAGTTGAACCACACCTCCAGGGTGCCCGGGATCGTGTTGTTCGCGCCTGCCCCGGCGTGCACGTTCGAGATCTGAAAGGTGGTCGGCGAGAAGTCGGCGTTGCCTCGATCCAGCTCCATCCCGGCCAGCTCCGTCAGCGCCGGCAGCACCATGTGAACCGGGTTGCGACCCTGCTCGGCATAGGCGATGTGGGACTGGACGCCCCTGACGGTGAGGACGCCGTTGAGCGAGCCGCGGCGGCCGTGTTTCATCAGATCGCCCAGCAGCGCCGACGACGTTGGCTCCCCGAGGATGCAGGCGTCGATCTGGACCCCACGAGCCTGCAGCCTCTGGACGACGGCCGCCGTGCCGTCGACGCCTGCGCCTTCCTCATCGGACGTGAAGACCAGCGCCAGCGACCCGCGATGATCCGGCCGGGCGGCGATGAACCGCTCGGCCGCCGTCACGAGCGCGGCCACCGACGTCTTCATGTCGGCGGCGCCGCGGCCAAAGAGACACCCGTCGCGTTCGGTGGGAGTAAACGGGTCGCTGGTCCAGCGCGCGATCGCCCCCGGCGGGACCACGTCGATGTGCCCGGCGAGGCAGACGAGCGGGGTGCCCTCGCCGCGCCGCGCCCACAAATTGCGCGCCTCGCCGCGGTCGACCCGCTCGCACGCGAAGCCGGCCTTCGCCAGGCGTTGAGCGATCAGGTCGAGGCAGCCGCCGTCATCCGGCGTGATCGACCGGCAGGCTATCAGCTTCTTTGCCAGCGCCAGGGTGTCCGACATGGCGTCAGGCCCCGCCTCCGCCAGGGCTACGGCGCGGCCCGCCTTCGCCAAGGCTACGGCGCGGCAGGCCTGAGGAGTTCATTGATGGACGTCTTCGCGCGCGTGTCGGCGTCTACGCGCTTGACGATCACCGCGCACGAGAGTGAGTACTTCCCATCCGCCGAGGGCAGGCTGCCGGGCACCACCACGGATCCCGACGGCACGCGCCCGTACAGCACCTCACCCGTCGCACGGTCGTAGATCTTCGTGCTCTGGCCGATGAAGACGCCCATCGAGATTACCGAGTGCGCCTCGACGATTACGCCCTCGACGATTTCGGACCGGGCGCCGATGAAGCAGTGGTCCTCGATGATCGTCGGGTTGGCCTGGAGTGGCTCGAGCACACCGCCGATGCCGACGCCGCCGGAGAGATGCACGTGCTTCCCGATCTGCACGCACGACCCGACGGTGGCCCAGGTGTCGACCATGGTGCCTTCGTCGACGTAGGCGCCGATGTTGACGTACGACGGCATCAGCACGACGTTGCGGCCGATGAACGCGCCCGAGCGGACCGTGGCGGGCGGCACCACGCGAAAGCCCCCCTCGCGAAACTGCGCGTCCGAGTGGCCGAGGAAACGGATCGGCACCTTGTCGAACCAGGGGTCGCGCCCCTCGACGTGCATCACCCTGTTGTCGTGGGCGCGGAAGTACAGGAGGACCGCCTTCTTGATCCACTGGTTCGTGACCCAGATCCCGTCGCGTTTTTCGGCGACGCGGATCCGGCCGGTGTTGAGTTCGTACAGGATCTGACCCAGCGCCTTGTACAGGTCGAGCTCGACGTTATTGGGCGTGATCCCCGCGCGGCGCTCGAAGGCGTGGTCGATCAGCGCCTCGAGCGGATGAGGGGACGGGTAAGAGGACGTGGAGGCCTGACTCATCAGGCCTCCATGATAGTGGGATTTTTCAGAGGAGCAGCTCCGCTGCTCCTCTGAACCCCGTGTCTCCGTCCCCTCCGGGACCTCTATTCAGTGGCGCTTGAAGAACTGGACCGCGCGCTCGTGCTTCTCGGCGGCCGCGCGGCTGCCAAAAGTGCCGAGGTTCCTCCGGCGGCCGGTCTTCGGATCCTTCTTGCGCGAATAGAGTCGGTACTCTCCTGATTTCAGTTTCCTAATCATTGGCTCGTGCACTCGTTCGGGCGGCCTTACGGGCGGCGGTTCGGCGGACGCGCGGGCCTTTGGTAAGCGCCGCACGCCGTGCGGCCGCGCTGCGTGAGGCGGCCGACCGGCGCCGTGCAGCCGCTGTGGCCTGGCGCGACAGCGCCTTCCGCGACGCGGCGCGCCGGCCTTCACGCTTCAGCGCCCGGCGGGTGGCGCGCGAGCGCCGCGGGGAAGGCGCGGCCCGCCTGCGGCCGGCGCGGCTTGCGGACGCCGCGCTCCGCTTCGTCGAGGCTTTCGCGTTCTTCGGCGGCGGCGGCAGCTTCACACCGGCGCGGCGTGCCTTCGACAGGGCAATCGCCACGGCCTGCTTCGTGGACCGCGCGCCGTGCCTGCCTTCCCGAATGTGGTGGATCTCTTCGCGAACGAGCGCATGCCAATCCTCCACATCGTCGTGCGAACTATAATCCGGCCGGCTCAACGGAGGACATCGTCATGAAGCGGCCGATCATCACCGTTCTTGCGTGCGTCGCGCTCACCTCGTGCACGGCGGAGGCACCGGCGCCGTCGATTGACGCGTTCTTCGACAGGTTCACGGCCGACTGGGTGCGAATGAACCCCAACCAGGCGATCGCCGCGCGCTACTTCACGGGCCCCGAGCAGGATGCGCTCGAAACGCAGATGACGCCGCTCACGCGCGAGTGGCGGCGGCAGCGCGTCGAGCTGGCGCGGCGAGGCCTCACGGAGCTGGCGACGTTCGACCGCGCGCGGCTCAACGAGGCGCAGCGCGTGTCGGCCGACTTGATGAGGTGGCAGCTCGAGATGGTCGTCGAAGGGGAGAAGTACCACGACTTCTCCTTTCCCCTCGAGCAGTTTGCCGGCGCGAACGTCAACCTGCCGAACGCGCTGATCATCGTGCATCAACGCGGTCCTGAGCATGGGGACAGCGCCCCTGACCATGATTGAAGAGCAGGTGGACCGATATATTGCCGCGA
>Ga0214472_10003249_pt1 | contig 17246 bp, 15 predicted proteins | sample RVTome_6_FD_207662 | JGI IMG/M metagenome (GOLD analysis project Ga0214472, IMG submission 207662) | Soil microbial communities from uranium-contaminated site in the Upper Colorado River Basin, Wyoming, United States - RVT140D175 | ecosystem: Environmental > Terrestrial > Soil > Contaminated >... | reverse complement strand
AACGGGCGCGACGGGGCGCTGGCCGTGCTGGCCGTTGCCATGGTTGCGGTGGCCGCCGCCGGCGCGCTCGCCTCGGTCATCCGGTCCTACGCCGCGACGGTCGTCGCGCAGCGGGTCGCCGCCGAGCTTCGCGCGCGCGTTCACCGATCGGTTCGCCGTCAAAGCGTCGGCTACTTCGCCGATACGCGCGCCGGCGATCTGTCCACGATGCTCACCGGCGGCGTCGACGGCGCCGTCGCGGGCATCGAGACCGCCTCGGCCCACACCGCATCCGCGTTCACCGTCGCCGCGACGCTGCTGGCGATGACGATGCTCAACGCGTGGCTGACGCTGATCGCGATCGCCATCGTGCCGCTGCTGCTGCTCCCGGCCCGGCGTCTCGAACGGATTCGCGCCGAGGCGGCCGCGCGCAAGCAGGAACGCCTCGCCGGCCTGTCGAGCCTAACCGGCGAGTCGCTGGGAGCGCCGGGTGCGGCGCTCGCAAAAACGTTCGGCCGCGACGAGCACGAAGGCCGCCGCTTCGCCGAGCGCACCCGCGCGATCCGCGACACCGCCATCGCGGACGCGCTCGCCGGCCGGTGGCCGGCCGTCGCACGGCACGCCGCCGCGACCGCAGCGCCGGCCGCGATCTGGCTCGTCGGCGGACGACGCATCATCGGCGGTGCCCTGTCGCTCGGCACCGTCGTCGCGTTCACGATGCTGCAGGCGCGGCTGCCCGCCGCAGTCGAGCGGCTCCTGTCAATTCGCGCCGACGCGACGATCACGCTCGCCCGCTTCGACCGCATCTTCGAACATCTCGACCTGGTTCCCGACGTGGCGGAACGACCCGGCGCGGTCGCATTGTCCTCGGTGCACGGCCGCGTAACCTTCGACGACGTCGTCGTCGCCGCGCGAAGCGGCGAAACCGGGCTTCGCGGCGTGTCGTTCGAGGTTCCGGCGCGGCGCGTGCTGGCGATCGTCGGCGCCGCCGGCTCCGGCGCGTCGCTGATCGCGCCGCTCGTGTCGCGGCTGCACGATCCCGACGGCGGCGCGGTGCTGCTCGACGGCCACGACCTTCGGGACTTGACGTTCGCGACCGTCGCGGACGCGGTCGGCGTCGTCGCGCGCGATCCGTTCCTGTTTCGTGCCACCGTTCGCGACAACATCCTCTACGGCCGGCCGGCGGCGCCGGAAGCGCACGTCGCCGAAGCCGCGAAGGCGGCTCGCGTGCACGACTTCATCCTGACTCTGCCCCAGGGGTACGAAACCGTCGTCGGAGACGGCGGCGCCGCTGTGCCCGCGGCCGAAACGCATCTGATCGCCGTCGCGCGGACGCTGCTGAAGAATCCGGCCATCCTGCTGGTGGACGAGCCTGCCGGCGTCTTCGACGCGAGCGACGAACGGTTCGTGCAGCGCGCGATGGCGACGCTGCTGCGGGGACGCACCGCCCTCATCGTGGCACGCCGGCCGGCGACGGTGATGGCCGCCGACCAGATCCTGGTCCTCGACGCGGGGCGCCTCGCCGAGCAGGGCACCCACGACGAGCTGCTCGCTCGCGGTGGTCTCTACGCGCGCCTGTATCGCGAGCAGTTCGCGACCGGCCCGCGACTCGCCGACGTGCTCGCATAGGACCTCGATCGCCGCGGGGTTTGCCGCGGGCGGTCGCAGCGGGTTGAATGGCGCTCCATGCTTCGGCGAATCGTAGTGACCAGCGACGGCAGCGAGCGAGCCGGCCGCGCTGTGGCCTTCGCCGGGGATCTCGCCGGCCGCTACGGCGCCGAGATCACCGTGCTCCACATCCGCGTCGGCGATACCCCCGTGCCCCGAACCGACCTCGACAAGCAAGCCGGATCCGTCAACGCCACGGTCGCCGTCGTCGAGGACGCCGCTCCGGCCGAGGCGATCTGCCGCTATGCCGACGAGGCCGGATGCGACGCGATCATCCTCGGCAACTACGGGATGAGCGACCGCAAGCAATTTCTGCTCGGCAACGTCCCGAACCGTGTGTCGCACCAAGCGCAATGCACCGTCATCATCGTGGACACGCGCGACCAGAAGGAGCGCAAGCGCCACCGCAACCGGTAGGCGCGACCGATGAACGACTTCGACGAAGCCCCCGCCAAGACTCCGAAGGCACCCAAGACTCCGAAGGCGCGCAAGACGCCGAAGGCCCCGAAGCCGCGCAAGCCCAGAAAGGCGCCGGCGCGCGCCACCGAACCGGATCGCGGGTCGCTGACGCGCCGCGTCGCTCGCATCGGCGCCGTCCTCGCGCGGCACGGCGTCCGCGACGTCTTCACCGGCGGGCTGGCCACCCACGATCACGACAAGCTCCGTGCGAGCGCGGTCGCGTTCCGCGATGCGTTGCAAGAACTCGGGCCGACGTTCTCCAAGCTCGGCCAGATTCTGTCCACGCGGCCCGATCTGCTGCCGGCGGAGTTCATCGCCGAACTGGAATCGCTGCAAGAAAAAGTCACGCCGCTCACCGAAGAGCAGGTGGTCGGCGCGATCGAAACGTCGCTGGGTGTGCCGTGGGAGGACGCCTTCGAATCGATCGATCCCACTCCGCTCGCCGCCGGCACGATCGCGCAAGTGCATCGCGCCGTGCTCGAGGACGGCGAGAAGGTCGTCGTCAAAGTTCAGCGCCCCAACGCGGAACGCGAGATCATGCAGGACCTGGAATTGCTGAGATTATTCGCCGAACAGACCGCCGATCTCGCGTCGATCCGGCGCATCGTGGATGTTCCCGCGATCGTCGATCACCTCGCGACTTCGCTCGAGCGCGAACTCGACTTCACTCGCGAAGCCGCCAACATCGAGCGCATGCGCGAGGTGCTCGCCGGCTTCGATCGCTTGGGAGTCCCCGAGGTCTACGATCTGTTCACGTCCCGGACGCTGCTCGTGCTGCGCTTCGTCGACGGTGTGCCGCTCCGGAACGCGCCCGAGGTTCCCGAGCGCGCCGAGGCCGCCAAACAACTGCTCGAGTCCTACTATCACCAGGTTCTGTCGGAAGGCTTCTTCCACGCCGACCCGCATCCCGGCAACATGCGCTGGGGCAACGACAACAAGATCTACCTGTTCGACCTCGGCATGGTCGGCGAGCTGGACCCGCCCGTCCGTGACGCCATGATGCTCGTCGTGCTGTCGCTGTGGCAGGAAGACGCACGCTTCCTGGCCGATTCGGTCCTGTCGCTCGCCGAGCACGACGACGTGGACGTGGACGCCTTCACGGCCGATGTGGACCGCGTCATGCGCTCGTTCAGCGGCAAGTCGTTGCGGGACATCCAGCTCGGACCGCTCCTGCAAGAGATGACGGCCATCTCGATGCAGCACGGCGTCCGGCTTCCCGCATCGCTTGCGCTCACGGCCAAGGCACTCGCCCAGATGCAGCTCGCGACCGCCGAACTCACGCCAGATTTGGATCCGTTCTCGGTCGCCGGCCGCTACATGATGCGCCACATCGCCGGCCGCGTCGGCGCGACGCTCGCGCCGGGAAAGATGCTCTACGAAGCCTCGAAAGTCGGTGCCCGCGCCGGGCGAATCCTGCGCTCGATCGAATCGCTCGCGTCGAGCGCGAAGGGCGGGCGGCTCCAAGTCCAGTTTCGCGGCACGGAAGGCTTCGAGGAAACCATCCGCCGCGCGGGGCGCCGCCTGGCGTTGTCGCTGGGAGCGACCGCCACGATCACCGCGGCGGCGATCGCCGGCACCAGCGAGCGGATTCCGAGCTGGCTCGGCATCACCGGCGTATCGACCGGTGCGATGCTGCTGGGAATGCTGCTGGCGGACCTGCTCCGCCGCAAATAGCTACGTCTTGCCGCTCTTGTCGCGCCGCTGCGCGACTTCTTTGGCGACTCGGCGATCGGCGATCTTCGCGCCGGCTCGCATCAGCAGGCGAAGGATCGCTCGCTCGAAGCGGCGAAAAGCGGTCCGAACACTCCCCATGCCGACGCCCATGCCGGCGATGGTACTCCAGGGCCTTGATGCGTCGCGGCGGACGCACGGCCCGCGCTCAAAAGGGACGCCGGGGGACGCATCCGGGCGGCATCCGGCGCGCAACGCGACAGGCGGCATGAACCGGGCATAGCCGGGTGATCACCTGCTTCCGGCAACCGCTCGAACGGGCGGGGGATCGGCGCGTTTACCTGCCCGAAAGCGCACCACGAACGCGGCTCGCACCACGGCTCGCACCACCGGACCCCAACCGAAGATCCCTCTCCCGACCCCGAGGACTCCCACCATGCGACGTCTGCTTCGCTACAGCATTGCCTTGATTCTCGCGACCGCCGTTTCCATCGCCGGAATTCAGGCCGTCCAGGCCGCTTCCGGCGAGGAGAACGGATTCACGAGTCGCATCAACGCGGAGCGTTCGCAGCGCGGCCTTCGCAGCCTGTCGTGGAGCGAGGAGCTTGCGGGCGTCGCGCGTCGCCACGCGCAGCGGATGGCGAACGAAGATCACCTGTATCACAATCCGAACCTGCGCAACGAGGTGGACAACTGGGAGGTGCTGGGCGAAAACGTCGGCTACGGTCCCGGCGTGGACGACCTCCACCAAGCGTTCATGAACTCCAGCAGCCACCGCGCCAACATCCTCGACCCGGTCTACACACAGGTCGGTGTCGGCACCGTCTGGCGCGACGGGACGCTGTGGGTGACCCAAGTTTTCCGCAAGCCGATGTCGGCATCGAATTCGGGTTCGAACTCCGGGTCGGGCTCGTCCGGGTCCGGAGCGTCACTCAAGAAGGCGGCGAAGCCGAAGGTGTCGAAGCCGAAGGCGGCACCCAAGCCCGCGCCGGCCCCCGCGCCGCCCGCACCGAAAGCGGCTCCGGCCGCCCCGTTCGCCGAGCTGACCCGGCACATGATCGAATCGCTGCTCGGTGGACAGGAGCCCGCGTCGAGTTCGGTCCAGGCCGCCGACTTCGCGCTCTCGCAGGCGGCGCTCGGCAGCGCATCAGTCGTCGGGCTCACGTTCCGGCCGTTCGCCGAACTCGCCGGCCGCGTCAACCGCGAGCTGCTCGAAAGCGCCGCCGGCCGCTGACGCGACCCGCCCGACCCGGCGCCGACCCGGCGGAAAAGAAGAATCGCGCCGGCTTGGCTGTCTAACCCCCGTCAGTCAGACGAACCAGCACCGGCGCGACTCATCCTCCGGAGCGGATCCGGAGCGACGCTCGGATTCTAGTACCGTCCAGGGATCGGGAAAAGGCTTGCTCGGCGGGCAAATCCGACAATTCCCCGGCGCAATTCCTAAAGCTTTCCTTCAGCCCCGCCGCTTGCTTGCCTTGACGGGGGGCTTTGCCGGCGAAACCAGAGCGGGTGCTGCATCCTCGGCCGCCGCCGCCAGCGCGTCGGTGAGCGCGGGGAGCGCCTTCGCTAAAGCCTTGCGAGCCGCAGGCTCGAGCGCGCCGAGCACGGCGGCCAGCCGCCGGGTCCGGCACCGCTGGACGGCCTGCACCACCTCGAAGCCTTCTCCGGTCGCCTCCAGGATGACTTGGCGCCGGTCGGTCGGGTGCGGTTCCCGCCGGATCATGCCGCTGCGCACGAGCCGGTCCACCAGCTTCGTCGCCGCCGGGCGCCCGACGGCGAGCGTCTCGGCCAGGTCGCTGGCGTTGTGGGGCCCGCGCTGCACCAGGAACGCCAGCGCGCGGAACTGGGTCGGGGAGATCTCGGCGAGATCCGCGTGCTGGGTCAAGCAATCGGCGATCAGGCGAAAAAAGTCGCGCGACAGCAGCGTGAGCTCTTCCAGCAACACGTCCGATTGCGCCACCCGAATTCCTCTCCACTTGCCGGGAACAACGCGGTTGAGGCCCGGCGTTGTCAATGGTACGGTTTCCAACGGAAACAATCGAGGAGGGACGAGCCCCGCAGTGGAGTCGGCGCCACACGACGACCGGACGACCGCTCCGGTGATCGACGTCGGCCCCGATGTCGATCAGGGCGTCGTTCTCGAGCCCGACCCGATTCCCTCTGCCCCCGCACCCGCTCCGGCCGCCGCCGTCGAAACCGGCCCGCATCCCGCCGTCCCGCGCGCCTTCCGCCGCGGTCCGCTGACCCCGCTGCGTCATCGAGACTTCGCGCTGTTCTGGAGCGGCGCGTTCGCGTCCAACGCCGGCACCTGGCTGCAGAACGTGGCGCTCGCCTGGCTCGTGTTGGAGATCACCGACTCGCCGTTCTGGGTGTCGATGGTCACCTTCACGCAGTTCTTTCCGATGATGCTGCTGGGTCTGGTCGGGGGACTCGCCGCCGATCGATTCGAGCGCCGTCGAATCCTGCTGTGGACGCAAGCCGCGATGATGGCCGTCGCCGCCGCGCTTGCCGCGATCACCTTCAGCGGGCAGGCGAGCGTGGCCACTCTGCTTCCGATCCTCGCCGTCGGTGGCTTCGCGCTGGCGTTCAACGCGCCCGCCTTCCAGGCGATCATCGCCGATCTGGTTCCGCAATCCGCACTGCTCGATGCAGTCGCGCTGAACACGGCGCAGTTTTCGGCCGCGCGCGTGATCGGCCCGATCCTGGGCGGCTTCATGCTGGCGACCGTCGGCGCCGGGTGGGCGTTCGCCGCGAATGCCGCCTCGTTCCTGTTCGTGATTGCCGCGCTGATGATGATCCGCCCGATTCGCCACGCGCCGCCGGCGTCGCGCGGGGCGCGCGCGCTGTTCGGCGGATTTCGAGCGATGCGCGATTACCCGGTGATCAAGTCGGTCATCATTCTGGTTTCGGTGCTCAGCCTGTTCGCTGCGCCCGTGCTGGCGCTGCTGCCGGTGATCGCGAAGAACGTGCTCGGGCTGGGCGCGACCGGCTACGGCGGCCTGTTCGCCGCGTTCTCGGCGGGCGCCGTTGCGGGCGCGCTGCTAACCGGGCGGATCGTGCGCCGCGTCGGTGTGTGGCGCTCGGTCGTCGCGGGCGTGGGTCTTCTGGGCGCCGCGACCGTTTGTTTGGCGGTGTCGACGAACGTCGCGATCTCGTCGCTGGCGCTGATCGCCATCGGCTGGGGCTATACCTCGACGGTGTCCACCACCAACACCACGCTGCAGGTTGCCATCCCTCCCAACAAGCGTGGTCGCGTGATGAGCTTGTACATGATGGCGTGGGCGGGGCTGTACCCGGTCGGGTCGCTGCTCGGAGGAATCGCCGCGACGCACGCCGGCATACGAATCACGCTGGGTGCCGCTGCCGCGCCGCTGCTGATCGCGGCCGTCGCCCTGCGCCTGCGCGGCGGCACGCTCCGCGACCTGGCGGTCTAGTGATCGCGCCGCAAACGGATCAGTAGGGCCACTGGGTGTTGCCGGCCCCGCGCGTTGCCAACAGTGCGGCGGCGATGAGAGCAAGGGCCGGAAGCAGCCGGCGAATCATGGGGCCGATCATGGGACGGGTGGACCGGGCGAGTCTGCGCATTGAATTCCCCCACGGACGAGTCAGTCGATGATACGACAGGTTGTCCGCCGACGGAAGCCCCCGGCCGAAGAACGCCCCTGCCCATAGATTGACAAGCCGGCGAAGATCTGTCAAATTCTTGAGTCAACATGACCGTGCGACCGGAAACCGAGGAACGAGCCGGGGCTCCCGGACCCCTTGGGCCCAGGCTTCGGTCCGCGCGCCGGCGGAAGGGTCTGACGCAGGCCCAACTGGCGTCGCCCGACTACAGCGTCGCGTACGTGAGCAGGATCGAGTCGGGGGAGCGGACCCCGTCGCCTGAGGCGCTGGGCGCCTTCGCCCGTCGCCTCGGCATCTCCCCCGACGTCCTGCTCTCTCCGGTGGACGCGGCCACCCTGCTCGAACTGGAGCGCCTCAAGGTCGAAGCGCTGGTCGGGATCGACGAGGCCCGCTGGGACCAGGCGCGCGCCGCGGCATCGGCGATGCTCGCTCTCGCGCAGCGCCACGAACTTTCCGACTTCGTCTCGCTCGCGAAGCGCTATCTCGGCGAACTCGAAGAGCGCATCGGTGATGTCGAGGTCGCGCTGGCGTTCTACGACCAGGCCGCCGTCGCGGGCGCCGGGATGGGTGTCGAAGACCGCGGGGACATGACCGTGCGCCTTGCGCGTCTGCACCGGCGGATGGGGGATCTTGGCTACTCGGCCGACCTGCTCACCCGCGCGATCGACGCTCTGGCATCCGAATCGGATCTGTATCCCGCGCTGACCGCGCGGTTGTTTTTGCATCTTTCGGCGACCTGCAGCGAGCGCGGCGACTACGCGCGCGCGCGTCGCACCGGACTCGAAGCGATCGAGTGGGCCCGCAAAGCCGGCGACACTCGCACGCTCGCAAGTGCCCTCTGGGCTGCCGCACCCCCCATGGCGGTGGCCGACCCTGCCCGCGCGCTCTCCCTCATCCGGCGCGCGGGCACTCTTTTTGCCGAGCTCGGTCTCACGCACGAGCTCGGACGTCTCCAAGCGACGCTCGGGGAGACTGCGCTCGCCGCCGGCGACGAGCCGACGGCGCGAGTCGCGCTCGACCGCGCCATGGAGCTGATCGGCCCGTCGGCGCCGCCGTCTGTCCTTTCCACGATTCTGCTGTCCCAGGCCGAGCTGCATCGCCGGGACGGCGACACCGACGAGGCCGCGCGTCTCGCCGGGCAGGTCATCGCACTCGCCGAGGGCGTCGAGCCGTTGGAGCAGGCTCGCGCCCGTCGCGTCCTCGGTGAGTCGATTCGCTCGCAGGATCCCGAGGCCGCCGAGCGGGAGCTTCGCGCCGCCACCGAGCTCTTCACCTCTGCCGGAGCTCAGATGGATGCCGCGCGCTGCTTCCGCTCGCTCGGGGATCTGCTCATCGCGCAGGGACGCACCGATGAGGCACTCGCCGTCTTCCGCGACGGCCTCGGCGCCGTCGAAGGCGCCGCGTAGCCCGCCGCGCCGCGCGGCGGTATCGTGTCCCCGCTGCCATGGAACGACTCGCCACGCTTCCCTCGACGACGCTCGCCTACGAGATCGCCGGCTCCGGCCCGCCGCTGGTGTGGTGCCACGGCCTGGCCTCGTGCCGCGAGGGCGATCGCGATGTCATCGACGCGTTCGCCGCTCATTTCACGGTCCTCGCCTTCGATGCGCGAGGACACGGCCGAAGCGCCCCGGTCCGCCACGAGTCCGGCTTTGCCTATCCGCTGCTGTCGCGCGACCTTCGCGAGCTGCTCGACCACGTCGGATGGAGCCGGGCGATTCTGGTCGGCGCGTCGATGGGGGCGGCGACCGCGGCGCGTGTCGCGATGGAAGAGCCCGCGCGGGCCGACGCGCTGATTATGGTCCGGCCGGGCTCCGACGGCGGCCCGGCGCCCGAGCATCTGCAGGTGCTGTTCCGCCTGGGCGCGGCGGCGATCCGCAGCGGCGGCCTGGACCAAGCGATCGAGTTTCTGATGACGATCCCCGAGGCGCGCGACGCCGTCGAGCGCGACCCGAAACGGTTGGAGCGGCTGCGCGAGGACTGGGGCCGCCACGATCCGCTGTCGATCGCCGCGGCGCTGGAGGGGATTCCGCCGTCGCCGCCGATGTCGGCCGGCGACGATCCGGCGGCGATCGTCGCGCCGGCCCTGGTCATCCCCGGCAACGATCCGATCCACTCGACCGAAGCCGGCCGCGCCGTCGCGGCGATGATCCCGAGCGCCCGCATGACCGAGCCCATCGACGCTCGCGCGCGCGACGAAGAGACGATGCGCATGGTGCAGATCGTGCTCGCCTTCCTGCGCGACGCGCACGTGCTCGACTAGAGCAGCAGCGCCCCTTCTCCGGTCATCACGACCTGGCCGCCCACGCGAACCCGCCCGCGCGAGGTGTCCACGTTCAAGGTGCTCGGCCGCCCCGTTTCCTTTCCCTGTTTGATGTCGAATGAGAAGTCGCCGAGCCGGTCGGCAAGGTAGAGGCCGACGTTGGCCGCCGCCGATCCGGTCGCCGGATCCTCCGCGATCCCGATCCCGGCCGCGAAGAAGCGCGCCTTCAGCTTGGTCGGTGCGATCGCAGTGAAGCAGTAGACGCCGTCGCCCGACAAGTCCACGACCTCCGGCCGAGGCTTCATCCGCGTCAGCGTCTCTCGATCGGCGACGGGAACCATGAGCTGATCGACGCCGGCGTTCGCGAACGCGGGCGCCAGCCACCGGCGCTCGAACCCCAGCAGGCCCGCGTTGAATCCGACATCGGATTCGGCCAGCCCCAGCGCCGGCGCGATGAAGGACACATCGTCGATGTCGGTGCCGACCGTGCCGGTCCGCTCGAACCAGACCGTGTCGAAGGCGAGCGAGACCGGCGTGTCGCCGGCCGCGGTCCGCTGAACGGCTCGCGGCCCTTCGATCCGGCCCAGATGATGCAGCACCCATGCGGTGCCGAGCGTCGGATGTCCCGCGAACGGCAACTCGGAGCCGGGGGTAAAGATGCGGGATTCGTATCGGTCGGGCTCGATCGAGATGACGAACACCGTCTCGGACAGGTTCAGCTCGCGTGCGATCGCCGGATAGAGCTCTTCCGGGATGTCGTGGCCGTCGGGAAAGACCGCCAGCGCGTTTCCGGCGAGCGGCCGGTCGGTGAAGACGTCAACGAGCGTGTAGGCGGCTTTCATTGGAGTGCCGACACTAAGGATCCGCGGCCCCGGGTGCAAGGAGGGCGTGCATGGACGACGCGACGGGCGATCCTGCCGATAGGCTTGTCGGGCCCGGGAGCCGGCCGCCGATCGGGGGAGACGATGGAACCGACCAAGAACGAGGTGCTTGCCGACGTTGCGCGCCAGCGGGCGCGGACCGTCGCGTTGCTCGAACCGCTGTCGCCCCAGGAATGGGACACGATCGCGCTGCCCGGATGGCGCGTGCGCGAGGTCGCCGGCCACCTCGTCGCAAGCGACCAGGGGGCGCTCACCGGCCGCATGCTCCGGATGGGCGTCCGCCCGCAGGCCGACGGCGGACTCGATGCCGTCGAAGCCTGGAACGAGACACAGGTGCACCGCTGGTCGGACCGGCCGACGGCCGAGATCCTTGCGGGCCTGCGCAAATGGGGCCGACGAAGCGTCGCGGCGTTCAAGGCCGCGCCCGGTATCGTGCTTCGACGCAAGATCCCGATGCCGTTCGGGAAGGTGCCGCTGCTGTTCCTCGGACAGATCCGCGTCTTCGACGAGTGGATCCACGAGCAAGACATCCGCCGGGCGCTTTCGATGGACCCGTCGCACGATCTTGCCTCGCTCGCGGCGGCCGCGCGCGCGTTGCAGGTCGTGATGGCGCAGCAGACGCCGGTTCGGATGCCGGACGACACCAAGGGAACGGCCGCGATTCGCTTCGACGGCGTCGACGTGTCGCCGCTGTTCGTGGATCTGGCCACGAAGGAATTCCGTTTCGACGGTGGAAACGTGGACGCGACCGTGACCGCGACTGCGCCGGCGTTGCTGATGTCGGCCGCGAACCGTGACGCGTGGCGCGATCACGAAAAGACCGGCGCGATCCGCATCGAGGGCGATCGCGGCGTAGCCGAGGCGTTTCTGGACGCGATGCGCGCGGGCTGATGGGGGAGTTGCGCGACCTCGCCGAACGAATCGCATCCGGCGAAACCACCAGCTTGGCCGAAGTCGGCCGCACCGTCGAGACGATGGACCACGCGAACCATGCGATCAACCTGTTCACCGTCATCATGCGGGAAGAGGCGATCGCAGCGGCGATCGAAGCCGACGCCGGACCGGCTCGCGGGCCCTTGCACGGCGTTCCGGTCGCGGTCAAGGATCTGTTCGATGTCGCCGGCCGGCCCACGACCGCGTGTTCGGGTATCTATGCCGGCCGCATCGCCGCGACCGACGCGCCGGTCGTGGCGGCGTTGCGTCGGGCGGGCGCGATCATCGTCGGCAAGACCAACATGCACGAGCTGGCGTTCGGCGCGACCGGCGACGTGTCCTCGATCGGCCCGGCCGACAATCCCTGGAATCCTTCCCGGATGACGGGCGGGTCCTCCAGCGGCAGCGCCGCCGCCGTCGCGGCCGGACTGGTACCGCTCGCGCTGGGAACCGACACGGGCGGATCGGTGCGCATTCCGTCGTCGCTGTGCGGGGTCAGCGGGCTGAAGACGACGAACGGTCTGCTGTCGGTGGAAGGTGCGGTGCCTCTGTCGCCGACGCTGGACACTGTCGGCCCCATCGCCGGCGATGCCGAAGACCTCGCGCTGGCCATGCAGGTCCTGTCCGGGCTGTCGGTCGTCTGGCTCGACGATCTAAGCGGCGTCACCGTCGGGATGGCGCAGAACCGTTCGTTCGACACCATCGACCCGCTGGTCGAACGCGGCGTGCGCGCGGCCGCCGGGGTGCTCGAGTCGGCCGGCGCGCGCATCGTCGACATCGCCCTGCCCGACGCGGAGCGCGTCCGAGACACCTGGGCCGACATCGTGCTGCCCGAGTTCTTGCGCGCCCACCCCGGCATGGACACCTCGCTGCTGTCGGAGGAGCTGCAATTTCTTGCGGCCGCCGCGCGGACCATCGAGCCGCGTGACGAACGCGATGCGCGCGACGCGATGAGCGAGCACGCTCGCCGGTGGGATGCCGCGTTCGAGTCGGTAGACGTGATCGCGCTTCCGACCACGCCGGTCGGCGCCCCGCTGCACTTCGCGACGACCGCGCGCATCGGCGGCGACGATGTACCGGTGCACGGCGGGCTGCTGTCGTCGAAGACCCGGCAGATCAACGTCGCCGAGATTCCCGCGATCTCGATTCCCTGCGGCTTCGACGAAAACCTGATGCCGTTCGGCCTGCAGCTCGCCGGTCCGCGCGGCAGCGAGGCGCGTCTGTTAGCCGTCGCGGCAGTGTTTCAGTCGCGCACGGAATGGCATCGCCGCCGCCCCGCGCAAGCCTGGGTTTAGAGCGTTCGCACAACGCGCCGGATCGCCAGCGCGGCGATGATCGACGCGATCGAGACGAGCAGCGGTGCGGCCGGCCCGCCCTGATCGGTCGCGGATCCGGTTCGTTCGGTGTCGCCCGGCGCGGCCGGCGCGTCCACCGCTTGGCCGCCGTCCTCGAATGCGCACACGATCCGGTTCGAGTATTCCAAGCCGAAGGTCTGGTTGCCGGACGTGATCTCGAACAGCGCGTCGAACGCGACGCCGGGATCTTCGGAGGCGGGCGGCATCGGCGCGGGCTCGGGCATCGGCGCGGGTTCGGACCCCGGCGGGGGCGCGGGCTCCGCGGTTCCGGTTGCGACCGGTTCGGACGTCACCCCGGTGTCGGGCGCGGGCAGGTCCCGGGCCGGCTGCTCGGGTGACGTCGGGGTGTCGCCGCCGGTCCCGCCCGGCTCGGTTCCGTCCGGCTCGATCACGCCGGGCTCGATCACGCCGGGCTCGACGGTTCCGGTGCATCCTTCTTGTGGTTTCGCATCGGGCGCGACGCGCATGGTGAACGGCGCGATCGAGGTCGCGGATTCGCCGGGCGCGATGTCGGGCCAGCGCGCCGCAGCGACCACGACCTCGACGTCCTCGCCGGTGACGCTCATTGTGCCGGTTACGTTCGTCGCCGGGTCGGCGCCGTCGTTGCGAAGCACGACGGTCAGCGTCACGGTCTCGCCCGGCTCGGGTGCCTGATCGCCGTCACCGCCGCCGATCGTGACCGACTCGATCGTGAGCCGGGCACCCGGGCACGCAACGGGGAAGCCCGCTTTGAAGAAGCCCGTCTCGTTCCCGTCCGCTCGGATCTCGCCGCCGAAGCCGAAGAACTCGGTGCAGTCCGTCGCGGCGACGGTGACGTCGAAGCGTGCGATGCCGGACGCGCCGGGGGCGACGTCGCCGATCCGCGCTTCGGCTGGTGTCACCGTCGCGCCCTGGGTCTCGAAGACCGTTGCTACGGCGCCGCGCACGGGCTGATCGCCTTGATTGACGAAGGTCAACTCGATCGTCGATGTCTTGCCGGGGATCAACACGCGCGCTTCTTGTCCGTCGGTCAAGATCCGCTGATCTTGCTGAACGAGTCCGGCCGCTGCGATCCCGGTGCTGCCGCCGCTACTTCCGGACGAGCCACCGCCGTCCGGCGGCGTGGGGGATTCTTGGGCGAAGGCGTTGCCGCCCGAAAGCGTCAAGGCGGCAGCGGCGAGCACAGCGACGATTGTTTTCATGTTCCTTGGACGCGCGCGTGTCCGGCGTTGTTCCCTACGGTGCGAGCGTGCCGTCGGCGTAGCGGGCGCGCAGCACTTTCTTGTCGAACTTGCCGACGCTCGTTTTGGGAACCTCGTCGATGAATGCGATCGTTTCGGGAAGCCACCATTTCGGCAGGATCCCGGACAGATGCGCGATCAGCTCGTCGGACGTGAGCGTTTCGCCCGGCTTCGGCACGACGCAGGCCATCGGACGCTCCGACCATTTCTCGTCGGGAATCGCGATCACCGCGGCCTCGGCGACCTTCGGATGACCCATGATCGCGTTCTCCAGATCGACCGACGAGATCCACTCGCCGCCCGACTTGACCAGATCCTTCGTGCGGTCCACCAATTGGACGAAGCCGGTCGCGTCGACGATCGCGACGTCGCCGGTGCGCAACCATCCGTCCTCGGTCCAGGATTCCGGCGAGCGTTCGTCGTTGTAGTAGGTTCGCGCGACCCAGTTGCCGCGCACCTGTACTTCGCCGAACGTCTTTCCGTCCCAGGGCGCGACGCCGTCCTCGCCCATGATGCGAAGCTCGACGCCGGCCACGGGAAGACCCTGCTTCGCGCGCACCGTCTGCAGCTCCTCGCGGGACATGGTCGCGTCCATGGTCGACAGCGGCCGGGATAGCGACGCGAGCGGGCCGGTTTCGGTCATGCCCCATCCCTGAAGGATCCGGATGCCAAGATCGTCGTAGGCCTTGATCAAAGACAGCGGAACCGCCGCGCCGCCGATCACGACGCGTTGCAGCGACGACAGGTCGCACGTGCCTTTCTGCACCTCCGGCAGCGCGCCGATCCAGATCGTCGGCACGCCGGCGGTGAACGTGACGCGTTCCGACTCGATCAGCGACAAGATGTCGGGCGGCGTCATGTATTGCGCGGGAAACACGATGTTCGCGCCGGCGAGCGCCGCCGCCCACGGGATGCCCCACGCGTTGGCGTGGAACATCGGCACGATCGGCAGACACACGTCCGCCTCGCCGATGCCGTTGCTGTCGACCATGCACGACATGAATGCGTGCAGCGTCATCGCCCGATGCGAATACACGACGCCCTTCGGGTTTCCGGTCGTGCCGGACGTATAGGCCATCGCGCACGCGGCGTTTTCGTCCAGATCCGGCCACGCGTAGGACGGCGATGCGGCGGCCAGCAGGTCTTCGTAGGACAGCGCGCCGTCCGGCGCCGCCGGCGGCAGGGGGCCGTCGGCCATGACGACGATGTGCTTGACCGTCGTCAGATGCGGCGCGACCTGGGCGAAGACGGGCAGCAGCGACTCGTCGACGAACACGATCTTGTCCTCGGCGTGATTGGCGATCCAGGCGACCTGCTCGGGATGGAGCCGGATGTTGAGCGTGTGCAGCACCGCGCCCATGCACGGCACGCCCAGATACAGCTCCAGATGCCGCGTCGAGTTCCACGCGAACGATCCCACCCGGTCGCCCGGTTCGATCCCGAGCGTCGTCAACGCGTTCGCGAGTCGCCGGCAGCGCTCGCCGATCTGGCCGTAGGTCGTGCGGACCATGCCGCCGGGCGTCTTGGTTGTTGCGCCCCGATCCGGAAACAGTGTTTCGGCTCGTTCCAAGCACAGCCGAAGCGTGAGCGGCTGCTGCATCATCAGTCCCGGAAAGGTCATGATCGTCCCCCTGTTTCGGTCCGGCGTCGGCTGCACCACCATATCGTTCACGATTTCGTAAGCATTGAGCAAGACTGCCGTAACGCCGCGGCCGTAGCCTGCGACTGTGAACTCGTTGCGATCCCTTGCCGGACTCGACGATTCGGGCAGCCGGACGGCTACGATGGATGGCGTGACTTCGATCCTGGTCGTCGAGGACGAGCCGATCGTTCGCGACGTCGTGACGCGCTATCTCGTCAAGGCCGGCTACCGCACGCTCGTCGCGGCCGACGGGATGGAAGGCCAGCGCCTGTTCGCGAACGAATCGCCCGGCCTGGTCATCCTGGACGTGATGCTGCCGCAGGTGGACGGCCTGGACGTATGCCGATGGATCCGCGAACGCTCGCAGGTGCCGATCATCATGCTCACCGCGCGCGGCGAGGAGGCCGACCGGATCGTGGGCCTCGAGCTGGGCGCCGACGACTACGTCACCAAACCCTTTTCGCCGCGCGAGCTGGTCGCACGGGTCAAAGCCGTGCTGCGTCGCGGCGGCGGCGACGACGGCCGGGCGAAGCGCCGCATCACCGCCGGGGATCTCGAAATCGATCCGTCGACGCGAGAGGCGCTGCGCGACGGCGAGCCGTTGCCGCTCACGGCGCGCGAATTCGATCTGCTCTACTTCTTGGCGAGCCATCCCCGAAACGTGTTCACGCGGGACCAGATCATGGATCGCGTCTGGGGATATCAGGCCGCCACCGACACCGGAACGGTCACCGTGCACGTGCGTCGTCTGCGCGAGAAGGTCGAGCGCGATCCGTCGCATCCGGCGCACGTCGAAACCGTCTGGGGCGTCGGGTACCGGTTCGTGCCGTGATCCGCGCTTCGATCCTTGCGGTGCTCGGCGCGGCCGCCGGCGCCATCCTGATCGCGCTGGTCGCGGTGCGCGCGCGCGGGATTCGCAGCCAGCTCATGGCGCTCGGACCCGCGACCGCGGCGATGACCGCGGGCGGCGTCACCGCCGCCGGGCTGGTGATGTTCAAAGGACATGACCTTGCCGCGCTTGCCGTCGTCGCCGGCATCTCGGCCGTCACCGGCGCGGCCGCGGCCGGCGTCATGGCCGCCCGGATCACCCGGCCGATCGAACGCTTCCGCGAAGCCGCCGGCGCGCTCGCCGAAGGCAACCTGACCGTGCGCATCCCCGAAGAGGGCGCCGCGGAGTTCGTCGAACTGGCCGCCGAGTTCAACCGCATGGCCGCCGAGCTTCACCGCCTGTTCGAGACGCGCCGCAACCTGGTCGCCTGGGCAAGCCACGATCTGCGCGCGCCGCTCGCCTCGCTCCAGGCGATGATCGAGGCGCTCGAAGACGGCCTGGCGAGCACCGATCAGTATCTGCCGGCGATGCGCATGCAGGTGCGGACCCTGTCGGCGCTCGTCGACGATCTGTTCGAGCTGTCGCGGATCGAGACCGGAACGCTCGCGCTGGCGCTCACCGAAGTCCCGGTCGCCGAGCTTGCCACCGAAACGGTGCGAGCGCTGGAGGCCGATGCGGAACGAAAACGCGTCACGCTCCACGTCGACGGTATGCCGGCGATCGCG
>Ga0214472_10003248_pt1 | contig 17248 bp, 17 predicted proteins | sample RVTome_6_FD_207662 | JGI IMG/M metagenome (GOLD analysis project Ga0214472, IMG submission 207662) | Soil microbial communities from uranium-contaminated site in the Upper Colorado River Basin, Wyoming, United States - RVT140D175 | ecosystem: Environmental > Terrestrial > Soil > Contaminated >... | reverse complement strand
TACGGTCTCCAATACCCTCCCTACACTCGCACACCTTGCAAAACCTGCTAAACTTCAGAGTAAAATCAATCATCCGAACAACAAATAATGGAGGAAGCGATGAGATCGATTTTAACGTTGCTGTTCCTATTCGTTTTCACGTGCAGTGCCTATGCTGGAGGCGCAGTTGTTGACTACCAGGTAAACGGCGAACCCTATGAAGGGTATTACGTCAGCCCGGCACCGGGCGCTGCACTGGTGCTGCTGATTCACGATTGGGACGGCCTGACCGATTACGAGGTCAAACGTGCCGGAATGCTCGCCGAACTAGGTTATGCAGTCTTTGCTGCCGACCTGTTTGGCAAAGGCGTGCGGCCCACCGAAATAAAGGACAAGCGTCAGCATACCGGTGAACTCTACAAGGACCGTGCGAAATTGCGCGCTTTAATCCAGGGTGCACTTGATACGGCGAAAGCGCAGGGGGGCAATGTCGACCAAGCTGTCATCATGGGCTACTGTTTCGGCGGTGCGGCGGTTCTCGAATACGCCCGATCAGGTGCTGACATGAAAGGCTTTGTGACCTTCCACGGTGGCCTGAGTACCCCGGAAGGACAGAATTACAGCACCGCCAAAGGCAAGTTCCTGGTCCTGCACGGCACAGCTGACAGCAGCATCACTATGGCAGACTTCGCCGGTCTGGCAAATGAACTCGAGCAGCATGGCGTTGCCCACGAGATGATCACCTACGGTGGCGCACCACACGCCTTCACCGTGTTTGGCCAGGACAGTTACCGTGAGGATGCCGACCGCAAATCGTGGCAGCGGTTTGTCGAGTATCTGGGCGCTACCCTTCGATGAATTTCAGTCACGAATCAATGAACACTCTGGACGCGCAACACTCACCGACAAGACCGGAAGAGGTCGACAGTTCAACGTCTTTTCCGGTCTTTCTGCAGGTCTTCAAGGCAAGCCTGGAAAATGTCTTCCGCGTTCGGGAAGACCTCGACCAGCTCAGTGTCAACCGCGGCCTGCCGCCGTATGTGCTGCGGGATATCATGGCCAGCAGCCCGTTCTCGACTTTTATCCCGGTTGCATATGGCGGTCGGGGAGGGCATCTGGATGAAGGCGTTGCCCTGGTTGAAGCCGCCTCTTACGAATCATTGGCCCTGGCTCTGGTCTTCGGCATCAATTGGGCGCTCTTTATCCAGCCGGTCACTAAATATGGCAAGCAACCTGCCCGGGAGAAAGTTTTAAAAGATTTCGTGCAAAACCGCAAGATGGGCGGCCTGATGATCACCGAGCCGGATTACGGCAGTGATGCGCTGCATATGCAGAGCTCCTGGGTTGAGCAGGACGGCCTCTGCCATCTCCACGGAACCAAGCACTGGGCGGGCTTGACCGGCTGGGCCGATTACTGGCTGCTTACGGCGCGTCAACAGACCCCGGCCAAAGGGCTTGCACGTGACATCGACTTTTTTATCTGCGACGCCAACGCGCCCGGCCAGCAGCTTGTCGTCGAGGAGAAATTTCCTAACCTCGGCCTCTACATGATCCCCTACGGTCGCAACCGCATCGATGTCGCCGTGCCTGCGACGCATCGCCTGGTACCGCACACGACCGGCATCAAGATGATGCTTGATATTCTGCATCGCAGCCGCATGCAATTCCCGGCGATGGCGATGGGGTTTTTGACGCGTATTCTCGATGAAGCAACCAGCCATTGCCGCAACCGTCTGGTGGGTGGCAAAAACCTGCTCAGCTACGATCAGGTACAGGCGCGTCTGGCTGCGATCCAGTCGGCGTTCACCATCTGCTCGGCAATGTGCGTCAACACCTGTGAGCGTGCCAGCCTCGACAATAATCTGGCTGTGCACGGTCTGGAGGCCAACGCCATCAAAACCTGCATCACCGATCTTATGCAGGAGGCCTCCCAGTCGCTGCTGCAACTGGTCGGCGCCAAGGGCTACCGGCTCGATCATTTCGCCGGTCGGGCCATCGTCGACAGCCGCCCGTTCCAGATTTTTGAAGGCTCAAACGATATCCTCTACGCACAGATCGCCGAATCGCTGCTCAAGCAGATGAAGGTGGCTCGCGAGAAGAACCTGTACCGGTATTTAAACAGCTTCGACCTGACGCACCGCGCCAGTGGCATGCTTATACAAATGCTGGATTTCGTGCTTGATCCATTGCTGACACAACGCAAGCTGGTGGAGTTGGGTCAGATAGTCAGCCGAATCGTAGCCATGGACCTGGTTATGAAGCTTGGCGAGAGGGGTTTCAGCAGAGCATTGATCAATAACAGCCTGGTAAACCTGCAGCAGGAGATCGCAAAGTTTTTAACGACCTGTAACTTCGACAATCGTACCGAATTGATTGAAGCCGATCAGGGACACCCTTCGTGGCGGGATTATTGTGGCCAGGAATTGACTTGAGATGAATTTGAGTCGAAAGCAGTGATGTCTCTGTAAAAATATAAATCAGTAGGTGGGATATCAGGATCAAGCCATATCGGTTGACAGACGGTGCTGAAAGATTTAGTTTTATGTCGTTACTATTATTGGATTGGCTCATTTTGGCCTTGTAATCTTTGGAAAGGAGGGGGGCACGCCTTTGTGCGTAGTGCCCTTTTTTTGTTTTTGAGGGAAGGCATGCTGAAAGCGGGAAAACTCTCTTGACTGTTGAAGACTTCCGGTGCGTTGCGATCGGACGGTTTTTTTCGTTCAGGGACAGTTTTGGCCATTTTTGAAATAAGGCAGTCGTGGAAAGGAATCCCTCAAAATCCGGCCTGGATCTCGACACCAAGGTGATGTCAGATTTCATCTATTCGCTTAATATCGCCCGACGTCAAATCCAGTCGTATCCACCAGGTCATCCTGTCATTGCTGCAGCAGCCGACAAACTGCTAGGCCTGTTGCCTAAACTGCTCGAATTCCGTTCCGAGATCACCATCGGCATCGCCCGCGATACATTGTTGGTCGGTGGCCAGATGCTCGACAATACAAACCCTATCTATCGTGATTTTGCCACCAACCTGTTCAATGCAAAGGTCGCTTCTTTAACGATTAACCGGCACCTGAACGCTCCTGAGATCTGCAAATTTTTTCAGATTCTATGCTACAAGGCCGAAACACTTGCTGAACGTGGCGGTCTGCATCGTGTTCTGGCTCTCGCCGACATCAAGGGAATCCGAGCTCAGGGTGTTGATTTCGGCGCGTTTCATGCTACCGAAGTCGATAAGGTCCATGCCCCGAAATCGAAATTGATTGAAGATGAGACCACTGTTCTCTGGAAGTCTTTCGTCAATGGCCTGGTTGCCGGCACACTCGATCCTCACGGTGAAAAACTGGCACCTGAGGTGCTGCTCGATCCGGAATTGCTGGCCGAAATAATGAACCGCGACGAGGGGCTCGAAGGTAAATACCTGGTTCGTAATTATGAAGAGGCAATCACATCATTCCTCAAGAAAACGGATCGCGACCAGTTGCAGAGCCAGGTCTGTCAGGAGACGCTGGGACGACTCGGCGACCTGGTCGGCAGCCTCAAGCCGGAGCTGCGCCGTCGTTTCCTCAACAGCACCCTGAATTCCTTTGCCGACCGCCAGGATTTAGCCGCCGAAGTCCTTGGCCACTTGCCTCAGGCCCAGATCCTTGAAGCTATGGAGCAGGTCGATGCTGATCGGCTCGAAGTTCCGCAGGCCCTCATGGACGTGCTTGGCAAAATGGCTCAGCATAAGGGCAGCGAAACAGGTGGCAGCCGCGTCGCCGGCAAAAAAGAACGTACTTCCGTTGAAACGGCTGGTCTGCTAGGCCAGTTGTTCAGTGCTGACCACGTCGATGAGTTTGTTCCCGAGGACTACCAGGATTCACTGGCCATTCTGGCCGCGGCTGAGACACTTCCCGGACTGGAACGCAATCAAGTCAAGGAGCTGGTTGATACTCTGGAAGGGAACATGGTCGAGCAGCATTTCTGCGACGTGATGATCGATCTCCTCGATCGCGGTACCGACGCGATCACGACCAAAGCGATTAGCCGCAACATGAAAGAGCTGATCTTTTATTTCCTGGAGACCGGCGAATTCGTCTCACTCACCAGCGTGTATGACCACCTGGTGCTTTATGCCAGCCATGCCGACACCACGCTCCACACACCGGACGAGTCGGCCCTGCAGATCTATGCGTCGGAGGAGTTTGTTGAGCATGTTCTGGATGGTCTCAACACCTGGGGGAAGCCGAAATACTCAGCAATCAAGGGATTGATAAAAAGGATTGGCGCTCCCTTTGCGGAGCCATTGCTGCAAAAGCTTGCGGAAGAGCCAGGCATGTCAAAACGGCGGCAGCTTATAGAGTGCCTGCTGGCGATCGGTGTTGCCGCCCGTGAACCTGTCATCGGCCATCTTCATGACCGGCGCTGGTACTTCGTCCGAAACCTGGTAGTCCTGCTGCGGGCGTTGAATGATCCCACAGTACTGCAACCATTAGGGCATCTGGTCGGCCATGCGAATTCCAAAGTACAGTTCGAAGTCATGCGCACTTTTCTTCATTTCAACGATCCGCGTGCCGATCGTTACCTGCTCAGGGAAATTGACAGCAGCGATCCCGAAGTCTTGCTTAATATCGTTCGCCTGACGGCTAACAGCCGCAACCCGGATGTCGCATGTAAACTCTCGGATGTTTTGAACCGCAAGCTGCTCAAGGAGATCGACGAAAATATCAAAAGCGCCGTGATCAAGTCGCTCGCCGAGATGGCGCTGCCCGAGGCGCTGCCCGGCCTGAGGCGGTTCCTGAATAGCCGCAGCCTGTTCCAGAGCAAACAGGGTAACAGCCTTAAGGTTGAGGCGGTCCGGACGTTAAGTCGATACAGCGACCCGGCAGCGGCCACCCTCGCCGAAGAGGTCTACCGCAAATATTCAGGTGAACTGGCTCAGGTCGCCGGTCAGGTCTGTCTGCAATTAAAGGAAAAGCTGCAATGGACCTGAACCGTTTGGGGGCCGTCGATCACTGCCTGCGGCATCTGACCACCGCAGTTTCTACCGCAAAGCTCTATTCAGTGGAGCATACTCAAGTCAGAAAGCTTTGCAGAATGGCACATACTTCTCTGCTGGAAGCAATGCGCGGGGATGGTGGAATGTCCTTGCTGCGAGTCGATGAGCAGTTGGCCATTGATGAACATCCCCTCGACAGGTCAATGTATATCCAACGCTTTGCTCGTCTGCTCAAATTGAATGGTATCGGCCATATCAAATTCCTTCACAGTATCAGCGCTGAAGAGTTGCACGGTCTGGTCACCAGCCTGTCCAACTCGGAGAAAGTCACCCGCAGCAGTGAGAATATGCGCCTTGGCCAGGTCGAAGTGCGGCATCGTTCGAACCTTGGCAGTGCGCGAGCGGGTCATACGGCAGGTTCTGCCGAAACAGGCAGTGACTCGCAAGCAAAAGTTCATAGTGAAGAGGGCGGCGATGCGGCTTCTGACCTGATCAGGATGGGCGTAGACAGCAATCTCCTGATTGAATCGGCAAAGATTATCGAGAATGTCAGCAGTGAGGAGTTGGCCCGCGTCATGGAGATCTATGAGGCGGTGAAAAACAATCGCCGACTTCGGGTCGTCGGCCTCTCGGAAATTGTTGCAGGTTTCATCAATGTGTTTGCCGGTTATGCCGACCCGCTGCTAACCCTGGTGCCGTTGCGCAACATGGACGAGTACACCTTTACGCATTCACTCAACGTCTGCCTCCTTAACCTTGCCCAGGCTACTGCTCTCGGCATCGAGGGACAGTTGCTGCATGATATCGGCCTTTCCGCCATGCTCCATGATGTCGGCAAGCTGTTTATTCCTGAGGAGGTTCTCAATAAACCGGGGGTTCTCGATAAATCAGAATGGACATTGATGCAGGAACACCCGATCCGCGGCGCCGAGTATTTGCTCGACAATCCAGGAGTGCCGCGCATGGCGGTGGTCAATGCTTACGAACATCACTTGCGTTTCGACCTGCAGGGCTATCCGCAAATTAAAAACGAATGGCATCAGAATCTCTGCAGCCAGATCACCAGTGTCTCGGATATCTACGATTCCCTGCGCACCAAGCGGCCCTATCGCGATCCCGTCGAACTAAAAATGGTGCTGACAACTATCGAGCAGCTGAAGGGAACACAGTTGCATCCGCTACTTGTCGAGAACTTTTTGCGTTTGATGAAAAAAGCCACTCCGCCTGTCGTCAAATGAAGAGTGACGAGGTTACGAATATCTCAGCAAACCAACGCAAGAGACTACACCGAAGCCGTTAATTACTGACAACCTAATGTCATAGCCAATACAATCCCCCTCTTGGACGACTACCTCGCCTGAAAAGTCAGTGCCTGGCCAGAAACCGATCCAGCTGATTGGCAAAGGCCTGCCTGTCGCAGGAGCTGAAAGCTGACGGTCCGCCGGTGTCAATTCCGCAGCCGCGCAGTTCATCGAGCATGTTGCGCACGGCGAGGCGTTCCTGGATGTTGTCTTCGGTGTAAAACTCGCCGCGGGGGTTAAGTGCATGTCCTGCTTTTTTGATTGCTGCCGCGGCCAGTGGGATATCGGCAGTGACAACTAGGTCTCCGGGCTGCAGCAGTTCAACAATCTTGTCATCAGCCACATCAAATCCGGACCCCACAATCAACGAGTTGATGTATGGAGAAGCCGGAGAGGGCATCGGTTGGTTGGCGACCAGGGTGAGCTGTACCTTTTTCCTGTCGGCCGCCCTGAACAGGATATCCTTTATCACCCTGGGACAGGCGTCGGCATCGACCCAGATCTGCATCGCGTCACTCCTCTGTTGTCTTCTGTAGAATAATATTCTTCTGTGACTTACCGCACAGTTATTCAATCAGGTAAATAGTTCCTGAAATGATTGACGTAATGCTTTTTAACGAGTAAATTATTAACGTTGGTTAAGATTTGTTTGCGATTCCGGGAGATTTCTCTCATACAAGTCCAACCATTGCAAAGCGATCGATGCAGGACACAATGAAAAGATTGCCCTTCTCTCATAAAATTCTGAAGCCCTGGTTCACTGCTTTCCTCATCAGCATCATATATACCATTGTTGGCGGAATGTGGGTTTTTTTCTCCGAACCTGTTTTGTCGAAATGGATTGTGGATCCTGAAACCTTTGCAACCTCAAAAATTATCAGTCAGTGGTTATTTATTGTCATCTCGGCACATTTGTTGTTCCTGCTGATCCGCCGCCGGGAGATGGCTTTTAGCAATACGGAAGAATCGTTGTTCAGGGTTAATCGCGCCTTGAGAGTCTTCAGTGAATGCAAGAAGGCAACCACCTGGGACTATGATGAATATGAACTTTTGCGGAAAATATGCCGGATTCTGGTCGCACTGGGCGGTTATCGCCTGGCCTGGGTCGGGTATGCGTCTGATGATGAGGAGAAGACCGTCAAGCCGGTCGTTCACTGGGGGTACGAGGAAGGTTACCTGAATGCTTTGCATGTGCGTTGGGACGAGTCCGCCAATGGACAGGGGCCTGCAGGCACGACAATCCGTACCGGCCAGACTGTGATCGTGCGGGACATTATGACAAATCCCAAGTTCAGGCCATGGCGCGAAATGGCCACTGCTCACGGATTCTCTTCGGCGATCTCCTTGCCGCTGCACAATGGCCGCAAGGTTTACGGAGCATTGGTGATTCTCGCTGCAGAAGCCGATTCATTTGATCCGGAAGAAGCCAGTCAACTGGAAGAGCTCACCGAAGATCTGGCGAATCGTATCAGGGTTATCCACGGCGAAGCTGCACAAAAGAAGGCCAAGGAAGAACAGTTGTTCCTTGCCAAGGTGATTCATCAGGCCTCGGAAGGTGTCCTGACTTTTGATCAGGATGCCCGCGTCCAGTATCTCAACCCGGCCTGGGAACAAATCTGCGGGGTTAATGCAAAAGATATCATCAGCAAAACCCTGCATCAGCTGCCTTGTGCCCGAAACAATAATGCCTTTTTCATGGCAATCAAGGGCGTCATAGAAACCGGCGAAGTCAACACAGGTCTGTTCCAGAATGTGCGTGATGATGGTTCCCGTTACAAGATCTCAGCCAATATTTCGCCGGTCATGGCCGGGGACTCAGAAGTTGTCCGCTACGTTGCTGTTGTCCAGGATGTGACTTATGAAACCGAACTGGAAGACCAGCTGCGGACGGCACAAAAGATGGAGGCCATTGCCACCCTTGCCGGAGGGATTGCCCATGATTTCAATAACATTCTCGCAGCTATTCTTAACAATACAGAGCTGGCTCTTGACGATCTGCCAAAGGATGACAAACTGCGAGATCATCTTGAAATCGTTTATCAGGCCGGCTGCCGGGGCAAAAACCTGGTCAAACAGATTCTGACCATCAGTCGTCAGAACACCCAGGAGCGCATACCTGTTCTCATCGAGACTGTTGTTAATGAATGCCTCAATCTGCTGCGGGCATCACTGCCTTCAACCATTGAAATCCGCAAAACCATTAAACCGAACCTGGGTATGGTGGCTGCTGACCCGACCCAGCTTCATCAGGTTATCCTCAATATCTGTACCAACGCGGCTGATGCCATGGAAGAGCAGGGTGGCGGAATCCTCGAACTGAGGTTGGATGAAACCACGACCGTTTCCCGTTCCGATGAAATCCACGCCGGTTTGCATCCGGGAAGTTATCTGAAACTCTCGATCAGGGATACCGGCCACGGCATGAAGCGAGAAATTCTTGACCGCATCTTTGATCCGTTTTTTACCACCAAAGCCCCAGGCAAGGGGACCGGCCTGGGGCTTTCGGTTGCGCACAGTATCATCGAGAACCACGGTGGTCTCCTCAACGTGGAGAGTACCCCCGGAAAGGGAACCGAATTCCATCTGTTCTTGCCCAAAATTTACTGCATCGAACAACGGACCACGGTGAACGATTGCCTGATGGCCGCAAACGGTCATGAGAAAATACTCTTTGTCGATGATGAACCGGCGCTGGTCTTTGCTGGTAAAAAAATGCTGGAAAAACTTGGATATGACGTTATCGCCAGCACGGACAGTCGCACGGCACTGCAGTTGTTCCTGGAACAGCCAGCCAGCTTTGACCTGGTGATCACCGATCAGACCATGCCGCATATGACCGGCGAGATGCTGGCCAGAGAAATTCTTAAAGTGCGCGCTGACGTGCCGATCCTCCTCTGCACAGGCAATAGTCTGACGGATGGGACCAGGGACTCGGTAGCGAAATCGCGGGCGATCGGCATCAAAGAATTCATGACAAAGCCTTATGAGCGCGCTGAAATGAGCCAGGTTATTCGCCGGATGCTTGATTAACCGGACCCGGGTAGATTCACAATGGCAAATGTTCTGATTATTGATGACGACGACTTGATGTGTGCCACCCTGTCGCGCCTGGTGCAGCGGTGCGGTCATGAAGCCGCTAGCGCAATGACCATGCATGACGGCCAGAAACAGGCGGTAAGCCGTTTGTTTGACGTGATCTTTCTGGATGTCCACCTGCCCGATGGCAACGGGCTCGATCTTTTACCAAGGCTCGAAGCCCTCTCATCGGCCCCGGAAGTGATCATCATTACCGGTTTCGGCGAGCCTAACGGCGCTGAGCTGGCAATCAAGAGCGGCGCCTGGGACTATATTGAAAAGAGCTCTTCGGCCAAGGACATCAGCCTCGCTCTGGAACGTGCCCTGCAATATCGCCATGAGAAGCATGCGGTCCGTCACAAGAATACCGTTGCTGCCCTCAAGCGGCAGAATATCATCGGCGACAGCCCTAAGCTGCAGGTCTGTCTCGATATGATCGCCCAGGCTGCCGGCAGTGACGTCAACGTCTTCATAAACGGCGAAACCGGCACCGGTAAAGAGCTGTTTGCCCGGGCCGTCCACGAGAACAGTCAGCGCGCGCGCGGAAATTTTGTTGTGGTTGACTGCACAGCGCTGCCGGAGACACTCGTGGAGAGCCTGCTCTTCGGCCATGAAAAGGGAACCTTCACCGGAGCGGAAAAAGCCCGTGACGGCCTGGTGCGTCAGGCCCACTGTGGCACTCTCTTCCTCGATGAAGTCGGTGAACTGCCGCTCAATATGCAGAAAGCTTTCCTGCGCGTATTGCAGGAACGTCGGTTCAGGCCTCTCGGGTGCAGTCGTGAAATAGAAAGCGACTTTCGCCTGGTTGCGGCAACCAATCGCAATCTCGACCAGATGGTCAAGGCCGGTCAATTTCGCGAAGATCTTCTGTTCCGACTCCGTTCTTATGTGATTGAGCTGCCGCCGTTGCGGGAGCGTACCGAGGATTTTCAGGAGCTGGCCAGATTCTATGCCGACCGCTTCTGCGACCGTTACGGGCTCCCGCCCAAAGGGTTCTCGCCAGATTTTATCAATACACTGCGCTCGTATCCGTGGCCGGGAAACGTACGTGAATTTGTTCATACAATGGAGCGAACCCTGGCCTCGGCCCGTTATGAACCGACACTTTTCCCCAAACATCTGCCGACCAGCATCCGCATTGAAGTGACCCGGGCCTCAGTAGCGCAAGATCATGATTTTGATATCAAGCTCGGCAACAGCTCCATTCACAATTTGCCGAAGCTGCATGACTACCGCGATGCAGTCTATAATGAAGCTGAAAAAAATTACCTGCATGACCTGTTGACTCTGTCAAATCAGAATATTCCCGAGGCTTGTCATCTCTCCGGTTTGTCCCAATCCCGCCTCTACGCACTGATGAAAAAGCACGAAGTCAGCCGCGACAAGTAACATGCAACGTACAGATATGTTCTGACTGTTCTTCCGTCGCGGCAGGAAAATTCCTGCATGGCAGGAATAAGCCCTGCTTTACGGCATCGATCTGTATCGCAGACTCTGATCCAAGTTACTGATAAATAGTTGTTTTAAAGGTGCAGGCTGTCTTGGCATGGCTCATGCTCATAAATGACTCAAGACCTGAACCTTGGTGCCCGTCCGGAATCCCTGGATGTGGACACAAAAGGTTTCCGGACAGACTCCAGGTGGTATAACCATGGAACACAAGCCTCCGGTTCCCGATGCATCAGGATTGAAAAACGACTCAATGGTCGACGTAGTGGAAAAGGGCGGGCGTCTCTATATCAACGTGGAGCTTCCCGGCGTCAGCGCTGGTGAGATCGATGTCAGGATTTCTGAAGGTTTGCTCCATCTCTGTACTGAACGTGAGTCGATTGATGCTGTCGTCTCCCATAACGCTGCAGATCACCGGTTTGGCGACATCATCGGCGGCAGCAAAGAACTTTCAGACTGCCTGAGATCGATGCTGGAGGCAGCGACGACTGATGCCAACGTATTGCTGTGTGGTGAAACCGGCACTGGCAAAGAGTTGTTCGCCCGAGCCGTCCATAAAAACAGCTGCAGATCGCAAGGTAATTTCGTTGCTGTCGACTGTACGGTACTGCCTGAATTGATTGTCGGCAGTCTCCTCTTCGGCCATGAAAAAGGTTCCTTTACCGGTGCGGACAAAACCTGCGAAGGTTTGATCCGTCAGGCGCACCGCGGGACGCTGTTTCTTGATGAAGTCGGCGAATTGTCGCCGACCCTGCAGAAGGCTTTCCTGCGGGTGCTGCAGGAGCATCGTTTCAGACCGATCGGCAACCACGCCGAAGTTGAAAGCGACTTCCGCCTGGTTGCCGCAACTAATCGTGATTTGCTGCAAAGTGCCACGCACGGCCAGTTCCGCCGTGACCTGCTGTACCGCTTGCAGTCCTGCCTCATTGAATTGCCGCCTTTACGCAGTCGTACCGATGACATTCAGCCGCTGGCCATTTACCACTTAGACCGCTTGTGTCAAAGCCACGGTTTCTGCTCCAAGCAGCTGACCCCGGAGTTTATCCAGACCCTTGTCCTTTATCCTTGGCCAGGCAATGTCCGTGAATTGATCAACTCCCTGGAACAGGCCCTGTTCATGGCACAGCAGGAGACCACCCTGTTTCCCAAGCACCTGCCGCAGCATATTCGCATTCAGGTTGCCAAGTCCGCACTTAAATCTCAACAAACCGGCAATCGCAGCCGGCCAACGCCCGCGGAGAGGGGCCTGCCATGTCTGCAAGATTTCCGTTCAGGAGTCTTCTGCCTGGCGGAAAAGCAGTACCTGGCAAGTCTCGTCCATCATACCGGACAGAATGTCAACCAGGCCTGTCAGCTGTCGGGCCTGTCTCGGTCGCGTCTTTACTCCCTGTTGAAAAAACACCGGATTTCACTCCACTGATCACTCCTTCCCGGCAATATTCCATTCCTGCTCTAGCGTAATCTTCCTGTCAGGCAGGACACTTTCCTGTGCGACAGGAATCCCACCTGACCTTCAGTACAGAAGACTGTGATGCAACTATATGAATTTAAACATAAATAAACTATTTTTCAGGCAGCCTTACCTTGGTATGGCGGTTGCTCAATTAGTAAAGCAACTCAAGTCACTCAAAACAAGGAGGCTGCCATGAAACCGAGATTACTCAGCACATTAATCATTGTTGTTGTTGCAACCGGAACGGCCATCATTCCACTTGCCGGCGGGGCTTCGGTCGGCACCGAACCGCTTCGCAACGTTTTCTTTGCCTTCGTTTCCGCGATCATTGCGATCCAGCTGTTACCGGCCGTCATATTGCTGGGCTATTTGATCAAATCCGTATTTTTCGGCAATGAGAAAAAGCAGGAAAGCTGAGGTTGCCATGAATATCCCGGGCACATTCACCTCCTCTAAGAAGAACGGTGCGACCATGCTGGAGCCTACAATCTTTATCGCTGCCAACAACCAGCGCAGGCGCACCCGGATGGCCAGAGCCTTGGCTGAAAAAGGCTGCCCTGTCAAAACCACCGGATCAGCAGCCAGTCTGATGGAGAGTCTGCTGCATGGCGGCTTGTCGGTTGTTGTCCTCGGAGACGGACTGGAAGAAGGCCTGTCGGTGACGGCGCTGATTCCGCTGCTGAAAATCTGTAGCCCACATTCGACAATTATTCTTGCCACAGACGATGTGTCGCCCACAGAAGAACGCACAGTGCGTCAACAGGGCATTTTTTATCGCATAAATCGACCGGTTTGCTCCACCGGTTGGGACGAACTGCAACTGGCTGTCGAATGCGCCTGCAACAAGGTCATGCTCGGGTCTACACCCGCTTATACACACAGCAATCAGTCAAGGGTTTGAATAACCTTGAAAAGGAGAACGACGATGAAAAGCACAATGACAATCTTGATGGTTCTAATAACCCAGCTTGGACTGGCCTCGAATCTGATGGCCGCAACCGCTACCAGAGAGGATGGCAGCATGTTCCTGGTATGGATGTTCCTCGGCATGTGCGCCCTGATCGTGATCATTCAGCTCATGCCGGCCATGTTCCTGCTGTTCGGCTTGCTGAAGTCGCTTTTTACCGGCAACAAGAGTCCCGTCAAGGTGAACGCAAGCAACAAGGATTAGACAACCTGTCCACGAATGCCAGGAAAGGGAGGCCATCATGAAAATCGGACTGAAACTGCTGATTCTATGGGCAGCAAGCATCACCATGTTCCTCTGTGCCGGTCTCGCCACCTGGCTGGGCATGGATGTGATGGACGGTGTCAGCGGCCTGACGATCCGTTTCTTCCTCGGCTACTGCGCAATCATTGTCGTGTCCCAGGTCTTTTCGGCATTCGCAGCTGTCTGCCAACTGTACTGTGACATTACAGAAAAGCAGCCGGAATCCATCAGGGTTTTATTTCGCTGATGCTTACTGAATAGCAATTAAGGGGAGCGATAAGATCATGCGAATACTAAATAAAATCAAACAAATAGGGCTGTTGATGTCACTTCTGGCCTTGTCGCCGTTCATGGTCGCCGCCATGGAGAGCAGCGAGTGCATGGATTGCCACGGCGACACTGACATGGTCGGCGAGGAGCTGACTATTGTGCCACTGACATTTGACAATACAGCTCATGCTGAAGTCGGCTGCCATGCCTGTCATTCATCGATCACGGACCAACATCCGGACGACGGCCTGGCCCCGTCCAAGGCTGCCTGCAACGAGTGTCACGACGATGTCAATGATGAATACGCCAACAGTATTCACGCTGGTTATGCGGCCTGCAACGATTGCCACAATCCTCACCAGGTCCGTGGCCCCACTGCGGTTTCCGGGCAGGAGATGAACCTGAAATGCGCTAATTGTCATGAGCGCAACGAAATGCTGGAGACACATGGCGAGTGGCTGCCACAAGCCGACCTGCACATCAGCAACCTGCCCTGTGTGACCTGCCATTCCGCATCGGACGAATATGTCATCAGCCTGTACATCATCAAACGTCAGAGCGGCACGATGTTCGGTAAATTCGACCTCGCAACCTATGACGAATTGCACGAATTCTCCGGCGGCAAGCCGATCGAGCGGCTGGTCGATACCAACGCTGACGGTTATATCTCGTTAGCCGAGCTTCGTATGTTCAATCTCGATCCGGCGAAAAAGCAACTGCGCCTGCAGGGTATGATGACTCCGGAACGACTCAGCCACGACTTCATGACGCTGGATAACCGCTGGGACTGCTCCTTCTGCCACGCCTCTGGTCCAGGAGCGATGCAGGTGAGCTATCTGTCCCTGGCACAGCGTGACGGCGGCTTCAAAAGGATCGCTGTAGAGAAAGGCGCGGTTCTCGACGCACTCTACGGAACGCCTGATTTCTACATGGTCGGATCAACCCGCAGCAAGGCTCTCAATTACGTGGGCCTGGTGATTCTTGCCGGTGGCATGGTCATGCCGATCGGACACGGAACTCTGCGTTTCCTGACCCGCAAAAACCGCAAGGATGAGGAGAAATAGCCATGTCGCCGAAAACCAGAATCTACCTGCAACCGACGCCCGTTCGTATCTGGCACTGGCTGAATGCCCTGGGGATCATCACCCTGTGTGTGACTGCGGTCCAGATCCGCTTCCCTGAGCACGTACACATGTTCGCCAATTACAAAACAGCCATCCTGCTGCATAACGCCGCGGGCCTGGTCGTAACCTTTTCATTCACGCTCTGGTTCATCTACTACGCCCTGGTCAGCCGCAACATGTTCAAGGTTTATGTGCCGAGCAAAGATGATCTTCAGTACGGGATATTACGTCAGGCCAAGTTCTATTTGCTGACCTACTTCCTGGGTTGGGCAAATCCGCATCATCCGACCCCTGAAAACAAGTTCAACCCGATGCAGAAGTCGGCTTACCTCGCCATCATGTTTCTGCTCGTGCCGTTGGTCAGCCTGACCGGCCTGCTGCTCACTAACGTCAGCCCGATGCGTGACCTGGTGCTGCTGATCGGCGGCCTGAAGATTTTGATCGCCATTCATTTCCTGCTGGCCTGCAGTCTATGCGCCTTCCTGTTCACACATGTTTATCTTGCAACCCTCGGCAAGACGCCAATGGCCTATATCAAGCCAATGTGGACCGGTTGGGAAGAAGAGGGGGCAGAAGAACATCCGCACAAGGCTTCTTGACGAGATCTCTGTAATGCAGAAAAAAGCGATCATTGAGTCAATTGCCGACAAGGCGACAAGGAGGACAGCATGAAATACCACCGTCTGATCACTCACAAGCGTTACCGTAAAAATGCTGACAAGTCGCAGAAGACACAGGCGGTTCACGTAAATGAGCATTGGCTTGACGAAGACACCGATGAGCAACATAACACCGGATCACGCCTGAACTCCTCTGCTCTGCATGCTTTGTCACGCAAAGGTCTCTGGGGACTGCTGTTGTTCCTGCTGGTGAGCGTTGCTGCATTCATGGTCCAGGACTTCAACCTGTACCAGACCTTTCCTGAAGCCGTTCTGCAGATCCTTGGCTGTCCGCCACCGGCGATCCTGATCCATCTGGCATTGACTGCTTACAGTTTTACTGTTGTCGTTCCGGTTCTGATCCGCATGGTGACAGGAGAGAATCCAATGGTTGGCTGGCACCATCTGCTCTGCCGGTCGGTCTTCTACCTTTTCTACCTGGTGTCAATGACCTTGCCGGAAAATTTTATTGCTGTGATCATAATCGGCATTCTGCTTTACGCCGTAGAACAAACAGGGATCTGGTCTTATATGTATAAAAATTTGCACGAAGCCAAAGTGTCTGGCTAAGAAAGCTTATTTAGTAAGGCGTCTGGTGGGACCAGCCTTCGCCAGGGCAACGCTTTGGAAAGTGCGACCCGGCGGTTTCGAACTTGTTTATCAACCCGGATTAGCTTGTTGCTTTTCAGGAGAAGAAGTACAATCAACTTTAATTCACCGGCACGTTTGCTTTTCAAGCATCTGACGTATCGACCTCGCTGATTGACCTTCTGCAGTTCTGGATTAGACTTAAAAAAACAACATATCCGAGAGGAGACCTGAGATGAAAAAACGTTCGTTGCGTTTGATGGCCTGGCTGGTAGTTATGCTCTTTGCCCTGACGATGCCGGCATTGGCGGCCAAAGGGGGCAGTGGCAATAAGGGCGGAAGCATGGGAAGTGGCGGAAGCGACAAAGCCGACAGGCAGATGAACCAGGAGAGGTACGAGCGCGAATACGAATATGAGCACCAGCGCAAGCAGGAGAAGGGCGAAAATAACCGTGAAAAGATGGAAAGATCCGGCCAGGACAAGTCGGATGAAGCATCCGGGTTGAATAAACAGCGCGAAAAGAAGATGGAGCAGGAGCGCAAGGAAATTGGCAAAGGTTCTGAGACCGGCCAGCAAAAGCGCGAGGAAAAAAGCCGCAAATGGTGGCGGTTCTGGGAGTAAGGCACAACAGCATTTCAATTCAGATGTTAGTGCCCGGTGAGCCGTCGGTAATGGAGGAGCTGTGTCACTTTCCGACCTCCCCTTATCTGCCCAGGTCGTGTTGTTCCTGTCAGTTTTCGTCCTGATCGGTATTCAACCTGCCTTGAAGAGAACTGGAGAGAAAATCCGCAAGCTGGTGCATTCCGCTGCTCAATCGAATGAACCTTTTGCAACACTTCTCCAGGATTTGCATGCTGATACCTTTGCAGAGCAACCAACTTCACAGCACTTGAACGACTTCGAGATTATCGTGTTTCAGCGCCTCGCCCAGACAGATGACAAGGCTCTTTCCCGAAATCAACTGAATACCGCTCTACTTTTGGACACGGCTATCCTCCAAAAGACTCTGAGATCTCTCCATCGCCGGGGGCTGGTCCGTCTCAAGGTCTCCACGCTGCTTGGCCAAAGCTTTATCCTCTCCGAAGCAGGGCGTCAATATGCAATTGAACAGGGCTACATTATTAAAATCCAGGAGCAAAACAGGATCTTGAGGTAGAA
>Ga0214472_10003247_pt1 | contig 17250 bp, 14 predicted proteins | sample RVTome_6_FD_207662 | JGI IMG/M metagenome (GOLD analysis project Ga0214472, IMG submission 207662) | Soil microbial communities from uranium-contaminated site in the Upper Colorado River Basin, Wyoming, United States - RVT140D175 | ecosystem: Environmental > Terrestrial > Soil > Contaminated >... | reverse complement strand
ACCAGCACATCCCCAAGGGCTACATCTACTTCGCGATGGGCTTCTCGATCTTCGTCGAGATGCTGAACCTACGGATCAAGGGCAAGCGGGAGCCGGTGCATCTACGCGGAGCTCCGAGCTTGACCGAGAACCGTGCCGATGTGTCGTAGCTGGCCCGTGGGGTGGGCCCTCCTGCTCGGGCTCGCCTCGAGCGCTCCCGCCAGCGCCCAGGAGCCCTTCACGCTCGAGGACGTCGCCTTCCTGTCGGGGTGCTGGGGCGGACGCACGGGCTCCATCGAGCTGCGCGAACAGTGGAGCGAGGCCGTGGGGGGAGCGATGCTCGGCACCACGCGCTTCTTCCGGGACGGCGTCGTAGTGGACTGGGAGTTCGGCCGCATCGTCGAGGACGCCGGGGGCGTGACGCTCTGGCCCTATCCTCGCGGCGTGGTCTCCCAGCACGGCTTCCGTCTCGTCCGTAGCGGCACCGAGTCCGTCTTCGAGAACCTCGAGCACGATTTCCCTGTGCGCATCATCTACGCGCGCGAAGGAAGTGACGCTCTGCGCGTGCGCATCGAAGGCGCGGACGGCGAGGGGCGGGGCTGGTCGCTCGAGCGGGTTCCCTGCCCAGCGGGATCCCCCGCGTAACGCGGCGCCAGGGTCAGCCGCCCGGCCCGCCCCTCCACCCCGGTCCCCGCAGCGCTCGGCCCGGAAGGGCACCCGTGTGCCGGCCGTCGGTGATCACGGCCTGGCCGTTCACGAGGACGTGCTCGATGCCCGTCGAGAGCCGATGCGGACGCTCGTAGGTGGCGAGGTCAGCCACCGTGAGCGGGTCGAAGACCACGACGTCCGCGAAGTATCCTTCCCGAAGGAAACCGCGCTCGGAGATGCGGAGCCGGGTCGCGACCGCCGAGGACATCTTACGCACCGCGTCCTCCAGGTTCGTCACGCGCTGCTCGCGCACATAGGTCCCGAGCACGCGCGTAAAGGTGCCGTAAGCGCGCGGGTGGGCGAGCCCCCCCGCACGCTCGGGGTCCTCGCCGCCCGCGTCCGTGCCGAACTTCATCCACGGCTGCGCGATCTGCATGGCCACGTTTTCCTCGCTCATCATGAAGAAGACGGTGCCGATGCCCTGCCGCTCGTCCTGCACCAGATCGAACACCGTCTCGATCCAATCCTTGCCGAGCGTGCGCGCCACGTCGGAAAGGTAGCGCCCCGCGAAGCGGAGGTTCGCCGGCCGGGCCAGACCCAGAAGCAGCGTCCCTGCGGGCGTCGCGAGCTCGCAGAGGTTCTCCCACCCCAGCGCCGGACGCTCCATCTCCTCACGCATGCGGCGGCGGGCGGCGGGATCCCCGAGATTCCGAAGGAGTTGGCCATTGGCCGAGGCCCAAGGCGGGAAGCAGGCCGTGAGGCTCGTGCTCCCGGCGGTGTAGGGGTACATGTTCGCCTGAACGTCCACGCCCGCGGCCCGGGCGGAGTCGATCTTCGCGACCGCGAGGGGAGCTTTGTGCCAGTTCCGCTCTCCGGCTGCCTTCAGGTGGTAGATCTCGACGGGGACGCCTGTCCGGGTCCCGATCTCGATCGCCTCGTCGATCGCCTCGAGGAGGTTGTCCCCTTCCGAGCGTAGGTGCGTGATGTAGACGCCGCCGTAGGGCGCCGAGGCAGCCACGACGGAGAGCAGCTCATCGGTGTTCGCGTAGCTCCCGGGGGGATAGATCAGCGCCGTAGCGACCCCGAACGCGCCGTGCTCCATCGACTGCCTCACCGCCTGCTGCATCAGGCGCCGCTCCGGGCTTCCCGCCAAGCCCATCGCCTCGCCCATCCCGAAGATCCGGATCGTCGTGGCGCCCACGAAGGAGCCGAAGTTCACGCTCGCGCCATGCCGCTCCATGGCCGCCATCCAATCGCCGAACGTCTCGAACACCGTCGAGCCGGCGGCGGGCCCCGCTGCTTCGAGCATCGACCGGGTCACGGGCGCGTTCGTCGTCGACTCCCCCATGATCTCCGTTGTCACACCCATGGCGACCTTCGAGACCGCGCGCCCGTCCCCACCCGCGAGAAAGTTGGAGCGTGAGTGGCTCTGGATGTCGATGAAGCCGGGCGCGATCACCTTGTCCGACGCGTCGATCCTCCGCGCAGCGGGCGCGTCGCGCAGCGCACCGGCGGGCGTGACCGCCGCGATGCGGTCGCCGCGGATCCCGACGTCCCCGGGGTACCAGGCGTTGCCGGTGCCGTCGACGACCCGCCCGCCCTCTATGACGACGTCGAAGCCGTTGGCCGCCGGAGCGGGAGCCGGCGGTGGCGCGGGTGAGGCGCCCGAGCACGCCGCCACGAGGAGCGTCCCGAGCGCGGCGGAAGGGAAGCTCCGCACGTCGCGCGTGGTCAGCCCTGGTCTTGGTTCAGGCGGACCCGGAGGCAGTCGAGGTACCCGATGAGCACCCCGAGCTCGTGCTCGTCGAGCACCTCACGGAATGACTCATCCACCTCCTCCACCGGCTGCTCCAGCTTCGCGAGCAGCGCGAGCCCCGGGCGGGTGATCTTGCACCAGACCCGACGCCGATCCTCCGTGCAGCGGGAACGGGTGACCCACCGCTTCTTCACCATCCGGTCGATCAGACGCGTGACCCCCGGGGTCCGCTCGATCATGCGCTCCCCGATCGTCAGGGTCGGCAGCCCCTCGGCGCCGGCACCCCGCAGAATCCGCAGCACGTTGTACTGCTGAAGCGTCACACCAGCCGGCTCCAGGACCCGGCTGATGTAGCGGCGCGAATCGTCCGCGGTCCGCAGCAGGGCCAGGTACGCCTCCTGGCTGCGGGTCCGGAACGGCTTGGACTGCTGGATCTCCTCCTGCATCGAAGGAGGGTGGACCGTCGTCTCGTGACTCATCGAGTCCCAAACTAAGCCGCCCGCCCCCGAGCGACGAGGACCGACGCGAGAGCGCGATCTCGCAGGTGCCGCTGCGCAGCCCTCGTGGACCCACGTCATGGCGTACCTTCCGCCTTGCGCCGGGGCCCCGTGATGCGGGAAGTTGCGGCCGACACGCACCCCCCCCCACGGATCTCGACAGGATGATCGCTCGACGCTTCTCCCACCCGACTGCGGCGCCGGCGCTCGGGCTCCTACTCTCCCTTGCGCTCTCCCTTGCGGCGTGCGCAGGCCCGCGCACGCTTCCCGGCACCGAGGCCCTGGCCGACGACGGCGACTTCGCGGTCTTGAGCTACACCGACTTCCCCGACGTGCCCGAGTTCGGCGACGCGACGATCTACTATCCGGTGGGTACCCCCGGGCCGATTGGGGGCGTGGCGATCGCACCCGGCTTCACCGAGCGCCAGCGCCACATCGAGTGGTGGGGGCCGCGACTGGCGTCGCACGGCTACGCCGTCGTGCTGCTCGACACCAACGACCCGCGCGAGCAGCCGAACGCGCGCGCGCAAGCGCTCCTCGCCGCCGTTAGGCTCCTGAGGAGCGAAAGCTCACGAGCGGAGAGTCGACTCTTCGGCAGGATCGCCGTCGACCGCATGGCTGTCATGGGCCATTCGATGGGCGGGGGGGGTGCCCTGCGCGTGGCCGCCGAGCACGGCGACATTGTCCGCGCGGCCATTCCCTTCACGCCCTGGGAGCCTGAGGCGGACCTCAGCCGCATCTCCGTGCCGACGCTGATCATCGCCGGCGAGGAGGACGACATCGCCGAGGTGGGGGAGCACGCCTGGCGTCACTTCATTGCGATCCCGGGCTCGACGGCCAAAGTCTACATGGAGCTCGAGGGGGGCGATCACTTCATCGCCGACACGAGTCGCGGCGACGACCTGCCGACCATCGGCCGCTATGCGCTCGCCTGGCTGAAGCTGCACCTGGATGGCGACGAGCGTTACCGCGACTTCCTCTTCGCGGCGGAGCGGGCCGGAGGGGATGCCGGGAAAGTCTCGAGGTACGTCGCGAATCCCTGAGCGCCCTACTAGTGGGATCAGAAGTCGAACGTCGTGATGTGCACAGGGAGTCACTGAGGCAGCCGAAACGCGACCACATAGTCACCCGTGCCGAACGCACCGCCGCCACCGACCGCGATCGTAACGAACTGCGCGCCGGATGCCAGGCGGTAGGTCATGGGGGTGGCCTTGCCGCTCGCCGGCAGCGCGCCGCGCCAGAGCTCACGGCCGGTCTCGATGTCATAGGCCTTGAGCGACCGATCGAGAGCCGCCGCGATGAAGACCACGCCTCCCGCCGTGGCGATGGGGCCGCCAAGGTTGATGGACCCCCAGTCCCGCGGTGGCTCGGCACCGGGCGCGAACCCACGGTCGAGCGAGCCGAGTGGCACTTCCCAGAGGTGCTCGCCGGAATCGAGGTCCACGGCGACGAGGGTGCCGAACGGCGGTGTTGTACAGGGTAGCCCCGAGGGAGCCAGGAGCATCCTCCGCCGCATGATGTACGGCGTCCCGCGCATCACGTTGTACTCGTAGCCCAGGCTCGAGCGCTCGCTCTCGGCTCGCGCATCGCCGAGGTCCACGGAATCCCGCGGTATGAGCTGGACCTCAGCGGCGACGCGATTGACAGGGATCACCGCGATGCGCCGCTGGGGATCCCAGGCGAGGCCGCCCCAATGTGCACCACCGACATTGGACGGCAGGACCAGCGTGCCGCGGGTGTCTGGTGGCGTGAAAATCCCCTCGTTCCAGAGTGGCTCGATCATCGCGCGGCACGCCGCCAGGTCCTGGTCGTTCACAGCCCAGACATCCGCGGGCTCGAGACGATGGGGACTCAGCGGGGCGATGGCGCTCGTGAACGGCTGCGTCGGCGACGCTTCCTCGCCCGGGATTCTACTCGGTGTCACTGGACGCTCTTCGACCGGGAACAGCGGTTCACCCGTCTCGCGATGCAAGACGAAGAGCATTCCCGTCTTCGTCGCCTGAAGCACGGCGGGCACGCCGACGCCGTCACGAACGATCGTGACGAGGGCGGGCGGAGCCGCATTGTCGTAGTCCCAGAGGTCGTGGTGGACGGTCTGGAACGCCCATACGAGCTCGCCCGTCGATGCCCGCAGGGCCACGACGGAGTTCGCGTACCGGTTGTCGCCCAGGCGCAGCACGCCGTAGTAATCGGGCGTGGCGCTACCGGTCGGGACGAAGACCAGGTCGCGCTCGGGGTCGGCGACGAGAACCGACCACGCGTTCGCGCCCCCGGTCCCGTGGGCGAGCGCACCGCGCCAGTCGCCGTAAGCCGGGTCGTTCGGGTCCTGGGGGATCGGGTCCCAGCTCCACGCCAGCTCCCCCGTGCGGGCATCGTATGCGCGTACTTCCCCACTCGGTAGATCGGGCAGCGTGTTGTCGGCGACCGATGAGCCCGTGATCACGAGATCGTTCACGATCACGGGCGGCGAAGTCACGGTGTAGGCCGCGGATTCGAACGGCGCGATGCGCAGGCCCGTCGTGAGGTCGACCCTGCCGCCGTCTCCGAACGCGGGACAGGGCCGCCCGTCATCGCTATCCAGCGCGACGAGCTGTGATTGGGCGTTCGCGACGAAGACGGTGCGATGGCACGGGTCGCCAGGCGATGCACGATCATCCACCCACAGCGAGACACCACGGCTCACGAAGTCGCCATAGGTCACGTCCCGCCGGATCTCGGGATCGAACACCCACAACTCTTCGCCCGTCTCCGCGTCTAGCGCGATGACGCGGCCCAAGGGCGTGCCGACGTACATGGTGCCGCCGCTGACCAGCGGCGTCGCCTCGAACGATGAAGGCTTGGCCGTCGCGAACCGCGACCCGGTCTCACCGGTACGATACGTCCATACCGCCTCGAGCCGCGCCACATTCTCACGGGTAATGACAGCAGCGGGCGAGTATCGCGTGCCGTGCACGTCACGCCCGTTCGCCTCCCAGCCGATGTCCTGCGCCCCGAGGGGCGCTGCCCCCGCGCAGAGCAGGCATGCAAACAGTGCTGCTCTCATGGCTCTCATCGCGAAACTGAAGCTCCTCTCGACCTGAAGTGCCTCCGCGGTAAGATCGGGGCAGCACGTCTGGGAGTCGACCTCACCCGTCGCTCGGACGACGTCCCGCTGGTCAACATACACCGTCGCCGCGGCCGGACCCTCGATGACTTCCTCCAGGGGCCCGTTCGGCGACGGAGCCGATCGGACGTCTACGTGGCGCTGGCCAAATCAGCCGCTCCGTTCCTGCGGTGCATGATCTTCACGGTGACAAAGGCCAGCACGGCTACCCCGGCCAATGCGAACGCAAAGCGGTGGCGTCGCACGGCAGAGGCAGCCGCGTCGACGATCTCCCGAGGATCGGCGCCGCGCAGGTTCTTCTCCCCACGGGTGATCGCCCGGGCCGCCCGCTTGCTGCGTTTGCGAATCGCGTTCCCGGTCGAATGCGCCTTCTCACCGACGGCCTCAACCGTGTCGGAGGCGGACGACAGCGCCCTCGGCGGCCTCGTTCACCGCACTGTCGTAGACTCGGCGTCCGCGCTCTGCGGCTGCGTCGACGACGTTGGAGGCGCGTGCCCGCACCTCGCCTCCGCGCATGCTCGCTCGTTCGATTGTGCCCGCGAGTCCTCCGTTCTCCTTGTTCATGCTTTCCGCCTTTCGCCCGGGATTCGATCGGTGCTGCGATCCACACACAGATGCAACGCCCGTACCAGGGTCTTGGGAGCCCGTCGCTGCGTGGGGGGCGGCGCCGTGTCTCAGCTCGGCTTCGTCCCGAGATCGGACGCGCCGTCACCTCTGGCTCGCGCGCGCGACGGGTGTCGTCACCCGCCGACACGCGTCGATGACGACGATCGTCGACAGCACGGTCACGTACGGCGCCGGTTCTGAACGCCGGCACCGATCAGAAGGATGCCGCCGAGGATCGCCACGCCACCGACCCAATCGGGAACCTGGCGCCGCTCGTCGGGAGAGAGCCACATCGGACGAGACGCACGAGCCCGCTACAGGCAGAGCCTCCCCTCGCCTACGCCTCGCGCGCAGAGGTTTGTGACCTCCACGTTCCTCAGCACGAAGCCGTCCGGCACCGGCTCGCCGAAGACGTGCACGCGGTACCCACGCAGCGAGTCGTCGGCGAGCCCGATCAGGTCGAAGGTGACTTCGCCCAGGTCGCCGACGGTCTCGTCGACGACGATGACGATCCGGGGGATCCGCTCCGCCTCCGGGGAGCGCATCGACTCCGTGACGATGCGCCCCAACTCGGTCATCGTGGGCGCCGATGGCCTTTCACCGAGGGTAAGCAGCCTGTCCGCGGTGGCGTCGTACGTGTCGCCGATGTAGGCGATGTCCCGCAGATTCACCCACCCGAGCGTGCCGCCGCGATCGACGAGGACCCAGAGGGCTCCCGGAACGGAGCGTGTCCGACCCTGCGCAATCATCCCCGCCTCGGTGGACTGGATCGTGGTGAGAACCTCCTCGTCCTCGCCGGGCGCGGCGCGCAGACCGAGCACGTCGTCGTGAGCGATCCCCACGACCGTCAGGACGTCGCCGTCCCGTGGGCCCAGCGCGACAGGGTCTCCCGGCAGCTGCGACGCTGGCCCATCCCCCCGACCGCATGTCACGATGCTGACGGCGGCCACCAGCAGACTCACGGTGCGGCCAGGCGCGACCACGCTCATGGACCCGCCCGACTCATCGGCCCCCCCTCAGGAGCGGCCACTGGCGATGGACACCCAGGGTCAGCGCCGAGCGCCCGGCCTCCAGCAGACCCCTGGCCACATCGATGCGAATCACGCCGAGCTCGCCGTCAGCGATCCCGATGCGGAGCCCGACTCCGACGTCCACATAGAGCCGGCCTCCGACCGATTCGTCGGCGGATGCAGCGATGCGCGCGCCGTCCAGGAAGGCGCCGGCGGCGAGGACCAGCGGTCCCACGCGATACAGCGGGACGTCGCCGGCCAGGCCGCCGTGCAGGATGGTCCGACCCAGGACACGGGCCGCCACCACGTCACGCGGGAACGGCTCCGCCCGGAGCGGGATGGAGCGAGCCGGGTCGCCGCCCGCGAGCGGCCAAACACCCACTGGAGCGCTCTCGCTGGCCCAGTCGCCGCCGAGCCGAGCCGACCAGGCCGCCCGGCTGAGCCCGAGCGAGGAGGCCCACATCGCCTCGACACCGCCGCGCTGGTAGGACGGATGCTCCGAAAGCGCGGCCGCTTGAACACCACTCGCGGTCACGCGGAGCCGGTCGTCCAGGGCGCGGAGCTCGGTGCGGGCCGCGACGGTCAGGTAGCGTCGGTCGCCGGACCATCGCTCGAGTCCGAGCGTCGCCGACGGCAGCAGCCCCCGCGTCACCCAGCCCCGGAAGCCGATGGCGGCGGACCGCCACTTGTCCCCCACGACCGGGGCGCCCGCCGTGTCGCTCGCCACGCGCATACGTTCCCAGGCACCCTCGACTCCGAGCACACCGGGCACACCGAGGTGCGTGGGCACCTCGGCTCGCACGGAAGCGCGTGGGCGGGCGGCCTCCCAGCGCCACTCCGCGGCCCAGAGCTCGCCTGCACCCATCGGGCTGGCGACCTCGAGATGCACCGCCTCATGAGCGAGGGCCCCGATCGCCCCGGACACGGCAAGCCGCCAGGGCGGATCCATGATCGGGCGTTCCACCACCGCTGCCCGTACCTCGACCAGTCCACCCGCGACCGGCTGATAGGTTACGCGCGCGCGCCGAAGCGCCGGGATGCCTGCCAGCCGCCGCTCGGCGAGCGCCAGCCGGGACGGCGTCAGAACGGTGCCGTGCGGCACCGAGACCGCGGCGGCGAGCTGCTGGAACCGGACCGCGCGCGATCCTGTGATGACCACAAGGTCCACAATCGGCCGACCGATCGTGTTCCAGGCCTCGAGCGCTGCAGCGTAGTCGCCGGCCAGGTACCGGCTGGTGGCCAGCAGTTGCCAGCCGAGCTCATCGCCAGGTGCCCGCGCCAGGTAGTCACCCGCGAGCCGACTCGCCTCTGCCTGGCGCCCCTGCCGATACCGAACGGCGGCCAGCTCGCGCTGGACGAGCGGCTCATCGGGACAAGCCTGGCCCGCCTCAGCCAACAGCCGCGCTGCGGCGTCCAGTTGATTGGCGGCCACGGCGTCCAGCGCTTGATCGAGCCAGGGAGCACAGGGCATCGGGCCCGTCGCTGCCTCGGGAACCGTTGCCGTGGCCGTCACGGGAACACCGCCGCGCGCAACAGCTGTCGTCGGCCGGACGATCAGGGCCCAGTGGTCTGCTCCCGCCCAGCGGGAGAGGAATCGTGCTTCGGCGAGCGACGTGGAGGGGGCGCCCGCAGGATCGTGGAAGACGACCCGGCCATCGCCCCAGCCGAGCACCACAACATAGTGATACCGGTCACGTCCAACCTCGATGAGGGCGATCACCGGTACGCCCTCTCGTAGGAGCTGCTGGATCAGCGCGGGGGCGCCGCGGATGGCGCGCGTGTCCCAACCACGGTCGCGGGCAGCGGCGTCGAGGTCACCCGTTCGGATCCCACCCCGCTCGGGCTGGACCAGCGATGCGAAGTCCTCCGCCTGCACGCCTCGGCGGCCCCACCACCGTTCGACCATCGCGAGGGCGGCGCCGCCGCACAGGAGCACCGACTGCGGGAGGTAGGGGACCGCGAGCACGGCCGGTGCACTGCTGGGAGACTCCGATGGCCACGTCTGGGCATGCCCGCAGGCGACGCCCGGCGTGGCCAGGAGCCAGAGTCCTACGACAGCCAGCCGGGCCGCAGCGGCCCGCACCGGTGCCTCCGTCATCCCACTGAGGTCATGTGATTAAGATGAGGATCAGCAGGATGATGATGACGGCGGTGGTGCTGAGCACGATGGTGTCGGCCCCACCCGCGAGATCCTGTTCGTCGAGCCTGCTTTGCTGGGCGAGCCGCGCCAGCGTCGCATTGTCCACGGCCGCGACGCTGGCCGAGAGCTCCGTGGCGCTGACCCCCAATTCGTCGGCCAGCCTCTGGACCTGCTCGGTGGACAGGAACTGGCGAACCGCTTCGCCCCCTTGGGCGGGGCTGACGAGCACGGCGGCATCCAATTCGGCTCCGCTGACAGCGGAGCGATCCTGGGCGAGGGCCGGCGAGGCGAGGCCGAGTGCGACGATCGCCGCAATGGTCGAAAGAACCGAATGGCTTGGCATGTGTGAGCTCCTCATGCGAGATACGGGCAGGGGTGATTCGGATGCCACGGCGTCACCCTCTCCCGGTTCGTCCATAGGAGACGCCTTACGCGCGCCGAGCATCCGCCGCCGCCGATCACGAAGGGCAGATGACCGAACACGACGAAGACGAGGTTCAGATCGTTGTCAGGGAAGAAGTAGAATAGTACGTCTGGCGCATACGCTCTGTCTCGCAAGAGACACGCCGTGTAGAAACGGCTTGGTACCTGGACGATGGAGTGTCCGCTAGCTCGAAGTGTCGCCGTGGCGCGGCAGCCGTGTCGCGGGAAACGCCCGGCCGAGAGTACGAGATCTGGCTCACGCCGATGCATCCCCCCCCGGAGCCCCTCCCTCGTCGGTGAAGCGCGGTGGCGCTGGCAGGAGATCCCGAAAGGCCACGCCGAAAAGATCCCACGCGGTGAGGAATAGCGCTGCGACGATGGGACCGATGATGAAGCCAACCAGCCCGAACATCGCCAGACCGCCGAAGGTCGAGAGAAGGACCAGGAGGTCGTGCATCTTCGTGTCTCGGCCCACCAGTCGCGGACGAAGGATGTTGTCAATCATGCCAACGATGAGGAGCCCCCACAGGGCAAGAGCGATTCCGGCCGCCACACGCCCTGTGACCATGAGGATGAGCGAGGCGGGACCCCAGATGATGCCGGACCCGAGTACGGGGATCACGGACAACACGGCCATCACGGTGGACCAGAACGCCGCCCCCGGAAGGCTGAGGGCGAAGAACGCGGCGCCCGCCAGGGCTCCTTGAATCAGGCCGACGAGGATCGAGCCCTTGATTGTCGCCCTGCTCACGGAGACGAACCGCTCGATGAGCCTTTGTTCATCCTTCTCTTCGAGGGGTGTGAAGTACAGGATCCGCGAGAGGATCGAGGGCCCGTCCATCAGGAAGTAGTACAGGGCGTAGAGCATGACGAACAGCTGAAGAACGACGTTTACGGTGCCCGTGGTGGCGGCCCCCAGGTTGTTGATTAGGATAGATCCCGCGCGGGCGGCGAAGTCACTCGCGCTGGCCGCGAGTTCCGCGTCGTCCGGCATGAGTCGTCCCAGCAGCGGCAAAGCCGCGAGCCGGGACGACAGCTCTTGCCAGCGACCCGACTGCTGCTGGATCCATGGACCCGCCGACTCGCTGATCTCGACGGCCTGCGTCACGACCAGTGCGAAGAACCCACCGAGCGGCACGACAATCAAGAGGAAGAGGGCCGTCACCGTCAGAACCGACGCGATGCGCCTCCTGCCGCCGAGCCAGTTGGCCAAGGCCAGGAAAGCGGGCCTGCCCATCGCGGCGAACACCCCGGCAAGAATCACCGCCAAGAGGAAGGCGCGGATCATGATGAGTAGCAGCACCGTGATCCCGACAACGACGAGGAGCAGGAACCACTTCTGCAACTGGGCTACCGCCAACGGCCTGTCAGGCCCCGGTCCATTCATGTCGCTTTCAGCCATCGCCACCTCCGTCGAGGCCGCCGATCTCGGCCGTGAACGTAGCACTCCGCGACCCGACCGGCCCTGGAATGCCCGGAGGGCGCACGGCCTCCGGACCCGTGTGGTCCTGCCGCTCCTCCTCGCGATCTTGCCGGCGGAGGTTCGGGCGCAGAGTCGAGACGAGACCGTGGCGACGTGCGATGGAAGCATCGTCTCGGAGATCACGATCGTCCCGCGCGATCCCTCGTTCCTGTCGTTTCCGCCATGGCTCCGCCCCCTCGCACGTGGTGTGGGTCTGCATCACACGACTTCCAAATCGGAGGTGATCGGCCGCTTCGTTCTTCTCGAGGTGGGGGAACCCTGCACGGAGCGCCAGCGAAGCGAGACCGAGCGGATCCTCCGCCTGCAGCCCTTCCTGGCCGACGCATCCGTGCGGGCGGTGGCGGATACCGACGGTCGCGTCCGCATCGAAGTCGAAACCACCGACGAGATCCCAACCGAGTTCGGCCTGCGGGTTCGCGGCCTACGCCCCTCGGCGCTCCGCTTCGGCAATGGCAACGTAGGTGGTCAGGGCCTGCATCTCGCCGCGAGCGTCGAACGGGGATTCGCCTACCGTACTGGGGTGGGAGTGGAGGTCACGGCCTACCAGATGTTCGGCGGCCCCAACACACTGTCGCTCGTGGCCGAACGTCCGCCACTCGGCAGCGTGCTTGCGCTCGCCCTGGGCCGCCCCTTCCTCACCGACCTGCAGCGGACCGCCTGGCACGTTGGGTTCAGGGACGTCAACGCTTATCTGAGGTTCGTTCCTCCTGAAGGAGACGCGCTCTCCCTTGGCGTGGAACGCCGACTTTGGGACGTGGGAGGCGTGCGCCGAATCGGCGTGGGCCGCAATATCGCCTTCATGGGATTCCTGCTGACCCAGGAGACCGTGACTCCGGCGAGCCGGTTCGTGGTCGTGTCCGACTCGGGCCTCGTCGCGGATACGAGCGGTGCGCTTGGGGGTCCGATACCGGCCTACCGGAATCGCCGCCTGAACGCCGTCGTCGGCCTGCGGGCGATTTCCTTTCTGTCGGTGAGGGGCTTCGACGCACTGACCGCTGTCCAGGACGTGGCGATCGGGGTGCAGGTCGGCACGTTGATGGGGCTCGGACTCCCGCGAGGGGGAACCCACGACGATGATCGCATCGTGGTTGCCGACCTGTACGCGGGCTTCGGGTCGCCGACGTCCTTCGCTGGACTACGGGTCGCAGGAGAAGCACGCGTGGACTCACGCACCCATCGCTGGGATTCCATGGTGGCAGGCGGGAGGCTGGCTTGGTACACCAGGCCGCGCGACGCGCATGTGCTGATCGGGAGCGTGGAGTTCGGCGGTGGACGGCGCCTGCGAATCCCGTTCCAACTCCGGCTCGGTGATCTCCAAGGCGGCGTGCGCGGATACGCTGCCTCGCGCCGCGCGGGCGCCGCCCGGACTGTCCTCCGCCTCGAGGAGCGGTGGTTCCTGGGCGGTCCGACCGGGCACGGGTCGTTCGGGCTCGCGAGCTTTGTCGATGCGGGATGGGTCTGGGCCGGGGACGCACCCTTCGGAACCAACAGCGGAATGAAGGCCGGCGTCGGGCTCGGGTTGTTGGCGGCGTTCCCATCCCAGTCGCCGCGGCTCTGGCGGCTCGATATCGCTGTCCCGGTGAGCGGGGACCCTCACGCACATTGGGAGGTGCGGCTCAGCAGCAGTCGAGGCCGCTCCTTCTGGCGGGAGCCCGACGACGTGTCACGCGGGCGGGCGGGCGCCGCCCCGTCGACGATCTTCGGATGGCCGTGATCGCGACAGCGGCGGGGGCCGGTGTGGCAGGTCGTGCTTCCCGGATCTCCTGACTGTCGCCACACCGAACACTTGCCGTATCGGTTGCCGGCGCTGGTCGCTTTCCAGCGGGGCGCCGACGGACGCGTCAAGAGTCATCAGTCCCGCATGCTCGTCATCGTTACGGACTGCCGTAGCTCGAATAACTCACGCTTGACCGAAGCGGTGAGCGAGCTGATGCCCTCGGCGATCTCCTCTCGCTCGTCCGAGATCTCCTCGGCGCTGGCATCGACGAGACTGCCGAGCTGCGTCCTGAGCTCGCCTGCCCTCTCGCTGAAGTCCTGCATCGTCTCCGACGCCTCCTCGCGGCGCTCCATAGAGAGCGCAACGGTCTGCCGCTCCAACTCTCTGAACTCCTGATCGAGACGGGTCAACTTCTCGCCGGACGCCGCGACGAATTCGTGGGCGTTTTCGACCGACTGGAGCTCTGCTCGCTCCACCCTGAGGGTGAGCTCCTCGAGACCGTTGGCGATGTCGTCCCTCAGGCGATCAGCGTCATCCGCGGTCGCCGATTCCAGTTGGACCAGATCCGCTTCCAGCTCCTGACGGTATTGCCTTATCTCGTCTCGGGTCTCTTGCCACTTCTCCGCCATCGCTTCGTTGGCACTCTGGTACCGATCGTCGAGGTCCCCGATCTGCGATCCGAACCGGTCGAGCGTGGACCTGAGATCGAGCCGCAGGTCGTTCATCGTCGCTCGGAACTCCGTCGCCGATACCGCGGCCTCGTCCTGAACCTGTTCTCGCTCTCGATCGGTGCACCCGACAGCGAAGACCAGCAACGCGATCCCAGCTGTGGGCGCGAGTATGTGTCTGCTCATGTTTGTCATCCTTGTGACGTCGTGGTACGAACCGCTCCCGTCACGCGCGGGAACTCAGTGCTGCGGACGCTCGTCCTGCTGGGTCATCCAGGTCTCGACCTGCTTCCTGGCCTCTTCAATCTCCGAGCCGTAGCGCTCCTGGATCTTTCCGACCAGGACCTGCTGCCGGCCCTGGATCTCGTCGAGATCGTCGGCGGTGAGCTTGCCCCACTTTTCCTGGACGTGCCCCTTCAGCTGCTTCCAGTTCCCTTCGAGTTGTTCCCGATTCATTGAACGCCTCCTGAAGTGGGTGTCGTCGTGGGAGAGGGAGAATGCACACCTCTGCCACTCGACGAGGACCACGGACTCAAGGTCCATGCCAACGGTCGGAGGGGGGGTCCGGAAGACCCCGCACCGCCCCCCACCGAGTGGCGCTTCGACGGGAACGGGACGGTGCCCGAGCCCGAGGAGAGCTCCGGAGCGATGGGTTGGAGCGTCCTGTCGGACGTCTCGCGGCTCGAGGTTCGCGCCGGGCTGCTCGTCGGCAGGACGAGCGCGGTCCCGATCGTGCTCGGACACCCACCGGAGGGGCTCGACGCGGACTTCGCGATCGAGTCGATCCGCGTCCTCCCGCTGAAGGAGCACCTCGCGTCGATCCCCTCCGGCTCCGGCTGGCACGGGCTCTCCGAGATCTACCGCGAGACGATCGTGAGCCGCTCGCCCGAGCGCATCACGTTCGACGTCGGGATGCCGCATTCTTCACGGCACTTCAGCTGTTCCCGCCCGAGCCCTCATCATCGGTCGGTCCCGGGTTCCGGTTCCGGCGGGCCCAATCGGCCCCAGGGTGCCCGCAGGGGCCGACCGGGCGGCAGGGTCGTCATCGGCGGCTGGGCAGGCCCCCGTTCGCGACGGAACGCAGTTGCTCGCGATCCGCTCCGGCGTGCCTCATCTTGTCCGCATGGACAGCTCCGATGCGAGTTCCCGCCTGAACGCCGCCCTCGACGGCCGCTATCACATCGAGCGGAAGCTCGGAGAGGGCGGGATGGCTACGGTCTTCCTCGCCCACGACGTGAGGCATGAGCGCCGGGTCGCACTCAAGGTGCTCAAGCCCGAGCTCGCCGCCGTCGTCGGAGCGGAGCGCTTCCTCGCCGAGATCAAGACGACGGCGAATCTCCATCACCCGCACATCCTTCCGCTCTTCGACTCGGGCCAGGCGGACGGCTTCCTCTTCTACGTCATGCCGTACTTGGAAGGGGAGTCGCTTCGGGAGCGGCTCGACCGGGAGCGCCAGCTCGCGGTCGATGAGGCGGTGCGGATCGCCGTCAACGTCGCGGAGGCACTCGACCATGCACACCGCCACGGCGTGATCCATCGAGACATCAAGCCGGCGAACATCCTGCTCCAGGACGGAAAGCCCGTGGTGTCCGACTTCGGCATCGCGCTGGCGGTGACTGCCGGAGGTGCGGGGCGCCTCACCGAGACGGGCCTCAGCCTCGGTACGCCACACTACATGAGTCCCGAGCAGGCCACGGGCGACCAGACCGTGGGCGCCGGGTCGGACATCTACGCGCTCGGCTGCGTGCTCTACGAGATGCTCGTCGGGGAGCCCCCTTACACGGGCAGCACGCCCCAGGCGATCCTGGGCAAGATCATCCAGGCGAAGCCGGTCTCCGCAACCGAAGTGCGGCGCACCGTACCCGCCAACGTGGACGCCGCCATCCGCAAGTCGCTGGAGAAGGTACCCGCGGACCGCTTCCGCAGTGCGGCCGACTTCGCCCGGGCGCTCATAGATCCAGGGTTCCGTCACGCGCTCGGGCTACCACTCGAGACGGTGCAGAGCGGCGTCGGTGCCAGCCCCTGGAATCGGCAAGCCGTCGGCTTCGCGTCACTCTCGGTGGTCCTCGCGGCGCTCGCAGTCTGGTCGCTCCTCGGACGCGAGCCATCGACTGCGCGCGCGGAGGTCCGTCGCTTCGCGATCGACCTGCCTGAGGAGGGGTTCAGGCCAGGCCTGCGGCAGCCGATGGCGCTCACACTCGACGGGTCGGCCCTCCTCCTGAACGTGGGCCCGATTGGCAGCAACCAGCTCTTCGTCCGGCCGCTCGGTGGCCTGGAGATGGTCGCGGTCCGCGGCACGGAAAACGTCGGCAGCTTCTTCGTCTCGCCGGACGGCGCGTGGGTGGGGCTCAACGACCCCGAGGCGCAGGCCCTGGTCAAGATCCCGATCGGCGGCGGGCCCTCGAGCGCAATCGCCGAGACACCGGGATCGGCAGGCGGATTCCGCGGCGCGAGCTGGGGCGACGCCGGGCTCATCGTCTACGCGATCGGCGCGCACCAAGGTCTCATGCGCGTGCGCGACGTCGGCGGCGTGCCGGACACGCTCACGATCCCCGAGGGCAGCGGCGAGGTCCATCGAGACCCGCATGTCTTCCCCGGCGGCGAGACGGTCGCATTCGTGGTGGCTCGTACCAACCAAGAGCCACAACTCGCGGCGCTCTCCGTGGGGTCCGGCGAGTACGAGCTGCTCACGCAGGGCGAGGACCCGCGCTACGTCCGCGGTGGCTATCTCGTGTTTCGGCGCGGCAGCGCACTCTGGGCCGCTGCGTTCGAGGCCGGCCGGCGCAGGTTGACGAGCGAGCCGGTTCCCGTCGTCGAAGGGCTCGGAAATCGGCACTTCACCCTGTCCGGCGACGGCACGCTGGTGTACGCGACGGGCCAGTCAGCGGAACGTCAGGAGCTCGCCATGGTCGGCTTCACGGGAGGTGAGCAGCGGCTCCCCCTGACCCCGCGGCCGATCGGCTCCGTGGGCTGGTCACCCGACGGGGAGTCGGTGGTCTTCGAGAGCGAGGGGCAGATCTACACCCATGACGTGGTGCTCGCCACGTCCCCGAGACAGATCACGTTCGAGGGGACCAACTCGTTACCGGTCTTCTCGCCGGACGGGACGCGCGTTGCGTTCAGCTCGAGGGGTATCGGGACCGACGGCACCGACCTCTTCGTGAAGGATCTCCGCGACGATTCTCCTCCGAGGTCGATCCTCAGGCTCGACGGAAATCAG
>Ga0214472_10003246_pt1 | contig 17262 bp, 17 predicted proteins | sample RVTome_6_FD_207662 | JGI IMG/M metagenome (GOLD analysis project Ga0214472, IMG submission 207662) | Soil microbial communities from uranium-contaminated site in the Upper Colorado River Basin, Wyoming, United States - RVT140D175 | ecosystem: Environmental > Terrestrial > Soil > Contaminated >... | reverse complement strand
TCTGGAAAAGCCTCTGATCGTCACTGATAACGGCTACTACAGCCAAAAGAACATGATGGAATTCGCCTTGCGCAATATGAAGTTTCTGACCCTGGTTGATCCGAATATTGTCTGGGTCCGCGAGACAATTGATGCGCTCCGTGCAACGCTGGCGGGTATGTCCAGCACTTGTCCGTTCGACCCGTCAATCTGCGGAGCAACTTCGCCCAGAATGCACCAGTTCACCCGGGCACGCCAGCGATCACGCAACGGCAAGGTCGCCGGTGAAAAAGAAACGATCTCGCGCCGTCTGTATGTGCATGTTTACTATTCACCCGACAATGAAGCCAAGAAAGAACTCGCTTTCCGTAAGGACCTGCTTGAACTGAAAGCGCTAATAGAAGGAGGAAAAACCGAGTTCACGGAATCAGCGCAAAAGAAAACAGACAAGTACCTGACCTGTTCCAGAAAGGGGCGTGGGGGGCAGCTGAAGGTGGGATTCAACGACAAAGCCATTACCGAAGCAAAGAAGTACTTTGGCTATTTCGCCCTTGTCAGCAATCAGGCCATGGACACATTTACAGCACTTGAAAATTATCGGCTGCGTGAAAAAATCGAAGAACTCTTTGCCGTGCAAAAAGGGAGACTCGACGGTGCGCGACCGCGCACATGGTACCCGGACAATCTGCGTGGAAGGCAATTCACACAATTTGTCTCGCTGGGCTATCATTGTTTCCTGACGAAAAAAATAAAGGAAGTACAGGCCAAGCTCAGGAAAAAAGAACCCGGAAAAACCGAATCACTTATCAAGCTCGAAAAGAAACTGGAAAATTGGCTTGCGCAACGATCTCTCGCCCAGATTCTGGATTGGTTCGACTGCATTGAAACCACAAAGGTACAGACTGTCATGGGCAGCTATCGATGGTCCACCGAATCAGTGGCCAGAGACAGGCTGCTCTTGAAGTGCTTGGGAGTAGGCACCTAATAGTGTACGCTTTATCCGACTTTCAGGTTACTATAGTCGATAACGATTGATTTTCGTTAAAGTTCCCTCCGGATTTACCGGGGGGAACGACTCTTGTCCATCCCGATAAGTAGCGGCGCGGCTCACTTGCACTCGGGAATTCCGGACGCGTACATCCTCGGCGGCCTTTTCTGCTCTTGGCTCTTGCTAGCGAACAATGATCAAAAGTAAACCCGACTCATTTTTGGTTCTTCCGGATTAAGCGTACGTGCAGTACTAACGGGAGCTCACGGGGAGGCTCCCCTACAAGTGAATTAATGGTGGTGAAATTATCCGGTAAGGGGCGGGTCCCTGTGCCCGCCAGCAGAATCTCATCTGTCGTCATTGCTCTCCACTATCATCATTCCAGGCTTGACCACAGCACGGAATGATGCAAACAGGACTTATGTTGGATTGAATAAAAAGTATCCTTAAGCCGGAAGATCCTCTTTTTTGTTTTGCCATATACAATATCGATGTGTTACGAAGGTCGAAACGTCGGCGAAGCATAACTTTTACTACACATCGTCATAAATAGGAGAGATTCATGTTGGAATTCAAGAATGTCACAATAGTTAAGAAAGCGAACGTTTACTTTGATGGAAAGGTTACCAGTCGCTCTGTTATTTTCCCCGATGGTTCCCGCAAAACCCTCGGAATAATGTTTCCCGGTGAGTATCAATTCAGTACTGATGAAAAGGAGATTATGGAAATCATTTCCGGAGATCTCGATGTATTGATTACCGCCTCAGAAGGCTGGAAGAGCATTACCGGTGGACAGTCATTTGAAGTACCTGCCAAATCCTCATTCAGCCTGAACGTCAAGAGCCTTACCGACTACTGCTGTTCTTACATCAAATAGAACAAGTGCAGAAACTGTAAGCGTTTGCCGGAATACAACAAAGCGGTAAGCCTGCTCTTGGCTCTTGCAATCGAACAAGAGTCAAGAGTTTTTACTTAGCCATCCGAAATATTAGGTTTCTACGAATTTATCAAGAGTAGAGCCGATCCCTTTTTTCATATTCGCTGTCTGCTGGAATCCCCTGTTGTTCAGCATTTCCAGCGATTCATCAAATTTTGTGAGTGTCGCAGCAGATGGCTGGTTGGTTACCAGACTGACAATAATGATGGTTGCAAAAGCCAGGATAAAACCGGGCAGAAGCTCATAAAAATATTCTCCCTCGATTGAAATATAGTTTTTCACGATAAAAATCGTCAAAGCACCAATAATCATTCCAGCCAATGCACCATATTTAGTGGTTCTACGCCAGCAAAGCGACAAGATGATAAGCGGACCGAAGGCAGCACCAAAGCCTCCCCAGGCGTAACCGACCATTGCCAGAATAGTCCCGGAATCTCTTGAGGCGATAAGAAGAGCGAGAAGGGCAAAACCGACAACGCCCAGCCTGCTTATCCATGCCTTGGATTTATCATTGAATTTTGCGAAGAACGGCAGGTCTTCCGTGAGAGCCGATGTCAGGACTAAAAGTTGCGAATCAGCGGTCGACATAACTGCCGCAAGAACGGCGGCCAGGATGAATCCGCTAAAAAGCGGATGAAACAGGGTTGTGGTCAGCGCAAGAAAAATCCTTTCCTTGTTACCATCGGGACCAGCCACGCCTGCCAACGGTGAAACTTCGTTGTAGCCAATGCCAATAAGGCCAATTATTGTGGACAGCAACAGACAGGTGATCATCCACGATATACAGACTCGCCTGGCCTTGGGGACTTCTTTCACACTCTTTATCCCTATAAATCTTGCCAGAATGTGCGGTTGTCCAAAGTAACCGAATCCCCATGCCATGAGGGAAGCACCGGTCAGCCAGCTTGTCGAAAACTGAAAGGCTTTTGGATTTGCTGCGCTAATGTCGGCCCCTGAACCGGAAAAAGCGATATAGCCAAGAATTGCACAGAAAACCAGGGCAGTGAGCATAAGTAGTCCCTGGACCAAGTCTGTCCAGCATACCGCCAGATATCCTCCCAGAAAGGTATAGGAAACAACGACTAAGGTGGTGATGAGCAATGCTGTCTGTTCCGTAGCATTAAAACTGTGGGCGAAAAGCAGAGTGCCGCCTTTGAGGCCGGATGCGACATACATGGTAAAAAACAGCAGGATAACGGCGGTTGAAACGATCTTCAAAACTCCGGAAGTGTCATCGAATCGTTTGGATATATAGGTTGGTAAGGTGACAGCATTGAAACGTTCGGTCATCGCTCTCAGGCGGCCGGCGACGATCAGCCAGTTGATATAGGCTCCGATCACAAGTCCTAGAGATATCCAGACGCCCTCTACCAGTCCAGCGGCAAAAACGGCCCCGGGTAAGCCGAGCAGCAACCAGCTCGACATATCGGATGCCCCCGCGCTTATGGCAGTCGTGATTGGTCCCAGGCTTCGACCTCCGATCAGGAAATCTTCATTGCTTTTTGTTCGCTTCATCGAATAGTATCCAATACCCAGCATCAGAACAAGATACAAGCCAAATTGAATATACAAAACAGTCATTTATCTCTCCTTCGTTGAAGATTCTAAGTAGTGTTTCCTTCTGTCGCCCTTCTCCCTGAATACCTCCTTGAGTAGTGTTTTTAGATTTGTGGATGAGTTCCTGTTGTTTGGATGTAATAATTGTATACAATAAATGAACACTAGTTTAGTACGCCAAGATTGAATTCCTGTCAAGCATTATGCTGACAAGATATGATCAGCAATATTACGGCATATTGTTGGGCAGCGGATTTGATGCATTAAGGAAAAAACTTTGTTGAGGCGGCTGAGTTATCCAGATGTTATAAAGAATCGGCTAAAACATTTTTTAAAGGAAAATCAGCCAAAACATGTGCGAACAAAAAGGTTGAAATCCGATAAAGATTACATTCAAAAACCAATCAATAAATGAAAACACTTGTTACCTTAGGCCCGGCAGGAACCTTCTCCGACCGGGTTGCCCAGGACTTTTGCCAATCTCATGCCGATGACATTACCATCAGCTATTGCAGCTCGATCAAAAAGGTTTTTCAGGCTATCGGCGCGGAGAGCGATTACGGCATCGTCCCCATTGAAAATCTGTCGGAAGGTTTTATCCCTCTGGTTCTCGACCTGCTTGTTACTTCCGATCTGAAAATCATCAGTGAAATCATTATTCCGATCAATTTTTCCTGCGTGGCCAGCGTTTCGGATCTCAAAGAGATAACCAGATTATACGTCCAGTTCGTCAGTAGAGGTCAATGCTCTGAATTTCTAGAAAATCTGGGCGAGCCGGTTGAGATTATCACCACCGAATCAAACACCGAATCCCTTACGAGAATGATTGGCGACAAGCTGGCAAGCGGAGCAATAGTGCCCGGCCAAATCGTCAAATCCTACGATTACCCGCTGGTCATCGAAAATATAAACGACTATCCAAATAACCAGACCCGCTTTTTCGTACTCGCGGGGAAGCAGACATCGTTCCCGGAGTACAATTCGGTACGCTGCAAGACTTCAATTATTATCATCAATGATGATGACCACCCGGGCCTGCTTGAAAATATATTATCTTCATTTTCGAAACGAAAAATCAACCTGCTGGCGATTACCTCCAGACCGACCAAGGAAGAATTCGGCAGGTACCACTTCTTTATCGGCCTGGATGGTCACGCCAATGAACCGCGAGTACAAGACGCTCTTGCAGAGATCGGCAAAATCAGCCGAGTGAAGATCTTAGGATCTTATGAAAGAGCTCAGTGACCTCTTTGTGTCGCATGCATCTCCGCTCACCTTAAATAGCATCTGAGTGCCAGGTCTGGTTAAGACGTACCCACATCACGATGCAAAAGCGAGCGGGGTGGGCGTGCGGAAAGAATAAATCATTCTGCCGTCTTCGTGTCGGGAATCCCCTGGTCCAAAATCATACGAGAGCTCATGCCGCATTTGGGGCAGTTTTTTCCCGCCCCAGAATCGTCGCACGCCATGCAATACGCTGTAAAGCAGCGAACACATCTGTAGAGCACCCGATCGGGTATTTCTTTGCCGCAGTGGGGACATTTGCCATTTTGCTGTTCCATCGTTGGTTCCTCCGGGTTTGCATCTATCTTGCTATACTGTGATGGTATCTCTTAAGGCGCTGGTCGCTCTCCTGGCCGACGAGTACGTTAATGCAACCTTAGTCCTGGGTTACTGTGAACATATTGCTCAGGGAAATGCTCAGCAGGAAGTATAGGTGATAGGTAATGATAAGTAATTTCTTTTCCAGGATATCCTTAAAAAATACGGACCTCCCGATCTCACACTCATTGTCTGTGCCCGCACATCCTAGCTGATCAATCCCTGAACATCAATATTTCTGTCACATTCTCAGCAAATAGTTACAGTTAGACCTCGAAAAGACGGCAGTATAAGGAAGCTGGAGAAACATGTGGGATGTCCCTCTATTTCCTGGTAGAAAGTCAATCAGAAAATCAATAATGGGCACTATGGTCGACCTGAAAGAAATCGGCCTGGTTAAAGATGTAACAATGCGAAATATCGAGAGCCTGTGTTTGCAGGATGTAAAGGACTACAGCGCCGCAGATATTGTAAGATTGCGAAAGAGCACAAAGTTGAGCCAAGCAGCGTTTGCTGCCGTAGTGAATGTATCCACATCCACTCAGCAAAAATGGAAAAGTCGGACACCAGGAGTGAGTATGGCATGTGGGGATGAAGGGAAAGCAGGGTGGATGACCATTACAGGGAATCCTTCATTTTCATAACTGTTTCAATCAAGCCGGGTAGACGATCCTTGCAGATGGAGAACACCACCTCGGCATCCAAGTCAAAATAATGATGGCTGATGATATCACGCATACCCTTGGCACCTTTCCAGTCCATTTCAGGGTATTGAGGCAAGATCGTCCCGCCGGTGATTTTATCCAAATTTTTCAAATTCTCACCGATAGCAATAAGCATCATACAAATGGCATCCAGCTTATCAATACCCTTTTCGGAAACAAGAAAATCATCAGGCGTAGTGATGTCCACAAACCTTCGCTCAATACGATTTGCGGCGGTTAATATCTGTTCCAGTATTTCAATGACAAGATCGCGGTCATACATAGACGGCCTCCTGGTCTATGCGTTTTTTTAAAAAGGCGTTCATTTTCTCGCGGTAGTGTACGATGTCGACTCTGGTCCTGCAGTCACCTTCCAGCTCTTCCTTGATATGAACCATGTAAAAAAGGTCCGGCTTTTTCATCTTGACGACAACATCGATATCGCTATCCTGTTTCGCCTGCCCCCTGGCAAAAGAACCGAAGATGCCGATGGCCGTGACGCCATATGCGTCTGCAAAATCCGCTTTCCGCTTCCTAAGTATTCCAAGGACGTCATCTCGGCTTAACGTGTTCTTTCTCATAATTTCACCTCGTACCAAATCTATCAAATTCAATGGAATCAGGAGCCTTTCGGCCTCCAACCATCCAGGTTATCTTTTAGAAACATTTTATAAGCTCAACTTGTATGTAAATGATATTGGGTAAATTTATCTTGCTATTGCTTGTGAAGGATCAATAAAATTTATTATTCCGCTGCCTTTCTTTACAGACTTTTTTTGGTTTCATAACGAATAAGGTTAGATTGTGGTTCGTTCCCCACACAATCTAACCTTATTCGTTATGCGTCTGCGAGACGAAATCGAGCACATGTTCTAGACGCGTCGAGAATGCATACCTTGGCTTTCCTACAGGATGACACTCTATAAATATTCCCTCCAGAAAGATCAAATTTGATTGGTGCAGATCTGGTACCAACCAGGCGCCTCCACCGCTAATACCTCGGGGAGACGGGGGCGACGACAGTGACCGACCGCGGTCATCTACTCCGGACAAATAATCCAACCCGACATGGACAGTTGATGACTTACCAAAAGACGAGAAATCTCCCTGATATTCCGCGAAGCCAAAGTAGGTGTAGCACTTGCACGTGAGCCTGTTCGTACTTCGTTCTAATGACTTAGCTTGCTTGTTCATCGAAACAGGAAATCCGCAGATGGCTCGTGAATGAGGATTTGAAACTTCAACAACCGAACTGAGATTACTCCAAGGGATGACCTCAATACCTTGTTCTTGTACGACGTGATCGTCGATGCGTACGGAGCCAATGTCAAAATGGTCGATGAGATCACCTCGCGAAACCGTGGCTCGGCCGGAAATTTCGAATAGACATTTCTTGCCGCGTGTCCACAAACCAGTCGGATTTCTCCTAAGTGCGTGAGCTGCAGTCACCAAGTAGACTTTGTCCTCGACGCGCAGAAATACACACGAAGCGAAAACGACAGGTAGTTTCTTCTCATCGAGCCTCAATAGTGGGTATGTAAATTTCTGGATCAAGGTCGATGCCGCGGCTATCCCATCTGCAAAGTCCTCAGACAGCGGTGGTGAGGGTCGTGAGGTCATTTTAATTTATTTTCACGCATTATCGTTTCCCCTCTAGGCTTCCCCATATAAGAGTTCATTTAGCTCCTCTGGAGAAATTCTTTTTACTTTTTCCTCAAACTTTCGGTCATATTTTCGATCATTGGGCTCTGCACCTTTTTGTGCTTTTCATTCGATAATTTTTATGCCGTAATATTTTTTTTCAATATTTAACAAGTGATTGTAAGGTTTCTGTACAACAAGCATGCCCCATGGGCAGCAAAGATTTATTGCATTTCCTTGAAGTACGGGGCCACCGCACTTCTACCTATTAAAAATAGCACAACTCTTTAAAAATCCATATAAATCAGTTTAATAAAAATTTGCAACTTGTTCATTTCACTCATGTCAAACATGAGTGAAATGAATGATAACAAGAAAGAGCAGCAACTGCATACGCTTCAGGTACCTGGTGATATGCAGGAGAGATTTTCCACTTTTTTAGCAATACGCCTACCAATGAAGGCTTTCAAAGGAGTCAAACCTCCCAGGGCTTTTCTTTGGGGTTACATTCAGTAAAAAAATGCTATCGTCAATTTTTCATCTGTGAGCATGGCTATATTGATGTTTTTCGGCCGGAAGCGTCTAATTCGACCATTAGTATATTCATTGGTGCCTCATTGCCGGCTAAGAAAGAGTTTAAACCTGAAGAAGAGAGAGCAGAGAGGGGGCCCAACATACCTCAGGACCCAATCAAGAAAGGCTAAAGTCCACAGCTTGGTGGTAATGCTGACGATTTGTTTCACTCATGAATCTTCCGGTTTAAGGATACTTTTTATTCAATCCAGCTCAGGTCTTGATTGCTTCATTTTGTGCTGGGTGTGTCATTCCGGGCTTGACCCTGAATCTGGAAGTTATCGGACAAAATTGGATTCCGGATCAGGCCCGGAATGACCGCAGAGGAGAGCAATGACGACGGAAAGAGCCATGACAACGGAGGAGTATTTTGTCATTTGAGTAATGGAGATGATTTAAAATAATCGGCATACCTCGGTTCAACTCCAAGATAGCCACCTTTGTCGGTTGAATATTTCCTTTTGAAATTGCAAAAAACTGTGTAGTATCCGACTCAACTTTCCATTTGACCGGCTTAACAATAATTATATAACTAGTTATTCTTTTTATAAATATTTTCGTCCACCGTATTCTATTATGACCAAAGATGAATTTAAAGATAAAATCCTGACGATTCTTACCGAGGATTTTGAATTTGAACAGCCGGGCCTGGACGACAATCTCCGGGACGACCATGGTTTTGACAGTATCGATGCCATTGAGTTGCTGGGGAAAATTGAGCTTATTCTCGGCTTTTCCTTCACCCGGGAGGAAAAGGAAAAGGCTATGGGCATCAGGACTATTAACGATATCCTTGATTATGTTGAAGGAATTCAACAATCTCGAAACTCCCAGGCCGGTCTCTCTTCATGAAACGACGTGTTGTAATCACTGCCTGCTCCGCTATTACTCCCATTGGTTACGGAAAAAACGCTATTATAGACAGTCTCAGGCAAGGTAAGTCCGGAGTAGGTTTCCTGCGTGATGATGGTCTGTTGTCAAAGCACATTCACTCCCGTGTTTTCGGGACGGTGGATTACCCCATTGAATATGACTTCAAGCGGCAATACCGAAAAACCATGGGGCCGGTTGCCTTTTATGCCTGCCAGGTTGCCAAGGATGTTCTGGAAAGCTCCGGGTTGAGCCGGGAATTTATTACCTCCGGTCGTCTCGGGGTGGCGTTTGGTTCCACACATGGCAGCCCAACCGTTCAGCGGGAAATATACAAAACTTTTTTCAGCGATCTCGAATCCAAATTTTCTTCCATCGGAGCGGTCGATTATCTTCGCTCCATGGTGCACACAACCGCGGTAAACATCAGCAGAATGTTCGGTATCACCGGACGGATCATCGCTTCATCCACTGCCTGCACCACCAGCAGTCAATCCATCGGCTTTGGTTATGAAACGATCAAATACGGCATGCAGGATGCCATGATCTGCGGTGGGGCGGATGAGTATGATACCACCACTGTGGCGGTTTTTGATAACCTGCTGGCCTGTTCCGTGAAGTATAACCAGACGCCGCATTGCACCCCGCGTCCCTTTGATGCGGGTCGGGACGGCTTGGTGGTCGGAGAGGGCGGTGGCGCGGTCCTTCTCGAGGAATATGAAGCCGCCAAAAAACGTGGCGCAGAGATCCTTGGTGAGGTCATCGGTTTCGCCTGCAACAACAACGGCGGAGATCTGATCCTGCCAAACCTTGAGGGTATTACCGCAACCCTGCGCCTAGCCCTGAAAGATGCGGAGATACTTCCCAAAGATGTCGATTTTGTCAGTGCCCACGCCACGGCAACAAAAATGGGTGATGTCATCGAGGCCCAGGCCATCGATGCCGTCTATGGCGATGACCCGGTTAACAGGCCGTTTGTCACCGGCCTGAAAAGCTACATGGGGCACACCATGGGGACCTGTGGGGTGATCGAGACCATTTTGTCACTCTACATGATGGAGCAGGGGTTCATCGCTCCTACCCTGAATCTGGAAAATGTCGATGAACGCTGCAGCATGCTGCGGCATACCCGTGAACTGACTGAGACTGATACCAGAATAGCAGCAATTCAAAATTTTGCCTTTGGCGGGGTGAACACCTGTCTGCTTGTAAAAAATGGCAGAGATGCAGACTTGTAACGGGTCCAGTCAAATTCATCTTTGGGTGGATCGAGGTATTAATTGCATCGTCACCCTGATCTGCTGGGCTTGGTTTATCTTTGGTTTCATCCTCTTTTTTTCCTGGGGCTATCTCATCTCCGCTCTGGTTGTAAAAGATCCGGAACTCTCTTTTCAGAGGTTGAACAGCCGGTTCTTCCAAATATTTTTTCGTATAGTCAAAGTGACCGCCCCCCGTCAGCGGATAGAAATTGATGAAAAGGTGGCGGCAATCAGGTCTTCGGTTATCGTCTGCAACCATCTTTCCTACCTCGATCCATTGCTGCTCATTACTCTTTTTCAGAAGCAGAGGACGATTGTTAAAACACGATTTTTCGGCATGCCGATTTTTGGCTGGATAATTAAAAAATCGGGTTATTTCCCTGCCACCAGTGAAGGTCCATTTGCCCAAATGATGATCAGGCAGATGGAAACAATGGGGCCATATCTGCAAGGCGGAGGCAATCTTTTTGTCTTCCCGGAAGGAACCAGGAGCAGGGACGGAAAACTCGGCATCTTAAATAAAGGGGCATTCAAAATTGCCCGTATATGCAGGGTTCCTATTTATGTTCTGGAAATCTGCAATACCGATAAACTGTTTACTCCAGGCAGGTTTCTCTTTAATACCAGGATGAAAAACAGTATCAGCGTTAAAATTATCGATTGTATCGAACCGGACTATCAGCAAAATCCACCCTCCATTGCGGAGCTTGAGCTGAGGGTGCGGCAGGCATACCGCGAGAGATAGCAATGAAAGTCATTTTAATATCCATGCCTGATGTGGTGCCGATCATCATTCACGAGGCCGCAGTTCATCTGCCAAACCACGGTATAGCCTGTATCGGCGGCAATATCGATGCGGAGCATGATGTCTATCTTATCGATCTCATTCGCAAACGTCGCTCGATTAAAAAATATCTCACCAAGGTGATACGAAAAATCGAGCCCGACCTTGTCGGTCTTTCCGCTATGGCCTGGCAGTACGATACCTGTATCAAGATTGCCCATCTTATTAAAGAACTTCGTCCGGAAGTCAAAATAGTTATCGGCGGCTATCACGCCACCCTGATGTATGAGGAAGCAGCGGCGTCTGCCGAGGCGCAGTGGCTCGATTTCCTGATCCGGGGAGAAGGGGAAGAGGCATGCCGGCGGCTGGTTAACTGTTTGGCTGGTCGTGACAATCCGGCTGACATCCCCTCGTTGTCATACAAAATTGATGGTGTTTTTAGGCACAATCCCCGGAGTGAGAATCTGGATCTCAGTACCTTGAAACTGCCGGTCCGGGACAAGCGAAGACTGACTTGGGGATACCATATTCTTCACTCCAAAGTTGAACTTATCGAGACTTCGCGTGGCTGTACCCGCTCATGCAACTTCTGTTCGATGAAGCACATGTATGGCCGCACGTTTAGAACGTATCCCATAAGCAGGGTTCTCGCGGATATTGACGATATTTATTATCAACGGAAAACCAAATTTATATTTATCACCGATGATAATATGGTCTTGAAACCTTCCAGGGTAATCGAGTTGTGTGAGGCCATTATTGCCCGGAATTACCAAGGCCTTCGTCTCATTGTCCAGGCCGATTGCGTCTCCATGGCACAAAACGAAGAGATGGTCGCCAAAATGGCTGCGGCCGGTTTTTGTTCCGTTTTTCTTGGTATTGAGAATGGATCGAAAAAGAACCTGAGCATCGCCGATAAAGGCAACATTGTGGAGTATGCTCAAAAGGCCATTGATAATTGTCATAAATACGGCATGATGGTTATCGGCGGCCTTATTTTCGGTTTTCCTGAAGATGATGAAGGGTCGATCAGGGAAAATTATGAATTCTTTAAATCGATCAATGCCGATGCCGCCTACTGCCAGGTGCTGACGCCCTATCTGAAAACCGGGATGCGACAACACCTCCTTGACCAGGAATTGGTCACCAATAAAACCGATTATAAAAAATATAATGGCCTGTGGGCCAATGTACGTACTAAGTATTTAGATTCGGAACAGCTTCAATACCAATTTTGGTACCAGCGTCAGGTGGTGTTGGGATGGTGGAATCCACCTGCCCAGGTCAGAAATAAGGGCTGGGTATGGATATCCATCTGGCGTTATATCTTCAAACCTTTATTAAAATTCCGCTATAAAATGATTATGAGAAAAATCGGCTGGCAGGGCCGCTACCGAAAAGAAGTGAAACGCTGGGAAAATATGAACCGGTTCCAGGATCTTGAGGAGTATTGAGATTAATGCAGATATATAATCTTGAATTTACCGAGCAGGAAATCCGTGAGGCTGTGGCGGCGGATAAACTGCTTTCCATGGAGATCGAATTTAGTCGAATCTGCAACTTTCGCTGCTGCTATTGCTATGTCGATGCAAAGATTGAATGCACAAACGAGCTTTCCCGGGAAGAGATCAGGGATGTCATCCTGCAGGCGAAAGAGCTGGGAGCGCGAAAAATCATCATCCTGGGCGGAGAACCTTCCGTTTATCCGCATCTTGTCGAGATGCTCCGCTTTCTTGGCAAAGAGGGACTTGAGGTAGAGATGTTTACCAACGGTTCCGGAATCGATCGGGCTCTGGCTGCCGTTCTGGCTGAAGAAAGGGTCCGGATTGCCTTGAAACTTAATTCCCGGGACGAGAAAATCCAGGACCAATTGGCCGGGAAAAAGGGGGCCTATCGCATCATAGGCAGCGCGCTTGCGGCATTGCAAGCGGCAGGCTATCCGTCCAAGGAGTTGTTCCTGGCCATCAGCACGGTAATCTGCCGGCAGAACATTGAGGAATTGCCGTCGATGTGGCAATGGCTTCGGGAAGAAAATATTGAACCATATTTCGAAGTGATCACTCCCCAGGCCAATGCTCTCGGCAATAGCTGGCTGGGCGTTGAACCTGTGGAACTGAAGGAATTATTTATCCGGCTCTCGGCGATTGATCAGGACAAATTTGGTCGCACCTGGGAGCCCCAGCCCCCACTGGTCGGCAACAAGTGCATGCGCCACCAGGTCTCCTGTGTGGTCACGGCGACCGGTGATGTCATGCCCTGTGTCGGAGTTACCATCCCCCAGGGTAATATTCGCCGCGACAAACTCGCCTCTATTCTGAAAAACAGTGAAGTGATCAACAATCTGAAGAATTACCGGCAGATGATGAAAGGGGAGTGCCGCAATTGTGAAAAAGCGGCTGAGTGTTACGGCTGCAGGGGAGCAGCCTACCAGCTCACCGGTGATTATCTTGCCTCGGATCCAACCTGCTGGCGTAATGCGACAATAAAAAAAACATGAAGGTGGGATAACCTCCAAGTGGTCAGGATTGCACGGTCAGGGAATCCTCAAGCAGTTCGCCGATATCTCTGGCCAGTAATTCAGCTTCTGCCCGATCAAAGCGGATAACCTCTCTGGCGTACCGATGGCAGTGGCGGCATTCCTCGCAGTAGGTTTCCGCGCAACGGACTTTCTGGAAACCATCCAGAAAGTTTGTTAATGCAGCATTGTCGATGTAGAGGTCCAAGGCCAGGAGCCGACGGCGCAGCTTGAGCATGCGCCGCATCAGATTCCGTTCAGCTGTTTCATAGTGTCGCATACGCTCACGAATCTGATCTTCAATATCACTATGAAAGCCGGCGGGATCACCCAGCATCTCCAGCGAGAGGATGTCCAGCAGGTTCCCCTGGTAGTGTCGGTCGGCATAGGCTTTGGTTGCGCGCAACAACCAGGCTGTAGAGCGTGAACGGTCGATTATCTTAAATTCATCAAAGCCCATGGCTTCATAAATATGAAGATCTTCAGGACGAATCCAGCGACTCATCAGGAGGAGTTCCGGATGCAGCAGACGCCTGCGCGTGCATTGCCACAGGTAAAAATCGAGAAACGAGTTTGGGCGCTGGATATTTTGTGCCACCTGGGAAGCGTGCCCCACGCTGCAGGCATGTTCTCCAAGGTAATGGCAGTTGTAGATACAGGCGACGTTGACAAACAGCTGCATGTCACATGAAAGTCCTGAACGGATTTTCCGGAGCATATTGAAATCACGGTTGAATTCGCTGTAGGGAATGATCAGTGGGTCAATGCCGAGTGATTCCTGGTACTTCAATCGCGTCAAATTGGTCGGCCAGCTCAGAACACTGCCACGAATAGATAGGTTGGGAAAATTACGACGTGCCAGCGCCACGATGCCCAGATGAGCGATCGATACGCTGTCAACGCCGATATCAACCAATTGGCCGATGAAGCTCAGTATCTGTTTCTTACCTTCCTCGGTTTGTTCCAGATTGCCGAGGCAGGGTGCATTAATGAGGTAGCAAAATGACAGGCCGCGCCGATGGGCTGCGTGAATGTAGTCTACGGCGGAGTCCCAGTCTACGGACGGCAGCACGATTCCAGCCCTGCCTCCGCCGACAACGTCGAAAGGCATTTTGGCATAGATCGACGTCACCTCCGGAATGTTCGCCAGGCCGTCCAGCAAGGTCATGTCCCAATTCGCAGCGACGCTCAGTTTCATGCACTTTCCTGTTAAAGTCCATTTAAGTCAGAGAGTAAAGTAGATGATAACAATTTGAATACCATGGGTAATTGCTCATTTCAATGTTTAAAATCACACGCTCGGGCCTGTCATAGACCTTCGTTCAGGTAGCCGTAGGCGGCAAACTGGAAGGGAGTTGCCTTGGTCAGCGTGAGACATTCAGCCAGGTTTGCCTGCTGTAATTGGGCGGCTACCTCCTCCAGGGTAAAGGCGGCCCGCAGTGAGAGCAGCATGTCATGGTGAAGTAAAGGCGGCGCACCGGGCATGTATTTGTCCACCACCAGTCGGGCCTCCTGTTCACTTGCCGGACGCAGAAGATCGATTATGAGGACTGCTGCGTCCGGCAGACAGTATTCATGGAGCGCATTCCACAAAACCATGGGGTCTGCAAGGTGGTGCAGAAAGCTGTTGGAAATGACGATCCCGTAACGACTGCGTGGGAGCGGAAGCTTGTCCGGCAGGGTTCCGTGGAAAAAAAGCACTTGGTGTTCCAGGCCTTGCCGCAATGCCGCCGCTTTTCCTTGTGCCAGCATGTGGGCAGAGCCGTCTACGCAGTGTATTTCACAGTCGGGGAAAATTCGGGCCAGGCGAAGAGGGATGGCTGCCGGACCACAGCCCAAGTCGAGAATTGCATCGCCTGGTACCAGGTTAGGGAAATATCTATGGAAACATTGCAGGAACAGCCAATAGGCGTTGTCCAGATCAGGTCCTGCATAAGCTGCGGCCTGCTCTGGATCATTCATGAGTTCTGGTTCCGGAATTCTCTTCATGTGGTATTTTCTTTCTCCCTTTCCTCATTGAAGTGGCATGAACATAGCACATTCGCTGGTTGGTCTTCAATGTTGATTAACCAATAGGGCTGAAATCAAGAACAATTCGTCACAGAATACGGGGTTGCCGGAAATCTGAGGCGGCTTAGCTGTTGTATATTTCCAACCCAGGTGGTATAAATTTGCCTTTTGTCATCTTTTATAGAATGCAGAGTGCACTGATACAGTGCGACAGTGCAAAAAGGAATTACGGCTTGATACTGCAATTACTTTTGACAGAATAACTTGCGGTATTGACTAATTGACTAAAAAATGGAACAAGGTAAAATAGTTGCATCCGTGACCATTGATGGCAATTCTCCGTGGTTTTCAGGTCATTTCCCAGGCGACCCGATCTTGCCGGGAATCGCCCAGTTGAAGATGGTTGCCGACCTGGTTGTCGACTTAAATGCCAAGTCCGGAGCAGGAAATTTATGCATGACCAGCTTGAGCCGGGTTAAGTTTAGAAAAATTGTCAGGCCCGGGGAATTGCTTGACATTCAAGTCACACGCGGCGATAAAGAAGATCAATATCTTTTCAAGATTACCAGCGGGGACGAAGGTGTTTGTTCCGGCTGGATGTTTTTTACTCAACCAAATCCACAACACCCCGAAAACACGAAAACGAAAAAATAAAGAATTCATGAGCAACGACATTACCCAGACCATTACCCGAATTTCTGAAATCATCATCAACGAGCTCAAACTTGAAGATGTTACCCCCGAGACTTTTGATGCCGACCTGGATTTGGTGAACGAGGTGGGGATCGACTCCATGGACATGGCCACGGTTGCTCTGTTTCTACGGGATGAATACGAGATACAGATCGACGAAGATGATTACCCCAAGCTGACCACCGTTCGTATCATTGCCCAGTACATCGAAGACAAACTTAACAGTAACGAATAGATGTCTGTAGAACAGCAATACAAATTCTCCGATATCATTGCAGATCCGATTATAAAAGGACGATGGGAAAAGGTACGCCGCTATTTTTTCCTGCGGGAGTCTACATATGATATGAGCAACCGGTGCAATATCCGTTGCGATGGGTGTTACTATTTCGTTGGCGAGAAGCAGTTTGCCGAAGAAAATAAGAGTGAAACCGACTGGCGGCAGCTGCTGGAATCGGAAAAGCAGCGGGGCATAACCTTCGTCGTACTTGCCGGAGCCGAACCCTCGCTGGTGCCGGAGCTGTGCGCGGTCTGTTATCGGGTCATTCCGCTTGGGGCGATAGCCACCAATGGTCTCAAACCAATCCCCCGGGAGATAGATTACCGAATCCATATTTCGGTTTGGGGCAATGACCAGACCAGCCTGACTATCCGGAAAGCCGCCGATATGCTAGTCCGGCAGATGGCAAACTATAAGGCCGATCCCAGAGCGGTCTTTGTTTATACCTTCACGCCGTATAACATTGATGAAGTTCGGGAAGTGACCAGACTGCTGGCTGACAATGGTCAGCAAATCACCTTCAACATGTTTTCCGCTCCCGTCGGTTACGAAGGTCCTCTGCGTCATTCCAGCCAGTCACTGCAAAAAACGCGGGCGATTATGAGCGAGATGTTAACTGAATATCCCGGGACAGTTCTTTTTTCACCCTATAATATTGTTGCCCATACCGGAGAAGAGGGATTACATGCACTGTTTTCCTGCACCTACCCTCGGATGAACCCTTCCACGGATATCGGACTTGGCAGATCATTCAGACAATACCGGACCGATCTGCAGTGGAATCGTGAAGCGGCCTGCTGTGTGCCGGATACCGATTGCAACGATTGTCGGCATTATGCCGCGGGCAGTGCCGTGGTTACGGCCAGAATG
>Ga0214472_10003245_pt1 | contig 17266 bp, 12 predicted proteins | sample RVTome_6_FD_207662 | JGI IMG/M metagenome (GOLD analysis project Ga0214472, IMG submission 207662) | Soil microbial communities from uranium-contaminated site in the Upper Colorado River Basin, Wyoming, United States - RVT140D175 | ecosystem: Environmental > Terrestrial > Soil > Contaminated >... | reverse complement strand
GCAGCTGCAGGGCCAGTTCGAGCGCCTGCGCCCGGCCGAGGTGCTGGTGCCCGACGGGCTTGCCCTGCCGCTGGTGGATTCCCTCTCACCGGTGCTGCGCCGGCTTGCCGACTGGCAGTTCGACACGGCGACCGGCGAGCGCCTGCTCACCGGCCACTTCGGCACCCGCGACCTGGCCGGGTTCGACGCCGAGGGCCTGCCGGTGGCGCTGGCCGCAGCCGCCGCCCTGTTCGAATACGCGCGCAGCACGCAGCGCCAGAGTCTGCAACACATCACCGGACTCCGGGTCGAGCGCGAGGCCGAGTACCTGCGCCTCGATGCCGCCACCCGGCGCAACCTCGAGCTCACCGAGACGCTGCGCGGCGAGGCCTCGCCGACGCTGCTGTCGCTGCTCGACACCTGCATCACCAGCATGGGCTCGCGCTGGCTACGCCACGCCCTGCACCACCCGCTGCGCGACCGGGGCGTGGCCGCCGCGCGCCACGACGCGGTGGCGGAGCTCATCGGCGACGGCGACGGCCGCGTACTCGGCGCGGTGCGCAGTGCGCTGCGCGGGGTGGCAGACGTCGACCGCATCACCGCCCGCATCGCGCTGCGCAGCGCCCGCCCGCGCGATCTGGCGGCGCTGCGCGAGAGCCTCGCGCGCCTGCCCGAGCTCTCCGCCGCGCTCGCCGCGCCGCAGAGCGCGCTGCTAGCCGAGCTCGCCGGTGCGCTGGCGATTCCGGGCGACGCGCTCGATCTCCTCACCCGCGCAGTGGCGCTCGAACCGGCCGCCGCGGTGCGCGATGGCGGCGTGATCGCCCCCGGCTACGACGCCGAGCTCGATGAGCTGCGCGGCATCCAGACCAACTGCGGCGAATTCCTCATGGCGCTCGAAGTGCGCGAACGCGAGCGAAGCGGCATCGCCAACCTCAAGGTCGAGTTCAACAAGGTGCACGGCTTCTACATCGAGGTGAGCCGCGCCAACGCCGACAAGGTGCCCGACGACTATCGGCGCCGCCAGACGCTGAAGAACGCCGAACGCTACATCACGCCCGAACTCAAGGCCTTCGAGGACAAGGCGCTGTCGGCCCAGGAGCGGGCGCTGGGGCGCGAGAAGCTGCTGTTCGAGGCGCTGCTCGAAGACCTCGCGGCGCACATCCCGGCGCTGCAGCGCATCGCCCGCGCGCTCGCCTGCCTCGACGGGCTCGCCGCCTTCGCCGAAGCGGCGCTGCGCTACGGCTACGTCTGCCCGCGCTTTTCCGACCAGCCGGGGATGGACGTGGTCGGCGGCCGTCACCCGGTGGTGGAGCGCCAGGTGGAAAACTTCATCGCCAACGACTGCAGCCTCGCCCCCACCCGCCGCATGCTGCTCATCACCGGCCCCAACATGGGCGGCAAGTCGACCTACATGCGCCAGGTCGCGCTCATCGCGCTGCTCGCCCACGTCGGCAGCTTCGTGCCCGCGCAGGCCGCGCGCATCGGCCCGCTCGACGCCATTTTCACCCGCATCGGCGCCTCCGACGACCTCGCCTCGGGGCGCTCGACCTTCATGGTGGAGATGACCGAGGCCTCGGCCATCCTGCACGGGGCGACCGAGCAGAGCCTGGTGCTGATGGACGAGATCGGGCGCGGCACCTCGACCTTCGACGGGCTCGCGCTGGCGTTTGCCATCGCGCGCCACCTGGTGGAGAAGAACCGCTGCCTCACCCTCTTCTCCACCCACTACTTCGAGCTTACGCGCCTCAACGCCGACTACCCGGAGGTGGCCAATGTGCATCTGGACGCGGTCGAGCACGCCCACCGCATCGTGTTCCTGCACGCCGTGGAGGAAGGCCCGGCGAGCCAGAGCTACGGGATCGAGGTGGCGGCGCTCGCCGGCATCCCCGGCGCGGTCATCCGCGACGCCAAGCGGCGCCTGCGCGCGCTCGAGAACCGCGAGATCGGGACGGGCCCACAGTCGGATCTCTTCGCCATGCTGCCCGAAGCGGAGCCGCAGACGCAGTCGCACCCGGCGCTCACCGCGCTCGCCGAGCTCGACCCGGACAGCCTGTCGCCGCGCGAGGCGCTCGAGCGCCTGTACGCGCTCAAGCGGCTCGCCTCATGAGGTCGGGCAGGAGCGGCGGATGCCGCCAACGAGGGGGCGTTGCCATTCCGCGCGCGTTGATCGCGGCTTCCGCCGCTCCTACAGAAGGTGCCGTTCTGTGAGCGCGCCGCCGGGCCGGCCCAAGGCGCGCTCAGTCCCGCTTGGCGGGACCGCGCGTAGCGCCAGGGTGCCCCAATGAGCACGCCCATCGACATCAGCGAGGACGCCGGGGTGCGCTATCTGCACTTCGGATCGGAGTGGGTGCAGGGGGCGATGCGCATCCGCCGCCCCAACGCGCTCGAGCTCGCCTACACGCGCGAGATGATGGCGGGCCTGATCCTGCGCGAGCCCGCCGAGTGGCCCGAGAGCGCCCTCGTGATCGGGCTCGGGGCGGCCTCGATCGCGCGCTTCCTGTACCACCATTGCCCGGCCACGCGCATCGAGGTGGTGGAGATCGAGCCGCGCGTGGTCGCCGCCGCGCGGCAGTTCTTTCGGCTCCCGCCGGAGGGCGAGCGCTTCACCATCCACGTCGGCGACGGCGCGCGCCATGTGCTGGAGAGCGCCGGCCGCTTCGACTGCATCCTGGTCGACGGCTTCGACCGCAACGCGCGCGCCGGGGCGCTCGACACCGCGCCGTTCTACGCGGCGGCGCGCGCGCGCCTGACCGCGCGGGGGCTGTTGGCGGTGAACCTCTTCGGCCGCTCGCGCGGATTTCGCGCCAGCGTCGAACGCATCGCCGGCGCCTTCGACGGGCGCAGCATCGCCTTTCCGTCGTGCGACAGCGGCAACGTGGTCGCCTTCGCCGCCAGCGGCGAGCCGATCGATGCGCCGGTGGTCGAGCTGCGCGAGCGCGCCCGCGCGCTGAAGGCTCGTACCGGGCTCGATCTCGGGCCCACCGTCACCCGCCTCGAGCAGGCCGGGCGCCTCGCGGGAAGTCGCCTGCGCCTGTGACCGCCGCCGAACGCGTCGACTGCGTGGTGATCGGTGCCGGGGTGGTGGGCCTGGCCACCGCGCGCGCGCTGGCACTGGCCGGCCGCGAAGTGTTGATCCTGGAGGCGGGGCGCCGCTTCGGCATGGGCATCTCCAGCCGCAGCAGCGAGGTCGTCCACGCCGGGCTCTACTACGCGCCGGGCTCGCTCAAGGCCCGCCTGTGCGTGCGCGGCCGCGCGCTGCTCTACGACTATTGCGCGGCGCGCGGCATCGCCCACCGGCGCTGCGGCAAGCTGGTGGTCGCCACCCGCGCCGGGCAGGAGGAAGCGCTCGGCGCGCTCGCGCAGCGCGGGCACGCAAACGGGGTCGATGACCTGCGCCTGCTCTCGGCGGGGGCGGCACAGCGGCTCGAACCGTCGCTCGCATGCACGGCGGCGCTGCTCTCTCCATCCACCGGCATCGTCGACAGCCACGCCCTGATGCTCACACTGCTGGGCGATGCGGAGAACGCCGGCGCGCTGCTGGCCGTCGATACGCCGGTCGCGGGCGGCGCCGTTTGTCGGGCCGACGGGACGATCCTGCTCGAGACGGGTGGCGCGGCGCCACTGCGGCTTGCCGCCGCCACCGTGGTCAATGCCGCCGGTCTGGGGGCGACCGCCGTCGCCGCCGCGCTGCGGGGATTGCCGCCGGCGGCGCAGCCGGCGATGCGCATGGCCAAGGGCAGCTACTTTCGGCTCGCGGCACGCGCGCCCTTCGCGCACCTCGTCTATCCGCTGCCCGAGCCGGGCGGACTGGGGGTGCATCTCACCCTGGATCTGGCCGGCCAGGTGCGCTTCGGGCCGGACGTGGAATGGCTGCCGGCCGCCGCGCCCGAGCCCGACTATCGCGTCGAGCCGGCACGCGCGGCGCGCTTTTACGCCGAAATCCGCCGTTACTGGCCGGACCTGCCCGACGGCGCCCTCGCGCCCGACTACGCCGGCGTGCGCCCCAAGCTTGGCGACCCGGACGAGCCGCCTGCCGACTTTCGCATCGACGGCCCGGCGCAGCATGGCGTGGCCGGCCTGGTCAATCTCTTCGGCATCGAATCGCCCGGCCTCACCAGCGCGCTCGCGATCGGCGAGCACGTTGCGGCGCTGCTGGGCGGAGCCTGACGGCGGCGCCCCGCGGGGGCGCGGGACGATTCAGCCGACGACCTCCGCGGCCGGTTCCGGCGCCAGCCACAGGCACGTTCCCTTGGTCGCCTTGACGATGTCCTTGAGCACCTGCTCGTGTGCGGCCAGCTCCTCGGCGCTGGCACGCAGCACCGCCAGAGGCGGGCGTTCGATCAGCACCCCGCCCGCTTCGGCGCTGCCCGGGACCGGCTCCTCGAGCGCGATGATGAGGCTCTCCTGGCCGCGCGTCATCGCCAGATAGACCTCGGCGAGCAGTTCCGCGTCGAGCAGCGCGCCGTGCAGCGTGCGCGAGGCGTTGTCGATCTGGTGACGGTCGCACAGCGCGTCGAGCGAGGCCTTCTTGCCCGGGTTCTGCTCCTTGGCCATCCTCAGCGTGTCGATCACGCCGCCGCACAGCGCATCGAGCCTGGGGCGGCCCAGCAGCGACAGTTCGTGGTTGAGAAAGCCGACGTCGAAACTGGCGTTGTGGATGACCAGCTCGGCGTCGCGCACGAAGGCCTCGAACTCGTCCACTACGTCGCGGAACTTCGGTTTGTCGGCGAGGAACTCCTCGGTGATGCCGTGCACCGCCACCGCCTCGGCGTCGATCCCGCGTCCCGGGTTGAGATAGACGTGGTAGTGGTTGCCGGTGAGATTGCGGTTGAGCAGCTCCACGCAGCCGATCTCGATCACGCGGTCGCCGTTGCGCCAGTCGAGTCCGGTCGTTTCGGTATCGAGAACAATCTGTCTCAAGGCCTGTTTCCCCTTTCGTTCGCTTCCATCGGGCGCGCCACGCGCCTCACCCTTCCACCGTCGTGCCGAGCTTGCGCACCGCCGCCACCCCCTTGCGCGCGAGCGCGTCGGCGCGCTCGTTCTCCGGGTGGCCGGCATGCCCCCTCACCCACACCCACTGCACCTGGTGCACGCTCGCGGCGCGGTCGAGCGCGCGCCACAGGTCCTCGTTCTTGACCGGCGCCTTGGCGGCGGTCTTCCAGCCGCGCGCCTTCCAGCCGTGGATCCACTCCGAGATGCCTTTCTGCACGTACTGGCTGTCGGTGTGCACGCGCGCCGCCACCGGGCGCTTGAGCAGCTCGAGCGCACGGATGACGGCGATGAGCTCCATCCGGTTGTTGGTGGTCTGCGGCTCGCCGCCCCAGATTTCCTTCTCGTGGCTGCCGGTGCGCAGGATTGCGCCCCACCCGCCGGGCCCCGGATTGCCGCTGCAGGCGCCGTCGGTGAAAATTTCGATCTGTTCGGTCATTTAATTATTTCGTTCTCTGTACGCCCGTCACCTGGCGGCCGCGCTGGGCCACCGGCGAGAGCCGTTTTGCCGCGGCGCGCTTGTCGCGCCAGTTCGGCGTGATGAGGCGCATGCCATGCACCCGCTTGATGCCCTGCAGCATATAGGCGCCGCCGCAGATGGGCCACCAGCGGTCGCCCGCCTTGTCCATGAAGCCCCAGCGTTCCAGCCATTTGGCGCTGGTGACCGACGGCGCATAGCAGCCGAAGCAGCCCGCCTGGGTCTCGAAGCCGAGCAGCGCCAGCCAGTCCTTGATGCGGCGCACCGAGAAGTACTGGCCGCGCCACGGATAGGCCCCGCCGCTGCGCGCCGCGAGCCGGCGCAGGCCCCACAGGCTGAACGGATTGAAGCCGCTGATGACGACGCTACCCTCGGGCACCAGCACGCGCTCCACCTCGCGCAGCACCTGGTGCGGACTGCAGGAAAACTCGAGCACGTGCGGCAGCAGCACAAGATCGACACTGGCGGAGGCGAACGGCAGGGCCTCCGGGTGCGCGCTCACCGCGGCGGCGCCGAGGCGCGCGCAGCTGAAGCGGAACGGCATGCGGTTGCTGCGCAGGAACTCGTATTCCGGGAGCCCGATCTGAACTGCGTTGTAGCCGAAAATATCGGCCACCATGAGGTCGAATTTGGCTTGTTCCCACTGGAGCAGGTATTGTCCCTGCGGCGTTTCAAGCCAGTGCGACAGACTGAGAATAGACATGAACCATCGTTATCCGAATTTCTGCGGCATCGACATTATCCCTCTTCCCGCCTTTCGGGATAACTACATCTGGCTGCTGCGCCGCGGCGCGACGGCGGTCGTGGTCGATCCCGGCGACGCTGCCGTGGTGGAACGCCACCTGGCCGGGCACGGCCTGCAGCTCGGCGCGATCCTCATCACCCACCACCACGCCGACCATATCGGCGGTGTCACGGCGCTCACCGCCGAGCGCGCCATTCCCGTGTTCGGACCGGCTGCCGAGCCCATCGTCGGCGTCAACCGCCCCCTCGCGGAGGGCGACGCGGTCGACTTGCCGGTGCTCGGCGTCCGGCTGCAGGCGCTGGAAGTGCCGGGGCACACCCGCACCCACATCGCCTACCTCGCGCCCGGCGCGCTGTTTTGCGGCGATACCCTGTTCAGCGCCGGATGCGGCCGCCTGCTCGGCGGGACCGCCGCGCAACTGCACGACTCGCTGCGGCGCCTGGCCGATCTGCCGGACGACACGGCGGTGTACTGCACGCACGAATACACGCTTGCCAATCTCGCCTTCGCCCGCGCCGCCGAGCCGGACAACGCCGCGCGCGACGCGTGGCTCGCCGAATGCGAGCAGCTGCGCGCCGCCGGCCGACCGACGCTGCCGAGCCGCATCGGGCGCGAACGTCGCATCAATCCCTTCCTGCGCACCACCGAACCGGCCGTGATCGAAGCCGTGGCCGCCCATTGCGGGGCGCGCCCGGCCGGCTCGCGCGAGTGCTTCGCGGCGCTTCGCGCGTGGAAGGACGACTTTTAGAACGACCTGTCCGAACCGCGTTCAGCGCTGGCCCGCCAGCGCGCGCTCGACCGTCTCCACGACGCGCACCGCGTTGAACGGTTTCACCACGATGCCGTGGGCACCCTGGCGGATCATGTTCTCGACGTTCTCGCGATCGGTCTGGCCGGTCACCATCAACACCTTCACCTCCGGAAGCCGGGTGCGGATCTGCAACAGGGCGGCGATACCGTCGAGCTTGGGCATCACCACGTCGAGGCAGACCAGGTCCGGACGCAGCCGCTCGACCAGCTCGACCCCGGCAACGCCATCCCTGGCTTCGCCGACCACGTCGTAGCCGGCGTGGCGCAACACGGCGCGCAGCGCGATGCGGATGACCTCGTTATCCTCTACCAGCGCGATTCTTTTTTTTCGCGGACTCATTTCACGTAACCGGCAGACTCCAGGCATGCCGCCTCGGCGGAGCGGTTGCGGCCGGCGTGCTTGGCTCGGTAAAGGGCCCGATCGGCAGCCTGCAGCAACCCCACGAAGCCTGAATCGTCGGCGCGCCCGGGCTGCATCGAGGCCACCCCGACGCTGATCGTCACCATCGCGGCTGTGGTCGAAAAACGGTGCGTGATCGCGAGCGAGGCGACCGCCGCACGCATCGCCTCGGCCACGCGGGCGGCGCCGTCGGCGTCGGTCTCGGGCAGGATCGCGGCGAACTCCTCACCGCCATAGCGCGCCACCAGGTCGGTCGGGCGACGCAGCTGGCACTCGAGCGCGCGCGCCACCGCCTTCAGGCACTCGTCGCCCACCTGATGCCCGTAGCCGTCGTTGAACTGCTTGAAGTGATCGACGTCGGCCACCAGCAGCGAAATCGACGTGCCGCTGCGGGCGGCGCGCCGCCACTCGCGCGACAGCGCCTCGTCGAAGCAGCGCCGGTTGGCGATGCCGGTCAGCCCGTCGGCGGCGGACAGGCGGGTGAGCTCGCGATTGGCCTCGTCGAGCTTGCGCGTGAGCACCAGCAGCGAATAGCGCATCTGGGCGATGCGCTGCATCGCGCGCACCTTGGCCTTCAGCACCACTTCGGAGACGGGCTTGGCGAGATAGTCGTCGCCGCCGACCGCGATGCCGCGCTCCAGGTCCTCGTCGCCGGTGCGCGCCGAGAGGAAGATGATGGGCGTCCACTCCCCGTCCCGTTCGAGCTGGCGCACGCGCCGCGCGACCTCGAAGCCGTCCATTCCCGGCATGATGATGTCGAGCAGGATCAGATCGGGCTTCTCCTTCTTGAACATCTCGATCCCCGACTCGCCGTCGCGCGCGTGCAGCGGCTCGAGGCCCATCTTGCCGAGCAGATGGCACACCAGGGTCGCGCTCGTCACGGTGTCGTCGATCACCAGCGCCTTCATCGGCTTCGGAAAATGCCCACGGGAAATTACGGTGCGCCATCCTATCAACTTACCGCCCGAGCGCGCGTAAATTACCGCACGGATGCTGTGCCTTTTGTCGCATCGCGCGCAAAACGCGCAGGATCGGGCGATTGCCGCGATGGCAGCGCCGCCGATCGGGGTGCGCCGCCGACCGTCTCCCCAGGTTTGACGCTCCGCTGGGCCTGCCCTAGACTCCCCCCTCCTTTCTCCCTGCCTCGTGCGCCGGTTCAATGGCGAGTCGCTTTTTCCAGATCATTGCGCTTGTGCTGGGCAGCATCGCATCCTGTACGGCCCTTGCGACGCTCGACGCGCCATTGGCGGCACCCGACATCATCGGGGCCCCCGCGCCGCTGCAGGCGGCCGACCAGCCCCCCGACGACGTCGCAAGCGATGACGCCGGCGACGGCCTCAAGGCCACTGCCGACCAGGTGCTCGACCTGCACGACCAGCTCCCGCGCGTACTCACGCTCGACCTCACCCGCGACGCCAACGACATCTGGGACCGTATCCGGCGCGGTTTCGGCATGCCCGAGCTCGACAGCGAACTGGTCGCCGAGCAGCAGCTGTTCTATCTCAACCGGCCGGGTTTCCTGAAAAAGGTGTTCGAGCGCGGCGGCCGCTATCTGTATCACATCGTCGACGAGCTCGAGCGGCGCGGCATGCCCACCGAGCTCGCGCTGCTGCCGATGGTCGAGAGCAGCTACAACCCGATGGCCTATTCGCGGGCGCGCGCCTCGGGTCTGTGGCAGTTCATACCCTCGACCGGGCGAAACTTCAACCTGACCCAGGACAAGTGGGTCGACGAGCGGCGCGACGTGATCGCCTCGACGAACGCCGCCCTCGACTATCTGCAGAGCATCTATGAGATGCACGGCGACTGGCAGCTCGCGCTCGCCTCCTACAACTGGGGAGAAGGCGCGGTGGGGCGTGCCATCCAGCGCAACATCGCGGACGGACTGCCGGCCGAGTACAGCCACCTGCGCATGCCGGAGGAGACCCGCAACTACATCCCCAAGCTGCAGGCGCTCAAGAACATCGTCGCGCGCCCCGAGCTGTTCGCCTTCGAGCTGCCGTACGTACCCAACCGCCGGCACTTCGTGACCGTGGACGCCCCGCCCGGCATCGACCTGGCCGCGGCGGCACGCCTCGCCGACATGCCGCTGGAGGAATTCGTCGCGCTCAACCCCGGCTACAACCGGCCGGCCGTCGCCGGCGACGGGGGATCGCTGGTGGTGCCGGTCGATCGTGCCGAGCAGTTCCGCCTGCGTCTGGCCGAGGAGCAGCGCAGTGGCGCGCGCTGGCGCACGCATCGCCTGAAAAAGGGTGAGACGCTCGCCGCGGTCGCGCGCAAGGCGGGGCTGTCGCTCGCCCAGCTGCGCGAGCTCAATGGACTGAATGCGCGCAGCCGGGTGAGTCCGGGCTACGCCCTGCTGGTGCCCGACGGCGTCGATCCGAGCGGCGCGCTGGCCGCGGCCCGTCTCGTCCCGACACGCAGCGTCGCGGGCGACGCATCGTCGACGAGCGCGAAGGCGGGCAAGGGCAAGGCCAAGAAACGCAGCAAGGTTTCGACCAAGCGCGGCAAGAGCACCAAGGGCAAGCTCACCCAGGCGGGTGACGCGCCGCGGCGCGCCGGCAAGGCGCCGGCGTCAAAGCCCGCCAAACCGGCCCCCAAGCCGGCCAGCCGGACGTCCACCACGATCAAATCCGGTACTGCCTCCGCCGCGCCCGCCGGCAAATCGAAACAGTAGCCCCGCGTAGCCTCGGACGCGAACTAGTGCGCAGCCGCGGGGCGCGCGATCCGGCACAATCGACCATTGCAGCGGCTCGCGCAGGGACGCGGGCTGCCACGGGCACGCGCGCGGCGTGCAACAGCCGCAATGGGGGGGCCGGGTGGCCGATGGCGTCGATCTGAAAGCGTTGCGAATCGCCGGCGGCTACGCCTTGTGCGGCGTGTTGTGGATCGCCTTCAGCGACCAGGCCATCGTGCAGCTGGTGGCCGATGCCGATGAACTGACCCGGCTGCAGACCTGGAAGGGCGGCTTTTTCGTTTTCGCCACCGCGTCGCTGGTATTTTTCCTGAGCCGGCGCGTGCTCGCCCGGCAGGCAGACCTGATCGAGGAGCTGCGCACCAGTGAAAGCGAGGTGCGGACGCTCAACGCGGAGCTCGAAGCGCGCGTGCGAGAGCGCACCGCCCAGCTCGAAGCCGCCAACCAGGCGCTCGAGGCGTTCTCCTACTCCGTGTCGCACGATCTGAAAGCGCCCCTGCGCGGCATCGACGGCTACAGCCAGATCGTCCTCGAAGATTACGCGCCGGCGCTCGGCGACGAGGGTCGCCGTTTTCTCGCCAACATCCGCCGCGGCGTGGCGCAGATGCACCGCTTGATCGACGACCTGCTCGCCTACTCGCGCATGGAGCGACGCACCATCGCGCGCGCGCCGATCGCGCTCGCGCCGCTGGTACGCGCGGTGGCCGCCGAGCGGGCCGCCGAGATGGCGCAGCGGCAGGTGCAGCTGCGGATGGAAATGCCCGACATCACGGTCGCCGCCGACCTCGACGGACTGGCCATCGTGCTGCGCAACCTGCTCGGCAACGCGCTCAAGTTCTCGACCACGATGCCGGCGCCGCAGGTCGAGATCGGCGCGCACACGGAAGCAGGCAAGGTGTCGCTCTGGGTCCGTGACAATGGCATTGGCTTCGACATGAAGTTCCATGAGCGCATCTTCGAGATCTTTTCCCGCCTCGAGCGCGACGAGGACTATCCCGGCAGCGGCGTCGGCCTGGCGCTGGTGCGCAAGGCGGTGCAGCGCATGGGCGGGCGGGTGTGGGCCACCAGTACGCCCGGCGAGGGCGCCACCTTCTTTGTCGAGCTTCCGGCGTGACGCGCCGCACGGGCCCCGGCTGAAAGCCTCGCTTACACTCGTCTCCCGGCCGTCACGCGGGCGAAAGCCCCACCACGGGGCGTGACTTCCCGATCGAGGATCCATGGACGAAACCAACCTGCCCCTTCGCATCCTCTATCTCGAAGACAGCCCCGCCGACGCCGAGCTGGCGCGGCGCGCAGTGGCACGTCATGCACCGCACATCACACTGGAGGTCGTATCCACCGTGGGGGGCGCCCTGTCACGCCTGGCCGTACCCCCTGCCTGCGATCTCGTCCTGTGCGACCTCAACCTGCCCGACGGCAACGGCCTGGACGTGCTCGAACACGTGCGCGCGCGCGCGCTGCCGCTGGCGGTGGTGATCCTCACCAGCTCCGGCGACCAGTCGTCGGCCATCGCCGCGCTGCAGGCCGGCGCCGACGACTACGTCGTGAAACACGCCGATTACTGTGCCCGCCTGCCCGACACCCTGGCTGCCGCGCTCGCCCGCTTTCGCTCCTCGCAGCTGCGCAAGGGACGCACGCTGCGGGTGCTGTACGCGGAGCACAATCAGTTCGATGCCGACCTGAGCCGCCTCCACCTCGCGCGCCATGCGCCCCACATCCAGCTCGAGGTGGTGGGCAGTGGCTCCGACGCGCTCGCTCGCCTGCCCGCGGGCCCCGGCGACGCATTGCCCTACGACGTCGTGTTGCTGGATTACCAGCTGTCAGGGGCCGATGCGCTGTCCATCGCCAAGACGCTGCGCGACGAGCGCGGTCTCGACGTGCCGGTGGTGGTGGTCACGGCGCACGCCAGCGAGGAGACCGTCGCCACCGCCCTGCGCGTCGGCGTGGCCGATTACCTCGTCAAGCGCGAGGGCTACCTGACCGCGCTGCCCGCCACCCTCGAGCGCGCCTTCCAGCAGACCGAGCTCGCGCGCAGCCGGGCCACGCTGCAAACCACCACCGCACGCCTGCAGCATCTGCTCGAAGCGAGCCCGGTCGTGCTCTATGCCGTGCGCATCGACGGCGAGGGCGATGCGGCGAGGTTCACCCCGACCTGGGTGAGCGACAACATCGAACACGTGTTCGGCCATCCGGTCGAGGCATGCCTGAGTTCCCGGTGGTGGATGCGCAATGTCCATCCGGACGACGCCGCCGTGGTGCGCGCGGAGCTCGCCACCATCCTCGCCCGCGGGAGCCACGCGCTGGAATACCGCTTCCGGGACGGCAACGGCGCGCTGCGCTGGGTACGCGACGAGCTGCGCGTGCTGTACGACCCGCACCGGCGTCCCGCCGAGATCGTCGGCAGCTGGAGCGACATCACCTTCCAGCGTCACTCCGAGGAGCGCCTGCGCCTCGACGCGGCGGCGCTCGCCAGCACCCGCGACGGGGTGGTGATCACCGCGCTCGACGGCAGCATTCAGGCGGTCAATCCGGCCTTTGCCGAGATCACCGGGTACACCGAGGCGGAAGTGCTGGGCAAGAACCCGCGCATCCTCGCCACGGGGCGCGACGAGGGCGCCCTTTATGACGCCCTGTGGGAAAGCGTGCTGCAGCACGGATCGTGGCAGGGCGAAATCTGGGGTCGGCGCAAGAGCGGGGAACCCTTTCCGCAGTTTCTCACCGTCAGCACGGTGCGCGACCGGCACGGCCGGCCGGCGCACTACGTGGGCGTCAGCACCGATCTCACGCGCATCAAGAAGAGCGAGGCGCAGCTCGACCATCTCGCGCACCACGATCCGCTCACCGGGCTCCCCAACCGCCTGCTGCTGCAATCGAACCTGCACCACGCCATCGAGCGTGCCCAGCGCCACGCCCTCGGCGCGGGCCTGCTGGTGATCAACGTCGATCAGTTCAAGACGATCAACGAGAGCCTCGGCCACACGCTGGGCGACGAGCTGCTGCGCGCGGTGGCGCATCGCCTCGACGAATGCCTGCGCGGCGAAGACATGCTGGCGCGCCTGGGCGGCGACGAGTTCGCGCTGGTGCTCGAAGCGCTCGGCGACCCGGTGCAGGCGGAAACGGTTGCGCGCACCCTGCTCGACGCGCTGGACGCCCCCTTCGGGCTGTCCGATGGTCACGAGACATACGTCCGGGCGAGCATCGGCATCGCGCTCTATCCGGGCGACGGGGCCGGCGCGGCGGACCTGCTGCGCCAGGCCGACACCGCCATGCATCGCGCCAAGGAACGCGGCGGCCATCAGATCGCGTTCTACACCAGCGCGCTCAACGTGCGGGCCATCGCGCGCCTGGAACTGGAAACGGCGCTGCGCGGTGCGCTCGATCGGGGCGAGTTCGCGCTGCACTACCAGCCCAAGGTCGAGCTCGCCAGCGGCCGCATGATCGGTGCGGAGGCGCTGTTGCGCTGGAACCACCCGATGCAGGGGCTGGTTCCGCCGCTGGCTTTCATTCCGGTGGCCGAGCGCAGCGGCCTCATCGTGCCGATCGGCGCGTGGGTGATCGACGAGGCGTGCCGCCAGATCCGGGCCTGGCACGCGGCCGGCTTCCACGACATCAAGGTGGCCGTGAACGTCTCCGCACGCCAGTTCGCCAGCGGCAGCCTCGAGACGGTGGTAGCGGCCGCCCTCGAGCGGCACGCAGTGGCGCCCGAGCAACTGGAGGTCGAGCTCACCGAGAGCATGCTGATGGAGGCGCCGGAGCTCGCCATCGAGCGCCTGGCCGCGCTGAAGCGGATCGGCATCAAGCTCTCGCTCGACGATTTCGGTACCGGCTACTCGAGCCTCGCCTATCTCAGCCGCTTCCCGGTCGACCACCTGAAGATCGACCGCAGCTTCGTCGAATGCATCGCATCCGAACCGAACGCCGCCTCGATCTCCACCTCGATCATCGCGCTCGCCCACCGGATGGGGCTGCGCGTGATCGCCGAAGGCGTCGAGACCGAGGCGCAACTGGCTTATCTGACGCGCCATGGCTGCGACGAGATGCAGGGCTACTATTTCAGCAAACCGCTGCCGGCGGAGCAGTTCACCGACCTCTTGCGCGAGAGCCGGAGCCTGCCGGCGGCGAGCACCCCCGCCCATGCCCGCACCCTGCTGCTGGTGGATGACGAACCGAACGTCCTGAGTGCCATCCGGCGCAGCCTGCGTGGCGACAATTACCGCATCCTCAGCGCGCGCGACGCGGGCGAGGGGCTCGATCTGCTGGCACGCAACGAGGTCCAGGTGATCCTGTCCGACCAGCGCATGCCGGGCATGAGCGGCATCGACTTCTTCGGGCGGGTCAAGGCACTCCATCCCGATACCGTGCGCATCGTGCTGTCCGGCTACGCAGAGCTCGAATCGGTCATTCAGGCGGTCAATACCGGCGCGATCTACAAGTTCCTGACCAAACCGTGGGACGAGGAGCAGTTGCGGAGCCAGCTGCGCGACGCGTTCCGCTACCACGAAGCCATCGTGCAGCCGCGCAGCCGCCAGAACCCGGCGCTTGCGCGCGGTTGAAGACGCCGCCGGCGCGGTCGCCGCGGGCCGGCCGCGCCGGCGCGGCGGTCAGCGGCCGCTCCGCCCGCTCAGGCCAGCGGCCCGACCACGCGCAGGATCTCCTCGGGGGTGGTGAGTCCCGCCCCGACCTTGCCGACGGCGTCGTCGGCGAGCGTGCGCAAACCGCCTTCGCGCGCGGCGCGCCCGATCTCGAGCAGGCTGCCGCCCCCGGCCACCAGATCGCGCAGGCGCTCGTCGGGGGTGAGGACCTCGTACAGCCCCACCCGCCCCTGGTAGCCGCTGTTGTGGCAGCGCGCGCAGCCGCGCCCGCGAAACGTGCGCACCCCGTCGGCCGCGAACGGCCCGCCGAGGCGCGCGAGCAGATCTCGATCGGGTGCGGCCTCCTCGCGGCAGGCGGGGCACACGCGGCGCACCAGGCGCTGTGCGATGACGCCCTCGAGCGCGGTCGCCACCACGTACGGCTTGAGGCCGAGGTCGAGCAGGCGCGCGATGGAGGCCACCGCGGAGTTGGTGTGCAGGGTGGAGAAGACCTGGTGACCGGTGAGCGCGGCATGGAACGCGACCTCGGCCGTCTCGACGTCGCGGATCTCGCCCAGCAGGATGACATCAGGATCCTGGCGCAGAATGGAGCGCAGGATGAGCGGAAAGGTGAGCCCGATCTTCTCGCGCACCAGCACCTGCCCGGCCATGTCGAGGTAGTACTCGACCGGATCTTCGATGGTGATGTAGTTCTTGCTCGGGTTGGCGTTGTGCTGGAGCAGCGAATAGAGGGTGGTGGTCTTGCCGCTGCCGGTGGGGCCGGTGGCGAGGATGATGCCCTGCGGGCGGTCGACCATCCCCCGCACGCGGTCCAGGTCGGCGGCGGCGAAGCCGAGGCCTTCGAGGCTCACCACCGCCGAATTGCGGTCGAGGATGCGCATCACCACCTTCTCGCCGTTGATGGTGGGCAAGGTCGACATGCGCAGGTCGACGATGCGCAGCGGCGTCTTTACCGTGATGCGTCCATCCTGCGGGCGGCGCCGCTCGGAGATGTCGAGTTCGGACATGATCTTCAGGCGCGACACCAGCGCATGGTGAAGCTGGTGCGGGATGTTGATCTTGTCGACCAGCACGCCGTCGATCCGGTAGCGCACCACCACGCTCTTGGTGCGCGGCTGGATGTGGATGTCGGAGCTGCCGAGGCGGATCGCCTCGAGGATGATGGCGTTGGCGAGCCGGATGGCGGGCGGCTCCTGCGTCTCGCGCAGCAGCTCCTCGAGCGAGGCCTCGTCGTCGTCCTCGATGACGACCTCGATCCCCTCGTACGGGTCGACCGACGACACCAGCGTCTCGAGCTCGCGGAAGTCGACCTCGCCCTCCGCGCCGTACACCGCGCGGATCTTGTCGCGGATCTCGGCCACGCCGGCCATCACGGCGTTGATCTCGAGTCCGGCGGTGAAGCGCACGTCGTCGACGAGGCCGCTGTCGAGCGGATCGGCCACCGCCAGCGTGAGCCGGCGCCCTTCGAGCTTGAGCGGGACCACCAGCTGGCGCTCGCAGAAGCTGCGCGGGATGAGCTCGGCCACCGCCCGGTCGACCTGGAATTCGGCCAGCGCCACCTCGTCGACCAGCAGCTCCTTGCGCAGGATGGCGCGGATGCGGTCCTCGCTCACCCAGTCCTTTTCCAGCAGCAGCTTGATGAACGGCTCCTTGCGCGTCTGCTGCACGCGGTGCAGTTCCTGCAGCTGGTTGCTGGTGAGGAGGTTCCGCTTGTGCAGCATGATCCCGAGCTGGCTGCGGTTCGACACCGCCAGCCGCGCCAGCGCCGAAATCTCCTTGGTCTTCTTGTCGTTGTCGACCTGCAGCCGGCGATTGCGCTGGATGAGGTCGAACTGCTCGAGCGCGAGCGCCACGGTGATGCGCAGGTCGTCGTCGTTCCACGGCTTGAGGATGAACTTGTAGACCGCGCCCTCGTTGATCGCCCCCATCACCGCGTTGGTGTCGGCGTGGCCGGTGAGCATGATGCGGATAGTGTCCGGAAAGCGCGCCTTGACCTCCTTGAGGAAGACCGCGCCGGTCATGCCCGGCATCATGTAGTCGCTGATGAGCAGATGGATCGGCCCCTGCTGCAGCCGCGCGAGGCCCTCCTCGCCGCTGGCGGCGGTGAGCACCTCGTAGTTCTCCTGGCGGAACACGCGGGTGAGCGCCTTGAGGATGCCCGGTTCGTCGTCGACGATGAGCAGCCGGTAGCGCGCCGGCGCGGCACCGCCCGCCGCCGCTCCGGCCGCTGCACCCGCGGCCGGTACCTGCGCGGGCGTGGTCGCGGTGGCCGGGGTGGCGCGGAAGAAGTTGCTGATGCCGCTCATTGGGCAAGCTCTCGGTGGTCGAGGCGTGTCGGCGCGGCCTCCGAAGGATCGCCGCCAGACGCGAAGTGGGCATCGTGGTTTCCGCCCGGCTGCCTTTCGCGGCTTCCGCCGCTCCCACGGGCGCTCATTGGGCAATTTCCGCGGGAATCGTGGAAAGGACTCGCAGCCCGGATGGCGTGCAACGGAAGCCGGTGCCGACCATGATCGTTTCGCCGCCAGCCGCGTAGCCCGGATGCAGCGCAGCGGAATCCGGGAACGGCCGCCATCGGTGC
>Ga0214472_10003244_pt1 | contig 17266 bp, 14 predicted proteins | sample RVTome_6_FD_207662 | JGI IMG/M metagenome (GOLD analysis project Ga0214472, IMG submission 207662) | Soil microbial communities from uranium-contaminated site in the Upper Colorado River Basin, Wyoming, United States - RVT140D175 | ecosystem: Environmental > Terrestrial > Soil > Contaminated >... | reverse complement strand
CGGGCGAAGCCCGCCGCCGACCCCAATTTTTCAATATCTCTCTGAAAGGAGGCGCACATGCGTCTGGAAAATAAAGTGACTTTGATCACCGGCGGCGCCGCCGGGATCGGCAAGGCCGTCGCCTGCCGGTTTGCGGAAGAGGGGGCCGTCGTCGTGATCTGTGATTTGAACGAGGAGGCCGGGCTGGAAACGGTGGCCGCGCTGCGGGAACACAGCCCGGAGGCCGCCTTCTACAAGGTCGACGTGACCGATCGGGAGGCGGTGGGGGCCTGGGCGGATGCCGTTTTCGAGCGGTTCGGGCGGATCGACGTGCTGGTCAACAACGCCGGGGTGCTGCGGGATGGGCAGCTGGTCAAGATCAAGGACGGCGAGGTGGCCGGGATGATGTCCGGGGCGGATTTCGACCTGGTGATCGCCGTAAACCTGAAGGGGCCGTTCAACTGCGCCCAGGCCGTCGCCCCATTTATGCAGCGCGGCGGGGGCGGGGTCATCCTGAACGCCTCGTCCGTCGTCGGGCTGGACGGCAACTTCGGGCAGACCAATTACGTCGCCTCCAAATCGGCCGTGATCGGGATGACGAAGGTCTGGGCGCGTGAGCTGGCCCGTCACGGCATCCGGGTCAACGCCGTCGCCCCCGGGTTCACCGCCACCGAGATGATCGCCGCGATGCCGGAGAAGATCCTGGATGGGATGCGGGCCCGCACCCCGCTCGGCCGGCTCGGTGATCCGCGCGATATCGCCAACGCCTACCTCTTCCTGGCGTCCGACGAGGCTGCCTTCATCACCGGGGAGGTCCTGCGGGTCGACGGGGGGATCGTGGTGGGGACGTGAGCCGCCACCCGCAGATCCTGGCGACCGGGAGCTACGTCCCGGAGCGGGTCGTGACCAACGCTGAGGTCGATGCGCTCCTGGGCGAATCGACCGATGCCTGGCTCGTCCGAAACGTCGGGATCCGCGAGCGCCGCTGGATGGCGCCGGAGCAGACCACGTCGGACCTCGTCGTGGAAGCCTCTCGGAAAGCCCTCGACCGGGCCGGGATCACGGTCGCCGATCTCGACCTCGTCATCGTCTCCACCGACACGCCCGACTACCTCTCGCCGGGCACGTCCGTCGTCGTCCAGCACAAGCTGGGGGCTGCAAAGGCCGGCTGCTGGGACGTCAACAGCGCCTGCGCCGGCTGGGTGACCGCCCTGGACCAGGGCGCCCGCTACCTGCTGACCGATCCGGAGATGCGCTACGTCCTCGTCGCCGGGGGTTACGGGATGAGCCGTTTCCTGGACTTCGGCGACAAGCGCACCGCCAACCTGTTCGCCGATGGCGCCGGGGCGGCCGTGCTGGGTGTTGGGGAGGAGCCGGGCTTCCTGGCCTCGAACCTGATGGCTGCCGGCGAGTACCACGACGCCCTCGGGATCTACACCGGCGGCGCCAACCGGCCTGCCACCTCCGCGAACCTGGCGGAGTACGGCCCGCCCAAGGTCGAATTCGTCCGGCGGTTCCCGAGCACCTTCAACACCGAGCACTGGCCGAAGCTGATCTTCGGCGCCCTGGACCGGGCCGGCCTCGAGCTGGACGACGTCGACCTGTACCTGTTCACCCAGCTCAACCTGCGCACGATCGAGCACATGATGGAGCTGTTCCGCCAGCCGCTGTCGAAGACGCACTGGGTGATGGACAAATGGGGCTACACCGGTTCTCCCTGCGTGATCATGGCCCTGGACGACGCCATCGCCCAGGGCAAAGGCCCCGAGCCGGGGCAGGTGGTCCTGTTCTGCGCGAGTGGGGGCGGGATCACGATGGCGGCGTCGGTATGGAGATGGGTTTAGAATAAAAAAGGGCTGGTGCGGCTCCGCCGCACCAGCCCTTTTTTATTCTATGTGGAGAAGGACCATGTACATCGGCGACTACATCGGCAGACGAAACCTCTACTCCCCCCACAAACTCGCCGTCATCGACGCCGGGAAGGACCCGCAGATCCGGCTGACGTACGGCGAGTGGAACGAGCGGGTGGACCGGCTCGCCAACTGGCTGCGGGACGAGGCGGGGGTCGGCTACCGCGACCGGGTGGCGATCCTGGCGCGCGACGGGATCGAGCACCTGGACACGTTTTTCGCCTGCGCCAAGCTCGGCGCCATCCACACCGCCCTGAATTGGCGGCTGCATTGGCGCGAAAACCTGGCGCTGATCGAAGCGACTGCGCCCAAAGTGCTCATTTACTCCGAGGATTTTCGCGAGGCCGTTTCGGAGATTCAATCGAAGATCGAAGATCGAAAACGTGTCCTGAGCCTTGCCCCGAGCGGAGAGGAGGGGGAAGCGAAGGATCTCGCGAAGCCTCATAACTACCTCCATATCGAAGGGGAAGGTGTGTCGGGGAGCCGGCGGTTCGGAGACGTGATCGCTTCATCGCCGGCGGAGCCGGTCACGTACGAAGCGCTCGAGACCGAGGACATCGCCTGCCTGCTGTTCACCGGCGGGACGACGGGGCTGCCGAAGGGGGCCCAGATCAGCCACCGGCAGATCGCCTGGAACGTGCTCAACACCGTGATCCACGACGTGCGGCACGACGACGTCTACCTGTGCGTCTTCCCGCTGTTCCACACGGGCGGGCTGTTCGCTTACGTCTCCTCGCAGATCGTCTTCGGCAATACCATCGTCCTGACCCGCCAGTTCGATCCCGCCCAGGTGCTCGACCTGATCGAAAAGGAGCGGGTGACCATCTTCGCCGCCGTCCCGACCATGTACCAGATGCTCACACAGGCCCCGAACTGGGAGACGGCGGATATGGGCAGCCTGCGCTTTTGCACCAGCGGCGGGGCGCCACTGCCGGTCCCGCTGGTCGAGAAATACACGGCCGAGAAGGGGATCCGCTTCAAGCAGGGTTTCGGGATGACGGAGTTTGGCCCGGGGCTGTTCGCCCTCCCGCCGGAGGATGCGATCCGCAAGGCGGGGAGCATCGGCCGGCCGAACTTCTTCGTGGATGTTCGCGTGGTTGATGAGGAGGACCGCCCGCTCGGCCCGAACGAGCCCGGGGAGCTGCTGCTGAAAGGTCCGAGCGGCTTCTCCGGCTATTGGAACGACCCGGAGGCTTCCGCTGAGGTCATCGACGCCGAGGGCTGGTTCCACACCGGCGATATTGTCGAGTACGACGACGAGGGATATTTCTACGTCCGCGACCGGGTCAAGGACATGTTCATCTCCGGCGGCGAGAACGTCTACCCCGTTGAGATCGAAAACGCCCTGTACCGGCACCCGGCGGTCCACATGTGCGCCGTGGTCGGGGTGCCGGATCCGAAGTGGGGGGAGGTCGGGGTGGCGTGCGTGGTGCTGAAGCCGGGTGCGGAAGCGACCGCGGAGGAGCTGATCGAGCACGTGAGGGGACAGCTAGCGGGGTACAAGGTCCCGAAGCGGGTGGTGTTTATGGACAATCTGCCGCTCTCGGGGATGGGGAAGATTTTGAAGCGGGAGCTGCGCGTCCTTGTAACCCCCCCGTAACCCCCCTGTACTATCCTTTACCTGATGCACGCCGCCGATGGTTCGACCTCGCTCACCACAGGCCTGCTCAGCACACGCGCCCACCTGACGCCCGACCGGGAAGCCCTTCTCGTCGTCGAGACCGGCGAGCGCTGCACATACGCCGAGCTCAATACCCGCGCCTGCCGGCTGGCGAATTTTATGCAGGACGAACTGGGAGTCGGGCAGGGCGACCGGGTGTCCATCCTGGCTCAGAACGGGATCGAATATCTCGACCTGTTCTACGGCCTCGCCAAAATCGGCGCGATCTTTGCCCCACTCAACTGGCGGCTGACCGGGCACGAGCTCGAATACATCGTCAATGACCTCGAACCAAAGGTCCTCCTGGTCGGGCCGGAGTACACTGGCATCGCGGGCGAATTGCGGGATGTCGCGCCGGTCCCGCACCGGGTCGGCCTGGAAGACCCCCTGCTGCCCGGCGGCCGGACCTACCGGGAAATCGAGTCGGCCTCCGCGGACGAGCCGGACCAGCCCCCGATCTCCCCCGACGACCCGTACTGCATCCTCTACACCTCCGGGACCACCGGCAAGCCCAAGGGCGCCCTGATCCCACACCGGCAGATCCTCTGGAACTGCATCAACACCGTCATAAGCTGGGGCCTGACCGAAAAGGACGTCTCCCCGGTCTACACGCCCCTGTTCCACGCCGGCGGGCTGTTCGCCTTCATGACCCCGCTCCTCTACGCCGGCGGCCGGGTCCTGCTCGCCCGCGGCTTCGACCCCGAAGAGAGCCTGCGGACCATCGTTGCGGAAGGCTGCACCGTCATCCTGGGCGTCCCGACCCTGTTCCAGATGTGGCGGGAATCGGAGGCGTACAATGACGCCGACTTCAGCCGGGTCCATTTCTTCATCAACGGCGGCGCCGCAATCCCGCTCGACCTGATGCGGGCCTGGCGAGACGAAAAAGGGGTCGTCTTCCGCCAGGGCTACGGTCTCACCGAGGTCGGCCCGAACTGCTTCACGATGACGGACGAGGATTCGGCGCGGATCTCCGGCTCGGTCGGGAAACCGGTCTTCCACAGCCGGATGCGGCTGGTCGATCCGGCGACCCTGGAAGACGCCCCCGAAGGCCTCCCCGGAGAGCTGATCATCGCCGGGCCCCACGTCAGCACAGGCTACTGGCGCAACCCGGAAGCGACCGCCGAAGCGCTCGTCGACGGCCCCTCCGGCCCCTGGTTCCGCACCGGAGACACCGCCCACCGCGACGAGGACGGCAACTACACCATCATCGGCCGCTACAAGGACATGATCAAGAGCGGCGGCGAGAACGTCTACGCCGCCGAGGTCGAAGCCGTCTTCCGCTCTCACCCCGCCGTGGCCGAATGCGCCCTGATCGGGGCGCCGGACGAGAAATGGGGCGAGGTCGGGCTGATGGTCGTGGTCTTTGCGAACGGCGAGTCCGCCTCCCCGCAAGACCTGCTCGATTTCTGCAGCGAAAAATTGGCCCGGTTCAAGCTGCCGAAGGAGATCGTTGTGACGGATGCGCTGCCTTATTCGCCGTATGGGAAGGTGGAGAAAGTCAAACTGAGAGAGAAGTATGTTGGCTAAAGGATTGGAAAAAATGGCCATCGATGCGGGGCGGAGCCCCGCATCGATGGCCATTTTTTCCCTCTTTACGGAATGAAACGATGACGATACCAACCCTCCCCAAAATCACCCCTGAAACCATCACCACCCCCCGCCTCACCACGCGGGTCCTGTTTTCCGGTCCGAAAGACGGCATCCCCGTCCTGTTCCTGCACGGGAACGTCTCTTCGGCCACCTGGTGGGAGGAGGCGCTGGCCGCGCTGCCGGACGGGTTCCGGGGGATCGCCCCGGACCAGCGCGGGTTCGGGGACGCCGACCCGGCGAAAAAGATCGACGCGACCCGCGGGATGGGAGATCTCTCGGACGACGCCTTCGGTCTGCTCGGCCAGCTCGGATACCAGCAGGCGCACGTCGTGGGGAATTCCCTGGGCGGGAACGTGGTCTGGCGGATGATGCTGGACGACCCCGGGCGGCTGCTGACCGTGACCCAGGTGGCCCCGGGCTCGCCCTACGGTTTCGGCGGGACGAAGGGGGAGACAGGGAGCCCCTGCACGCCCGACTTCGCCGGCTCCGGCGGCGGGCTGTCCAATCCCGAGCTGGTCCGCCTCATGCAGGCCGACAACCGGTCGCTGGACAGCCCGTTTTCCCCGCGTTCCGTGATCCGGGCCCTGCTCGTCAAACCGCCGTTCATCGCCACCCGGGAGGATGAGCTGGTGGCCTCGCTCAATGCAACGCACCTGGGTGAGAAAGACGTACCCGGCGACTCGGTCCCCTCCCCAAACTGGCCGCACATGGCCCCCGGCGAATGGGGCGCCACGAACGCCCTCTCCCCGAAATACGCCGGGGACGTCGAAGAGATCGCGCGGAACGAGCCCAGGCCCCCTGTGCTCTGGCTGCGTGGGAGCCACGACCTGGTCGTTTCCGACAGCGCCGTCTCCGATCCCGGGTTCCTCGGGATGCAGGGACTGCTCCCCGGCTGGCCCGGGCACGAAATCTTCCCGCCGCAGCCGATGCTGGCGCAGACCCGCGCTTTCCTGGAGCGCTACGCCGCCGAGGGCGGCCGCTACCGCGAGGTCATCATCGACGACGCCGGTCATCTCCCCTGGCTGGAGAAACCGGAAGCGTTCAACGCCGCATTCCATGCCCACCTTACAGGACAGGCAGGAGGTGCAAAATGAACCATGCCGGACCCGTGCAACCCGGGTGGGTTTGCCGGTCCAAGCCGTCGACACAGATTTCAAAACGCAAAAACGCATGTGACCGCGCGGTCACAACCTAAAATCAGACTTGAAGGAGAAGAACGATGAAACGAATCACACTTTTGCTGTCGGTCACCCTGCTGCTGGCCGTCGTATTGGGCGCCTGCTCGCCTCCGGGCACCGCAGAACCCACGGACGTCCCCGCGGAGCCGACCGAGGAAATGGCCGAACCCACCGAAGAGATGGCCGAGCCGACCGAAGAGATGGTCGAGCCCACAGAAGAAATGGCCGAGCCCACCGAGGAAGTGGCCGAGCCCACCGAAGAGATGGGCCTCGTCTGTGAAGAGCCGATCAAGGTTGGCCTGATCACCGATGGCACCGGGGCGCTGGCGATCTACGGGGCGCATATCCTGCGCAGCTTCATGCTCGGGATGGAATACGCAACCGGCGCGCCCGGCTCCGTCGGGGACGTGTTCACCCTGGCCGACGGCCGCAATACCTTCATGCTCGAAGGCTGCGAGATCGAGGTCATCGTGGCGGACGACCAGTCGACCCCGGACACCACCGGGACGGTCGCCCGCGAGCTGATCGAGGTGGAAGGCGTCGATGTCCTGGTCGGGACGGTCTCGTCCGGCGCCACGGCCACGCTGCAGGGGATCGCGGCCGAAAACGGGATCCCGCTGATCGTGGCGCCCGCCGCGGCCAACGATATCACCGGCGTCGGTTTCAACGAGTACACCTTCCGGACCAGCCGGAACAACTACCAGGACGCCATCAACCTTTGCGAGTACCTGCCGACGGTTTTTGACACCTTCGTCCAGATCGCGCCGGACTACGCCTTCGGCTGGGGCGGCGCGGCGGCTTCCCGTGATGCCTGCACGGTAGCGGGCGGGACCTTCGTGGCGGACGACATCTTCGCCCCGCTGGACACGACCGAGTTCACCCCGTACATGGAGCAAATCCAGGCCTCCGGTGCGGATGCCTGGATCGTGACCTGGGCGGGCGGCGGGTTCGTCCCGCTGATGCAGGCCGCCGTCGACCTGGGCGTGACCGAGGAGATGGCGCTGGGGGCAGCCTTCGTCGACAACATCGTCATGCCGGCCTTCTTTGCCAACGCCATCGGCTCGACCAGCGGGATCCTGTACCATTACACGCTCCCGGACAACGAGATCAACGACTGGCTGACGACGGAAACGACGGCCCGCTACAGCGTGCCGCCCGATCTGTTCGACGCCGACGGAATGAACGCCGCCCTGCTCCTGGTCCAAGCGCTGACCGCGACCGGTGGGGATGCCTCCGCCGACGCGCTGATCGCCGCCATGGAGGGTGCCGAGTTCGAAGGCCCGAAGGGCACGATCTACATCCGCCCCGAAGACCACGTCGCCGTCCAGGACATGTACATCGTGACCCTGCTCAACGTCGACGACCCTGCGTTCCAGTACTTCGAACTGGTCACCACCACCCGGCCCGAGCCGCCCTGCCTCCTGGAAGGCGACTTCGTCGATCGCTGCGGCGATCTGCCGGTGGGCAGTTTAACCGGGGAGTAAGAAATAAGGCAAAATGAAGATCACACGGGGCGAAGCCCCGTGTGATCTTCATTTGCCAGGTTATGAATACCGAAACAATCCTCGAATCCATCGACCTCCGCAAGGAATTCGGCGCCCTGGTCGCCGTGGCCGGCGTCAGCATCCGGGTCGAAAAGGATTCCATTCACTCGATCATCGGCCCGAACGGCGCCGGGAAGACGACGTTCTTCAACCTCCTGAGCGGCACCCTCCCGCCGACCAGCGGACGGGTCCTCTTCAAAGGCGAGGACATCACCCGCGTCCCGATGCACCGCACGATCCACCTCGGGATCGGGCGCTCCTTCCAGATCACCAACCTGTTCCCCAACCTGACCGCCCTCGAAAACGTCCGCCTGGCCTGCCAGGCGCTCGGGAAGGACAGCTTCCGATTCCTGCGTTCTTACCGGGCGTTCCCGGAATACGAAGTGCGGGCGTTGGAGGTCCTGGAAGAAGTCGGGCTGGCGGGCCGGGCGCACGCGCTGGCGCGGACCCTCCCGCACGGCGACCAGCGCAAGCTCGAACTGGCCATGATCCTGGCCCCCAACCCCGAGGTCCTGCTGCTCGACGAGCCCACGGCCGGGATGGCCGGCGAGCAGGTGCCCGAGCTGATCGAGCTGATCCGGAAGGTCCATCGCTCCGGAAACAAGACCATCGTCGTGGTCGAGCACAATATGAGCGTCGTGATGAACATCTCCGACCGGATCACCGTCATGCACCTCGGAGAGATCCTGGCCGAGGGGACTCCGGCCGAAATCGCGGCGGACGAGGCGGTGCGCAAGGCGTACCTCGGTGAATTATACGGATGAAAAATTTTGGGATTGCGCCCCCCGGGTGGTTTCACCACCCGGGGGGCGCAATCCCAAAATTTTTCGAACCGGCCAGCGAGATGATTGAGCTACAAGACATCCACACTCACATCGGCCAGTACCATATCCTGGAAGGGGTGTCCTTTCACGCGCCCAGGGGGCAGATCACAGCCCTCCTCGGGCGGAACGGCGCCGGGAAGACGACGACCCTCAAGTCGATCATGGGGATCACGCCCCCCGGCCGGGGCAAGGTCGTTTATGACGGACACGAGATCCAGGGGCTGCGCAGCTTCGACATCGCCTCCATGGGGATCGGGTTCGTGCCCGAGCACCGGGCGATCTTCCGCGACCTGTCGGTCGAGGAGAACCTCAAGATCGCCGAGCGAAAGAAAGGCGACTTCGCCCGGAAGGAGGCGATGATCTTCGAGCTGTTCCCGGATCTGAAGCGCCTGATCCATCTCCCGGGCACGAACCTGTCCGGGGGGCAGCAGCAGATGCTGGCCATCGCCCGCGCCCTCGTGCCGGACAACCGGCTGCTGCTGATCGACGAACCGAGCGAGGGGCTGGCCCCGGTCATCATCGAGCAGTTGATGAACGCCATCCGGACGCTGTCCGCCGAGACGACCGTCCTGCTGGTCGAGCAGAATTTCCTCGTCGCCAGCCGGCTGGCGGAATTTTATGTCATCATCGAAGAGGGCCAATCCGTCCGGGCAGGTGAAATGGCCGACCTGGCGGGCGATGAAGCGACCATCGGCCGCTACCTGGGAGCCGGATAATGGACCGATTGCTCCAGAATTTCCGCAGGAACCGGACCCTGCTCATCACCCTGGCCGTTTTTGCCGTGTTCTTCCTGCTGGCCATCCGGGGGATGCCGGCGGAGGAATGGGTCATCACCCTCCTGCGCAGCCTGGCGGTCGGGTCGATCACCTTCCTGGTGGCCTCGGGCTTTTCGCTGATCTTTGGGCTGATGGACGTCCTCAACCTGGCGCACGGCACCCTGTTCATGATCGGGGCCTATATCGGCTGGACGGTCTTTGTCCGCCCGGACACGTTTGTGGACGTAGCGACGCCGGCGGGCCTGATCGGGATGGGGATTGCCCTGGCGCCGCTGTGGGCGTATGCCTTCGGTTCGGCGACGCTGCACCTCCCCCGCTCCCGGTTCGTCCCCTGGCTGGGGCTGGCCGCAGCTGCGGCTGCGCTCTGGTGGGGCCTGGCGCGCTATCCGATCACCAGCTGGGATCCGGCGGTATATGCCGAGAGCCCGATCACCTATGCGTTCGCCGCCGGCCAGGGGACGCTCTCGCTGCCAGAGCCGGAGCTGTTCACCAGCAGCCCGTACCTCGTCCTGGCTGCGCTGGCGTTCGGCAGCCTGGCCGCCGGGGCGGCGCTGGGGGCCTTCTCGGCCGGCAGGTCTGCCGGCGGCGGCGCCGGAGCTTCGGGGACGCGGCGGCTCCCGCACGGCGCCCTGATCGCTGCCGGACTGCTGCTCGCCCTCGCGCTGGGGACCTTTTTCTTTCATGGGACGCTGACCGCGGCCCTCTTCGGGCTGAACAGCACCGCCCTCTTCATCCTGGCGATCCTGGTCGCCGTCGGGGTCGGGTTCGGGCTGGGAGCCCTGGTGGAGAGCGCGCTGATCCGGCCGCTGTACGCCCGCCCGATCTACCAGATCCTGATGACCCTCGGGGTGAGCGCCATCGGGATCGAACTGGTGCGGGGGATTTGGGGCCGGCCGGAGTTCACGATGCCGAAGCCGGCCATCTTTGACGGCACCGGCGAAGGCTGTCCCGCCGTGAGCCTGGCTGACCTGTTTGCCCACCAGTGCTCGACGATTGAACTGCTCGGCAGTCGCGTCCGGACTTATAACGAGATCTTCGTTCCGCTGCTGGGTTTGATCGTCCTCGTCGCCATCTGGCTGCTGCTCCGGCGCTCCCGGCTCGGGATGGTCATCCGGGCGGGCGTGCAAGACAGCGAGATGGTGGAGGCGCTGGGGATCAACGTCCGCCGGGTGTTCACCCTGGTGTTTGCCCTGGGGGTCGGGCTGGCCGCGCTGGGAGGCGTGGTGGCCGGGCCGTCGATGGGGCTTTCGCTGGGGATGGGGGAGCGGCTGCTGATCAACGCGCTGATCGCGCTGGCGATCGGGGGGCTGACCAGCTTCCCGGGGGCCGCGGCCGGCTCGCTTCTGGTCGGTCTGATCCAGCAGTTCATCATCAAGTACGGCCAGATCGGGATCACGATTCCATTCGTGGACTATGTGTTCAAGCCGACCCCGCCGCTGGTGCCCGCCTCGACCGTGCTGCTGATGGTCATCGTCCTGCTGCTGATGCCGAACGGCCTGTTCGGGAGGCGGGATTAAGATGGCCGCGGATAACCGGACCGGATGGCGGGCGAGCCTGCCGCTGATCGGGGTCGTCGCGGCGCTGGTCCTGTTCCCGTTCCTGCTGGCGGCCCTCGACGGGCAGTCCCCGGCCGCTGTGTTCGCGAGCGAGACCGGGAACGCCAAGTTCATCCAGGGGCTTCTGATCGAGATCTTTATCCTCGCAGTCTACGCGATCAGCTACGATCTCGTCCTGGGCGTGACCGGGCTGCTCTCGTTCGGACATGCCATGTTCTTCGGGGTCGGGGCTTATCTGACCGGGATCATGCTCAAGAGTTTCGGCTGGAACCTGCTGCCGACGCTCGGGCTGATCGTCGTCGCCGGGGTCGTCCAGGCGCTGCTGTTCAGCGTCGTCCTGCCGCGCGTCCAGGGGCTGACCTTTGCGCTGGTCACGCTCGGGATGGCCGTCGTCTTCCACATCGTGATCCAGTCGCGCGAGCTCGGGCCTTATACCGGGGCGGATGTCGGGCTGCAGGGGGTCATCCCGCCGGATTTCCTGAGCCCTTCCGACGAACGGTACACCTTTTACCTCGTCGCACTGGCTTTTATGTTCGGCGTCTACCTGCTCTACCGCCGCTTCGTCGACAGCCCGACCGGGCGGGTCTGCGTCGCGATCCGGGAGAACGAGGCCCGCGCCCGGATGCTGGGTTTCAACGCCTTCTATTTCAAGGTCGCCGCGCTGACGATCTCGTCCATCACGGCGGCGCTTGCCGGGGCGCTGCACGCCCTGTTCCAGCCGATCGTCAGCCCGGACGTCGCGAGCCTGGGTTTCACCATTGCGGCGCTGCTGATGATCCTGATCGGCGGGGTCGGGACCCTTGCCGGGGCCCTGATCGGCGCGGCGATTTTCAAACTGCTGACTTACGGGCTGGACAAATTCTTCGGGGAGAACTCCACGTTCGTGGTCGGCCTGGTGTACATCGCCATCGTCCTGTTCCTGCCGTACGGGATCGTGGGCACGTGGCGGCTCAGGAAATTAGATATTCGTAATTGGTGGGGGCGCCTGACTGCCGAATAGATCTCCTCCCGCCGACTTTGACCGCTGCGCATAGCCTAATGAACACGAGCGCTTTAGTACCTATCCGAAAATTCGGAGGATTGGCGAGTTTGGGGTGTGCGGCAGCGAAGCTGAGGCACACCCCAAACTCGCGACCTCGATTTTCGGATGGGTTCCTATTCCAAACGAAATTGCGGCTTGATTTTCACCGCCATTCGTAGTAGTATGTCGTTAGGCGACATACTGTCACTCGACATATCATCCAAAGTCAGCGGGAGCAAACCTCTATGATCGCACCAGGCAACCTGCAAAACCACCTGCCCCTCACCGAGGCGACCTATTTTATCCTGGTCAGTCTCGCTCCTGAACCCAGGCATGGTTATGCCATCATCAAAGATGTCCAGGAGTTGAGTCATGGGCGGATCAACTTCAGTACCGGGACGCTTTACGGAGGGATCAAACGACTCCTCGATCAAGGATGGATTCACAGGAAGGACGAAACCGTTTCGGATAACAACGGTCAGGTTCGCAAAGCCTATGCATTGACCGAATTAGGCCGCCGCATTTTACAGGCCGAGATTGACCGGCTGAACTCGCTGGTCAGCGTTGCGCAAATACGTGTGGCAGGTGAAAGCCTGTGAATCCTTTGACGAAGCAGGTCATCTCGATGGCCGGCCGGATGTACGCCTTTCTGCTGCGAGAGTACCCCGCAGATATCCGCACCGTTTTTGGTGAAGAGATGCAGGTCACGTTTTCGGATGCCGTACAAGGAAATGCAAACCACGGAACCCTGCCTCTTATCAAAACGATTTTTATCGAATTCTTCGACTTTCCACGCGCCCTCTGGCAGGCGCATTTTGCCAAAAAAACCGCACAGGGATCCATAAAGGATACGGATATGTACCTCAACGACCCCATGAACGCTAAAAAGCCGGCGACCTTTGGACAAATGATCGTGGGCAGCCTTCCGTTTTTCTTGTTTGGCCTGCTGATGATCTTGCTTAAAATGCGGGGTGAATGGAACTTTCCCCTCTGGATGGACACAGTGGGCAAATCCTTGTTTGCCTTCTTGCTGCTGCTGCCGGCGATTGGCTTTGCCGCGGGCTGGGTGCGGAGCTTCCCGCGCTGGTCGTACCCTTACACCGCAATGGCTTTTCTCCTGGCGTGGTATATGACGAACGCATCCTCGCCGGGTCTTATTCTCTTCGGCTACCCATTCTTCGGACGGGAACTGTGGGGCTGGCGGGCATGGATTCCATTGGGGGTCGCGTTTGTAGTCGCCCTGACCATATCCCGTTCGCTCGAACCGGTCCGCAAATTCTTTGCCCACCTATGGGAGGACTGGAGCATCTTTTCCTATTTATTGGCCGGGCTTTTACCGTTCCTGATCATGGTCGCGTTTGACGAAATAGACAGCTACTATTCGCTGTATTTTATGGTTCCCCTTGCAGTGCTGCTGGTCGGGATGGTGGTCCTCTATCTGAAGAGCCCGCAGGACCGGCAGCGCGTTCTGGTCTTGACGGTTGGCATCCTGACCGTCCTCGCCGCGACCGCGTTGGGGTCGGCTTCCTACTGGCTCGCGCACAACGGCGCGGCCGAGGATTTCGCCCGGCGCTCGCTGAACCAGGCGGGGATGACTGCCCTCGTCGTGCTCCTGCCTGCGTGGTTGGAACTGCTGCGGCGTTCGATGGGAAGACTGCGGGTTATATAGGCAGAATTCAGCTATCGACGATCGGCAGGCTCAGCGAGAGATCGGTACCTCCGCCGCGGCGCAGTTCAACCCGCAGCTCGCCGTCGAACCGCCCGGCCCGCTCCCGGATCCCCCGCAGACCGAACCCGCTCTCTTCCGAAATCCCTTTCAAGCCGATCCCGTCATCGCTCACCCTCAGGGTGACCTGGGCGCTCGCCTGGCTGATCTGCACCCAAACCTGTCCGGCCCCGGCGTGTTTCTGGACGTTGGTCAGCGCTTCCTGGGCCGTGCGGTACAGGACCAGCCGACGCCCTGTGGAAAGCTCGGGCATCTGCTCCGGCAGCATGAGATGAACCTTCAGATCGGTAGCCGCCTCGTACTCATCAACCAACCGCCGGATCGAGGTCTCAAACGGGAGGTCTGCCTCCAGCGGTTCGCGCAGCGTGGCGACCGTCCGGCGCAGCTCCCCGAGTGCCTCCCGGATCTGATCCCGAACCACCGCGGTCATCTCGGCGGCTTTCTCCGGGTCCCGGGCGATCAGCCGTTCGACGCCTTCCAGCTGCACGGCGGCGACAGTCAGCCGGTGGCCGATGGTATCGTGCATCTCCCGGGACAGCCGGTTCCGCTCTTCTGAAACGGCCAGCTGCTCGGCCTTACCTGCGTAATCGTGCAGCTGTTCGTGCGCCTCCTGCAGTTCCTCGAGCAGCCGCAGGCTTACCTTGCGGGCTTCGTTGGCCTGGAACGTTGCGTTGGCAAACGTGGCGAAGAAAAAGAACCCGCCCAGGTAGATCGGGATCGTGATGAGCACGTCATTCAGGGGCGAGACCAGGGTGAGCGTCACGACCGTCAGGATCACAAAGCCGGCCAGCCAGAGCAGACCCGTCCGGCGGGAGAACCCCATGATTGCCTCGATCGTCAGAACGTAGAACCAGATGACGTAGAAGTTCATCCGGGGATTCAGGACGACGAGCGCCACGGTCAGCCCCGCTTCGACGAGCAGGTATACTGCCAGGTTCCGCTTCGAATGCAGACGCCTGGCAAAGGTAAACAGCAAGCTGATCGCGAGGAACAGGGTCGTGAGCCCCAGGACCCACCACCGGTTCGGCAGATCGTTCGCAAACGCAATTACCACCCCAGGAACCCCGATCGCCAGTTCAGCGAAAACGGCGGACAAAGAAAAAGCCCACTGTTTGACGGATTCCCAACGAGTTTGCGTTTTCATGATCGTGAGGGAAAAATCGAACATCCATGCGGCGCTTTGCGCCGCATGGATGTTCGATTTTTCAATTATTTTATTCGAAACTGAACCTCCGGATCCCCACGGCAAAGAACAGGACGGAGAAACCGATGAGCACGGCCGCCTCGAGAGCGACCTCGGGCAGACCCAGGCCGCGGGTGATGATGTCCTGGAAGCCGCGCATCGCCCAGCCGGTCGGGAGCGCCAGGGCGAACGACTGCATCCAGCCCGGGACGATTTCGATCGGCCACCAGGCCCCGCCCAGGGAGGCGAGCGCCATGATCGAGACGGTCCCGAGCGCATTGGCCTGGGCGGCGGTGCGGGCCAGCGCGGCAACCATCAGGCCCAGCGCCGTCCCGGCCAGCCCGTAGGCCAGCAGCATGACGATCAGCGCTGCCGGCGCCTGCCCCCAGCGGACCCCGAAGAGCAGCTGTCCGGCCAGGACCATGATCGCCATCTGGACCAGTGCCCCGGTGAAGATCCCGGCCAGCTTGCCGGCCAGGAGCGTACTCTTGCCCATCGGCATCACCAGCAGCCGGCTCAGGGTGCCCTCGTCCCGCTCGACGATCAGCGAGACCCCGCCGCCGAAGGTGAAGAACAGGGCAAACATCACCAGCACCCCCGGGGAGGTCTGGCTGGCGCCGATCGGGATCGTGCCGGAGGCGTCTTCGAGACGGGTCACCGCCTCGGTGGTCGTGGCGACCGGCCGCGCCTCGGTCCGTTCCGCTTCGGCGCGTGCGAAGGCCTCGTCCCGGTAGGCTTCGACCTGGGCGTTGGATGCGCCTGCGAGCAGCCCCACCTCATCGGCGACGCGGACGGCCATGTCCGCCGCGTCCAGCGATCCGGTCAGGTCCGCCACGGCCGCATTGACGGCCTCCAGCAGGATCTGCGATTCGGTGATCCGCTCCGCGCTCTGCAAAAAACCGGCCGTGACCGGGTCCCCGGCGTCGATCCCGGCTCCGAAACCGAATGGGATCACGAGTGCGGCGCTGAGCGCCTGGTCATCCAGGAGCGCCGAGGCGGAGTCGATGTCCATGATCCGAACCTCAACCGAAGGATCCTCTCCCAGCCTGCCGACCAGGTCGCGGCTCCAGGCGGATTCGTCGATGTCCACCACGGCCAGCGGCCAGCTGGTCGGGGTTTCGTCGTCCGAGAAACCGGCCTCCAGCGCCTGCCCGAGCACGAAGGTGAACAGCAGCGGCATGGCGATGGCAAAGATCAGCGTCGCACGGGAGGTGTAGGTGGTTTTTATATAGAGCCATGCAATGGCAACGATTCGTTTGACCATAACGGTTTCTCCAAATCAACAAAATTTCAAGAGGTGCGGAGCGCACCTCCGCACCCCTTGATATTTTCTTATCTTATAAACCTGCGGTTGAACAACACCACCGCCAACCCGAACAGCACAACCGCCATCCCGAACAGCACCAAGATATGGAGCATGACGTCGGCGAGCCCCTGCCCGCCGAGGGTCAGGTTGACAAAACCCTCCATCGCCCAGCGGTTGATCGTCAGGCGGCTGAAGGGGGTCAGCCAATCCGGGATGGCGCGGTAGTCGACGAAGTTGCCGCCCAGGATGGCGAAGACGAGGGTGATCGCCGTCCCCAGCACGTTGGCCTGGTTGTTGTTGCGGGCGAAGGAGGCCACGAAGGCCCCCAGGCTGGTCGCCGCAGCGACGGTGCCCAGGACGACCAGGCTCATCGCGACCGGTGCGCTGCCCCAGTCCACCCCGAAGACGAGCCCGGAGACCAGCACCAGGATGACGAACTGCAGGATCCCGGACAGGAATGCCCCGCCGATCTTCCCGAGGATAATGGCGATCCGGCTCGTCGGGGTGGTCATCAGGCGGTGGAGGGTGCCGTCGCGCTCCTCCTCGAGGATCGAACGGGTCCCGTCGAACACGGCGAACATCAGGAAGAAGATCGACATGCTGGGGACGAAATAATTCAGTAGATTAATGTCCTCGCTCTCGCCGACCAGGCCGGTATCGACGACGATCCGCTCCGCGGATTGGCTCTCGCCGAAAGTTTCGTTTTCCGCCCGGAGGATCGCTTCCAGGTTATCCAGGTTGGCAAGAACGACGGGTTCCGGCGCGTTTTCGGCAGGGGTCCCCGATCCGAAACCGGTCGCGACCGAAGCAGCGATGTCTGCGACGATGGGGGCGGATAGCGAACCTTCCGCTCCGGTCACGACGATCTGCTCCGAGACGTCCCCGCCGGTCGTGACCGCTTCGCTGAAACCGGGCCGGATGTGGATAACGGCCTCCGCCTCGCCGGCTGCAAGCCGGGCTTCGGCGGTCTCGAGATCGTCAACCGCGGTCAGCACGAACAAGCCTTCGAAATT
>Ga0214472_10003243_pt1 | contig 17268 bp, 13 predicted proteins | sample RVTome_6_FD_207662 | JGI IMG/M metagenome (GOLD analysis project Ga0214472, IMG submission 207662) | Soil microbial communities from uranium-contaminated site in the Upper Colorado River Basin, Wyoming, United States - RVT140D175 | ecosystem: Environmental > Terrestrial > Soil > Contaminated >... | reverse complement strand
CTGGCGCGCCTCGACCTGCCCGGCGCGATCAAGTCGCTGAACGTGTCGAACGCCGCGGTCCTTGCGCTCTATGTCGCCGGCCGGAAATTGGCGGCAACAAGATCGCCATCGCGCGCGTAGAATAACCGGCTCAATTGATCGGAGCGCAGTCGCCGCCGAGGCACGAAACCGGTTTGCCGGAGACGTTGAGCGTGATGATTTTCGGCGCGCTCGAGCCCGCCCCGAGCCGCAGCGTGCAATAGGCGCCGGGTTCGCAGGTTCCGCCTTCCAGGATTACCTGGCTGCGCTCGGGCGCCGCTTCGCCCGGATCGGCGCCGGCGCCCGCGCCGATCACGATCGCGATCTGGCTGCCGGAAAATCCGCCCCGGCGAAACCCGTCTCCGTGCCGTTGGCGAAATGCCGGACCGTGCAGGATCTTGGCGCTGGACCGCACGCCAAAGTCATGAAATCCGGCTCGGCGAACTCCGTGGAACTTGTTGCCGCTGCGCACGCTAAAGGCGTGACGTTTTCCATGGAACCGATGCCCGGACTTTACCGAACGAAACGTGTACTTCTTGTGGACCGACGCGTGCGGCGCGCTGAAATGCTTGGCCGAATAGCCGGTTCGTTTTCCGGACATTCGCAAGGACGACTGGCCGGCTTCCGCCGCGGACGCCGCGACGAACAGCACCAGCGCGAGAACGGTTGCCAGACGGAAAAGGAAATGCCGGATCACGACGCTGCTCCTGCAACAAACCGGGTGGCCGGTTTGCCCAGCCACGCCTCGCCCCGATTTGCGCCGGGGCCACTCTCCGCATCCAGAGACCAACCTATCGGGACGGGCCCGCCCTTCAAGCCCGGCGACACGAACTTTGATCGAATCCGGAGATTATTCTTTACCTATGGTTAACCATGCACCGGCCCGGCACAGTCCGGGCAGGCTCCGGCGCGCCGGCAGCGGAACTGGACACGGCACGGATTTGCCCCTATCTGCGGGACAAATCCCGGCGCCGGCATTTTTGCGGCGCGGAGGTAGGCGCCCTTGTAGCTCAGCTGGTAGAGCAGCTGATTTGTAATCAGCGGGTCGGCGGTTCGAGTCCGTCCGGGGGCACCAATAAAATCAATAATTTACGGAAGCTGCTTCTGTCGAAGTTTGGGCCAACAAGCTCACCGTAGGCACAGCTCCTCCAATTCGACCGAGTCAGCTTTGCTTGCTTCCCTCCCCCCAAGACCCGAAAAAAAATCATCGATCAACGACAATCCAGACCGGCGCGTGGTCGCTGGCGCCGTCCCGGCCGCGCACCTCGCGATCGACGCCGGCGTCGACGAGCTTGCGTGCGATTTTTCGGCTCACCAGGAGATGGTCGAGGCGCAAGCCGGCATTGCGCGGCCAGCGGTTCCGCATGTAGTCCCAGAAGGTGTAGATCGTTTCGTCGGGATGGATGCGGCGCAGCGCATCGACCCAACCCTGCGCCGACAGTTCGCGAAAACTCTCCCGGCTTTCCGGCTGCACCAGCGCGTTGGCGTCATAAGAGCGGGTCGCATAGATGTCGCGCGGTTCGGGCACGATGTTGTAGTCGCCGGCCAGCACCGCCGGAACGCCGGCTTCGAGCAGCGTCGCCGCATGGGCGATCAGGCGTCGGTTCCAGGCAAGCTTGTAGTCGAATTTCGGGCCCGGTTGCGGGTTGCCGTTCGGGGCGTAGAGGCAGGCAATTAGAGTACCCTCGACGGCCGCTTCGATGTAGCGGGCTTGCTTGTCGTCAGGATCGCCCGGCAACTCGGTTCGCGTCACCACCGGCGGTACGTGGCGCGACAGGATGGCGACGCCGTTCCATGCCGATTGGCCCCGCCATACGGCGTGATAGCCGGCTTCCTCGATTGCGGCGCGGGGAAACTGCCGGTCGGTCGCCTTCAGTTCCTGCAGGCAGACGACGTCCGGCTCCGCCTGCGCCAGCCAGTCGAGCAGGTTCGCCAGGCGCCTGTTGATGCCGTTGGCGTTGAACGTCGCGATTTTCATCGCCCGGCGACGATCCGGTCGATCCAGGCGGCTGTTGCCTTTGCCATCGTCCGCAGATGGTCGGCCGCCGAATAGCCGGAAACGGATTTGCGCGGTCGCAGATCGTGATCGCCATCCTCGAGCCAGAACATTTCGATTGCCGCCGACAGCGCATAGGTCGTGACTTCCTCGCGCGTGCCGAACGGATCGCGCGTGCCCTGAACGAACAAGGCCGGCGTTTTCAGCGCCGCGAGGTGCTTCGTGCGCAATTGCGTTGGCTTGGCAGGCGGATGGAAGGGATAGCCGAGGCAAAGCAGGCCAGCGATCTCTCGCGAAGCGTACAGTTCGTCGGCGACCATGCTCGCGACGCGCCCGCCCATCGACTTGCCGCCGATGATCAACGGAATTTTGCTGTCGAGTTCGGCGATCGCGGCCAGATATTCTGGCTTCAGCGTTTCGGCCCGCGGCGGCGGTTTGCGCCCGGCCTGCGTCCGCCGGCTCGCCATGTAGCCAAATTCAAAGCGGGCAACCCGCAACCCGGCATCGGCCAGCGCGGCCGCCGCCGAATTCATCGAGGCTGAATCCATCGGCGCGCCGGCTCCATGCGCAAGCAGGATGAGGGCGCGAGCCTCGGCCGGGCCGTCGCGGAGGAACCGGTTGCTCATTCAGCCGGCGCTTCGTCGGCCTAGGTGCCGGTCGACGTATTGAATGCCCTTGGCGGCGTTGCGCGCCCAGTCGGAACTCGGGTCGAGTTCGAGATAGCGCACCCACCACCGGCGAGCGTCCGCAAGATTGCCCGCGTCGAATTCGAGAGTAGCCAGATTATAAACGGCGTCGGCATATTTGCCGTCCACCGTGACTGCCTTCTGCAAACAATCGCGTGCGGCGGCCGTGCGGCCTTCCTCCCGTTCCAGCGCCGCGAGGTTGAACCAGGCTTCGGCAAAGGCGACATCGAGCTTGAGCGCCTGCAGGAAGGCAAGTCGCGCTTCGTCAATCCGACCCTCCGCGAGTAGGCAGTTTGCCCGGTTGAACGCGGCAACGGCGTCGGCCGGATCGAGCGCGAGGCAGCGTGCATAGAGTGTTGCCGCTTCACCAAACCGGCCATCCGCCTCGGCCTCGCGAGCGGTCTCGAACCAGCTTTCCAGTTCGTCGTCGCCGGACCGATCCATCGGCAACAAATACTGGCCGTCGAGTTCGCCGCGAGCCCCGCCAAGCCTTGCGTAGATCGCATCGCGCCCAACCGCTTCAAAGGACAGCGCCGTCAGCGATGTCACGGGCCCCGACGCGCGGTGAACGGAACGGGCGATTGCCGCCCAACTCGCGCCACCCGCAATCAGCCCGGCATACTTCTTGGCCAGAATGATATCGCGGAACGAATACGGTTCGCCGCTGTGCTCGAAGGCATCAAACAGCGACAGAAAGCCGAGATCGCGCTCCGGGAGCCGTGCCTGCTCGACCAGCGACGAACGGCTGACAGAGCCGTCGGGCGGATTCGGCAGGACGCCGAGTGCCCGCAGGAATGCATTCTCGCTGAGCGGAACCCGGCCGGCGCTGCATTGTTCATCGTAACGTTCGGCGAGTTTGGCCTCGCCCAGTCGCGCGAGCAATTTGCGCCCGAAAACCACATGCGTCGTGCTGCGGGTGACGCCGCTGCGCAAATGGCCGCCCTGGCGTTCGACTTCGCGCGCCGCCAGACGTCGGGGAAAGGCCTCCAGGGGCCCGAGGATGCCGAATGTGGTTCCGGCGATCGGCGTCACGCCTTCTTCCGCGCCGGCTTCTTCGCGCCGGCCTTGGCGTCGGCAGTCGCTTCGGCCGCAGGCTCGGCACTCTCCGCCTTGGCCTTGCTCCTTGCCGGCGGTTTCGATTGCGACAGGCTCGCCTTCAGGGCATCCATCAGGTTGATGACGTTGCCGCGCTCCGGCGCCGCCGCCATGATTGGCTTGTGGCCTTTCAGCTTCTCCCTGATCATGTTCATCAAGGCGATCTCGTAGCGGTCCTCATAGTCCTTCGGATTGAATTCGGTGGTCTTCTGCTCGATCAGGCGCTCCGCCAGTTCCAGCATTTCCGTTTCCGGATTCCCGACGGGAATGTTGCCGAAATATTCGGTCGTGCCGCGCACCTCGTTCGGATTTCTGAGCACGCACACGAACATGCCGTTTTCTCGCGGCGAAATCGTGATGACGCGCTCGCGACTCGACAGCACCAGTCGCGCGATCGCGAGCTTGCCGGATTTGCGCATGGCTTCGCGCAGGACGACGAAGGTCTCCTCCGCCATCGCGCCGTCCGGAGCCAGATAATAGGGCGCGTCCTGGTAGATGACGTCGACGGTGCCCTCGTCGACAAAGGCCTCGATGTTCATCGTGTGGTTGGATTCGATTCTGACGCTTTCCAGGTCCGAATCCTCGATGATGACGTATTGCTTGTCCTCGTATTCGTAGCCCCTGACGAGGTCCGAGCGTTCGACCAGTCCCAGTTCGGGGTCGACCGGCTTCATGTTGATGCGATTGTGGGTATCCTTGTGCAGCTGGTTGAAGCTGATGCGGTCGCGGCTGCTTGTCGCCGGATAGAGCCGCACCGGGCAGCTCACCAGGCTCAGTTTCAGATACCCCTTCCAGCTCGCTCGCGCAGCCATGATTGTCTCCTACGCAATTACGCCCTTGCCGCCTGAACGGGTGGCAATGCCTTGGCAAAGTCCGAAATCTTCGCCCAAGGATCGCCGGAGGCGGTTAATAATCCCGGAAGGGAAGAATAGTTCAAATCCTCCGGAGCGTCGATGGACTCCAGATCTTGCCAGCTCAAGGGTGTCGAAGCCGGCAGATTGGTGCGGGCGCGCAGCGAAAAAGGCGCGACCGCCGTTGCGCCGCGGGCGTTGCGATGGAAATCGATGAAGATCCGCCGCTTGCGCTGCTCCTTGCTCATATTGGTGGTGAAGGTGTCGAGCGCCGAAGCCGCGATAGCGGCAGCGATCTCGCCGGTTCGCAGATGGACCTGCTTCCAGCTCAGGGTCGGCTTTATCGGCACGACGACGTGGATGCCCTTGCCGCCCGATGTCTTGGCGAAGGGCACGAGGCCGATCCGTTCGAGTTCACCCCGGATGTGGACCGCCGCCTCGACGATCTCACGCCAGGCGATGCCCTCGCCAGGATCGAGGTCGAACACGACCCGGTCGGGCTTTTCCAGCCGCTTTGCGGTCGTGCCCCAGACATGGAACTCGACAACGCCGAATTGGGCGAGCGCGAGATAGCCCTTGGCGCCATCGATGGCGAGGTAACTTTTCGTTTCGCCTTCGGAATTGGCTGTCTGGAACGTCGCAACCGACGCCGGCATTCCGGCGAAGGCGTGGCGCTGGAAGAAGCAATCCTGCGGCTTGCCGGTCGGGCAGCGCACCAGCGAAACCGGCCTTCCGAGAAGATGCGGCAACATGAAATCGCCGACCGATGCGTAGTAGACCGCTACGTCCAGCTTGGTCGGTCCGGATTTGCCGAACAACCGCCGCGTTGGATTGGTGACCCAGATGGCGGCAAGATCCGCATCCGAAATGTATCGCTCGCGCTCGCTCACGGTTTCGCCTGACAGTTCCGGCTCGCGGATACCTTTATAGACTGCGTGGCGCAGGGCATTGTCGCCGGTACGATTGGCATAGTGGATGTACGCCGACAGGACCGGGCGAACGGGGATCACGTCCTTGGGTGCTCCGTCGAGTTCCGCTGCCCCTTCGCGCAGTTGCTCAAGTCGTTCCGGTAGCTCGCTCAGCGTTTCGGCATCGAACCCGGTTCCGACCTTGCCGCGATACTGCAGTTCCCCGTCTTCCCATTCGCCGAGCGCGAGCGCGCCAAGTCCACCGGCGGCCTCGGACAGGGTATAGCCGGCGATGACGAAATTGCCCGCCTGCAATGCCTTGGATTTGAGCCAAGTCTTGCTGCGTCCTTCTTCGTAGGGCGCATCCGCACGCTTCGAAACAACTCCTTCCAGTCCGAGCTCGGCGGTGCGGTCGTAGAACGCCGCGCCTTCGCCGGCGACATGATCGCTGAACTGGATGGCCGACCGGGCAGAGACCTCACCAGCGAGCAACTGTTTCAGCAATGCCTTGCGTTTTTCCAGGCCGACTTTGCGCAGGTCCCATCCATCCAGGTATACCAGGTCGAAAGCGTAGAAAACGAGCTTGCTTCCGGCGCCTTGCGCCAGCGCGTCCTGCAATGCCGCGAAATGGCTCACGCCTTGCTCGTCGGGAACGATGATTTCGCCATCTATGACCGCTTCCTTGCACGGCAGACCCGCAAAAGCGGCGCCGAGATCGCCATAGCGTTTCGTCCAGTCGAGCCCGCTGCGAGTGATCAGCCGGGCGCGGCCATCCTTGACCATCGCGATGGTGCGGTAGCCGTCGAACTTGATTTCATGGAGCCAGCCGGCTCCCGGTGGCGGCCGTTCGACGCGCGTTGCAAGTTGCGGCGCAACGCGCATGGGCATTTCCACGGCGACCGCGCCGCTGAGGCGTCCCGGAGCGGTTTTTAGTGGCTGCGGCCGGGTTTTTGGCGGCTTCACCAGTTCCTCGATCCGGCGTCCGGATTTGACGCTTTCCGGCCGGGTCGCCAGGATGTCGGTCCCGGTGTCGGCCGCCGGGTCGCGCTCCTTGAACAGCAGCCAGTTGTGCTTGGTTTCGCCGGCCTTGGGTTTCAGCCGCGCCAGCATCCAGCCACCGTTCAGCTTTTCGCCGGCGAGCCGGAATTTCAACGAACCGGAGGACAGGCTCTTTTCGATGTCGTCCATCGGCGCCCAGACGCCGGTATCCCAGACGATCATCGGGCCGCCGCCATATTCGCCCTCCGGAATGACGCCTTCGAAGTCGAGATACTCGATTGGGTGGTCCTCGGTTTCGACCGCCAGCCGCTTCACCGCCGGATCGAGCGACGGTCCCTTGGGGACTGCCCAGCTTTTCAGGACTCCATCGATTTCGAGGCGCAGATCGTAGTGATCGGCGGTTGCCGAGTGCTTGTGAACGACGAAGCGGTTGCCGCCAGCGGCGCGCACCGTGCCGCGCGGCTCCCTGGTCCTCGAAAAGTCACGCATCTTGCGGTAGTTGCCGAGGTCGCGCTTTGCCATCACGTCAAAAGCCGATTGCGGCGCCGAGATGCCGTGTAATTAGCCTGCATTGCCAGCGAGTCCTACAACGCACCCATCCCCTCGCCAACCTGCCTTGTCGCTGCCTTGAACCGTCACCGGCAAGACGGGCATGTCGCGCGGTAGTCTGCGGCAGGGAATGGCCAGGCGGCGTGCCGATCAGGCAATCGTCAGTCGCGCGCCTGCCTCCGCAAGTGCTTCGGCAATCTCCGCCGGCGGAGCTCGTTCGGTGACCAGTTCGCCGATTTCGGCAAAGCCACAGACCTGAACAAGACCACGGCGCTCGAATTTGGAATGGTCGGTGACGACAACAGTCCGCGCTCCGCGCGTGAGTACGACCCGCGCAAATTCCGATTCCTCCAGTTCGTAGTCCATCACCCCTTCGCCGGCATCGATGGCACCCGCCGAGATGATCGCATGGTCGACGGTGAACTTCCGGATGAATTCGATGGCCGATGCGCCAAGGGCGGCGCCGGAATCGCTGCGCAGTTCTCCGCCTGCCATGTAGACCTTGTTGGCGTTGGTGGTCGCCAAGGTTCTTGCGATATCGGAGGAATTGGTCACCACGGTCAGGCGTCGGTGGCCGAGCAATTCGCGCGCGAGAAAGCTCGTGGTCGTGCCGGTATCGAGCATGATCGACTGGCCGTCGCGGATGGTTGCGGCCACGCAGCGCGCGATCGCCCGTTTGGCTTCCGCGTTCTGGCGCATGCGCCGATCGAACGGCGCCTCGCCGGTCTTGCCGACCATGCCGACCGCCCCATGCAGCTTCAACACGGTGCCGGATTCGGACAGCGGCCGCAGGTCGCGACGGATCGTCTCGGCGCTGACGCCAAGCCGACGCGCCAGTTCGGTGATTGCCACCGTCCCTTCCTCGTCCAGCAGTTTCACGATCTCGGCGTGGCGGCGCGATAGCATCCTGCAGCTCCCGAATTTGCCCGTTTCTTAGTTATTTGCCGTTGCAATCGCAATTGTTTCCGTCAAATCCGGTCAAATACACACAAATTACCACAAGCGCGCATTGACAAGCCACGGCGGCCGTCATGAGATGGCATGCGCTGCGGGACAGCCCTCACGCGCTGAAACGCATCGCCAAAGTTCCTGCAGCACTTTCGTATCTCTTGCGCCAATCCACGGAGGTTTCCCATGAAGGTTCGCCGTCGCAAATCAGCACGCATGTTGGCAGGTTTTGCCGCGGCTTCCCTGTCGCTGGCAGTCTCGGGTTGGGCAAGCGCCCAGGAATCGACTGACCCGATCAAGCTGACGCTGCACGACTGGACCGGCCAACTGATTACCACCAAGATCATGGGCGAGGTCCTGAAGAAGGCGGGCTACAACGTCGAATATGTCGTGGCCGACTACCTGGCGCAGTTTGCCGGCCTCGAAACCGGCGACCTGCATGTCGCCATGGAAATGTGGGAGACGACCGGGCGCGACGCGATGGACGCTTCGACCGCCACTGGCAAGACCGAGAATATCGGCGCCACCGGCATGAAGGCCAAGGAAGAATGGTGGTATCCGGAATACATGAAGGAGAAGTGCCCAGGCCTGCCCAACTGGGAGGCCTTGAAGGACCCGAAATGCGCTGAGGCGTTTTCGACCGCCGAGACCGCTCCGAAGGGCCGGTATCTCGGCGGACCGGTAACCTGGGGCGGCTATGATGACGAACGCGCCCTGGCACTCGACCTGCCGTTCGAAGTTATCCATGCCGGCACCGATGCGGCGTTGTTCGCCGAACTGGAGAGCGCCTATCAGCGCAAGGCGCCGATCATGCTCTGGGTCTATGCGCCGCACTGGGCGCCGGCCAAATACAAGGGCGAATGGGTCGAGTTTCCCGAATACACGGCCGAATGCTACTCCGATCCGGCTTGGGGTTCGAACCCGAGCATGGCTTATGATTGCGGCAAGCCGTTCGGCGAAATCTGGAAGGTCGGCTGGGCCGGCGTCAAGGACAAATGGCCTGGCGCCCATGCGGCAATCAAGGCGTTCACCGTCGATAATGACGAGATGGGCGCGATGATCACCGACGTCGACCTCGAAGGCAAGACCGTCGATGCGGTCGTCGCAGACTGGATGGCCGCCAATGAAGGCCGCTGGATGAAGTGGATCGGCAAATAGCCCACATATCCAGCCGGGTCCGGCGTCCGCGAGGGAAGGCGGACGCTGAACCATGACCGTGCTGCCCGCCAAACTCGTCTGCCGCGAAGTTTGGAAGCTGTTCGGGGATGGTGCTGGCGCGTTCCTGAAGCGCAATCCAAAGCCGTCGCTCGTCGACATCGCGGCAGCTGGAATCGTCGGCGCGGTGCGCGACGTCAACCTCGCCGTCAATGAGGGCGAGATATTTGTCATCATGGGTCTGTCCGGTTCCGGCAAGTCGACATTGGTACGCTGCCTCTCGCGACTGGTCGAGCCGACGTCCGGCGAAATCCTGTTCAACGGCGAAAACCTGCTGGCTGCGAGCGAAGCGCGCATGGTCGAGATCCGTCGCCATCTGATGGGCATGGTCTTCCAGCATTTCGCGCTGCTGCCGCATCTCGACGTGCTCGGCAACGTCGCATTCCCGCTCGAAGTCCAGGGCATCGCCCGGCCGGAGCGGGAGAAACGGGCGCGTGCCATGATCGATCTCGTCGGTCTGTCTGGCCGCGAGCACAGCTATCCGCGACAATTGTCCGGCGGCCAGCAGCAGCGCGTCGGCATCGCCCGCTCGCTCGCCGTCGAACCGGAATTGTGGTTCCTCGACGAGCCGTTCTCGGCTCTCGATCCGCTGATCCGACGCGAGATGCAGGACGAATTCATCCGCCTGCAATCTGTGGTGAGGAAAACGATCGTCTTCATCACCCACGATTTCGACGAGGCCATTCGCCTCGCCGACCGTATCGCCATCATGAAGGACGGCGAGATCGTGCAAGCAGGCACGCCCGAAGAGATCGTGCTCAACCCGGCGACCGGCTATGTCGCCGAATTCACGCGCGACGTCGCCAAGGCGAAAGTGGTCAAGGTCGCCTCCCTGATGAAGCCGACTGGCGGCCGCTTGCCGAAGGAGGCGATCCCGGCGCGTGCGACCATTGCCGAAGCCGCCCCGGCGTTCTTCGGCGGGGCACGGAAGTTGCGCGTCAACGGCGCGGACGGCAAAGCGGTCGGCGTGCTCGACCGCGACGATGTCGTCGCCATGATGCTGAAGAGCTGACCATGACGATGCAATCGGCCCGACATGCCGACGCAGCGCATGGGCCTGCTCCGGCCATGCGCTCGCCTTGGCTCTACGCTTGGTTGCCGGCACTTGGCGCTTTCCTGCTGTTTTGGTGGTTCGCACGGCCGCTGGCGCCGTGGGCGTTCGACTATCCGCGGGCATGGATCGTGCCGTTCGCCGCCTGGATCGGCCAGGCAATGAAATGGCTTTTGAACGAGGCGACCTTCGGCCTGTTCTCGTTTATCGATTTGACGCGATTCATCGCTGCGGTGATCGATGTTCCCTACCGCATCGCCCTGAGCCTGTTGTCGACCGGCTTCCTTTCCGGACGCGGTTCGTCGGCGGTCCAGTGGCTGCCACCGGTCTCCTGGATCGCGGTGATCGCGGTGATGGCGCTGATGGGCCTCTACGCCGGCGGCCGCCGGCTCGCGGTCCTGATGGCGGCCTGCTTCGCCTTCCTCGCCGTCTTCGGCCAGTGGGACAGCGCCATGGTGACGCTCGCCTCGATTCTCGTGGCGGCGCCGCTCGGAGTCGTCGGCGGCCTCCTGCTCGGCATCGCCGGCTGGCGGTGGCGCTGGCTCGAACGGGCGATGATCCCGGTTCTCGACCTGATGCAGACGATCCCGGTCTTCGCCTATCTCGTACCGATCCTGTTCCTGTTCGGCTTCGGCCCGACCGCGGCGATCGTCGCAACCCTGATCTACGCGATGCCGCCGATGACGCGAGTCACGATGCTGGCGCTGCACTCGGTTCCGACGGAAATCCCCGAACTCGGCCGCATGGTCGGCTGTACCCGCCGCCAGATGACGTGGCGAGTGATGGTCCCGTCCGCCCGCGACAGCCTGCTGGTCGGCGTCAACCAGGTAATCATGCTGTCGCTCAACATGGTCATCATCGCTTCGATGATCGGGGCCGGCGGCCTCGGCTTCGACGTGCTCTCGGCGCTGCGCCGTCTCGATTTCGGCGCCGGCCTCGAATCCGGCCTTGCAATCGTCGCCCTGGCGGTTGCGCTCGACCGCCTCAGCCAGGCCTTTGCCCGCGGCGCGCACGGCGCCGAGCGCGCGCCGAAGGCCGGTCATTTCGCCGCCCGCCATCCTTACTCGTTCGCCAGCCTGGCCTTTGTCCTCGCCATGGGACTAGGCGGGCTGTTGCTGCCGGCGCTGCAGAGCTACCCGCAAAGCATCGAGGTCTCGACCGGAACGTTCTGGTCGGATGTCGTCGGCTGGATCAACGTCAACTACTTCGACACGCTCGAGGGATTGAAGAACGCGGTCCTGTTGAACGTGCTGGTGCCGTTCAAGCGCCTGCTCGCCACGCTTCCCTGGGCCGGTGTCGTTGCCCTGCTCGCCTTCGCCGCATGGCGGCTCTCCGGCTTGCGACTGGCTGCGACCGTCGCCTCGCTCTCCTTCCTGATCGCGGCCACCGGCCAGTGGGAGAAAGCGACCGTCACCGTCTATCTCTGCGGCATTTCGGTCGTGATCGCGGCCGCCATCGGCATTCCGCTCGGAATCTTCGCCGCCGAACGCGATCGCTTGTGGCGCGTCCTGCAGGTGATCATCGACACCCTGCAGACGCTGCCGTCTTTCGTTTATCTGATGCCGGCGGTGATGCTGTTCCGGGTCGGCGACTTCACCGCGATGATCGCTATCGTTGCCTATGCCGTGGCGCCGGCGATCCGCTATACCGTGCTCGGCATTTCTCGCGTCGATCCGCGGCTGGTCGAGGCCGGCCGCGCCATGGGTTGCACGCCGCTGCAATTGTTGACGCGCATCAAGCTGAAATTGGCCTTGCCCGAGATCCTGCTCGGCCTCAACCAGACGATCATGTTCGCCCTGTCGATGCTGGTGATTACGGCGCTGGTCGGCACCCGCGATCTCGGCCAGGAGGTCTACATCGCGCTGACCAAGGCCGATACCGGACGCGGCCTCGTTGCCGGCCTCGCCGTCGCCTTTATCGCCATCATCGCCGACCGCCTGATCTCGGCAGGAGCGGCGCGGGCCCGCGCAAGGCTCGGCCTCGCATGACCTCCATCGCCGAAACCGGCTACGATGACAGGATCGCCCGGCTGCCGTGCTGGTCGGGCAATATCGAGATCGCGCCGCTACCCGGCGGGCTTTCCAACGCCAGCTTTCTCGTGACCGACGGTAGCGGCCGCCATGTCGTCCGATTCGGCCGCGATTTCCCGTTCCACCACGTTCTGCGCGAGCGCGAATTGATGACGGCGCGCGCCGCGCATGCCTGCGGCCTGGCGCCGCGCATCGAATATGCCGAGCCCGGCGTCATGGTCAGCGCGTTCATCGAGGCGCGAACCTGGAAGGCCGAGGATGTCTGCGCCAACCCAGGGCGCGTGGCCAAACTCATCCGCGAATTCCATGCGAAATTGCCGGCCGAGATCTCCGGACCGGGATTCATGTTCTGGGTCTTCCACGTCATCCGCGACTATGCGCGGACCTTGCGCGCAGGCGAGAGTCGGTTCGTGCCGCGGCTACCGGCTTTCCTCGAGATCGCCGCCGAAATGGAAGGCGCGCAGGTGCCGTTGCCGATCGTCTTCGGCCACAACGACCTGTTGCCAGCCAATTTCCTCGACGATGGCAAGCGCCTCTGGCTGATCGATTTCGAATACGCCGGCTTTTCGACCGCCATGTTCGATCTTGCCGGCGCCGCCTCGAATGCCGGCATGAACGATGAGCAGGCGCACGAGTTGCTCACCGCCTATTTCGGGCGCGTGCCGGACGAAACGATCCTGCGCTCGCACGCAGCGATGCAGTGCGCCTCACTGTTGCGCGAGGCGATGTGGAGCATGGTCTCCGAACTGCATCTCGATGCACCCGGCGTCGACTATGTCGCTTACACGCAAGAGAACTTGTCGAAGCTCGATGCGGCGTTGGCGCGCTACCGCGCGCGCTACGGAAAGGCATAATCATGAACCTGCCCGACCGCGCCCAGATCGTCGTCATCGGCGGCGGCATCATTGGCTGCTCCACCGCCTATCATCTGGCGCGCGACCACAAGGCCGATGTCGTGCTCCTCGAACAAGGCAAGCTCACCAGCGGCTCGACCTGGCATGCCGCCGGCCTGGTCGGGCAATTGCGTTCCTCCGCCTCGATCACCCGCGTGCTGAAATATTCGGTCGATCTCTACCGCCGTCTTGACGCCGAGACCGGCCTTGCAACCGGCTGGAAGATGACCGGCTGCCTGCGGCTCGCCACCAATGCCGACCGCTGGACCGAGTTCAAGCGGCTCGCGACCACCGCGCGCAGCTTCGGCATGGACATGCACCTGCTGTCGCCAGCCGAGGTCAAGGCGATGTGGCCGTTGATGGAAACCGGCGACCTCGTCGGCGCGAGCTGGCTGCCGACCGATGGCCAGGCCAGCCCCTCCGACATCACCCAATCGCTCGCCAGGGGCGCGCGCATGCATGGCGCCCGCATCGTCGAGGGTGTGCGGGTCACCGGCTTCGCCATGGAAGGTCGCCGCATTCGCGCGGTCAAGACCGACAAGGGCGACATCGCCTGCGACAAGGTCGTCAACTGCGCCGGCCAGTGGGCGCGGCAGGTCGGCGCCATGGCCGGCATCAGCGTGCCGCTGCAGCCTGTCCGCCACCAGTACATCATCAGCGAGCGCATTCCGGGCCTCGCCACCGACGCGCCGACGATCCGCGATCCAGACCGCAGGACCTATTTCAAAGAGGAGGTCGGCGGGCTGGTGATGGGCGGCTACGAACCGAACCCGCAGCCCTGGACGACAGATCTCCCAGATGGCGATGTGCCCGACGACTGGGAGTTCCGCCTGTTCGACGACGATTACGATCATTTCGAGCAGCACATGAGCCAGGCGCTCGCCCGCGTGCCGGCGCTCGCCGAGGTCGGCGTCAAGCAGATGATCAACGGTCCCGAAAGCTTCACGCCCGACGGCAATTTCATTCTCGGCGTCGCCCCGGAATGCGATAACATGTTCGTCGGCGCCGGCTTCAACGCTTTCGGCATCGCGTCGGGCGGCGGCGCCGGCTGGGTATTGGCCGAATGGACGGTTTCGGGCGAGGCGCCGCTCGACCTCTGGGTTGTCGACATCCGGCGCTTTTCGGGCTTGCACCGCGACCGCCAGTGGGTCTGCGACCGGACGCTCGAGGCCTATGGCAAGCACTACACCATCGCTTTTCCGCACGAGGAATATGAAAGCGGCCGGCCGCGCATCGTCTCGCCGCTCTATGAAAGGCTGAAGGCGCGTCGCGCAGTGTTCGGCTCGAAACTAGGCTGGGAACGGCCGAACTGGTTCGCGCCGCAGGGAATCGATCCTCGCGATGTCTATTCCATGGGCCGCCAGAACTGGTTTGGCCCGGTCGGCGAGGAACACCGCCATGTCCGCGATGTGGTCGGCATTTTCGACCAGTCGTCCTTTGCCAAATACGAAGTACGCGGAGCCGACGCCGAACGCGCGCTCGACTGGATCTGCGCCAACGACGTGACGCGCCCGCCCGGCCGCGTCACCTACACGCAACTGCTCAACACGCGCGGCGGCATAGAGGCCGACCTGACCGTCGCGCGCCTCGCGCCGGACAGATTTTACATCGTCACCGGCACTGGCTTCCGCACCCACGACCTTGCCTGGATTCGCGATCATCTGTCGGATGGCGCAAAGGTCGACTTGGCCGACGTCACCGAGGAATACGGCACGCTGTCGCTGATGGGCTCACGTGCCCGCGAGGTGCTGCAGAACGTGACAAGTGCCGACGTTTCGAACGCGGCGTTTCCCTTTGCACACATCCGCGAGATCCGGATTGCCGGCCAGGCGGTGCGCGCGATACGCATCACTTATGTCGGCGAACTTGGTTGGGAATTGCATGTCCCGATCGGTGCGATCGGCGAGGTGTTCGACGCGCTGATGGCGGCGGGAAAGGGAGCCGGCGTCCGGCCGGTCGGATATCGCGCGCTCGAATCGTTGCGCCTCGAAAAGGGATATCGCGCCTGGGGTTCCGACATTACCCCGAATGACACGCCGATCGAGGCCGGGCTCGCCTGGGCCGTGAAAATGCGCCGCAATGTCCCCTTCATGGGCCGCGCCGCGCTCGAAGCGCAGGCGGGGAAATTGCCGGCCAAGCGTTTCGCCGGCTTTCTCATCGACGATCCCGAGACGGTGCTGGTCGGCCGCGAGACGATTTTGCGCGACGGCGAGGCGGTCGGCTATCTGACCAGCGGTGGCTATGGCTACACACTGCAAAAGAGCATCGGCTACGGCTATGTCCGCAACGGCGGCGGTGTTTCCGACGACCACCTGCTGTCGGGCACATACGAACTTGTGGTAGCCAACGAAATTGTGCCGGCCCGGATCGGCCTCATGCCGTTCTTCGATCCCGCCGGCGACAGGGTCAGGGTTTGATCGGCGGGCGGCAGTCGTTGCCGCCGCTGGTCAACCTTTTCGCTCCTCAGGAAATACGCAGCACGACGGCCCGGCTCGGCACGGTAGCGGCATCGCCGGGCATGGAGACATAGGGCTCGGTCTCTTCGAGCCTGTTGATGACTTTTGCCGCTTCGAGATCCGCGATCCGCGCCGCAAAACCGCCGTCCCAGATCGTATCCTTGACCGTCAGCACGATCGTGCCGCCCGGCCGGCAGATGCGGATCAGTTCGTCGAGCCCCTCCGGGCCGACATGACCTGTGGTGAACACGCCGGCACTGACAATCGCTGCGAAATGGTCGTCGGCGAACGGCAGCGGCCCGCCGAGCGCCAAATGATGCAGCGCCGCGTAAACGCCTTTCACCGCCGCTTTCGCCAGCATGCCTTCCGAAAGGTCGAGCGCTTCGACATGCCGATAGCCCAGAATAACGAGCCATTCGCCGAGCAGCCCCGTACCGGCGCCGGCGTCGAGGACGGGCGAAGCCCCGCGCGGCACGTGACGCGCGATCAACGCGGCGCAGATTGTCGGATGGCGGTAACCGGCCCGTGCCATTTCGTCTTCGTAGGTGTTGGCCCAGCCGTCATAGAGCGCGGCCAATTCCTCCGGCCGCTTGGCCTGGTAGACCGCGCCGAGCGTTCCTTCGTGGTAATCTTGCGTCATTCCGGTCTCCTGTCCTTGCATCGCATAGTCGACGATGGCCAAAGCGGTCAATCTGTGGAAGCTTGCCGCAGCAATGCGCGGCCAAAGGCCAGCCATGCAAAAACGGAGTCGAACGGACCGGAGATGAACGACGAACTGGCGCAGGCGCGCTCGGCCATGAATCGCATTCCGCTGTTCAACGGATATCGCGGCCCGGTCGAGCGGCTCGGCGGCTTGACCAATCTGGTGTTCCGCGCAGGCGATTATTGCCTGCGCATTCCCGGCAAGGGAACCGAGGAATACATCAACCGTGCCAACGAGGCGGTGGCCGCGCGCGAGGCGGCCAAGGCCGGAGTATCGCCCGAACTCCTTTATTTCGACGACAAGTCCGGTCTGATGGTGACCCGTTTCATCGACGAGGTCGTGACCATGTCGCAGGACTTGTTCAATTCGCGTGTCGGCGCCGCCGCCCGCGCCGGCCGGGCGTTTCGGCAATTGCACGAGAAGGCCGCCCGCTTTCCCTTCCGCTTCGAACTGTTTTCGATGATCGACAACTACCTTTCGGTGCTTTCGGGCAAGGACGTCGCCCTGCCACATGGCTATCACGATGTCGTTGCCGAGGCGCAGAAGCTGAGAAGCTTGCTGGATGCCCACGCCACCAAACTGGCGCCGTGCCACTGCGATCCGCTCGCCGAAAATTTTCTCGATACCGGCGCGCGCATGTGGATCGTCGATTGGGAATATTCCGGCATGAACGACCCGATGTGGGATTTGGGCGACCTGTCGGTCGAAGCTGGCTTTGACGACGCCCAGGACGAAGAAATGCTGGCTGCCTATTTTGCCGGTGCCCCGGGTCCGGCGGATCATGGCCGCATGGTCGTCTACAAGGCGATGTGCGACCTGCTGTGGACGCTGTGGGGCTTGATCCAGCTTGCCAATGCCAATCCTGCCGAC